>Ga0247727_10004810_pt1 | contig 28175 bp, 18 predicted proteins | sample WisWelCaveWW1625_FD_202498 | JGI IMG/M metagenome (GOLD analysis project Ga0247727, IMG submission 202498) | Biofilm microbial communities from Wishing Well Cave, Virginia, United States - WW16-25 | ecosystem: Environmental > Aquatic > Deep subsurface > Groundwater > Cave microbial mat | place...
TAACGCTCAAACCAGCCTCACAAGATAATTCCGCACGCCTTTCGATCACAGTTGTCGTTCAGCAACCATTGTTGAAATAAAATAGACTTATTATACAAATAAATTAACAATATACAATGACACAAAATATAGTCCGGTCTTATCGGTTAATTTGGGGTCAACATGACCATTTGGAAGAAGGCCATGTTGGTGTGAAACATCTTCGAGGGAATGGCGCACAGGCCTTCGCGCTTGGCTTCACCAATCAAGTTTTCCGCACCAGCCCGCTTATCATAGATGTCAATCATCCCGCCGCGGCGGGACACTGCCCTTCAGGTCGGTCACGAAGATGCGATACTTGTAATCGGCGTCATCAAAAAAATCGCCTTGTTCGGGGTTGGCCTTTTCAGCATCGGTTTTGAGAATGCGCATGACGACAAAGCGATAAGCTTTGTCCCATGTCGAGGGCTTAAACACACAACTATTGTATTCAACCCCAGACCGTCCGCGCACGCTGTACCAGCGGTCCGAAACAAAGGGTGGGCTGGTCACTTTGACAGAGATAATGTACCGATACTTCTCTTCTTCGCAGGCGGTGACCGCATCTTGGCTAAAAAATTCGGAATCGGCCCGAATGATGACTTTGACGACGCAACCTAGCAGCGAGGTTTTAATCGACTTGATGAAGGTCTTCATCTCGTCGCCGCTTATCGTGGTGCCTTGGCGTAATTTGCCGAGTAGATATTCTTTGGTTTCGGCGATAAACGCCAACACGGGTCGCAAGCCTTTTTTGCCGCGATGTTTTGGATTGTGGCCCTTGCGCGCGCCTTCGATCGCGCCATAAACCGTTTCGACGGTCGTGTCGATGTCGATGTGTACGGTGGTGAAGGCGTAGCCCGCTTGCCACCAGACGCGCTCACGGAGCTTGGCCATCAGTTTGACCAACGAGTTGGCTTGATTGATGCCGCAGTGTCTCAACCACCGCCAAAAGGTTGTCACGGCTGGTAACTGTGCCACCGCCAGAACACCCAGCAGCATCGGTTCTTGGCTAATATAACTGAAATGAAAAATACGTTGAAAACCAATAACCAAAAGAAAGATTACACCTTTAAACATAACGTAATGGCCAAACTTGGGTTTGCGCTCCGGCGCGATAAAGATTTCCTCGAAAAGTTTCTCGAACTGGAGCGCGGCCAGCATTTTGACAAAGAGCAAAAAGCCGCCGAACGGTGCCAAGAGTTCGCTGGTAAACTCATGCGGCGTCGACGGCCCAATGACAATGGGCTTGTCGCTACGGTTGTTGTTCCGTTTTGATGATGATTTGGTCTCCGATTGTGGCACCATGTGGGTATCCTCTGAAAAGTTGGGTAAATTACTGGCACAGTGATTTTACCCAATAAATAAGGGGATTTCCTCATGATTCCGCAATAACTATTTTTTAAAAGTGTTTTTGGTGAAAAATTCAGGTAATAAATTCCTTATCAAAGGATTCAATTGCAGATAGTAGATGACTCGATCCGGTCGGAATTAGTTTTCTGCAATTTAGCCTGCCTGCGGTACATTACAATAAGCAGATTTGTGTTTCTCCCCATTCCTTTCTGCCGGTGCGCCAGGGTCGGCACACGTCACCTCCTTTTATATATCAGCGGGGCTGTGAGCGAGCATGGTCGAACAAATTGATTCGTCTGTCAAACAGCGTTGACGAACTTCTCAGGAGTGCAGACAATGTGCTTTCGTTACTGGCGCGGATGGCGCGCGCCCTTCTTGTGTTTTGCCATCTTGCTCGGCGCGATTTTTTCCAACGAGGCGGCCACAGCGCAAATCCCGCAAGGCGGAACGCCGATCTCCAGCGATACCGATTCCGGTTTTCTCAAATCCAACCAGAGCAAAATTTTTTACCACGACGCCAGGTGGTGGGCCATCGCTTTCAACGCGCCCGATAATCGTTGGTATATTTGGAAATTCAGCGGCAGCGCGGCGCAAGCCCCTTCCGGGTGGACAAAAACTATCGGACTCGACAAAAGCTCGACGCGCAAATACGATACGGTGGTGAATGCCGCAAAAAACAAATTGTATTTGCTCGGCTCGCATGGTTCGTCCTCGGAAATTCGGCGCTTCAGTTATGTGAACGGCAATTGGAAAGCGGACGCGGGCTTTCCGGTGAATCCCGCTTTCGTCAATACCGACGGCAACAATCCGAGTAGTTTGGCGCAGGCCAAGAATGGCGATCTCTGGATTTTCCGCATTGAAGCGAACAAACTGCAAGCAAAACGTTCAAAAGCACAGGATGACGGCAAGACGTGGTCCGCAACTTTGATCAACATTAAAATCGCTTTGAAAGCGACGACGGGCATCACTGATGCGGTGGCGTTCAATTCTGGCGGCAATGATTTCATCGGCGTGGCGTTCGGCGAAACCGATATTGCCGGCGGGAAGTTTGGTTTTCTGCGGCATCAAGACGGCGCGCCGGATTCGGTGTGGAAAGATGAAACCGCGTCGTTATCCTATTTCGGCGCGGAGCGCGGCAACAATCAAATTTGCCTGACAAGAGATGACAGCAACAATGTTTATCTGTTGACGAAAAACGGCAATGCGCTTGCCAACGATCCGCGCAACACATTATACAAAAGAATGCGCAACGGCGCGTGGCAAAAATTTCGCGTCAATACGAGCGGCGATTGGAAATCACCGGCGCTCGCGTTTGATGCGGCGAACAACCGGCTGTTCGTGATGGGGATTAACAGCGCCTCGCAAAAGGGAGAATACAAAACTTGTTTTGTCGGGCAGGATTCGATTTTGGAGAAAGCGACCGCGACAATATTTTTCACCGGCACGGGCGCGACGTTTGCGGAGTTGAGCGCGCCACCGAGCGGAACGAACGTCGATGTTGCCTCCGGTTTGATGGTCGCCGCCGATAACAACGCCGCGAAGGATGTCTGGTATAATCGTTTGACCATCGAGAGCATCGCGCCGGTGACGATTGGCACGCTTAAAGTCGCTCCGAATCAAGTCAATGCAAATGCGGCTTACACGATTCCGCTCACGTTGTCGGGCGCGGGCGCATTGAATGCGGGCGCGGGAACCATCAAAATTATTTTTCCGAGCAACACGCTTTTGCGCAAAAATATTGCGGCCAATCAAATTACCGTAAATGGCACGCCGTGTACGAAAGTTGCGGTGGATTCGGCGGCGCGGCAATTGACGATCACCACGCCGGTGAATTTAAACAAAGGCCAAGCGGTTTCGGTTTTAATCAACACCGCCGCCGGTTTGTTGAATCCGACGCTCGCCGGCGCGTATCAATTAAAAATTTCAACAAGCGAACAGCCCGTCGTTGCAACTTCGCCGAATTATAATTTGACCGCAGCGAAGAGCACCGTCAATGCGGCAACAGTTACGCTTTCGACTAATGAAGCGGACAGTTGCGCGAATTATAAGCTTGCATTCCAGCTCGGCATCAACGGTCGCATGTTGCAGGGTTCGAGTACGGTCACGGTAGTTTTTGACAAAGCCACAAAACTCAAAGACGGCGCGCTCACCGGCGTGAAAATCAATAACGTTGCTGCAAGCGCGACCGGCAACGCCACGACGAAAGCCGTCAACGTCACCTTGCCCGCTTCGGTTCCATTGAGCAACAGCGCCGCTGTCTCGTTGCTGCTGCCGGCTTCGGCAATTTGCAATCCGGCGCTTGGCAATGAATATAAATTAACCGTCAACACGAGCGTCGAGACCAAACCGATTTCTTCGCTGCCGTATAAAATCAGCAGTCGCCTCATCGTGAACACGGTTACGGTCACGCCGCCGACGGCCAATGCGAACGCTGCGTATGCGATTGCGCTGAAATTATCCGGCAACGGCGCATTAACCGCGGGCGCGGGCAAACTGAGTTTTCGTTTTCCGAACGGCACAAAAGTTCCAAGCACCATCACGCCGAATCTCGTCACCGTCAATGTCACGGCAGCGACTGCCGTGACGGCCAACAGCGCGACACGCGAAGTGATCGTGACTGCGCCGGTGAATTTGGCGAACAATCAAAACATCGTCGTCAAATTCAATCTCAACGCGGGTCTCATCAATCCGCCCCTGCAGGGTGATTATATTTTGCAGGCGTACACGAGCGCGCAGCCGGAGCCGGTCAATTCGCCGAAATATTTTCTGACCTCGAGTTTCGCCGGCAATCCGATTTCCACCTCGACAACTTCCGGTTATCTGAAATCCAATCAGAGCAAAGTTTTTTATCACGACACGCAATGGTGGGCGATCGCATTTGACGAGCCGGAAAATAAATGGCACCTCTGGAAATTCAACGGCGTGAGCTGGGCGAAAAATACGGGCTTGGACAAAGGCGCGGCGTTCACGTATGACGCGGTGGTGAATGCGAGCGCCAACAAAATTTATCTGCTCGCGGGGCATCAAACCCTGTCGCGTTTCCTGCGCTATTCTTACGTCGGCGGCGCGTGGAAAATCGATGCGGGATTTCAGGCCGATATGAATGATTTCGTTGCGGGCGATTCCGACAATCCGATCAGCCTCGTGCAGGCGAAGAACGGCGATCTCTGGATTTTCCGAATCAACGCGAACGTTTTGCAAGCCAAGCGTTCGAGCGACGGCGGCATGAAGTGGTCGAAGATCTTGCCGATCAAAACCGGTTTGCAAACCGCCAATGGCATTACGGATGCTGTTGCCTTTTCCGCGAGCGGCAAGAATTATATCGGCGTCGGCTACGGCGAAAACGGCGCGGCGAATAGTCGATTCGGTTTTCTCGTGCATCAACTCGCCGCCGTCGACAGCCTGTGGAAAGATGAATCCGCGGCCCTGACTTTTTTTGGCGCGGAGCGCGGCCTCAATCGCATTTCAATGACGACCGACGCGGAGCAGAACGTTTATCTGTTTACGCAAAACACCGGTATCGTCACGCGCAATACGCTGTATAAACGCAGCAGCCTCGGCGGATGGAAAAAATTCAAAGTCAATTCCGGCGCACGCAATTGGAAGACGCCCGCGCTCGCGATTGACGCGACGAATAAAATGCTCTATCTCATGGGCGTCAACGCGCAAACGTTGTCGGGAGAATATAAAAGTTGCGGCCTTGGCGAGGAAGCGCAGCTTGACTCCGCGAGCACAAAAATTTTATTCAATGTCGCCAACGGCCAATTCGATGATTTGAGCGCGCCCGCGGCGAATGTGAATGCGGCCTCCGGTCTGATGATTTGCGCCGATAACACGACGGCGAACGATATTTATTATCGCCATCTCGAACTCGGCGGCACCGCGCCGCTGTCGGTCGGCAATATCAAAGTCGTGTCCAATCAAATCAACGCCAACGCCACGTACACCATTCCGTTGAAGCTCTCGAGCTTTGGCGGCCTCGAGGCCGATACCGGTGTGTTGAATTTTATTTTTCCCGCGAACACGCTGGTGCCGAGCAACATGCCGGCGCAGACTGTGAAAGTTGACGGCGTTCCGGCGAAAACGATTTTGGCCAATGGCGTGACGAGACAGGTGACTGTGACCACGCCGGTGCAGTTGCCGAACGAGCATAATTTTTCGGTGGTGTTTGATTCCGTTTCCGGCGCGGGCTTGATCAATTCAACCACCATCGGCTCGACGTATCGTTTGACGGCGTGGACGAGCGCGCAGCCTAAGCAAGTCGACTCGCCGCCGTTCAGTCTCGCGCCAACGACGACGCGAATCACCTCGGCCGCGGTCAAAGTTTTTCCGACCGATCCGGATAGTCTGGCGGAATATCAGTTCGCGTTCAATCTCGGCGCGCATGGTCGACCGTTGCCCGGCATGAGCACGATTAAAATCAAATTCGGCGCGCCCACGAAGGTTCGGAACGGCGCGATTCCCAACGTCAAGCTCAACGGCAAAACCGCGCAGGCCGTCGCGGACTCGCTGCTGCGTCGCGTGACGGTCACGATCCCCGCTGATCTGGAGTTGAAAAATAATTCCGGCATGACGCTCGCCATTCCGCGCGCGCGAATTCGCAATCCGAATATTCCGCGTTTTTATAATGCGGTGATCGCAACGAGCGTCGAAACGACTTTTGTCGCGTCGCAGCCATACGCGATTAAAGTGAGCCGCAACATTGGCGCGGCGATTCCCAACACCAAAAAGAGTTTTGATCGCAACAATCAGAGCAAAATGTTTTATCACGGCGGCTTCTGGTGGGTCACGGCGCAATCCCGCGTTGATTTGAACTGGTATCTGTGGAAGTTCAACGGCAACGCATGGACGCAAAGTGTTTTGATTGCCAGCGCGGGAAATAGCCGCCCGGATTGCGTTTTGGATGCGGCCAACAACAAAGCGTACATTTTGATTCCCGGCTCCAGCACAACTTATTTCACGTGTTTGAAATATTCATCCGGCAACTGGATCGTTGATCTCGGTTATCCGGTGGGCATACTTGATTTCAAACAGGTTTCGGATCGCGGCATTAATTTGACGCGCGCGAAGAACGGCCACTTCTGGATTTTCCGCACGGCGGATTCAACGTTGACCGCGAAATATTCGACCGACACCGGCCACAAGTGGTCGCGAACCATTACGATTAAAAAGCATTTGCACAATCGCGATGCGTTGACCGATGCGACGGTGTTCTCGCATACGACCGGCAATTATATCGGCGTCGGTTATGCCGAAAACAGCACGCTCGGCTCCGTCTATGGTTTCCTGCGCCATCTCGAAACCGATCCCGATTCGATTTGGAAAGACGAAACGAAAGACCTCCCGCAATTTGTCGGCACGAACTCGGATGATCATCTCAGCATGCTCACTTATAATGGCGAAGTGTTGATGCTCGTCAAAACCAACGGCGGCAAAGCCAACGTCACCGACGTCGGCTTGCTGCGGCGCAATTGGAACGGCGGCTGGAATCAATTTTCGGTGCAAACGACGGACGGATGGGCGCGGCCCGTGATGGCCATCGATGAGACAAATAAGCGGCTTTATATTTCCGGCTCGCGCGAAGGCAGCGTCAAAGTCGGCGTGATGAAAAAGTGTAGCCTCGGCGATTACGGGGCGCTGTTCACCGCGCCCGTTGATACGGTGTTCCGCAATGACGCGGATAATTTTCTCGACCTGTCGATGCCCGCGCATCCGGTGACCGGCGCGACGAATCTGCTGATCTGCAGCGGCAACGATTCGCGCGACGAGCTGTGGTTTAATTTGATCAAACTCGGTGGCGCCAGTAAAATGGAGGAAAAGACTCCGGTGGTCGCGGCAGAAGTAGTCGACGAAGATTTTGACGGCGTGCAGGTCTATCCGAATCCGTTCAATCCGCAAACCTCTTTCCGTTTCAAAGTGAAAGAAAATGTGCCGGTGAAATTGCAAATCTTCAATATCAACGGCCAATTGATGCGCACCGTTGCGGATGAAAATTTCGCGCCCGGCGTTTATGTGCGCCGCTGGAACGGCCACAATGAGAATGGTCAGCTCGCCGCCACCGGTTTGTATTTTTACCGCCTAAAAATCGGACAGCAGATGATGCAGGGCCGCATTCAGATGGTGAAGTAAAAATCATAGCGCAGACATCTTGTCTGCGTTGGTATCCGGATTTTAGGAATCGTCCGGATAATAAAATCTGCGCAAAAAAAGAAAATTTTTTACACCACGAAGGCACAAAGAACACAAAGTTTTTTTGTGAACTTGGTGCCTTTGTGGTAAAGTTTGGTTCCGGCTAGTCTGGGTTGGGGGAAGATGTCATTCTGTAAGAATCTTTTTTCAATCGAGCACCGTGCTTGATAACAAAAAAGATGCTTCCAGCATGACATAGTTGATCGTTTGCTGCTAATCATTTTGCCACCGGTTTTTAATCCGTTGGCCGCTTTTCATCCGTAAATTTTTTGATTCTATATTTTTAAGGACGAAATTATGCAACGATATATTTTCAGGATGATCTTGTGCTGTGGGCTACTCATTTTAAATTTTACCTCAAATGCCTCCGCGCAAACCGGCGCTCCCATCTCCACCGTCACCAAATCCGGCTATAAAAAATCCAACCAGAGCAAAGTGTTTTATCACAACAGCCAGTGGTGGACGCTGGCGCTGGATGAGAGCAACGACCGCTGGGAAATCTGGCGCTACAATGGAACGAATTGGCTCACCACGAATGTTGCCGCGCAAAATGGCAACGCGTTCCGTTGCGACGCGATTGTGAATCCCGCCACCGGCAATCTTTATGTTTTCAGCTCCCACAACACTTCGCCGCGCTTCCATCGTTTTTCCTATCTCGGCGGCACGTGGCAACGCGACGCCGGTTATCCGGTGATCGTCTCCGGCTTTGCCAATCCTGATGGCAATAATCCGGTGAGTCTCGTGCAGGCGCGAAACGGCGACCTGTGGATTTTTCGCATCAACCAGAGCATTTTGCAAACCAAACGTTCGAGCGACGAAGGCCTCACGTGGTCGGATACAATTCACGTCAAAACCGGCTTGAAAACCGCGAACGGAATTACCGATGCGACGACGTTTGAATTTGAAGGCGCAAACTATGTCGGCGTCGCGTTTGGCGAAGGCGATGTCGCGGGAAGTAAATTCGGTTTTCTCCTGCATGCGGACGGCGCTTCGGATAATGGTTGGACGGACGAATCTGCCGCACTGAATTTTTTTAATATCGAACGCGCGAATAATCAACTTTGCATGGCGAGCGACGCGAGCAATAATGTTTATCTTCTCACGCGCAACGGCAACGCCGCGACCGGCGCGAAGCCCGCGAATTCATTGTATAAACGTAACGCCGCCGGCGTTTGGGAAAAATTCAAAGTAAATATCGCCAACACGCGCATATGGAAATCACCGGTCATCGCGATTGATGCGACGAATAATCTGCTTTATGTAATGGGCATCAATACCACGACGCTATCGGGAGAATATAAAACGTGCTTGTTCGGACAGGAAAGTAGTTTAGAGACAGCGGCGGTTTCAACGCTGTTATCCGCCGCTGGTGCGAGTTTCGATCATCTCAGCGTTCCCGCGTTCCCGCAAAGCGGGATCGATGCGATTCGCGGTTTGATGGTTTGCGGCGACAACACGACGGCGAATGATATTTGGTTCCGGCATCTGCCAACGGGAAGCACGGCGCCGTTGACGATCGGAAACGTGACGGTCACCTCGAACGAAGTGAATGCCAATGCGGCGTATACAATTCCGATAACGCTTTCAAGCAACGGCGCATTGACGGCGGCTGGCGGCACAATTCACTTCCGTTTTCCGGCGAATATGTTTGTTCCGAATAACCTCACGCCGAGCGCTATTCTCGTCAACGGCACACCGTGCGTTTCGGTCATTTCAAATACAGGCACGCGACAGGTGAGTCTGATCACGTCGGTGAATTTGGCGAACAATCAAAATTTTTCCATCGTCTTCAATTCCAGCGCGGGGCTACTGAATCCGACGACGATTTCGGACGGCGATAATTATCGCGTCACCGTTTGGACGAGCAAACAACCGACGCAAGTCAACTCGCCGAAATATAATCTCGTTGCGGCCACGACAGCGGTGACTCCGGCGACGGTGACGCTAACAAATAGTTTGATGAGCGCGTGCTCGACGTACACGGTTCAATTTAATCTGGGCGCGCATGGTCGTTTGCTTTCCGGCAGCAGCACGATCACACTCAATTTCAATTTTGCGACAACGATTGAGCATGGCGCATTGAGCGGCGTGACGGTGAACGGCGTTGAAGCGACGGCATTCGGCGACAACACGGCGAAGACGATCACAATGACGCTACCAACTGTCGTTTCGTTGAGCAATAATGCCGCCGTGAATATTTTGATTCCGTATCTCTGCAATCCTGCCGCGATTGGCAGTTACACTTTAACGGCGCAGACGAGTGTTGAGACGACGCCGGTGACTTCAAACAGTTATCGCGTCACCGGAAGTTTGAGCGTTGGTGGCGTTTCATTGGCGCCGAGTCTTTTGAGCGCACCAGCGAGTTATACGATTCCGTTAACTTTATCGAGCAACGGCGAGCTTGCTGCCGGTAGTTTGCTCTCGTTTCGCTTTCCTGTCGAAACAGGAATTCCGAACAGTATCGCCGCGAATCAGGTTTTGACAAATGACACGCCATCAACGAATGTGACAACGAATCCGGCGCTGCGCGAAGTTTATGTGACCACGCCGGTAAACCTCGCGAATAACGAAAATTTTTGCGTGGCGTTTAAAACCGGCGCGGGCTTAATCAATCCGTCGATTGCCGGATCGTATTCGGTGCAAGCCCGCAGCAGCGTGCAATCATGGGGCGGTTCGCCGCTTTATGCAATCAACGCCGAGGTGGCGCAGGCCATTGCGACAACCACCAAATCCGGTTATAAAAAATCCAATCAAAGCAAAGTGTTTTATCACGGCCAGCAATGGTGGGCGATTGCGTTTCACACGCCGGATAATCGCTGGTACATTTGGAAATTCAACGGCAGCGCGTGGACGAAAGCTACGAGCTTGGAGAAGGGACTCAATTATCAATGGGATGCCGTGCTCAATGCGAGCACGGGCAAGTTGTATTTGATTGGCTCCAATACGACGTCATCCGATTTTCGACGTTATTCTTACACCGCTGGCGCGTGGAGCAAAGATTCCGGTTTTCCGAAAACGTTGGCGGATTTTCCCTGTTCGGATGCGAGCAACCCGGTTAATCTCGTGCAAGCGAAAAACGGCGCGCTGTGGCTTTTTCGCGTCATCAACGACTCGTTGCAAACCAAGCACTCTTCGGATGGCGGCGCAACATGGTCGGCGCCGATGACGATCAAATCTGGATTGAACACGGCCGTCGCAACGACGGATGCAGTAGCATTCACTGCGTTGGGAAAAAATTATATCGGCGTGGCCTACGGTGAATTGGATAATGCCTCGCCGATGAGCCAATTCGGTTTTTTCAAACATCGTGACAGTGACGCCGATGTGGATTGGAGCGATGAATCTTCGGCGTTGACTTTTTTCGGAACGGAACGCGCGCACAACGCGCTGTGCATGACGACGGATCAATATGACAACGTTTATTTGTTCACGCGCACGATTGCCGCGAATGCGAACGACGCTCGCAACATTCTCTATAAACGCGGCGGCAACGGCGCGTGGTTCAAATACAAAGTCAATGCGACTGCAACGCTCAATTGGAAATCGCCAGCGATGGCGCTGGACGCGGACAACGGTGTGATTTACACGATGGGCGTCAATCTTAATACTTCCGTGCCGGAATATAAAGTCTGTTTGATCGGACAGGAAAGTGATTTGGAAAATGCCCCGGCTACGCCGTTGTTTGTCGCTGCTAATTCAACGTTTGATGATCTCAGCGTGCCGGCGGCGAATATCGGCAGCGCTTCCGGTTTGATGATTACGCTTGACAACGCGACGGTGGATGATATTTGGTACACGCAAGTGGCGACGGCGAGCAACACCGCGCTCGGCATCGGCAATATCACGGTGGCCTCGAATGAAGTGAATGCCAATGCGACATACACGATTCCGTTGACGGTATCGAAGAGCGGCGCGCTCGCTGCCGGTACGGGTGTGATCAATTTTATTTTTCCCGACAACACATTTGCTCCGGCGAACATCGCGGCCAATGCCGTAACGGTTGATGGCGTGCTGGCAACATCGATTACCTCCAACAGCGCGACGAGACAGGTGAGCGTCACGACGCCAATCAATTTGCCCAATGAACACAGCTTTTCCGTGTTGTTTAATCCGGCGGCGGAATTGTTGAATCCGAGCACAGTTGGCAGCACGTATCAGATCACCGCGTGGACGAGCGCTCAACCAACGCAAGTCAATTCGCCGAATTTTAGTTTGACGTCGGCGACGACGACGGTGACGCCCGCAACGGTGGCGCTGCTGCCAAGCGATGCGGATAGTCTCGCGGATTACACGTTGAATTTCAAGCTCGGCAATCATGGCCGTTTGCTCTCCGGTGTGAGCCAGTTTTTTCTCAAGTTTAATTCCAGCACACAAATCATCAACGGCACATTGAGCGGCGCGAAGGTCAATTCGGCGAGTGTTTTCATGACGGGAAATAGCGCGGCGCATCAAATCATCGTGCCGGTTCCGGCTTCCGTCTCGTTGTCGAATAATGCCAACGTCACGTTGTATTTGCCGAAAGCGGCGATTCAAAATCCTGCGCTCGTCGGCGACTACACGTTGACGGTCGCCACGAGTGTGGAGACAACGGCGGTGGCGTCGAGTCCGTATATGATTAAACCGTACACCGGAATCGGGCGGCCGATTCTCGGCACGTCTGAAAAATTTGACCGCAATAATCAGAGCAAGATTTTTTATAACGGCGGTTTCTGGTGGGCTGCGGCGCAATCGAAGATCGATCAACAATGGTATCTGTGGCGATTCGACGGGGCGACGTGGAGCCAGGATACGCTTATTCACGCCGCGAGCAAAAATCGCCCGGACTGCGTTCTCGATGCGGCGAATAATCGCGTTTATATTTTGCTGCCGGGTGCGAGCACGACGAACATCACGCGACTTCGATATTCAAGCGGCGCGTGGACGATTGATTCCGGCTATCCTTATGCGATTCCGGATTTCGCGCAAAGCTCGGATCGCGGCATCAATCTCGCGCGCGCGGCGAATGGTGATTTGTGGGTTTTCATGATCGACGATTCGACGCTGTATGCGAAAAAATCGAGCAACTCCGGTCAAACGTGGTCGGCGACGCGTATTGCGATCAAGCGTCATTTGCACGATCGAATCGGCCTCACAGATGCGGTGGCATTCAGTTATAATGGCAGCAATCACATCGGCGTCGGATATGCGGAGAACAGCGCGCCCAATTCGATTTTCGGTTTTTTGCGCCACAAAAATACCGATGCGGATTCGATATGGATGGATGAAACGAGCAGCATCACGCAATTTGCTAATACAACATCGGATGATCATCTCAGCATGATGGCGCACAACAACGTCGTGTTCATGATCGTCAAAACCAACGGCGGCGGGCCGAGCACGACGAACATCGGTTTGCTGCGCCGCGAGATCAACGGAACATGGTTTCAATATCCGATTCTACTTTCCACCGGTTGGACGCGACCGGCGTTGGCGATTGATGCAACCAATAACGTGCTGTACGCTATTGGCACGCGCGAAGGCGGCGTTAAAACCGGCGAGATGAAAAAAGTCGTGCTTGGTGATTATGGTTCGCTGGTTGCCGCGCCAATAGATACGATTTTCAAAAATGACGCGGATAATTTTGTGAATGCTTCCACCGCGGCGCACCCGGTGACGAGCAGTACGGGCTTGCTCGTTTGCACCGGCAACGACACGCGCGATGAAGCGTGGTATAATTTAATTACGCTCGGTGCAGCCAAACAAAGCGCAGAGGTAGTGGCGCCGGCACTTGTTATTGAAGAAGATTTTGACGGCGTCCAAGTTTTTCCGAACCCGTTCAATCCGCAAACTTCTTTTCGTTTTAAATTGAAAGCTGCGTCGCCGGTGAAATTGCAGATTTTCAATCTCAACGGCCAACTCGTGCGCACACTCATTGATGAGATGATGTTGCCCGGCGTGCATCAAAAACGCTGGAATGGCCGCAACCAAAGTGGGAATCACGTGGCGAGCGGGGTGTATTGGTATCGCTTGCAAATCGGGGCGAAGGTTTTGAATGGAAGGATTCAAATGATTAAGTAATGCAACTTGAGCCGCAACCAAATGTTTTAAAAAGCATTTGTCCAACGGATGAAAAACGACCAACGGATAAGCTCGATTTTGCAACGAAGCCGTGCGCAAGTATTACGCCGACCCCGATTTGAATAAGAACGAACAGATCGTCGCCTTTGCAACGCGCGACGGCATCGGCATTTACAAATGCGATGGCAACACCGGTTATCTGTTGATTTCAAGTCAGGACAACAAGAGCGTGAAAATTTATCGCCGCGAAGGCGAGCAGACTAATCCGCATCAGCATGATTTGCTGGCGACGATTTTGACGAACGGCTCGAAAGACACGGACGGCCTCGACGTGACAAACCTGCCGGCGGGGCCGAAATTTCCGAAGGGCTTTCTCGCGAAGCACGATAGCAAAGGTTTGAATTTTGTGCTGTATGCTTGGGAAGATATTGCCGGAGATGAGTTGAGGATTTGCACGGGGCAATGAAACGGAGTGCTTTAGCTTTGCAAAGCCTGACAAACTGAAGTTTGTCACTCCGGGGTTAATTGGAAGGCAATTGTATGGTTGGCTTTTCCGCGAACTTTTTATAAAGCAAAATCGTTTTCCCCAACACCTGCACAAGCTCGGTTTTGGTTTTTGTCGCTAACTCTTCGGCAGTTTCATGGCGATCACCGCTGAAACGCTCAAGCAATTTGATCTTGACCAGTTCATGTGCATCGACCGCCTTCGTAATGGCGGCGACCACACGTTCATCAAGCCCCTGCTGGCCGATGAGCACGATGGGATTCAGCTCGTGACCGAGGCCGCGCAGGTGGCGTTTTTGTTTTCCGGTTAATGGCATGATAATTTTTGTAAGGTTCTAAATAAATAAAAAAGGCAACTCAATTTAGTTGCCTTTTTTATGTGGAGCTGACCGGGATCGAACCGGCGACCTCGTGAATGCCATTCACGCGCTCTCCCAGACTGAGCTACAGCCCCGAGCAAAGCAAAAAAGAAAAAAAGATAAAAAGCAAAAATGACAGTAATTCAAGACAGTTTTTATAATAAACATTTTCGGGGTAAAACGCAAGCGGAATTTTGGGGCGCTAAAAATTTTTAATATTTTACTCCGGCGGTTTTTGTTTTTCGGGCTTCGGTGTTGTCCACGTTCGCGGCGGCGGTGGGGGCGTGGAATATCGAAAAGCCCGTTCATAAGCTTCCGCGGCTCTTCTCGTGCTGTCAGCCATGCGGCGATGCCATCTCGCTTGTTGGATTTGCTGTTGGCGCATTTCTTTGAATGATCGCTTCAAACTGTCCGTCATTTGCGTGATCCACGCCATCGACCAACTGTTAAATTCCGGATTGCCGGCTATGGCCTTTTGCACGCTGTCGGCTATTTGCAGGTGCATTTGCATGCGCCGCATTTCGATTTTCAATCTCGGCAGCTCACGCGACAGCGCTTTTAGCGAGTGATTCACTTCACCCGGATGCACGATAATGGCGTGCGGCGTATTGGCAGCGAAAGCTTCGGCGTGCTCGGTGGCAATCTCGACAATCGCCGCGGAATCGATTTCAACCACAAAGTTGTGATTGACACGATATAACGGGCGACGGGGAGGAGGCGGCAAGGTCGAATCAGCCGGCGGCGGTAACGGCACCATGCGTTGCCACTCCTTTTCAAATTTGGCAAAGTCCTCCAGGCTTTCGCTGAACGCAATTAATTCTTCGCGGCGCTTCACATCGTTTTCTTCTTTCTCGACCGCCGCTTCGGCTTTCGCTATTTCCGCTTCGCGAATTGAGACGAGTATGCTATCGAGCTGCGCGGTATCGAGTTTTTTCCCTTCGGCTTGCGCATTCAAAATCATGACCGCAACATCTTTGACGTGCTCTTCGCTGACCTTGCCGTCCAGCGTTCGCTCACTGAAAGTATCGAACTCTTTTTGCACGTGGTGTTTTTGCTCTTCCGGCACCATTGCTAAAAGCCTGGTGCTTAAAAACTCCATCGAGCGATTAAGCACTTCATCGTTAATATTGTCGTTCGGCGACAGCGCAAAAAAAATCGCCGTGGTCACGGCCAGCGCACCGACGAATTTGAGCAAAGTGGGTAAGGTATCCTTCATACGATTTTCCTCTTGATCGTATATTTAGACGGAAGAAGCAGATAAAAAGTTTGTTGAAAAATGGAGAATATTTGTATCAAGCTAATCAAATTTATGCAGAAAGCCAACAGTTTTCTCGCGTGCCGCATAATGCCAGGTGACGGGTGGAAAGAAAAAGCTCAAAGCGTCCGGACAGCAATCCACTAATGACTGAACGATTAAGGTGTCGCTTCGGCGCGGCAGATGACAATCGCGCGTTGAAATGAAAATAATAAAGTTGAAGCGGTTTTGCCCAAGTTCTGTCACCACTTTTCAACAGGACGGACTTCTCCTGACGCTGTCGCGGCGATTGGGATGGTCGAAAACGCGCGATAAAAATATGCGCAGCGCTTTGCCGAATCAAATAGATAACGCCGCGCATTGTTGATTGTGAGAACTGCCGTCGCTATCGTGGCATAAGCTTTGTAATTCAAATCAAACGAAACACAGATTCGTGCCCACAACTTTGATTTGACAACACTGTGGAGAGTAATAAAAATCAAATACGACGGCTGTGAAAACCGAAGTTGGTGAGCGAAATCCTTCGGGAAGCCTGCCCTGCCGCAGGCCAGGGAAGGGAGTCAACTTAACTCAAAGGATTGGGTCATGAAAAATGGAGAGTTTGTTCTGCGCGGGGCTCCGAGTTTCTTGATGAAAGAAAATGCGGAGCTCGGCCCGACGATTCAAGCGGAATCTGGCGGGCCACCGGTCTTGAAGTTCGGCGTTTCGCGAAGTTTTGTACAGGTTGTTGGATGGATGTTGCTCGGCATGATGATCGCCGGCCCCGAGGTGCCTCGTGGTTATTCGCAAAACTCTCGTCTCGCGCGTTCCGATACCGCCATCGCCAAAGCCTCGCTCGACGTAGGCAAGGCAGCACCTTCCAAAGAATCGGAGCATTTTTCATCTCCTCGGAAGGCGGTTCAACCCGACATCGTTTTGCCGGATATTTACATTATCGTTCGCGCCAGGGTTTCTGAGCCTGAAAAAATCTCATCACGCGGAAGCGCTGATGAGCCCGCCGCCAAAGGCTATTCACCGATTGATACGACAACACTCGAGCAACAATTACAAAAAGCTGAAAATGATCTCAGGTCTTTGCGGAATGAACGCATTCGCCTCGGGAAACGGATGGAGCAATTTAAAATCCATTCAGTCAATGGCGCGAATGGATCCGTGAGAAAGAGACCGGAACTTTTGTAACGTCCGGGCGTTTATTAAAGTGCATCGTCAGTATTCGCGACAAAGAATTTTCTGTCAGATGGTTGTTCTTTGCAGTGCATGATCAGATCAAGGCGACGCGCCGTCGGAATTACAGCACGCAGGGAAGTGTGTTGCCGGCGTTGCGAAGCCCTCGCGTCACGATGGCCATGACGTAAAAGGCGCAGCGGACGCGAGGAGACCCCGAACCGGCTCAGGCTTTATTCCAAGAGAAGCTTGCGCGGCGGGTGTGCTCGCCGGAGCTCGTTCTCAGCAGGGAAGTGAAAACGAGTTCTGTTTTTTTACGATACTTTATTCGTAGCTATTGTGGCAGAATGATTCAACGGCAGAATAATCATTGCTTTTGCTCAAGGATCATTCTACCGGTCGATTATTCTGCCATTCTTTTTTTCAGGCCGCGTGTTTTCTCGCCATATTTTGCTTTTCATATTCCCCCCAATTTATTAAATTGAACAATGGATTGCGCCGAGAGGACAGATTATTTTTAATCCACGTCATCGGCGCCTGCGGTTGTTTTTCGACGCTTCGGGAGAATTTTATTGTGCGTTACCAGAACGAATTCAAGCGGATGGATATTTTCCGCTGCCGCCATGAGAGCCATGAGCATTTCGAATACAAAGTTTCGGCGTTTCATATTCTCGACCGCAAACAATGTTTTCCGCACGGTTGTGTTTATTATCGCCGGCGCTGCAAGTTGTTTGAGAAGGGCAAATCGTGCATTCGCGGCTACAAACATATTGGGCGGTTGTGTCCCGGTTGTCCGCATTTTCTGGAAGAGAAAGTCTGCAATGTTCCCGAATTGAAAATCGCGGCGGCAGGCTATGAGGAATGGAACGAACGCTATCGGGATTTTGCGGCGTGGGTGGAGCAAAAGCAAAATCGCGAGGCGCAAATTCTCGGCGTGGTTTCGGGGATTAAACCGCGTTTTCAGCGCTTTATTTATCCGAAACAGGATAACCTGCGGCTGCGGGGCTTTCAGATTTCTTTCTCCGAAGCTTTCATTGATATGGATCACCTCGACGATGACTGTTACGGTGTGGTGAGCGGCGGGTTTCAAGATCGCTGGCAGCTCGCGCCGGGCGCGCGCATGGAGTTTCGCGCGACGTTCACGATGAATCGGGGCCGCGTCGTGTTGGAAAAAATTAATCGCGTCGAAATCGTCGAGCGCGGCTCGACCAAGCTCGCCGAGCGCGGCTCGACTGAGCTCGACGAAGTCTCCGCGCAACCGGTGGAATGGAATTCCAGCAAAGCGCTGGTGGCGCGCAGCGTGGCGACGGGCTTCGATTGGCAACCGGCAAAATGTTTAAAGTGCAAATATGGCGTTCTCGCCGACGTCGAAGATCGCCGCCAGCCAGAAGTGATCGAGCGCCGCCAACTCTTCTGTCTGCAAGGCGTGCCGCATCCCGATGTGTGTCCGTTGATTCCAGGCAAATCGATCGGGGAGGATGAGTGTCAGAAGTGATCAGTAACCAGTGATCAGTAACCAGTGATCAGTAACCAGTGATCAGTAACCAGTGATCAGTAACCAGTGATCAGTAACCAGTGATCATTGATTAACAGACAATAACTTCAAAACAGAGGAGGCGATATGAGTTATTTACCACATGCTAAAAGCTTTCGCGATCTTGTGGCTTACCAAAAAGCGAAGGCGCTCGCGAAAGAGATTTTCCAATTGTCAAAGAGATTTCCGCGTGAAGAGATGTATTCGCTTACAGATCAGATTCGGCGGTGTTCGCGATCAATCGGCGCGCAAATTGCGGAAGCTTGGGGCAAGCGACTTTACGAAAAGCACTTCATCAGCAAGCTGACCGACGCAGATGGCGAACAAAATGAAACCCAACACTGGATCGACACCGCCGCCGACTGTGATTATCTCAATGAGACCGAAAAAGTAGCGCTCATCAAAAAATGTGAAGAAATCGGTCGCCTCATCGGCGGGATGATAGCGAAATCAGAAAAATTTTGCTCTGGCTCACCGTATGTCGTCGGCGAAGAGACAACAGATTATTTTGCAAAAAATACTGATAACTGATAACTGATTACTGATCACTGATTACTGTTCACTGATCTTAATCGCGCTCTCCAGCCTCTCCCGCAGGGTGGCCAATTCTTTGGATTTGAAAGAAGTTTTCGTTTTCTCCAACACAAAAATTCCGTCGCGGATCGCTTCGGTTAATTCGGCGTGCCGGGGACAGTTGAGCAGTTGACAAACCTGCTCTTTGGGTTTGTGATGCGTCAACGCCTGGGTGAGATCGCGCAGATCAAAAACGCTCGCTAAAATGTTTTTAACGGTGTAATGCAAAAAAACGTCGACATCAACAAATGAGGGGCTGACCGGGGCAAGGTTTTTCAGGCTGTTGAGATTCCCGAGCTCGTTTTGCACTTCTTGCATGCGCTGGCGCAATCGGTAAAACTGGCGAAACGTTTGCGAGCGTATGACTGACTCGCGCACCAGTTTCAGAAAATCTTCGATGACCACGGGCTTCATCAAATAGCCGACGACGGACAGCCGTGTGGATTTGACGGCGGTGTCGAGCGAGGGGTAGCCGGTCACGAGAATCACCGGCAGGCCTTCGCGAATCGTGGGCAGGCTTTCGATCAGCTCCAGCTCGTGGTTGCCGGGCATTTTGATGTCGGCGATTAAAAGATCATACTCGCTTTGCGTCAGCAGCGTTCTGGCGGCGGCGGCGTCGGCGGCGCAGTCACATTCGTAGCCGTCCTCGCGTAGCAAATCGGCGTGCGCTTCCAGAAAATTTTTTTCGTCGTCCGCCAGCAGAATTCTACCGAGATTCAACATGAGGGTCTCCTTTGGAGTTGTCGTTATTGAGCGCTATCGTAATCTTGAAAACCGTTCCGGCGTTCGGTTTGCTCTCGAATGCAATCGTTCCCTGCATCGCTTCGACCAGACTTTTACAAATCGACAGGCCGAGCCCCATGCCGCCAGTGGTGGATTGACTTTTGGTGGTAAAAAAAGGTTCGAATATCCTGGAGCCGATTTCTTCCGGTATGCCCGCGCCTTGATCGGCAATGGTAATCTGCAATTTATGGTCGGCGATTTCCGCGGCGACGCGAACAACGCCGTCCAGGGGCGAGGCTTCCACCGCATTCAAAACCACATTATAAATAATCTGCCGCAGCATGTTTTCCGGCAGCGTGATGAAATCGCGGGCGCGTTCCGCCTCCAGCTCAAAACTGACGCGCCGTTCGTGGCTTTCCGCTTTGAGCAGAACCAGGATTTCCGTAATGGTTTCATCAAAGCGAAATCTTTTCGGCGATTCCTGATAAGGCCGGTGCAGGTCGAGCATCTGATGCACGATTTTGGCGATGCGCTCGATCTCTTTTTCAATCGTCGCGACGTAATGATAATGCCGATCTTCATCCGGAATGGCGCGGCTGACGAGCCGAAAGGCCGTGCGAATAAATCCGAGCGGGTTGTTGATCTCGTGCGCAATGCGCGCGGCCATGCGGCCGGTGGCGGCAAGCTTCTCGCTTTCGATGCGCTGTTTTTCCAATTCGCGAATGCGCTCGGTGCGCTCATCCACGAGCAGCTTCAACGCGGTGGTATATTGCTGCACCTGTTCTTCCAGCGCTTTGCGTTCGGTAATATCTTTCGCAATGCCGGCGATGCGATAAATTTCCCCATTTGCATTGCGAATCGGAAAGGCGCGATTGGAAATCCAACGCCACTCGCTGTCCGGTCGCATAATGCGATATTCGCTGCTGTAAGTGTTCTGCATGCCGGATTTGACCCAGCGATTCATCGCGGCAAAGGCTTCCTCGCGGTCTTCCGGATGAATGGCTTGGCGCCACGTGGCGGGATTTTTTAGCAGACTCTGGCAGGAGCGGCCCCAGATTTTTTCGTAAGCCGGACTGACATACAGCGTGCGCTGCAAATCGCCGGTGTCGAGCCAGAAGACGTCGGCAATATTTTCAGCGAGCTGGCGAAAACGTTCTTCGCTTTCCTGCAATTCCTTCGTGCGGGCGTGAACGCGCTGCTCTAATTCTTCATTCAATTTTCGAATTTCTTCTTCGACCTGCCTGCGCTCGGAAATGTCCTCGCAAACAATCAGCACAACGGTATTGCCGTCGCGATCCTGCACGGCGCGGGCATATTCACCGACCCACAACATGCTGCCGTCTTTGCGCACTTTGCGAAATTCCCAGTATTGGGACTGGCCCTGATGCTGCAGGCAATGTTGCATCTGTTGCAAAACGCGCGGTTTGTCGTCTTCGTAAAAAACGTCCAGCACCGATTGGCCGATCAGCTCCGGTGCGGCATAGCCCAGTTGTTCGGCGCCATAACGATTGACGGAGAGAACCGTTCCATCCTGATTGACGGTGAAATACATGCTGGGATTGTCTTCATACAATGCCCGATAGCGTTCTTCGGAAATACGCGCCTGTTCGTATAAGCGCGCATTGTCAATCGCCAGCGCCGCTTGATTGGCAAAAGTGACCAGCAACGTGAGATCATCTTCCGTAAAAGCGTGCGCCCGAGTGGCGTCGAGACTGATGACGCCCAGCAGGCGATCCTGCACGAGCAATGGCGCCACCACGGCGCTCTGTATCGCCTGCATCTCTTCAATCTCGCCGTGATACTGCAGCTCGGCATGTTCACGCACATTTTTGATGACCAGCGGTTGGTGCTGCGAGGCCACGCGCGCGACAAAACCTTCGGGCGTTGAAAGAAACACCTGCGCCACCCGGGGATCCCGATAACCATAAACACTTTTCATCCGCAATCCCGGGGCGTTTTCATCCCACAACAGAATCGCGCCTTTTTCCATGGCCGGCACCGCTTCATGCGCCGCCGCGAGTATTTTGACGAGCAGGCTGTCGAGATCAATTGTGCTCACCAACGATTTATTCGCCCGCACCAGCGCCTGCATGTGCGTATAGCGCTCGCGAATTTCCTGACTGAGTTTTTGCTCGGTAATGCGATAACGTTCTTCACTTTGGCGCAGCGCTTCCGCCGCGGCATTTAGCTCGGTCGTTCGCATTTGATCCTTTCTTATCCCGAAAACAAAAAAAGGGCGCAGCTCGCATCATCCATATTGCATGATAACTCGACTGCACCCTCGCCTTACAGATTCTCATTGCCACCGCCGCCATCCGTGTGACAGGAATTTCTAGATCGTTTAAAATAAACAAATGAACGATCAGTTGCAATATTTTTTTAAAATTTTTCTTGCATATTTCCTAATAATGCTTAGATTATTTAAACCCTGAGGCGACACATTCCAGATGTAAGGATAAACGGTTTTAGCGATCGTCGCCAAAATTTCGGTTGAAATTATAGGCGTCTTTTCGGTCGGGATCAGCCCCGCAAGTGAAGGCGTAATCGTAACACTCGAAAGCACATGAGTGTGGCGGTTGCGCCTTTTTTGTTTTATAGCCACGTCACGCGAAGAGCCGGTGGCGCAATCGAGAAGAAATAACTAAGCACTCCGATAACCCTTTGAGGCGAAGCGATGGGTGAAATGGGCCGCATTCTTCCTGCGGATGACGAACTCTCTTTTCTGGAATCGGCGGGCAAGCTATTACGCCGAGCGGGATAGGCTTGTGACTGGTGACTGATGCGCTCGGTGCGGCCCATTTATGACGGCGACGGGAATAGGATCTGCTGATTGTTGATATTCACGTGCCGGGCAATTTCAATGAATCACCTCAATGCCTGATGCCGGATAAAACGGCCTCCTGACTGTGTGTGGTCATGTGGGCGGTATCGTGAAGTCGAACTTACGCATGCTAGGTGCTCCAGCGCAGGTTCGGCTTCGCTTTTTTTTAATGGGATTATCACACCAATATCATCTTCAGCGTTTTCTGAAAACTTCCCGCCGTTATCCGATAGAAATAGATTCAGGTTCAATCAAAATTTTCCGACGAGGCTGTCATGCGGCGCCCGGCGCTGTCGATGCGGCATTTTCCAGAATGGCGGCGGAAAAGGAAAGGCCTCATGAAATTTTAACCGCTGCTCCGGCGTCAGCACGCTGTCGATTTGCACCGTCATTTCCTTGATAATTTGATGCGATTGCGGCCTGATCTGGCTGAAGTGGTTGCGCAGTCGTTCATGATGGGCGGAAATAATCTCGGCCACCCGCGCGCTCTGCTTTTCGCTCAAATTGAGCCGCGACTGTAGCATTTCCAATTGGAGCGGGCGATGCCGGTCGGGATCATGCTCCCGGCGCGTCCACGGCGATGCCGGGCGGCCATACTCGCGAACCATAATCGCGCCGGTCAGAACGCCGACCGCAAACGTCAACGCGAAGGCCGCAAGCACCAAAATTTTTGCCTTCATATTTATTTCTGATTTTCCTCAAGACTCAGCGCCACGTCCCACATCGCCTGCTGATATTGTTCATCGGTGTCGGCGAGCAAAAGTTTGGACTCCGGCGTTTCCGGAAGTAAATTCGCCAGAGCGCCGGTCGAAGAAGTTTGTTCCTGTCGCAGCAACACGAACAGCGCGGCTAATATCGCCGCCGCGGGCGCCAGCCAACGCACGAGCCGGCGGCTGGCGTCAACTAAAATGCCCGGCAACTCCTCGCGAACGAATTGTTCCTCCAACGCGCGCGCCAATTGCATCTGTTCCGTCAGCGTCGGTTGCACGGCATGATGCATTTTGCGCATCGCCGTGAAGAGCCGTTCCGTGGTGGCGACACGTTTGCGGCACGACGCGCACCGGTCAAGATGCGATTGCATCGCGTGCCTTTCCCGCTCATTCAACTCGCCGTCGCGCCATTGCCACAGCGCCGCGTCCTCGAGATGCTGTCCGCTCTCACTCATGAAACGCCTCCGTATACTTTTGCATTTTTTCCGCCAGCGCCTGCCGCGCCTGATAAAGCCGCGATTTCACCAACTTTTCATCCAACTTTTGGATTTGCGCAATTTCTTCGTAACTCAAACCTTCCAGATCGCGCAGCACGATCAACTCGCGATATTTGGGTTCCAACCGATTCAACGCCGCGTGCAGATGCGCGTGCAGCTCCTCGGTTTCAAGACGCTCGCTCGCCGAAACTTCGTCCGCCTTGATTCCCTCCACGGTTTCCGCCGGCAGACTTTGCAGCGAGAACCAGCGCTGGCGTTTGCGCCGGCGCAGCTCGTCACGACAATGATTCACCGTAATCTCATACATCCACGTGAAGAGCGCCGACCGTCCGGCAAAGGTGTCGAGGCGCCGCAAAATTTTTATAAAAATATCCTGCACGAGATCATCGACGTCGCGGCTGCCGAGGAGCGAAACGCAAACCCGCAACACCGCGGTGTGATAACGCCGAACCAGCTCGTTGAGCGCCTCGGGTTTTCCGGCGCGGCAACCCGCGAGCAATTCGGCTTCCGCCAACCCGGCGCGTGACTCTACGGCTGTCGGTTCCTCGGTTTGCATTTCTTCATTTTATTTGACGTTGTAGCAGGGCAAAAGTTGAAAAATTTTTAGTTGCAATTACCGGCACACACGGTTATATTTTAAAGCGAAGCGTTGGCAACAGCGCGAAATAAAAATTATTACAGTCAAGAAAGAAGCCCGATGCGCCATTGTCTTTTTGCCGTTTTTTCTTTTTTGCTCTTTTCATTTTCTCTTTTCGCTCAGGAAGCGAAAACGATCGTCCTGCGCAATGTTTCCATCCCCGCGCTCGGCGGCAACACCGAGCTGCGCGGGCAGGATATTTTTATTCAAGGCGAAAAAATTACCGCGGTTCGCCCGACGGGTCGAGCGCTGCCCGCCGAGGCGCTGGCGATCGAGTGCGCCGGCAAATGGGCACTCCCCGGGCTTATTGATACCCACGTCCACATGGCCCTGCGGGATTTGCGCTGGCCAGAAGATGAACAGGAGTTTATCGAGTTGCTCGCGAGCGGCATTACCACCGTGTTCGATCTGGGCGGGCGTCTTGAAAGTTTAAAAGATATAAAGAAAAGAGCACAAATGCAAGAGTGGAATGGCCCGCGTTTTTTGCACAGCGGCAGCCCGCTCTTCAGCGAAAAAATCGCCGGACTGGATTCAGCCACGCAACGCTTCATTTTGACCAACGCTGGCGAAGTGAAAAATATTGTTCGGCAACTGAAAGCCGACGGCGTCGACGCGATCAAAATCGATTCGAATGTCCCGGCGGATATAACCAAAGCCGCGATTGACGAAGCGCATGCGCAGGGATTGCCGGCGATCGGGCATCTCGTCGCGACTTCGTATCAGGAAGCGGCGAAAGCGCGCATCGATATTCTGGAAGGCACGAGCGGGCTGGTCACGGATTATGTCAGCGGCGGCGATCGCAAGGAACTGGCGAAACGCTGGTTTCCGACTTACCTCATGGCGTGGGAAAAAGTTCAACTCGATAAAAACGCCCGCAGCAAAATGCAGTTTTTCGTCAGCAATGCGACTTTTTTTACGCCGACGTTGGCCACGGAGTTAGCGATTCTGCGAAACGAGGTGGCGACACGACAGGCGCCGCTGGCCGAGCAGACGGCGCAAAAATTTGCCGGCATGTTGCGCCTCGCGTTTGATTTGCAGGTGCCGCTGCTCGCCGGTTCGGATTATGGCATTCATCGCAATGATCGCATCACGCTGCACGACGAGCTGGAAAGCTGGGTCGCCGCCGGCCTTGAGCCGCGCTTTGCCATCGAAGCCGCGACCACCAACGCCTGTTTCGCGTTAAAACTTTCGGATCGTCTCGGCGAACTCACGGCGGGCAGGCTCGCGGACATTATTGTGGTGAATGAAAATCCGTTTGCCAATATCAAGACTTTGCGCGAGCCGGCCATCGTTCTGCGCGGCGGTAAATTGTATCGTGTCGAGGAATTGAAAAAGCGTCTGCACCCGCAGCGTCGTGATGAGCGTGAAATTCGCGCCGTGCTGGCGCAGCAGGAGCGCGCGTGGAATGATTTCGACCTCGACCGCTTCATGCGCGGCTACTGGAAAAACGATTCCACCATTTTCGCCTCCGGCGGCGAAGCCTCGCGCGGCTGGAATCAAATGTTGAGCCGCTACAAAAAAGGCTACGACACCGCCGAAAAAGCCGGACACCTGAAATTCGATATTCAGCAGATCGATTTCATGGGCGAGGATTGGGCGAAAGTTCTCGGCGAATGGAAATTGTTTCCGAAAGATTCAAAGAAGGCCGTTGCCGCGCCGCCGATGTCGCACGGGCTGTACACGCTGATCTTTCATCGCGTGCCGGAAGGATGGAAGATCGTGCATGATCACACTTCGGTGGCGAGTCCGCCGCCGCCGATACCATCGGAGTTGCCAACAAAAACTAAAAAGCGGTGAGAGGAGTTTAACATGTTAAAAGGTTTGATGAATTGAGAGGTCAGTTATGATCAAAACAATTGCAATAAGACCCAAAACCCCGATACGCAAAGTCAAGCATCCTTATATTACACGCAAAAGCGGCGTGCTGGGAGGAAATCCGATTATTAAGGACACGCGGATCAAAGTATCTCAAATCGCCATCTATTATGAGAAGATGGATTACACACCTGACGAAATCGTGCAGGCGCTTCCGCATTTGACGCTGGCACAAGTTCACGGCGCTTTGTCATATTACTACGAGAACATGAAAGAAATTGACCGCCAGATTGCCGAGGAGCGACGGCTGGTTGAGAGAATGAAAAAAGGATTTGTTTCCATTTTGGAGCAACAACGTGGCAGCTATTCGAATTTACACCGATGAAAACGTCAATCCCGTCGTTGCCGAAGGGCTACGGCGACGCGGTATTGATGCGTCGTCAGCGATAGAAGTGGGCAATGTCAAGATTGATGATGAAACGCAAATGGAGTATGCGACGAGGGAGCAAGCGGTTCTGTTTACCCACGATACTGACCTGCTGGTTATTTCTCGGCGCTGGATGGAAGAAGGCAAGAAACACTGGGGCGTCATTTACATTCATCAGGACAGTCTGAGTATTGGCGAGTGTATACGTCGCTTAAAAGACTACGCCGATATTTTAGAGGCGGAAGACATGATTGACCGTGTGGAATTTCTTTGAATTTATAAACAAGAGATTTTTTAAGTTCCAAGTGAAGAAGATTTGCAGTCAATTTTGTGACCAACTATGCCCCCAAAAAATAACTCTGCGTAATTTCAAAAGCTTTCGCGACAGCGAAGCAGTCTTTAATGATTTGCAGCGTGTCGCACGGGTGCAAGTGTTGTTCAATCCGCGTTTAAGCAAATTATAAAAAACCTAACCGGACGATATTCTCGCTTGCTGCAACTTTGCCCGGAGATCGCCGAATTGCGAGAGCGGATTCGCCAAGAATTAGCGTGAGGCTTAACCATGATAAAAAATCTCGAGATTAAAAACTTCAAATCGATCAAGCATCTGCAACTCGATTGCAAGCGCGTCAATCTTTTCATTGGCAAGCCCAATACCGGCAAGTCGAACATACTGGAAGGCGCCGGTCTTTTTTCTTTGTCATACGCGCAGGGAAATCTCAAGGAGATCGTCCGCTTTGAAAATATGACGAACCTGTTTCATGATCACGAGGTGAACGAAAAAATAGAAATAACCGCCGATGCTACTGCGCTTGCGATTAAATTTGAAAATGGCAAGTTCAAAGTAAGCGGAGATGATAAAGAAAAAAAGGTCGGATTCAATTTTGATCTTGATTATGAGGGAAAGGTGGTCGCAAGCGGTTTTCAAAATTCGCCATTCAAGTTTTATAGATTTGAGGTCGTGCACACGTTTGCAAGGCAGGAATCTGATTTGCTGTTGCCCGTAAGAGGAGAAAATCTCTTGCAAATTCTTCTTACCAATAAGGATTTAAGAAAAGTTGTAACGAGTCTGTTTAGCGAATATGGACTCAGGGTGGTTTTAAAGCCGCAAGATAATAAAATCGAGCTTCAAAAAGAAGTCGAGGATGTCATCATTTCCTATCCGTATTCGCTGATTTCAGATACGTTACAAAGAATTGTTTTTTATTTGGCGGCCATTGCAACGAATAAAGATTCCCTTTTGATCTTTGAAGAGCCTGAAGCCCATGCCTTTCCGTTCTATACAAAATTTCTTGCGGAAAGAATAGCGCTGGACGATTCCAATCAGTATTTCATCACGACGCACAATCCCTATTTCCTTCTTTCGGTTTTGGAGAAAACTAGCAAAAGTGACATCGGGATTTTTATAACTCATTTTAAAGAGTATCAAACGCAGGTCAGGCCCCTTACCGAGCAAGAAATGCCCGAAGTTCTTGATCTTGATGCAAGCGTCTTCTTTAATCTGAATCAATTTCTGGAGGAAACATGATCTATTTGGAATGT
>Ga0247727_10004811_pt1 | contig 28175 bp, 33 predicted proteins | sample WisWelCaveWW1625_FD_202498 | JGI IMG/M metagenome (GOLD analysis project Ga0247727, IMG submission 202498) | Biofilm microbial communities from Wishing Well Cave, Virginia, United States - WW16-25 | ecosystem: Environmental > Aquatic > Deep subsurface > Groundwater > Cave microbial mat | place...
AGAAAATTTATGCGTCAAGTGCTCGCGACCAAATATCGCTACTGCATCGAGCATGGCGTCCAATTCTATAATATCACAGGTGAGAAATTGCCATGAAACGAGCCTATCTTATAACCGAAGCCCAATCCGACGTTGAGATTCTCAAAACGCTTCTTCCCAGGAGCATCGTCAGATCCGTCAAGTTAGTCGTTGTTGGGGATGACAGTTATTCCATCATATCTTCGACCAGCACGCTCTTAATAGCCAGACGGGTGTCCGTCGCCGCCGTGATTAATGCGCATACGCTGAATGCTATGAAGATTCGGGAGCGGGTCGCCTTTTTGCGTTCCATGATCCATCAGGCGTCTACGGATGTTCGCTATGAAATCTTTCCGGCTATTCCCGAAATCGAATCCGTGTTTTTTCAAGATCGGCGCTTTATCGAAAAACTGGCAAAAAAAACTTTCACGGAGATGGAATGGAATTTCGCCAAACTTAATCCGAAAGAGGCTTTGACTTACCTCTTGGGAAATTCCGCTCCGCTCAATTCAAAAATACTCCACAGGCTCACGGACGAAACTGTTCGCGTTCTGCAACAACATCCTCTTATTGCCAGGTTGAGCGAATTTTTGTCTTCAGTGCTGGAATCGAATAAATTTGCCAAAGCCGCTTGAGAATGAAGCCGATTTTCATCGATACTCACGCCCATTTACAGATTTCACATTTCGACTCCGACCGCGCCGACGTGATTCAGCGCGCGTTCGACGCCGGCGTGGAAAAAATCATCGTCGTCTCAACCGATGTCGCCTCAAGCCGCCTGAGCATCGAATGGGCGGAAAAATTTTCGGGCCTTTATGCCGCCGTCGGGATTCATCCCACCGATTGCGCCGCGGCGAGTGAGAATGATTTTGCGGTGATCGCCGAGCTGACGCGGCATCCGAAAGTTGTCGCCATCGGCGAGATCGGGATGGATTTTTACTGGAAGCCTTTTTCGCAAGAAATTCAGCAACGCGCTTTCGTTCGGCAATTGCACCTGGCGAGCGAGCTGAACAAGCCCGTCATCGTTCATAACCGCGAGGCCGGGGCGGCGATTCTGCAAACCTTTCAGGATGCCGGTATAATCGAATTTTCCGGTGTGTTTCATTGCTTCTCGGAGAATGCCGATTATGCGCAGCGGGTGCTGGCGCTGGGCGGCCATATTTCTTTCACGGGCAATTTGACGTATAAAAAATCAACGCTGCCGGAAGTCGCGGCGCGGGTCCCGCTTGAGCGAATTTTGCTCGAAACGGACGCGCCGTTTATGACGCCGATGCCGCATCGGGGCAAGCGCAACGAGCCGGGTTATGCCGCACTTATCGCGGCGAAATTGGCGGAAATTAAAAAAGTTTCCGTGGCGGAAGTGGCCCGACAGACGACGGCGAATGCAATAGATTTGTTTAAATTGTGTTAGCCGGTTCGCCCGTTAACCGGTTGGAGAAGAGTAAACCGGCAAACCGGCAAACTGGTCAACAGGCGAACATATTCCGTGAACACACCGCTTGATTTTTCTCCCAAAAAATCGCTCGGGCAAAACTTTCTGATCGACGAAAATATTGCCCGCAAGATCGTGCAGTGCGTCGCGCCGCAACCGGAGGAGACGATTGTCGAGATCGGTCCGGGCTTCGGGGTTTTGACCCGATACATTGTGCCAACCGGTTGTCGTTACATCGGCATTGAAATCGACGAACGGTTGGTGCCGCTGCTGCAAAATGAACTGGCGGGATTCCCGCAGGCAAAGATTCTTCATGCCGATTTTCGCAAAGTCAATCTGACTGAGCTGGCTGCGGACAGGAAACTGCGTCTGGTCGGCAATATTCCGTATCACATCACCAGCAGCATCGTCTTCGCGGCCTTTGCGCACAGCCACGCGCTGCGCGATATGACGCTTACGGTACAGAAGGAAGTGGCGCAGCGCATCGTGGCCGACGCGGAAACCGGCGGCAAAGAGTACGGCATTCTTTCGGTGATCAGCCAGACTTTTGCACGCACGGAAATTCTTTTTACCATGTCGAAGCACGTGTTTCGGCCGAAGCCGGAGGTCGAGTCGGCGGTGGTGCGCTGGACGTTTCAATCGCCGCCGGAAAATTTGCTGGAGACGGATTTTTATGTGCGCATGGTGAAAGCCGTTTTCGGCCAACGCCGCAAAACTTTGCGCCGCAGCCTGGCGGCATTTTTGCAAAAAGAGTTGCTCGGAAAAAACGATCTTGACCGCGAAGATTTTTGTAACCGCCGTCTGGGGTCGCGACTTGAAAGTCGCGGCACGGATATGCCGGTCGATTTGCAGCGCCGGCCGGAGACGCTTTCGATTGGCGAGCTGATTCAATTGGCCAACGCCCTGATTTTGACAAAGGACTGATATAAAATGGAAGATTTGGATCGCCAGGAAATTCTCGAGGACGTGAGTTATCTCATCGAGGCGAAACAGGCGCCGAAGTTGCGCGCCATCATGCTCGACGCGCACGCGGCGGATATTGCCGATTTGCTCACGCACATGGACGGCGAGCATCGCCGTTATTTATTCGAGGCGCTCGATCTGCACACCGCCGCCGATACCATTCTGGAAGTCGACGACTCGACGCGGCAGGATTTAATCGAAACCTGGAACGCGCCTCAGCTTGCCGGTTTGGTGCGCGAGATGAACTCCGACGACGCCGCGGATTTCGTCAGCGAATTGTCTGCGGAGCTGGCCGCGAAAATTTTGAAACAGTTCGCGCCGGAGGAATCCGCCGAGGTTCGGCAGTTGCTGGCACATGAGGAAGACACCGCCGGCGGCATCATGGCGCTCGAATTGGTGGCGGTCGCGCAGGATCGCACCGTCGAAGACGCGATCAACGAGATTCGCAAAAAAGCCGATGAAATCGAAACCATCAACCATGTTTATGTGATCGACAGCAATCGCCGGCTCGTCGGCGCCGTGCATTTGAAACAACTGATTCTCGCCAACCCTTACACGCCGCTGCGCGAAATTATGAATCGCGACGTGATTTCCGTGCAGGTCGGCACGGATCAGGAGGAAGTCGCGAAACTGGCGCGCAAATATGATTTGTTGAGCATGCCGGTTGTCGATAGCCAGGGCCGCCTGGCCGGGCGCATCACTTACGACGATATCGTCGATGTGATTCAGCAGGAGGCCGCGGAAGATTTTTCGCATATGGCCGGCATTGCAAAAAACAGCGATCTGCGCGAAAGCTCGGTGTTCCGAACCGTGCGCGTGCGCCTGCCGTGGCTCGTCATCGGGTTGTTTGGCGGCATCGTCGCCGCGTGGATTCTCAGCTTCTTCGAAGGCCGTCTGCAGGAAAACATCATGGTATTGATGTTCTTCGTTCCGGTCGTCATGGCAATGGGCGGCAACGCCGGCATTCAATCATCAACCATCGTCGTGCATGGGCTGGCCACCGGCAGCGTCGATGTCGGCGATGCTTTGCGCCGGCTGGCGAAAGAAATGCGCGTGGCGTTTTTGAACGGATTCCTTTGCGGCATGTTGATCTGGTTGATCATCGCCGTGGGTTGGCGCACGCCGGAATTTGGCATGCTCGTCGGCGCTTCGCTGTTAATCGTCATGTTCATCGCCGCGTTGGTCGGCGCCTCAGTGCCACTGTTGCTCAAACGCTGCGATATTGATCCGGCCATCGCCACTGGCCCGTTTATCACGATTTCAAACGATATTCTCGGCCTGTTCATTTATATGGCCATCTCGACGATGTACTTCCGGTACTGGCAATGATTAGGCGAAGTCCGACTGGCGTTGCAGATGTCGCTAAATTAGAAAAACCGTTGACGCAAGTCGGACTTCACTTTGTTTAGATTATTATGCCCCTCGTCAAAACTGAAGGCCTCGTTGTCCGCTCGATGAAAATGGGCGAGACCAGCAAGCTGGTGACTTTTTTCACGCGCGAGCTGGGAATTTTGAAAGTTATTGCCAAAGGCGCGCGCTCCGGCAAAAGCCGAATCGGCGCGGCGTTGGAGCCGTTGACGGTCTCGCGGATCGTTTATTATGACAGAGAAAATCGCGAGCTGCAATTTTTAAGTCAGGCCGATATCATTGAGTTCTTTCCCAATTTGCCGGCGGATTTGGAAAAATGGGGTTATGCCAATGCCTGCGCGGAACTGGTTTATCGCGCCCAGACGAGCGCAGAAGCGACGGCAAAACTTTATCCGATTTTGCTCAACACGCTGCGCGCCATGAACGATAAGACTGCCGAAGCGCGTATTTGTTTCTGGGGCTTTCAAATGAAACTGCTCGGCGTGCTCGGCGTTGCGCCGAATCTGCGCAAGTGTTTACAATGTGGGGCAACGCCGATTTCCCTTCAAGCGAAAATAAATGATGTCGGGGCTGTCGCTGCCAACGCTGTTTTTCATTTCGACATTTCCCGCGGCGGCTTTCTCTGCAACCATTGTTCATCCGGTCACAGCGCGCACGAGCTCTTCGGCGCAACACTGCTCCGGTTGAGCGATTTTCAAACCCTCCCTGCCGAAAAATTTTCCCATGACCAAATCTCGCCTCGATCGCGCCGTGAAATAGAAAATTTTTTCCGCGCCTATTTTGCTTTTCATTTGGAAGAGATCGGCAAGCTCACCGCGTTGAAATTTGTGCGCGAAATCGTCGGGCATGCAGCCTCACCGGTCAAATAATATCGCCAAAGAGATTGCTTGCTTTTTTAGGAAAAGTGCGTAAATTTTAGGGTAGCCGATGTTGCGGGTGATTTATAAAAAGTGAAAGGAACAGTAAAATGGCCGAACGTGCTCTCACACTTCATTTGTCTCAACCGCTTTGGGAGGCAATGGAAAAGTTGGGGAAAGCGCAAGATTGTAGCGCCAATCAAGTCGCTTTGGATGCGCTGGAATTTTATCTTTCCGGCATTATGCCCAGACCGTCTCTTCCTGCCGGGGAGGAAAAAACGGTTTTGATAAAAAAGCTTTATAAAGAGCAGGCAAGGCATCGGCTCACTTTTGACCGGGCCGTGGCAGAGGGGAAAATCCATCCCTTGCCTAAAGATATTCCATTAGAACAGGTGCATAAGGCCCTGGCTGGCATCGAAGGCTCTCTTGCTGCCGAAGTCATTAAAGAGCGCGAAGAGGGATGGTAAAAAATCACAAGTTTGATTTCAAAAACTTGATTGATGGAGCCGCTGTCGAAAGATTTCTGGACGACTGCATGAAAGTATTTTATAACGTTGAAAGGATTGATAAAATGTCCGACACACTCTTGATGTCTCCAACTCTTAGCCTGCCCAAGCCGCTTTGGGATAAGGTAGAGAAAACAGCAAAAGCACAGCAGAGCAATGCGAATCATGTGGTTAAAGAAGCGCTGGAATATTATCTTTCCACTCAACCGCCTGAAACTTCGTTAACTCCTGAAGAGCCGAAGGCACAGGCCTTAAAAAGGCTTTATGAGCGAGTGGCGCGACACCGGCGTGAGTTTGCACGATTAGTCGCCGAAGGAAAAGTTTATCCTTTGCCGAAAGATATTCCACTGGAACAGGTAAGAAAGGGGTTGTCCGGTATTAAAGGCTCACTCAGCGCAGAAATTATTAAAGAACGTGAAGAGGGGTGGTGACATGACATTCTATTTTTTTGATTCAAGCGTCGCGGTCAAAGTGTATTACACTGAAGTGGGCACGGATAAGACGAAAGAGATTTACGATGCATTGGAAGATGGAATTATGATCTCAAATCTTACCTATACGGAAGTGATCTCAGCATTGAATCGAAAAAAGCAAAACGGACTGATTTCGCAGCAGCAATTTGATGAGGCCCTCAGCAAATTCTTTTTTGATTATCAGAATAAATATCTTGTTATCGATATGGAAGAAGCGATTCGAGTATCGGCGGGCAAACTGATTTTACGGCAAAATTTAAGATCAGCCGATAGCATTCAACTGGCGACAGCATTGGATGATGAAAGGCTGCCCCCAATCTTTGTATGTTCAGATGAGAAGCTGTGCAACGCCGCGACCAGCGAAGGCCTGCAAGTCTTGAATCCCGAAAAATAATTCGCTTCCGATATTTTACTTATTCCGCATTACGTTTTACACTACAGGAGTTCTCATGGCAAAAATTGAAAAGTTAATGGATAAGCTCGTCGGATTATGTAAGCGGCGCGGTTTTATTTTTCCCTCCAGTGAAATTTATGGCGGCTTGAACAGTTGCTACGATTACGGGCCACTCGGTGTCGAGTTGAAGCGCAACATCAAAGACTATTGGTGGAAGGCGATGGTGCAAACGCGCGACGACATCGAAGGCCTCGATGCGTCGATTCTCATGCATCCGCGCGTCTGGGAAGCCAGCGGCCACGTGGCGAATTTCACCGATCCGATGGTGGATTGCAAAGAGTGCAAAGCGCGTTTTCGCGCCGATCAGATCGAAGGCGCGATGTGCGGTTCGCCGGGCTACAAGGGCCGCAAGGCGAGCAAGTGCGCCGACGAAGGCAAATTCACCGAAGCGCGGTTGTTCAACCTCATGTTCAAAACGCACATGGGGCCGGTGGAAGAAGCGGCCAACGCCGTTTACATGCGGCCCGAAACCGCGCAGGGAATTTACGTGAACGTGTACAACGTCATGCAGGCGTCGCGCCAGCGCATTCCGTTCGGCATCGCACAGATCGGCAAGGCGTTTCGCAATGAAATCACGCCAGGCAATTTCACGTTTCGCACGCGCGAGTTCGAGCAAATGGAGATGCAGTTTTTCGTGAAGCCGGGCACGGATATGGAGTGGTTTGAATATTGGAAGGCGCAGCGCATCGCATGGTATGACGGCCTCGGCGTTCGCAAAGCGAAATTGCAATTTCATCAACACGGCCCGACCGAGCTGGCGCATTATGCCGCCGCGGCGTTCGACATCGAATATGAATTTCCCTTCGGCTGGAAAGAACTGGAAGGCATTCACAATCGCACCGATTTCGATCTCAAACGGCACGCGGAATACAGCGGCAAAGATTTGAGTTATTTCGACGACGCGACGCGCGAGAAATATGTTCCTTATATTGTCGAAACCTCGGCGGGTTGTGACCGCACGGTGTTGACGACGTTGATCGATGCGTATGATGAAGACGTGATCGAAGGCGAAGCGCGCACGGTGTTGCACCTGGCGCCGGTGATTGCGCCGATCAAAGCCGGCGTTTTCCCGCTGGTGAAAAAGGAAGGCATGCCGGAGGTGGCGCAAAAAATTTATCAGGACTTGAAGAAACATTTTTCGGTGTTTTATGACGACGGCGGCGCCATTGGCCGGCGCTATCGCCGCATGGATGAAGCCGGCACGCCGTATGGCATCACCGTCGACGGCCAAACGTTGCAAGACCAAACCGTCACCGTGCGCGAGCGCGACTCGCTGGTGCAAACCCGCGTGGCGAGCGATAAACTGTTGCCGTTTATTCAGGAGAAGATGGCGGCGTATAAACGCGTGGAGTGAGGGAGGGGATGGATCGGTGGAGTGCTGGATTGATGGAGTACTGGATGGTTGGGGGGCAAGTGTTTCATGCCGGATTTATAAAGAGCGCTTCATTGCGAGGCTTATCATGACAAGACAATTTACACTTGAATATTGGATGGACGACGGCTGGTACGTCGGCCGGCTCAAAGAAATTCCCAGCGTATTTAGCCAGGGCGAGACGCTCCAGGAGCTTGAAGAAAACATCAGAGAGGCTTATCAGCTTATGAAGGCTGATGGAGAAATGACAAACCGATAAACCGGAATGACTTATGGCGACAATGCTCAAATCCCCGCCAAAGAAAAAATCACTGCAAAAAACTCGCGAGGCGAAATCACCGCTTGATTTTTTCGGCTGGGCCAAAATCACCGGCGCAACTCCGGAAGAGGTTGAAGCGGCGTGGAATGATTTAAAGCGGCGGAGTCTGGTCTCGCGGCGAAACGGCAAGGTTAATATCTCCGTCGAGGCGATGATTCGCGCCCGGACGGACATCCAGCGTCGTTTGGCCTCCTGGCTTTCCGGATATGAGCTCACCGAGAATTCTTATATCGTCCGTAGAAGTGGAAAGCCGTTCGGCTCGCCGATGATTTTAGATATGCGAATTTATGTCCAATATATTGCCAACTATTTTCGCGCCGGTTGGGGAGTGGCGGAGATTCAGCGCGAACTTTCCCAATTGACGCCGGAGCAAATCGAAACGGCCATTCAATATTATTTGAATCATCGTGAAGAGATCGAGTCCGAAATCAAAAAAAACATGGATATTTTCGAGCATAATCTTCGGCTTCAGGAAAGGACGGGGCTATGGCCGGAGCTCGCGAGACGCTGAATGGCGCGCTCTTCGCAAAGCTTCTGTTTGGATGAATTGCAGAATCAACTTTTGTGGCTGCCGTAGAAATTTGCAACGAATAAAATTTTTTATTACAAATTATTCCTATGGCGATGTTGCCAACTTTACCCGTTGAATTGCCTGAACTTAGCCAGAACATCTGGGACCGCTATGGATTCCGAGGCAATCCCTTTAATACCCATGCGCTTTCCGCCTCGGCGAAGTCGATTTTGCCGATTGCGCAGACCATTGTTGGACGAGGCATGGAATCGCCGGAATCGCAACTGCTCACGAATTTTCTGCGCAATCCCGGAGGCGGTCGCGTCATAGTCGAAGGCGATATTGGCGTCGGCAAAACGACGTTTGTTAACTACCATCGATATCTTTGGGAACACGAGGCCAGGGATAAGCTGCTGACGCCGGCCAATGAGATCTCCGTGTATGGCAATTGGGAGATACGCGATTTTTTGTTGAACATTTTGGGAAGCATCATCAACAAATTGGTTCTATTGCTCGGGGAAAAAACCATCCACGAAAATCCTTTGTTTCGCGAGATATTTCTTTTTAACCGCGTGTTTCTGCAACGCTCCATTCTCTACCGCGTCAGTGAAGACGTGCGCGTGGTTCGGGATTTTTCGGAAAGCGAACAGAAAACGTTGTTTGGATAAAATAAAAAGCGCGAGCTCAATCAAGGAGGAAGGTATATGAGTCCAACCAAAATCAAAATGCGGCAGGTCGTCGATTGGCGCGCCGCGATCTGGGCGGGTCTGATCAGCGGGGTTATGTTTTTGGCGATCAACATGCTGCTGATGAAAATCTACGTCGGCAGTCCGTGGGTGACCGTGCGTCTCGTCGCGTCGATAGCGCTGGGGGCGCGCGCGTTGCCGCCGCCGGCCACTTTTGATGCGACCATTTTTATCGTCGCCCTGCTCGTGCATCTGCCGCTGTCCATCGCCTTCGCCAGCATCATCGCCACCATCCTGCATCGCTGGGGCTTGCTGGTCGGCATCATCGGCGGCGCGATATTCGGTCTCGCCCTTTACGCCATCAATTTCTACACGTTTACGTTTTTCTTCCCGACCTTTTTCCCGATGCGAAGCTGGATCATGGTCGTGAGCCATGTGATCTTCGGCGCGTGCGCCGGCGGCATTTATGAGAGCTTGGAAGTTGAAAAGTATGTGCCGACAGAGGCATAGCGCAGAGGGCAAAGCGCATAGCGTTTTTGCCATGCGCTCTGCGCTAGGCGATCTTTAACTTCACCACGGAAGGGAGCTTTTATGTACGGACAAAATATTCCGCGCGCGCAATTTGGCAATCGCGGCTTCGGGCAAAGCGGTTATTCCTCATCGCGGCGTGGCTGTGGTGGCGCGCGCTTGCTCATTGGTCTGGCGATGGCCGCTTTTGCGTTGATTTCATATTTCGGTTCGAGCGTTTATAATCCGATCACCGGTGAGAATCAACACGTCAATATCACGGAAGAGCAGGAAGTTGCCCTCGGCCTGCAATCCGCGCCGGAAATGGCGCAGCAATTTGGCGGTTTGCATCCTGACGAGCAGGCCCGCGCGAGGGTTGCCGAGATCGGCGAACGCATCGTCGCGAACAGCGCCGCGGCGCAATCACAATATCCGTTTAAATTTCACCTGTTGGCCGATCCACAAACCGTGAATGCTTTTGCTTTGCCCGGTGGCCAGATTTTTATTACCGAGGCGTTATACAGCCGCCTGCAAACGGAAGGGCAACTAGCCGGTGTGTTGGGACACGAGATCGGCCACGTGGTCGGGCGTCACAGCGCCGAGCATATTGCGAAACAACAGCTCACGCAGGGCCTCACCGGCGCGGTGGTGTTGTCAACGTATGATCCCAACGATCCGAGCAGCCAGCGCACGGCACAAGTCGCGATGGTGATCGGGCAATTGGTCAACATGAAATTTGACCGCGAAGACGAGTTGGAGTCCGATCACCTCGGCGTGCGTTTCATCGGCGAAGCCGGCTACGATCCGCGTGCGTTGATCGGCGTGATGCGTATTCTGGAAGAAGCCAGCGGCGGCGGACGGCCACCGGAATTTTTTAGCACACACCCCAATTCCGACACGCGCATTGCTGAAATTGAAGAAGCGATTCAGAAACAATTCCCCGGCGGCGTGCCGGAGGGGTTGAGGCCTTGATCGTGTAACGTGGAACGTGTAACGGTCTTTCATCAAGACTTAGTTGTAACCATTAACGTTTTGAATTTTAAAAAATCGTTCGAGACAACGCCGTTACACGTTTCACGTTACACGAAAAAGTTTTATTTACAAAAGGAGATCATCATGCTGATCAAACATGAAAAGGACTGTCCGGAAATCATCGCTAATGACGGTTGTCGTTTGCGCGAGTTGTTGCACCCCGACCGCGACGGCGCCGATCTTTCGTACTCGTTTGCAATTGCCTATGTCGATCCTGGGAAATCGACTTACCCGCATTATTTAAAACAAACGGAAGTCTATTTCATCATACAGGGTATCGGGCGGGTACACATCGAGGATGAAGCGCAGGAAGTGAACGAGGATGACGTCGTCGTCATTCCCAAAGAAAAGAAACAGTGGATCGAGAACATCGGCCAGAACGTGCTCGTCTTCGCGGCGATTGTCAGCCCGCCGTGGCGAGCGGAAGATGATGTGAGGATTTAAAGCGTAAAACGTAAGGCGTAAAACGTAAGGCGTAAAGCGTTTGAAGAGTTTATCAAATTGGCTGTTGATGTCGATCGCGCCATCTTGGCCGGAGGCGGAGAGATGCATGCTGATTGTGAAAGTTTGCTGCTTCAGGACGGCAGCGAACAAAAAAACATTTGGGGCGCCGATTGGGTTCCCGATGAAGCGGAAGTGAGATTTGAGTCATTCATTAATATCCGCCCGAATCAAAACAACCCGGCGATGACGATTCTCGATCCCGGCATTCGAGATCAAGTTGAGAAAATTGTAAGACGCTTATTGGAGAAAACATGATTGATGAAAAGACTTTAAAGGAACGCTATTTGCGCGACGCCGTTCCCACACGCTTGGGGAATTTGGCCTCGAACATTAAACGCCTGGGATATTTTATAGACAAAAAAAATTCGACGCGCGTGTTCAAGATCTTTTGCAGGAATGCCGTTTTTTTTCTGAATGGACTGCCACAGACACCGAATTTGAGACGCGCGCGGCGCTGGCGACTTTGCAGCTCGAGTTGAAAAGCTGGCAGAATGATTTTAAAAATGCAACCAGAGCCAACGATTGGCGCGCCGAAATCAACGCCGCCTGCGAGCAGTGGTCGAATCGCATTCTGGAGCTTTCCGGCTTATTAAAAACCGGACGGAGTGGCGTTGTTCAAATTTGAATGTCGTTAAAATAAGGTCGACTGTTACTGACCGGTCACTTTCAGAAGTAGTGTTTCCCAACTTCATGGTGTTTTAGTGACCGGTCAGTTGAACTGATTGGAAATGGACAGCATTCCATAAAACCTAAAAGGAGAAGTGTGATGGTTTCAAATCGCGTGGCAGGAAAATTTGGGGCGATTATTTTTGCACTGCTGGCTTTTACCGTTTATGCGCAGCAACAAACGATTTCGCCGGAAATGGTGGTGTCACTCAAAATTGTTTCTTCCGTTACGATTGATCCCACTGGAAAAAACATCGCTTATCTTGTGACGGCGCCACGAGGCGCGGACGATGAAGCCGGTGGCCGCTACAGCGAGTTGCTTGTGATTCCGGCAGCAGGCGGCACTTCACGGCAATTTACTTATAAACCCAACAATGCCGGCTCGCCGCAATGGTCGCCGGACGGCAAATGGATTTATTTCGCCTCGCGCCGCAAAGAGTTTGACGAACAGAATGAGGTGTATCGCATCCCCGTCGACGGCGGCGAGGCGCAGCTCGTGTCGAAGAGCAGCAACGGCGTGCGGCAGTTCAAATTATCGCCGGATGGAAAATGGATCGCCTACACGATGACGGACGCCGCGACGGCAGCGGAAAAGAGCGATACGAAAAAGGGCAGCGACGTTCAAACCGTCGACAAAAATTTCAAGCAACATCGGCTGTACATTCAAGCCGCCGGCGGCAATGAAGCGACGGCGTTCATGGGCGAAATGTCGGTGTGGGATTTCGAGTGGTCGCCCGATGGCGGCCAAATCATCTTTCAAGCCAGCGCGACGCCAAAAACCGACGACTCGTTTATGTTCAAGAAAATTTATATGGGTTGGACGAATGGCCACATGCCGCCGAAAGTTTTGACCGAGACCAAAGGCAAGCTCGGCAACATGGCGTGGTCGCCGGACGGCAGGCAAATCGCATTTCTCGGCGGCGTTGATGAAAGTGATCCGACCAACGGCAGCATTTTTGTCGTGCCGGCAATGGGCGGGCCGGCGAAAAATCTTTCGGAGAATTATGAAGGCACCGTAACGCACGTCGGCTGGCTGGATGCCTCGACGCTGATTTTTTCCGCCACGGAGCGCAGCCATACCGCGTTGAACACAATGCCCGCAACCGGCGGCGCGATCAAACGCCTCTTCGATTCCGGTTACGGCCTGTCAAATTTTTCCGCTTCGGCGGACGGCAAAACGCTCGCGCTGGCCGCGCATCTTTACAAACATCCGAGCGAAGTTTTTGCCTATCCGATGCTCACTAAGAAAATGGCGCGTTTAACGAACAGCAATCCGGAATTGGAGAACGTCCGTTTTTCCGGCAACAAAGAAATTGCGTGGAAAGCGAAAGACGGCTTGGAGATTACCGGCCTGCTGATGTTGCCGCTGGATTATCGGCCCGGCAAAAAATATCCGTGTATCGTGCAAGTACACGGCGGGCCGGAGAGTGCCGACCTCGACGGCTGGGCCACGAATTACGTGCGCTGGAGTGAGCTGGCCGCGGCGCGCGGTTATGTCGTGTTCAGCCCGAATTATCGCGGCAGCACCGGCCGCGGCGTGGCTTATGCGAAAGCCGATCACAAAGATCTCGGCGGGAAAGAATTTGACGACGTGATCGACGGTCTCGACTTTCTCGCGCAACAAGGTTATGTCGATCTCGACCGCGTCGGCATTGGCGGATTTTCTTATGGCGGTTATTTCTCCGCGTGGGCAGCGACCAAACACACCGAGCGCTTCAAAGCGGCTTCGATGGGCGCGGGCATTGCGAACTGGGTGTCCTTCACCGGCACCTCGGATATTCCCCAGGAAAATTCGATGGTGCATTGGAATCTCGACGTGTTCAAAAACATGGAAAAGGCGTGGAGCCGCTCGCCGATGGCATTCGTTGAAAAATCACAAACCGCGCTGCTGATTTCCCACGGCGACAAAGACGACCGCGTGCCGATCAGTCAGGGCTGGGAAATTTATACCGCAATGAAACTGCTCGGCAAGAAAGTGGAGTTTGACATTTACCCCCGCGAAGCGCATGGCTGGGCGGAGCGCAATCATCAGCTCTTGTCGATCAAGCGGAATTTGGAGTGGTTTGAGCAATACGTGAAAAATGCGTCGACAAGTTCGACGTCGAAATTGCCGTAAAGATTCTGTTTAAAAACAAAAGCCGAAGAGAGAATTTTCTCCTCGGCTTTTTTGTTTGAGACTAAAGAGTTTTCACCTGAAGGCTTTACTATAAACGCATCTCACGTTCCCATTTCCCACGAAGATAGATACTTCTTCTGCTCCGCGGTCAACTCGTTGATCGTGATGCCCATGGATTTCAGCTTCAACGTGGCGATCCAGTTTTCGATGTCGCGGGGGACGTTATAAGCTTTCGCGTAATGCCTCACTCACGGGTGGACTGACCGGTCGCTAAACGATAATTCCCAACTAATTCAAGCGACCGGTCAGTTTTGTCCACTCATAACTGAGTCATTACGCTTTCGCTTCCAATTTCCTGGCGTTTTTAACTACGTTATTCCGTGGTCAACGCCTGCGTCGCAAAGCTCATGTCCATCAAGAAAGCGGAATGGCCTTCGGCGGCGAGGTTGATCAGGCGGCCTTCACCGAGCACGTACAACCGGCGGCCGTCGGGTTGCATAAATTCGTCGACGAATGGCTGCACCGCTTTTTATTAAACGAATTCTGCAACTTCGACAGGGCGCTCTGTCGCAAAACTCCGGCGATGAAGCTTGATGCGCTCAATCTCGTGCAATGTTTCCGCAGTAAAGTAACTTTCCCCGCAATGGGGGCAGCTTATCATCGGAATGCTTTCAATGACCAATAAATCTTTGCCTTTGCCGTGCGATTCGGTTACTTTACGCAGCCGCGCCTCTTCGCGACCGCAAACGTCGCATACAAGCCGTGTTTTGTTATTTTTTTTCATGATACGTACACTGTCATAATGACCAACTTGACGGAAATAAAAGTTTCTCACGTCCCCATTTCCCACGAAGACAAATACTTCTTTTGCTCCGCGGTCAACTCGTCAATCGTGATGCTCTTGGATTTCAGCGCCAACTTCATCAAGGCTCAAATCGTTCCACAAGCGGTACGGAGTCATAAAAAGAAAGTCTCCTCGTAGTCTTTTTCCATCTCTTGCCAGGTCTTAAACGGAAAATCGGCTTGTTTCATTTCTTCGACAATTCCAAGCTTTTCGGCTTGTCGTTGACGTTTAGCAACGTGAGAATTGATGGCATACTGTTGCTGGACCGCCGCTCGCACCAGCGCACTAACGGAAGTTCTCTCCGTTTTTGCTAATTTCTCCAGGGCCAGCAACAAATCCGCGGGGAAAAGGACCGTGGCCTTTTTGGTCATTCCGGTTTTGGTTAATTGGCCATTTTGCATTTTGCGCCTCAACAAATTTAAACTTTCCAGTAAGATTTATAGCAACTGTCCCAACGCGGACGAGCCGCAACCAAAAAAGATTAACACAGAGAAAACAGAGAAAACAGAGAAAACAGAAAGGGTAATGCTTGAAAAACTTTCTTTAACTTTGTAATCTCTGTTTGCTCTGTTTTCTCTGTGTTAAAAAATTTTGTTATTTTTGCACCGCGTGGCGCGTTGTCTGCGACAAACATTCAACTTATAATAGACTACGCCAGATTTTCAGACAAGCTGAAAACTGGAGCCCCGTTCTGCGGGGCAGCCTAAAAATTAGCCCAACGGATAGAAACAACCCAACAGATGAAATAAATTGTGTTTATCGGTTGTTGTGTTTATCAGTTGGGTTGTTTCTATCCGTTGGTGGTAAAATAAAGTCAGAATTAATTTCTGAGTTTTGCTGCGCAATGGCCAAAAGCAGATCATCCCTGCAAGCAAAAAACCCCGACCACCATCATGAGGTGAGCGGGGTTTAACTTTTTACGTTTTATATCTTACGCCTTACGCCTCACGTCCCCATTTCCCACGAAGACAAATACTTCTTTTGCTCCGCGGTCAGCTCGTCAATCGTGATGCCCATTGATTTTAATTTCAACGTGGCGATCCAGTTTTCAATGTCGGTCGGGACATTGTAAACTTTCGCCGTCAATTTTGGGGCATTTTTGATCACATACTCAGTGGCCAACGCCTGCGTCGCAAAGCTCATGTCCATCACCGAAGCGGGATGGCCTTCGGCGGCGGCGAGGTTGATCAGGCGGCCTTCGCCGAGCACGTACAGGCGGCGGCCGTCGGCTTGCACAAATTCATCAACAAGAGTGCGGATTTCTTTGTTGACGGTTTTGGACATCGCGGCCAATTCGCCGAGATTGATTTCAACGTTGAAGTGGCCGGAGTTGGCGATAATCGCGCCGTCTTTCATCAGAGCAAAATGCTCTTTGCGCAACACGTGAATATCGCCGGTGAGCGTCACGAAAATATCGCCGATCTTTGCAGCTTCGGCCATCGGCATGATGCGATAACCGTCAAGTGCAGCTTCAATCGCGCGGATGGGATCGATTTCGGTGACGATCACTTGCGAGGCCATGCCGCGGGCGCGCATTGCCACGCCTTTGCCGCACCAGCCGTAGCCGGCGACGACGAAATTTTTGCCGGCCAACAGGATTCCCGTCGCGCGCAAAATGCCGTCAATCGTGGATTGGCCGGTGCCGTAGCGATTGTCAAACAAGTGTTTCGTGGTCGCATCGTTGACGGAGATCACTGGAAATTTCAAGGCGCCGTCTTTCTCCATCGCGCGCAGGCGAATCACGCCGGTCGTGGTCTCTTCCATGCTTCCCAGGATGGTGGGAATGAGATCGTGATATTCTTTATGAATGATCGACACGAGATCAGCGCCGTCGTCCATCGTCACCTGCGGCTTGTGGGCAATCGCCGCGTGCAGATGTTTATAATAGGTCTCGTGATCTTCGCCTTTGATGGCAAACGTCGGAATGCCGTAATCTTTCACCAGCGCCGCGGTCACGTCGTCCTGTGTCGATAGCGGATTGGAAGCGCAGGCCACCACGTCTGCGCCGCCGGCTTTCAGCGTGCGCAGCAAATTGGCGGTTTCCGTGGTAATATGCAAACACGCGGACAGGCGATAACCCGCGAGCGGTTTTTCTTTTTCAAAACGTTCGCGCACCTGGCGCAGAACCGGCATTTCATTTTCGGCCCAGCGAATGCGCTTAATACCCAGCGGCGCGAGGCCGATGTCTTTGATGTGATGATTCAAAATACTTTCTCCTAATTTAAAAAAATTACCCAACGGATAGAAACAACCCAACGGATGAAAAGCGGCCAACTGATTTTAAAAAAATCTTGCCATCAAGTTGTTTTTATCCGTTGGCCGCTTTTTATCCGTTGGAAAATTCTTTTTCTGATTTTTTACTTTTTACAAAAAGTTTACCTGGTTAAATCCTTCACCTTCTCCAATTTCTCCCACGAAAAGCCTTCCTCGTTGCGGCCGAAGTGGCCGTAGGCCGCGGTGGCTTTGTAAATCGGGCGGCGCAGATTGAGATACTCAATAATGCCTTTCGGCGTGAGATCCCAGTTTTTACGAATCAGCTTTTCGAGTTCATCGGTGGACATCACGCCGGTGCCGAACGTATCGACACAGATCGAAACCGGCTCGGCGACGCCGATGGCGTAAGCGACTTGCACTTCGCAGCGCTCAGCCAGTTTGGCCGCGACGATATTTTTGGCGACGTGACGCGCCGCATACGCCGCGGAACGATCGACCTTCGTCGGATCCTTGCCGGAGAACGCGCCGCCGCCGTGGCGGCCCATGCCGCCATAAGTATCGACGATGATCTTGCGGCCAGTCAGGCCAGTATCGCCCTGCGGCCCGCCGATGACAAAACGGCCGGTGGGATTGATGTGATAAACCACCGTTTTCTCGTCCAGCATTTCCGCCGGCACGACGGGCTTGATGACTTGTTCAATGATGTCGTGTCGAATCTGTTCCTGTGTTGCCTCTGGATTGTGTTGCGTCGAGATGACGACGTTTTCCACGCTGCGCGGCTTGCCGTCGACGTAGCGCACGGACACCTGTGATTTGCCGTCGGGGCGCAGATACGGAACGATTTTTTTCCTGCGCACTTCGGCAAGACGGCGCGCGAGTTTGTGCGCCAGCATGATCGGCATCGGCATGTATTCCTGCGTCTCGTTGGTGGCGTAGCCAAACATCATGCCCTGATCGCCCGCGCCGAGACGGTCGACGCCCATCGCAATGTCCGGCGATTGTTTGTCAATCGAAGTGAGCACCGCGCAGGTTTGATAGTCGTAGCCGAACGTTGCGTCGGTATAGCCGATATCTTTGATCGTCTGGCGCACCAGCGCCGGCACATCGACGTAGCAATCCGTCGTGATTTCGCCGCCGACGATCGCAATGCCGGTGGTGACAAACGTTTCGCAGGCGACGCGGCCGCGCGGGTCCTGCGCAAAAATTGCATCGAGCACGGAATCGGATATTTGATCCGCGATTTTATCGGGATGCCCTTCGGTGACGGATTCGGAGGTGAACAACATTGAAGCCATAACTTCCTCACAGTTTGCAGGTGAAATGAATTGTCTTGTTATCGTTGAAAACTTACCGCAGCGGCGAGTAACTATTCAGTTATTCTCTCACATGTCATTCTGAAAGAATCCTTTTTCACACTGGCACAGTGCTCGAAATGAAAAAAGATTCCTACGGAATGACAGCCTTTTTTATGCCTGAATTGTTACGCGGGCGAAACGGTTGCGGATATTTTTGCCATTTGACTTTTCAAATAATCAATCTTCGCGACCGGGGTCGGATCGATGCCGTTCAGCACGGCGAGATAAACACTCGCGAGATCGCCGAGAAAAATCAGCGAGAAAAAGCGCGCGAGCAGCGATTCGCCTTCGGCGGCAACGCTGATAACCGGCGCGCTGCTTTTTTCAATCAGGCCCTGCGTGAGATTCATGCGCGCGAAAACGCGCGGATGAATTTCGGCGGAACTGGCATGAGCGTCATGCAGATAAATGACTTGAAGTTTCTGATCCAGCTCGCGCCGTTGGCCCCAGCCGACCAACTCGTTGTGATTGAGCTCGGGAAAAACGTTGTGCCACGACAAGATCTCGGCGTTCTCGCAGAATTGCTCTTTCCAGCGCCACGCCACGGCCTCGTAAATTTCTGCGGCATAAATGAGCGGCAAGCGTTCCGCCAAAGCTTGCGCCAGAAATTTGGCGAGATTTTCTGATTCGTCATTTTGGGGATGATAGCGCTGCCCCAATTTCTCCAACAGCGCGATTGTTTCCTGAATGCTCGATGTTGGATCGGTGATGAACCCACACGCCTGCAAAGTTTTTAGAATCGGCACCAGCAAATGCACGAGCGCCGAGCGCGGCGGAAAACCGGCGGGCAGGGAAAATTTCGTCAAACCGATGGTTTCGGCGGTTGCGGCGATTTGGCCGCCGGAAGTGATGCAAACGATTTGCGCCCCTCGTTGCAGCGCTTGTTGAAAAACCGACAGTGTTTCTTCCGTGTTGCCGGAATAACTGGAGACGATAACGAGCGTGTGTTGGTCAACAAATTTCGGCAAAGAATACGAGCGACAAACCGCGAGCGGAACCGGAAGCTGATGGTAAGTCAGGCTTTTAACCAGCTCGCCGCCGATGGCGGAGCCGCCCATGCCGGCGATAAGAATATTTCGAATGCGCTCGAATTGCAGTTTGACTTGAACAGACTTTACGCGATCAGAGGCTTCGTGAAAATGCTTCGGCATGTTCATCACGCGCCCGAGCATGCCGGCCAGGTCAATTCGATTTATTTCATCAGCGGTCAGATTCGTCGTCGTTGTCATGTCAAGAGTTCCTTAAATCGGGGCCGCATGTACTGCCGCACGAATTCGGCAATTTCTTTCGTCGTTGAAAAAGCCAGCGCTTTCTGCGCCAATTTTTTGGCGTCGCGGAAATTGGTGTGGCGAATAATTTTTTTGATTTCCGGCACGTCGAACGGACTGACGCTCAACTCATCGATGCCCATGCCGATCAGGAGCGGGGTGGCAAGCCGGTCGGCCGCCATCTCGCCACACATGCCAACCCAGATGCCGCGACTGTGGCCGGCGTCAATCACGCTTTTAATCACGCGCAGCACTGCCGGATGCAGGTTTTCGTACAGATGCGCGATGCGATCATTGCCACGATCCACCGCCAGCAGATATTGCACGAGGTCGTTGGTGCCGATGCTCAGAAAATCGACGCGTTCGGCGATAACGTCCGCCATCAGCGCCGCGGATGGCACTTCGATCATCACGCCGATTTCGGTGTCTGGCGCAAACGGTTGTCCCTGTTTATCCAGCTCGCGTTTCGCCTTTTCGATCAGGGCCAGCGCTTTTTCCAGCTCGGGAATGGCGGAAATCATCGGCAGCAAAATTTTCACATTGCCGCTGGTGTTGGCGCGGAGAATGGCTTTGATTTGCGCGCTGAAAATTTCCGGTATTTCGAGGGCGATACGAATCGCGCGCCAACCGAGCATCGGATTCGCTTCCGGTGGAATCTCAAGGCATGGCGGGCACTTGTCCGCGCCGAGATCCATCGTGCGAATGATCAACGGATGCGGTTTGACGGCTTGGGCGATGCGATGATACTCCTGATATTGCTCTTCCTCGGTTGGCAGCGTCGAACTATTCAAATACAAATATTCGGTGCGCAACAGGCCGATGCCGGTGGCGCCATGCAGCGTAACGGCGTCGACTTCATCGGCGAATTCGACATTGGCCGCCAGGGTGAGATGGCGATGATCGCTGGTATCGGCTGGGAGATCCCGGAGTTCACCGAGCTTGCGAATTCGGGTCTCGCGTTTGCCCTGCTCAATTTGATATTGCGCCAGCGTCGCGCGATCGGGATTCACCAGCACCACGCCTTTGTCGCCATCGACAATCAGGCGATCATTGTTTTTGATCATGCCGGTGAGGTGATGCAGGCCGACGACTGCCGGAATGCCGTACGAACGCATCAGGATCGCTGCATGTGAAGTTTTGCCGCCGAGATCGGTGGCAAACGCTTTGATTTTGTGCCGGTCCGCAGCCAGCGTCAACGACGGGGTCAGCTCATGCGCCACGACGATCACCGCTTCAGCGGCATGTTCGAGAAACGACGTCGTTTCGCCGCGCAGATGCTGCAGGACGCGGCGTTTGATGTCGTGCACGTCGGCGGCGCGTTCGCGAAAAATTTTATCTTTGTTGCCGAGCTGCTCCGCGTAGCGCTCGAGATATTCTGCAAAAGCGGCGGCCGCATTGCGGCGCTGCTCGCGGATGACGGCGACGATTTCCTCGAGAAAATATTCGTCGGCGAGCATCATCCGATGAAATTCAAAAATGCGCGCGTTGTCTTTGCCGATTTTTTTCTCCGTCCGCGCGCCGTCGTGGCGCAGTTGCTCCAGCGTTCCGGCAATAGCGTTCCGCAGCCGTGCAATCTCATGAGGGACTTGCGATTCCGCAATCGGCCGCGATTCCGTTTTGAGGCGATCTTCCGGCATTAAAAACACTTTGCCGATGGCGATTCCCGGCGAGGCGGAAACGCCCGGCAAAATGACCGCGCGCGTTTTCAGCGCCGGCTTTTTTTTCGGCATGGCATCGAACACGAAACTATTCTTCTTCAAATTTTTTTTCAAAAAGCTCGACCAGCGCAGCCAGCGTCTGTTCTTCATCGACGCCGCTGGCGGAGAGCGTCAATTCGGTACCCTGCGCGGCGGCCAGCATCATGACGCCCATGATGCTCTTGCCGTTGATAACCTGATTCTCACGCCGGATATGAACGTCGGATTTGTAGGCCGCGGCTTTCTGCACCAGCCTGGAAGACGGGCGCGCATGCAAGCCCATCCTGTTGAGCACGACCACTTTGCGTTCGATCATTAGGATTTCCGCTTCAGAATCATTTCCACAAAGGCATGTAATTCCGTCGTATCAACTGTGGGCTCGAGCCGTTGCAGGCATTGGTGCGCTTCCTGCAAGTGCTTGTAAAACGCCATTTCCGCGGCCGCGAGCGAGCCGGCGTCTTGAAAAATCTGTTGCGCCTTCAACACCTGGGCGTCGGAAATCTCCGGTTGCCGGAAAATTTGCTGGAGCGCGTCGCGATGCGCCGGCGCGCCATGCGTCATCGTGTGGACGTATAAAAAAGTGCGCTTGCGGCGTTTGACGTCGCTGCCAAAATCTTTGCCCAGCACCGTCGGCGAGACGGTGATGTCGAACAAATCATCCTGAATTTGAAAAGCCAGCCCGAGACTTTCGCCGAACCGGCGCACGAGGCTGATCTTCGCTTCCGGCACGCCCGCGAGCAATGCGCCCATTTCCGTGCAAATCGAAAAGAATCTCGCGGTTTTCTGCCGGATCATGTGAAGATACTGCGCTATCGTCACGCCGTCATCATGCTCAAAATCATGATCCCGGCATTGCCCTTCACACAGTTCGATGAGACCGTCCGTAAAGACCCGGGCGGCGCGCTGCAGATTGGTTGATCGTGTGCGCAGCAGGCTGCGATATGACAGCGTCAACAGGCCATCGCCCGCGAGCAACGCCACATCCGCATCCCACTTGTAGTGCACCGTGAGCCGGCCGCGTCTGGTGATATCGCGATCCATAATATCGTCATGGATCAGCGTGTAGTTGTGCATCAACTCCACCGCGGCCGCGGCGGGCAACGCCTCGTCGAATTTCCCGTTCAAGGCTTCGCAGGTGATCAAAAGCAAAACCGGCCGCAGTCGTTTGCCATTGCCCTCCATGGCGTAACGAATCGGTTCATACAGGTTTTTCGGTTCACCGGCAGATGCGGGCGGCAATATCGTTTCAATATACTGATTGACCCGGTCTTTGTAAAGCGCGAACTTTTTCTCTAACACCATCGACACAGAAGACAACTGTTGAATACCATGCATGGCAAATCAAATTCCCTTAAACATAAGTTTCAAAATTACGTAAATGAACGCTCAGAAGCAAGAAAAAGTTTAGTTGAAATTAAGCATAGATGACTTGTTAAGAAAGCTCTTGAAAAATTCATTCAGGAATTTGCGTCATAACCGATTCGGGTTTATTGTTAATCAGCGAGAATTTTCTGATTGCTGCCTTGTGTATTCACCGCGCCAATTTCTATTTTAATTTTTCTCCACTTTTCCTGCCGAAAGCGCCAAAACGAAAACAGCGCGCGCGTGGCATGGCCTAAAACAATGGCCACCCACACATCGCTCGGTTGCAATTCGCGCATTGACTGGAGCACGCTGCAAAGCCCGATGGGAAGAACGAATTGTGAAATGAGCGTGATAAAAAGCGGACTGCGCGTATCGCCCGTGCCCTGCAAAGCGCCGTTATAAACCAGCGCCACGGTGACGAACAAGCCGGAAAGACTCAAAAAGTGCAGCAGGCCCGTGCCGAGCTCAACGGCGATCAAATCTTTCATGCCAAAAATGGCGAGCAACTGCTGCGGGATGAACATAAACAACAAACCGACGATCGTCGCCAACGTCAGGCCGATGCGCGAGGCCGTGTGCGCGGCGAGCACCGCGCGCTCCGGTTTTTCCGCGCCGAGATTTTGGCCGACCATCGCGGCGGTAGCGCCCATCAAGCCGACCGACGTCCAGGTGATCAGCGAAAATAATTGCGTGTAACCGACGGCATACGCCGCGTGCGCAGCGGCACTCTGTTGCAGCGAGCCGATGAAACGGAGCATGATCACGCCGCCGACGTTCATCGCAATGCCTTGAAAACCTGTGGGCAAGCCGAACTTGAAGAGCGAGCCGATAATTTGCCAATCCGGTTTCCAACTCATGTTTTTGGAAAATTGCACGACGAGTTTTTTTGAGAATAGCAGATACAATCCCGTCAACGCCGCGACGCCGGCAGCGATAGCCGTGCCCATCGCCGAACCGCGCGTGCCGAATTTTGGAATCGGGCCGAGGCCGGAGATGAGCACGAGATTCAACGTCAAATTGAGCACGGTCATAATCACGCCGAGCCTGAGCGGTGTTTTTGCATCGCCCGCCGCACGCAACGCGCCGCCGAGCATGAAGAAGATCAACATGCCGAAACTGAACACGAACATAATGCGAATATACGCCAGCGCTTCGGCTTTCACTTCCGGCGCGGCATGCACCAAATCCAACAACTGCGGCGCGAGAAAATACCCGAGGGGCGCGAGAATAAAACACGCGAGAATAACCGCAGTGATGAAGGCTTGATAAACCACACGATTAACTTTTTCCGCGTCACCCGCGCCGGCGAAACGCGCGACTAAAACGCCCATGCCGGAAAACAGCGAGCTGACAAAAACGACGACGACTAAAAATATTTGCCAGCTCACGCCGATCGCGGCGTTGGCATTGCGTCCGACGAGATGTCCGACCAGTGTGTGGTCGATAATGCCCTGCAATCCGGCAATAATATTTTGCAGCATCGTCGGCCATGCGAGCTTCCACAAGGCGCTGAGAATCGGGCCTTCGGTGAGGGTGTGATCAAAGGTTTTTGATTTTGCGGTGGGAGTTGCCATGAAATTCAATGTTGACTTTTATCGTAAATGCAATTACATTTTACCGTAGCTTTTTTAAATCATGAGCATTCAATATGAACACGACGACAACAATACGCAAGCAATTTATCACGGATATGTATGGGCGGCCAATCGGCGTTATTCTACCGATTGAAGATTACATTCTCGTTGAACCGCTGCTGCGCCAACGCGATCAGCAAAACAGGGCCGTTCAAGAATCGGCCGAAGGAAAAATTCTCCAAATTAAACAGGCAGCGAGCGATCCACGCTTCCTTGCCGATTTGCAGGAAGTCATGAACGATTTTAAGTATGTCGATGCGGAATGGTGGGAATAAAATGACTTGGCTTTATGGCATGTTCGTTTTGCTTATAAAATCATCCAAAACGATTACTGTTAAATCCGAAAAATTTTTTAACCGTATGTCATTCGTGATAAACAACGTAGCATGGTTTTCAACGCCCGTCGCCAGTTGGATGGCATCCGGCGTGCGATAATTGTATCTTGCCCGAATCGCTGCGGCACGTTCGGCAATGCTTTCATCGACGTGGAATAAAGTAAAATTGTGAGATTTTAACAGAAATCTTCGATATCGGCTGGCTAACTCTTGGTCGTTGTGACGCAGGGGATGCGTAAGAACTTCAGTGAGTGTAACGATAGAAGAGAATGCAAAAACGCTTTCGCCATTGTGGCTAATGAGCCGAGAAAAAATTTTATCGACAACGTGCAAATAGGCCGGATTCTCTTCGATGTAGTAAATAATGGGCGCCGTATCAATCACCCACTTCGTGTGCAACTTCAAAATTTCTTCTATTTCCACGAGTCCCTCTCCTGATCGACATACGTTTGCGCATCAATACCTTGCCAGATTTCTTTTCCCAGGCCGCGTAGCCCCGTGATATCCAAACGGCTTTCAGTCGAGATCGTGCGCAAGGTATGTTGAAGCAGGCGATTGAGAATGTATAGTTGCTGCTCAGAGCTCAAAGAGAGAATTTCTCCGTATAAACGTGTCGCCTGAACATTTGGCATAAAATCCTCGCTCATTCAATTCATATTAATCAACAGCGGCGGCTTAAATTTTCTACATGTCAAAAATTTAAAGAAAACTATCGTTATAATCAAGGGCTATTATGCGTTTTACAATTTATCCCACCACAATCACTGCCAGCCGTTTCGGCCCGTGCGCGCCGAGGACGAGGATTTTTTCAATATCGGAAGTTCGGCTGGGACCGGTGATGATCGTCGCGTAGCTGGAGCGTTTCGACTCGCCGCGTTCGTGATAAGCTTTGAGCGCGTCATCAAGAGAAACGACTAATTGCTCGGTTGTCGCAATGGCAATATGAAACGGCGGCAGCACGGAAAGCCGCCGCCCGCCCGCAGTTGCCGTGCTCAACACGATACTTCCCGTGCGTGCCACAAGAAAATCAACCGCCGTAATGCCAATCATGAACTCGGCAAAATCCGGCGAAAAGATTTTTTGATGATCAATAGCTTGCACATTATCGGCGAACCATTGATCAACAGCGAAAATACGATCCAACAATGCATGTTGATGACGCGCCGCCAGTTTTTTGATATTGGTTTCAGTGGCGCTATTTAATAAATCCCGCAGGATTTTTGCCGCCGTTGCTTCATCGCTGGCATGATAAAACTCGCCTTTGAGCGCCGCGATTTTTTGAGAAAAAACCTGCAGCGGGTTCTGGTGGGCCGTCTCGAAATTTCGATAAATAGAAGAATCCTGAGGACTCGGCAAAGCCGATTTTGGCGAGATTCCGGTTGCGTCTTTCCGCAAGCTTTGCAAAATTTGTTCGCGCCTGCTGTTCAAGCTTTCTCCTTCCACAATTCCGCAAAAGTTTTAGCGGCTAATTTCGGCGCCGGCTTTTTCTCAAACATAAATAAAAACGGCTGCCCCAGTTTCATAAAACCTCGCATCAGGTTCAAACGCGGCCGCGAGCGCATCATCCACGCATACATTTTCATCGCCGCGCGCCAAAATAAATTTTGGCGTACTTCCCGTATCGCGGCAACGCGATTCTCCAAAATCAAATGGTGCAAATCAATGTGCACCGGACAAACGTCGCTGCACGCGCCGCACAACGACGAGGCGAAAGCGAGGTGCTGAAATTGCGGCAGGCCGTTGTAATGGGGCGAGATCACCGCGCCGATCGGGCCTTGATAGGTGACGTTATAGGTGTGGCCGCCGATCGTGCGAAACACCGGACAGGCATTCAAACACGCGCCGCAGCGGATGCAGCGCAGGGCTTCGCGAAAATGCGGACGATTGTAGAGTTGCGAGCGGCCATTGTCGAGCAGAATGACGTGCATTTCCTCGGGGCCGTCGTCTTCGTCGTTGCGTCGCGGGCCAAAAACAATAGAATTGTAACAGGTGATTTCCTGCCCCGTCCCACTTGTGGCGAGCAGCGGCAAAAATAAACTCAGATCAGTCAAGCGTGGAATGACTTTTTCAATTCCGGCAATAACGACATGAACCGGGGGGCACGACATGGTGAGTCGCCCATTGCCTTCGTTTTCCGTCATCGAAATCGCGCCGGCATCGGCGATGATAAAATTCGCGCCGGTGATGCCGATATCCGCGGTCACATAATCCTGCCGCAAATGGCGGCGCGCGATCATCGTCAATTCTTCGGCGCTCTCCGTCGTTGGCGCCGCCAGTTTTTCCTGAAACAGCGCGCTGATTTCCGCTTTGCTCTTGTGCATCGCCGGCGTGACGATGTGATACGGCTTCTCGCCGGCCAACTGCACGATCAGCTCGCCGAGATCGCTTTCGCGGACTGCGATGCCGGCGTGTTCGAGCTTTTCGTTGAGGTCGATTTCTTCCGTCGTCATCGACTTCGACTTGACGATTTTTTTCGCCCGCCGGTCTTTTGCCAACTGCAAAACATAATCGGCCGCTTCCGCTGCCGTCGCTGCCCAGAAAACTTTGCCGCCGCGCGCGACAAAATTCGCTTCAAATTGCTCGAGCAAATCGGCGAGATTTTCCAATGAATAATTTTTAATCGCCGCCGCCAGATTGCGCGCCGTCTGCCAGTCGCTGAATTGATTGGCTTTCGTGCCTGTCACTGCCGTGTCGTAAGTCGCGACGGCTTTGGCGATTTTCCGGCGATGCACTTCGTCGCTTGCTTTAACGGCAGCGCGTGAAACAAAATTCGTAAATTCAGACATATTGTTTTTGCAGTGAAAATTTTGTCGGGATTCAAATCGGAGAAACAAAATATACGACGAACGGCAAAATGTCAAATGGTTTTAGCAAAAATAAAAAACCCCGCACAAAAAACCCTCGTGCGGGGCTAAACTCAAAACGCAGGCTGGAAGCCTGCGCTACAAAATTAATATCCGAAATTATACGTTTGGCGAAACGTCACGTCGCCTTGCGAGTCGTCGACTTGCCCGAAGTCACGCCATTTGCGAATTTTGGCCAAAATACATTCTTCCATTTGTTGCAACGGTACGGGAACACCGTCGACGGCCATTTCTGACTTGACGATTTCGACCTCTCTGATATGGCCCAGCGGATTGACCGTGAACCGCACCGAGACTTTGCCTTTGAGCGCGGCGTTGCCCTTGAGCTGGCGGCGATAACAATCTTGAATCGCCGGGCTGTGCGCCAAAACAATTTCGCGGATACGGTCACGGTCGCGTGTGGCCGGACCTTTGATCGCTCGGCCGCGCAGACCGGCGATACCGGCCAACGGCGCAGCGCCGGAATTGGTTTGGGGCACGGGTAATAAACCGGGTGCAGGCGCAACCGCCTCGAATTGTTGATTGCGCTCAATGGTTTTATGTGAAGCCGTGGCGAGGCCGGTCACAATATCTTCCGCCATCACACCGGAGGAAGTTGCCCGCGTGCCGCGCAGTTCTTTTTCGGCAATGTAAACCTCGTCGCCGCGCGTGAAATCATGGTTAAAACCGCTGCGTCCGCCTCCGCCAATGCTCGATCCGAAATAATCCACACCGGCGCGCGGCACACGCAGCTCTTTCACTTGCGCGAGCGCCTGATCGATATCGCCAACCGTGCTGTCGGCGTATTGCAAAATATCCGTCACCGGCGCGTGCGA
>Ga0247727_10004812_pt1 | contig 28170 bp, 26 predicted proteins | sample WisWelCaveWW1625_FD_202498 | JGI IMG/M metagenome (GOLD analysis project Ga0247727, IMG submission 202498) | Biofilm microbial communities from Wishing Well Cave, Virginia, United States - WW16-25 | ecosystem: Environmental > Aquatic > Deep subsurface > Groundwater > Cave microbial mat | place...
AGGCTGTATTGCTCATCGCCTTCCAATTTTTCAGATGGACCAGCGAGTGCCTTCGCCCTGGATTTGCTGTAGGCGCGGATTCCTAAAGCGGCTCCTCCAACTACACCAAGGGCTATGAGCGCGGTTGCAACTTTATGGTCTTTGATCCATTGCATGATGCCGCCCTTTTTTTCTTCTGCGCTTTCGGCATCGTCATGGACATCTTCTGAAGCGCGATCTTCGGACGAATCGCTTTCAGTTGAAACGTCCATTGCTGTTTCGTCCGTGGTTTCATCCGTGCTATTCGTATCGCTGTCTCCACCTTCCTGTTCGCGGCTTGCACCTCCGTCTTCAGTTAGGTAGTCGTCACCAACTTCCTCAAAACTGTCCGCTGATTCTTCAACACCCTCTTGACCTTCGGTAAGTTTGCGTTCTTTTCGCGCTTGAATCTTTGCCTTGACATTTTTAAAAATGTTCAGGACGCTGAATTTGCGATCCTTTTCTTCCTTCGCATCAGTGTTGTCCTGAATCTGGAATTTTTGTGCTGCCTGACTTCCCTTTTTGAAAATTCCACCGATTTTTTTTACAAGAGCCGCAATGGTTCCCATAAATCCACTGGCTGTTGTTACCGCCGCACTGGTGGCAATGCTCGCGGGTTCAGTTCCCAAACCGTTGATCGTTCCACCGATCTCATCAAAGAAAAGTTCCTCGCCCAAAATGGCGCGTAGATCGTCTTCGTCCTCAACCGCTGAAATCACTGCGCCAAGCCCGTTGAGCGTAACCATTTTATTTCGGTTGCCCTTGCCTTTGAGAATGGCTTCCTTAAGTGCTTCAGGTTTACCACCCGCTCCGTAATAGACTTGTTCCACTTTTTCGCGGATGCGCTGGAGTTCTTTTAGCTTTGCCAAATCCATGTCATTTTTCTTGGCTTGTTCCGGTGTCCAATAGGCAAAGCGCAATCGGCTTCCCACCCGGAACAAATTCAGTTTCATACTGGCAAGTATTCCAGCCCTGAACAACGCCGCACCGGGGTCAATTTTGTTGATGACATGCAAGCCTTTTTTTAGGACTTTTTTGATGATGCCTTTCTTTTCACCCTTATCGGTTGATTTTTTCTGCTCGCGTTTTTCTTTGCGTGCCGCTTTCTTATCCTGCCGATCCTCCGGGGCATAAAGTCCCTTCAGCATCATCTCGTGCAGGAACAAATCTTCGGCATCAATGGGAAGGTTGTGTTCAAAGCGTACCTTGTCCCCAAAGTCGTTGAAGCGTTCTCCTTCGATTCCGTTCAAATATTGCAGTTCCATAACTATGTCCTTTTTTTGTGTGTAGGGTACTTCATAATCGAAGCGACTGATCACGCAGTCCATGATGACCTCACCCTCTGTGGTCATCGCAACGGGGTAAATGTGTTCAAACTCTGCTCCTGCGTACCTCGTCATCCGCATAAGAAAAGGAATTCCAAGGTTGTGAAGGATGGAACCGACCAGCACGGTGAAGCAATCGCAATCAATTCCCTCTCGTCTGTCCTGCCATGACCGCGCCGGTCGTCTTACCTGTTCCTTCTGATCCTCGTCTTTCTTGTACTGAAAATGTGAGTAGCAAAAATTCCAAATCTGTTTACAGGCAAACCACGCACGCAAGCCTTTAAACCGTTCTGCTATTTCCTTTGTGTCGTCAAGAGTTTCTCTCACCACTCTTTTCATCAGCGAAATGGTATCTCGCAACGTCGCGCCTTTTCTCACGACCTCGACATTGCCCTTCGGTTTTGAAAAATACTTTTCAAATTCCCGCCCGTCTTTGATATTTCGCTTTCCGACTTTCATTCGTTTCAATCTTCACTTTAGTTCATCTCCCTGTCACACACATTGAGACATTTCAATCTTTACTTTTTCACTTTGTCCTTCACGCGCACCGCTTCAAGACATTCAAATCCCTTTCTCAAACTTCAACCACCGCTTTGTCATCGAAAGGGTAACTTCCAAGTTGGGTGAACACCGTCGAGGTTGTCTCGATGTTGAATTTGGTCTTCACCTGTTCCGCGTCAGGATCAAGCCGGTTCTTCAATCGGGCTAACAGGACGGCTCCTGCACCCACCAGCGACAAGTATGGAATCGTTATGCTCGTGGTGATTTCGCCTGTTTCTTTGAATGGCAAAATCCTGATTCGCCCATTAGTGCTACGCACATCTTCGGGGATCTCCACGAGTGCCATCGAGCTGCTTGCAAGTACCTTTCCGTTGTATGACAGTTTCACCAAAGGTGCTGCCATCTCGATACTTGCTCTTGTGGGATTCTTGATGTTGTACTTCAGTACAACCACGACCCCCTCCATAGCTAACTTATGCACTCTTGCGCCTACCTGAACAACCGCCTTGCTTCCTGCGCGGTTCAGTGAAAAGAGGTACCGGCCTCCGAAATAAACCAGTCCCCCGATTACTATGAATTTTAAAGCTTTCATTTTTCCTGTTCTTCTTTGTCAATTTTCTCAAAGCGTTCTTTCACGGTTCGGATATGCGCCCTGAGCCTGCCTGCCAGATCGCTGAGTTTTTCTTTCAACCCTTGTACCGTCTTTGCCACTTCTTTGAACTCGCTGTGAAAGTCCTTGACGAAGTAGAGGCAGACCGCTACGAGGATGCTGTTGATGATCAGTAGTGCTTCCATGACTTTCCTTTTTATTCTTCCGTCCTGTTCTCCAAATCCGAATTTGGAATGAATTTCAAATTGCGCTCGCGGTGAGGGTAGAGAAAGGAAATTATTTCTTCCATGTCTAAGTCATTGAGTTCGCAATATTGACTGATAAGTAAGTCATCTGATCCCGAACCGATTTGTTTTCGCAGATAGGCGTGTTCACGTTCTGCGCTCTCGACATCAAGACCTGTAATCAGGTGGATGTCTTCCGGTGTGATTAATAAATCTTCACCGTCTATTCCTTCTCCTCTTTCCATCACCACTAATTTTTACTGTTAAAATGCCGGGGGTTTTTCCCCCTTTGGTACTATCAAAGTTCCGACGATTTCACCGGTTCATTTTTCAACTTCGATTGGTTTCAATTACCTTCGATTGATTTCGATTACATTCGATTACTTTCGATAGCCCCCAAGAAGTCCTCATCGCGAATCATTGAGCTTAAAAATGACCAGTTCGATGTCAATTTCCCAATAATCCGCCCATTGTTTGATTGTCAGTTTTCCGTGCTTTATTCCAAGAGTGTCACGAATTGTCCGATGTTCTATTCGGGCGGTGTTCAATGTGCAATCCTGTAAATTTTGAATGTCCTTGGGTGTAAGAAATATTCCACCCTTCAATTTTTCCACTTTCATATCCCCTCCTCATTTCCTGCCCACCGCAACATGCGGCAGCGAAACAAATTTCGGATACGAGGTATCGTACAATCAACGACCCTATGGGGCGATTTGCGACCCTATGGTACATTTTGCGACCCTCCCATACATTTTGCGACCCTCCTATACATTTTGTGAAATTGTTGTACCTCCTCCAAAAGTGAAGTCATTGAAAATCAAACATTTTTCTCAAATCAGGGTTACCAATGATGGACTTTTGCGATATACCAATTGTGCGCGAAGGAGGTTTTGACCGGTTTAAGAATCGCCAATTTTAACTCCGGTTTTAACTTTTTTTGGTACAATAAGTGATGCCTGCACAACGTAATGAATGCGTTACCCTGCCAGCTTTTTTGAATTGTGGGGACATGGAGAGAGATTTACGATTAGAAGTAGCTACGGTCTTGTTTGACCGGTACAAAAGTGTGCGGGTGTTGGGCTGGAACCTGTCTCGTATTGGTATTTTTGTCAATTCAAGTCTCCTATTGGGTTTTCCAAACGAGCGCCAAAAGCCCACACTCATCTGCGAACGCAGCTTCCAGGCACTCATCAAACTGGCTAACAAAACGGTCGATGCCCAAAAGATTGACAACAATATTTCGAGCGAGGACTATACGGACTTGATGACCCCGCTTGAATTGTACGAGACCTATCCACGTGTCATCGTTCTCGGATGGTCGCCTACCAAGATTGGATTATTTCTGTCGAGTCAGCTTTTAGTGGGCTATCAAAAAGGTGCAGGGCGCAGTTGTTACATTACTCGAATGAGCTTTCTTCGGCTGATGGAACACGCAAACGGTACTTTGGACAGGAGGAAAATTCTGCTGAATCCGTAAATTGAGCATTGGCGAGGCTTCGCGAACGAAAAATCGCTGGAACCCGCGCCGTTGTCCATACTACATCATAATACCTCATATTACATCACACTTGGTCATTGTAGGGTAAACCCTATTTTCTGTCCAAAATGTCAAGTTGGTCTATATTTGACCACCTCTTTCACATATTTATGACCGATAGATTAGACGAACGTCTAAGAAAATTGTCTGAAGAATTGAGCGCAATGCTCGGTTCCGAGCTACTGACCTATGAACAAACCAAACAATTGACCAGTTCAGGAATTTACCTCGTCTATCGCGGAGACGAGGTGATATATGTTGGTAAGACGACTCGAAACGGAAAAACAAGATTGAGAGAAATGGCGGCGGATTATCGCAGCCATACACTCAACCGGAAATTGCTTCGACGTATGCTCAACGAAAAACTCAAAGTCAATATTCCTCCCATGCGCAAAACCACAAAGAAGAAACTTGTTGAGGATGGAATAATTTCCGAAGAACAATTTAGATTGATGCAAGGTAAAGTCAATGGATTCGTAAAGGAGGTCTTGAAGTTCCGTTATTATGCAATTTCCGAAGACCGATTGCCGGAATTGGAGCATTTTGCCATTGCACTGCTGAATCCTGAAATGAACGATTAATGGCAAAGTCAACAGCTATATCTGCCGAGAAATTCATCGAGAAGAAATTGGCCGAATTACAAACCCTAAAGCCAATCAAGCTAAAGGATATTGGAAGGAAAGGAAAACACTATTTTAAGATTGCTTCACGAACAATGAGAGTCGCTGATGATCTTAACAGCAAGGTTTTTGTTTTTGAAAGGCTCGAATTTGAACGCACCACTGGTAAGAAATCAAATCAAGCTGTCGTGCCAAAGATATCTTACCGCTTCGGCTATTATATAATCGGGAAAATTGGCACAAAAAGAAACAGCTGGACTTGGGGGCAATATTCTCCAATGATCTCCGCAAGGGATTTGAAAGAACTTCTTGCCCAAGCTAAGGCTGATGGCACTCTTTTGTGTAAATAATCGGCCTGTGTAATTGACTGCCAAGCGGCGGTCGCAATAGCATAATTCAAGCGCTGTGTTGCAGAATTAATGCGGCCTTAGAGTACATTTTGACGCCAAATGGTCAATTTTCTCGTATAAAAGACGTAGTTGAAAACTTTATTACTCAAGAAGATACGGAGATCACGAAAAAATTTGTAGGTTGCGGGTCGAATTATTATAAACGAGGAAAGCTATAAGGTAAAAGAAACCATTGAAGACATAAAAATTGTAGTGTGATGCTATAATTTTTGCCACAGAAAACCACCAAAATTTTACTCGGAACAAAAATTATAAGCGGAACACCCCGAACGGGGTGGACTTGCTTGTTTGTTCTGATGGCACTTGGTGGTGCCTCTGTGGCGAATATGTCGGGTCCGCCCTTATTTTTTGTCTCGGATTTACAAGTGCAAATTATGATAACACTTTAATTAACCAAAACCTAAAATCTATGAAATCAAAATTTACAAAGTGTGCGGGATTCCTGATATTTTTGTTTTCAGGTATCACCGTTTTTGGACAGATGCCATATCTCGACACGACATGGATACAGCAAAGTCCGGAATTTGTCTCACCAATCCATCACACGGCAAGTGTCACCAAAGCTGGTAAATTATTCGTGACTGGAAATTATATCACTACTGGTGGTGATACGGACATTATAACCATAAAATACAATTCAAATGGCGACACGCTATGGATGAAAACACAATCCGGTTCTCTTTCTGGTGGAGATGACTATGGAGTCGACATTACGACTAATCCCACGGGAGACGTTTTCGTGCTTGCGACCGTCGAGAATTCAACGACAGGCTTTGACTACGCCGTCTACAAATATAACAACACAACTGGAGCATTGGTGTGGAGCGCGTTTTGGGACGGTGAGACGGGAATTGACATTCCTGCATCTTTCAAGGTGACTCAGGGCTCTGGTGCGGGAATTTATGTCTGTGGGGGTTCCGAAGATACGCTCACCAACATGAGTGATTTCGGTATGATCAAGATCAACACATCTGGAAGTTTACTTTGGGAACAATTTTATGATTACGCTGACTTGCACGATGCTGCGACAACTATAAAAGTTCAAGGAAATAATGTTATTATTTCGGGTGGTTCAGCCGCAGGTATAGGTGATTGGGATATTGCATCCGTCAAGCTGAATGCGACTTCGGGTTCCGTAGTTTCGAGTGTCAGAACTGCGAGCGCGGTCACTTTAACAGAAGCCACGTCAGCGGTGAGCGATTCAACGACGAATGAAATTTATGTTACTGGTTTTGCCGAAGCATCAGGAGACAGGTACATTCAGACCATTAAACTTGATACCAACCTAAATATCCTTTGGGTAAAAAATTACAACGGTGATTTTGATGACGTTGGTAAGGACATTGCGCTTGACTTGGATGGTAATGTTTATGTAACGGGTTACACAGGCCACGAGGGTGACCTAAGCAAAGCCATAACAATCAAATACAATCCGGCGGGTGATCAAATCTGGGTGCGCGAATTTGGTAATATCAAAACTGAATTGGGCGCGAGATCTGAGAAAATTGCAGTAAGCGATGGTGGCGAAATATTTATCACTGGGACTCAGACAAATTTTGACAATTCGAACGTTTTCTTCTTCAATCAATATTCGGCCAATGGGGATTTATTGCTCTCAGCCGAACATGAAGCATTGGGAGTTACTGATTCTGCCTACGATATCCACGTTGACGCAGACACAGTATTTATTACAGGAATTGCCGGAACGCCCGGTGGTGATCGCATAACCGCAATAAAATATACCCTTCTTCAGGAAGTTGAACTCTCACATTTTTATATTGCCGGGCAAAAAATGTTGTGGTGTCAACAGCATAGAATGTACTCTTTCGGGACTTTGGATTCAAGTGAAATAGCAAGTTTTGTTGATTCTGTAATTGTTATCGACTCTGAACATTTTTATGACGGAGTTCATTATGTTTATTTCAGTGAAGACGCAACGGAATCCGAGGTGGATTCTATAATTAATGCCATCGAAGGCGAACCACAATTCGAAAAGGAGTATTTGGTAGCCACATTGACCCAACACAACTCGCTACCGCCTTTTCCGCGAAAATTATTTGCTGGTTTAGATAAGTACGTATGTGTAGTTTTTGACGATCCCGAATTATCGGATTTTGAAATCGACAGTTTTGCCAATGTCTACAACCTCGAACTTTTCCATTGGCCACCGGATAATGTTAGTGGCGGTGTTTACATTTTCCAGCCGTCGGGAGATTATCCACGGGAAGAATTCTCACATCCTGCTTTGACACTAAACGTAGCGGCTGCCATTTGGGAACAAGATTCCGGAATGGTCAAACAAGTCGATCCAAGTATGCGGGTGGTCGAACCCGACGACCCTAATGATGGATTTTATGAGGCAATGTGGCACCTCGAAAACAATGGTGATGGGACTTGCTTTGGAGGGGAATGGTATGAAGATGCAGACATTGATGCCGATCACGCTTGGAACCTTGGGAATGAATTTGGCTATGGAGTTGGCTATAGTGGGGCAGGTGTGACGGTTGGCGTTATCGACTTCTTTGGTTATGAATATGATCATCCTGATCTCGATTCAGTTTTCGAACCGGGGTGGTTTTTGCCGTCGGGTGGAGGGGATGTCCCTTTCACGATGACCACAATTCTTGATACAACAAAGGCACATGGTATGGCTGTAAGCGGTTTGATCGCGGCGAATTTGAATAATTATTATCCCGTTGGCGGAGTTGCCTATGAGAGTAATATTGTACCGTGTTTGATGAACGTTGGTACAACTGCGGCAATGACGTCTGGCATTCAGGTTCTAACTGATACTTCGCAACATGTAAGTGTAATTAATATGAGTTTCGGTTATAGTATGGAAACTTTTGCCTTTGCAGATGAGATGACGGTTTATGATGCTATTCAGAATGCATACTATCAGGGAAGACCAAATCCTTCAAATCCGAGTGAGAAATTGGGGATAGTTTTAGTCGGCTCATCTGGAAATCAAACTTGGTTTACTGTTGACCCTTTTCAGTATAATTTACCAGCATCCTATCTTGAAGTCTTGAGTGTGGGAGCAACTACACCACAGGATATGCGTAAGGCATTTAACGATGACTTTGAGCATCTCGACGGCACGGGAAGTTGGGGCAGTTTTTATTCTAACTCGCTTGATGTTTGCGCTCCCGGAGTTTGTATGCTTACAACTGATTTTCAAGGAGCGCCTGGATATAATCCCGATGAAGATTATTGTTCATTTATCGGGACATCAGCCGCCGCGCCTCTGGCCTCCGGAGTAGCGGCGCTTGTACTTGATAAAAATCCTGAACTTACGGTTGAAGAGGTGTACGACGCTTTGAGGTTCAGTGCCGAGAAGGTTGGTGGATATTCTTACAGTCCTTCAGGCCCAACTGGAAAAACACTCGAATTGGGTTATGGAAGATTAAGTGCATTTCACGCTGTTGCTAACGCAGGACCGGTTTCGGTTGACGAAGACGGAAAACCGATCATGCAATTTTATTTCAACAACCCAGCTGACGCGATCTTGATGCTCACTGTTCTCGGATGTAGTTCTTACAGCATTAAGATTGTAAGTATCACCGGAGGAATTTGTTATGAAGAAGACGTTATAGATCGCTCATACGGAGAAATCGACGTGTCAAACCTTGAAGGCGGGCTGTATTTTATTAATATCACAGATAGAGAAACAAAAATATCAAACACAGCAAAATTAGTCGTTCGCTAATTGATCAAAACCTGCCGGATGCAACGACTTCCGGCAGGTTTTCGTTTATTTGATGTATATGGGTCACTCCTTGGCGTTGACGTTTGCTTTCTCGGTCGGTTTTTGCTGTTATGGCCAAACGACCTTTCAGTCGTCATTTCCATCGGATATGTCTGACGTAGTTGTAGTTGAAACACCAAATGGCGATATATATGCCTCTGGATGGTACACCTTCACCGATACCACTGGATCGACCTATTTCAAGATCAAACTTGTGAAATTTGATGAATACGGCACTTTGCAATGGGACACGGTCTATCAGCACACTTCGTATAATGAATTCTACCCTCTACTGCTTAACGCCGCCGATGGAAATATCATTCTGGCCTCCGAAAGCCTTTCATATCCATCAGTTGGAGCGAAAGTTATGCTAATTTGGAAAATTGACGACGCGGGAGAAATACAGTGGGAGCGAACTTATGAATGTACCTCACTTGAGAGCGCAGTAAAAACAAGCAACGGAGCGTTTTTGTTTACTGGAGTATATCCGAACCCGGACAACGAAAAGTGCGTTCTTTATAAAATTGATGCTGATGGCAACTTAGTTTGGAAATTACTGTATGGCCATACAGTAGGTACATGGCCCGATATTCACTATGACCGTCCAATGAATTTGAAGGAAATTGATGGTTATATTTACGCTCCAACAGTGTTGTTCAATATTGATTATCATGATGGGCGGATTTTCAAATTCGATTCATCTGGAAATTTTCTTTGGGAGCTTGAACTTCTCTCCTCATTAGAAAGCCCAAATAGAGATATGGAAACACTTTTTACCCTGAACGGAAATTACTATTTCATTGCGGACAGTTGTTATCTATTCAACTCTGAAACTGGCGACTTTCAATCAGTGCCGGATTCATTGAATTTGTGGGCATCTCCAAAATCGTCAAATTTTGGCGTTTGGTGCAATGTTTTGACGGAAATCTACCGCAAATCTGCTTCCGAATTTTATTTGAATCAATATATCGACCTTTATGAGCCTTTATATACAAAGGCCTTGCCCGAAGTTACTGGAACTGGTGGTGACTATCAACGAACCAATGACGGTGGACATTTAATCCTTACCGGTAATGGCAGTAACTACGTAATTACTAAAACTGACTGCATGGGAAATATCGATTTTTGGAGTGATGAATGTGATTCAAAACTTCCGGTCGACGAAGCGATCATTCTGTTTCCGAACCCCGCAACGGACATCTTGAACGTCGAGGTTGAATTCGATATACACTACATTTTGGTATATGGTTTAGCTGGACAGCAGGTGTACATTGAAAATGAATGCTATTGTAATAAACAACAACTTGATTTAACTTCATTTGCCGCCGGTACTTATCGCATGCGGGTCTTTGGAGTTGAAGAAGTCCTGACGAGAAGCTTTGTAAAAATATAGCGACACAAATGAAAAATCTAATAATGGTGGTTTTACTTTTTTCCTGTTCAGGATTAAACGCCCAATGCGACACCTTTGAAATGGATGTTGTTGTAACAAATACCACTTGTAATGGATTTGCCGATGGCTCAATCACCATATCAACTACCGGAGGAAACGGGAGCATTTATTATACCGTGCTTGATTGGGGAGCTTCAATCATTTCTGTATCTCCAGGAACCGGGTTTATCTTACCCCCCGGATGGTATGACTGTCATGTCGAGGATGATAGTTTATGTATTTTGACAGAATCTGTTTATGTTGGCGAAGCGCCTGCTATTCTGCCACAAATGATTTACACACAACCAAGTTCTATTGGCGCGTGTGACGGAATTGCCGAGGTCGATACAGTTTTGGATTATCAGGGAAGTTATTCCAGCTTGTCCTACTTCTGGACCCCCGGTGGTCCATCTGGAATTGGTGAAACAATTAAAACAGATTTATGTGATGACTACTACACTCTTATAATCAATGATGAATTCGGTTGTAGTGCAGTATTGGATTTCGCGATGGGGTCGGCTTCAATTGATGCAGACAAAATCTCGACTAAAATGTCGCTGTTTCCAAACCCTTCTTCCGAAACTCAGACATTGACCTTCCCTTTAGATCAGCAAACCAACGGAACAGTTCTTTTGTCCGATGTTGACGGAAGAATTGTGAAAACCGTTTTCGATGGTCATTTCCAAAGCGGAATAACCAATTTGACCGTTAGCCTTAGCGACATTCCAGCCGGAATCTACATTTATTCAATTCTACTTGGCGACAAAACGCAACATTTAAGGACGCTAAAAGAATAATCAGCGACCCACATCAATATTCGAGACCACCAACTCAATATATGAACCAAAAACCCACCCTTTTCATCTGCCATTGGAATGAATCCAGCAGAAATTTCCTCCGGCTGTTTTTCAGCCAGTATAAAGACAAACTCGAAATTATCGGTGAATGCCGCAATTATTCGGAATGTCAAAACTGGTTGCAAAATAATCCAGCCGATTTTGTCATCATCGCTCTACCTGTAGATGTAATGGATTCAGAATATTTGCTCGAAATTCTTGCAGAACAATTTCCCAAAACTGAATTCATAGGTAACTCCGAAGCTGGTGCCAATAAACTTGTGGAATTCCACCAACGCATTCAAGCAATGGCAGTGCCTGAACTGGAATTTGCGTAGGCTATGTACAAAATCTGCGTTTATGCCAAACGGGAAACCACGCGAAAATCGCTGGTATTCATAGTGAGTCGCTTTCCTAATGTCATGAAGGTTGTAGGTGAATGCCGAAGTGCGGATGAATGCCGGGAATGGTTCAAGAAAAACAAAGCCGACAGTATTGTGACGGTCACGCCTCCGACAATTCGCCAAAAGGAAAAATTTCTTCGCGAATTAAGACGAAAATTTCCACGTATAAGAGTTGAAGGTTATACGTCGCGAAAGATTAGGGATTTGCTTGAATTGTATGAATTTTATGACTATTCCAAGGATCCTTCCCTTCCAAAGCCAAAAAGAGTTCCTCCCTTGTTCCCAAAGTTGTGGTTGAAAGCTCGCCTCAAAACGAAAAGAACTTAACCCCACCGTTTTGAGAGAGGCTCCTCCATCCGCGCCAACTGCGCCAACAAATCCTTCGGTTCCAAATTCCCGGTAATTAACGTCAATTGCTTCCCAACATTGAAAATTTCCATATCGAACTTCCGAGGTTCGCAGGTTTTTGCGCTCAATTTACCGGCATTTCTTAGCTCTGCAATTTTACATTCGAAATGAACGATATTCATGAATTTTTGAAAGCCGGAAACTGGCAGGTTGGGGATACCGCTGGATTTAACGATTTCGGCGTAGTATTTTGTGTAGCGCATGGGGATTTTGATGGAGCAAATTTATTTAACGAGGACGTAGACTATTTACGTTGTTGAAACATTTCTTTGTTCCTTGAAACTGATAAAAAAACTCTTTGAAGCTGTCATACTTTGTCCTTTATTATTCGGCAGAATAGATTATACCAAGAAAATTTGCAGATGTCATAGCAACCTATACCGTTGGATTATTCATCGTTGTTTAGGACGGATCGTTTGCTAAATGGCTGTTGTCACTTACAAGGGTTTTGCGAAATGTTAATTTTCGGGAAAAATGATTAGGTTAGTTGCGTGTATGAAATTAGATCAACTTGAATTTACAAAAGAAGATATTGTTTACTCAAAAATAGGAGCTGCACTTGTATCTGCGCAAAGAGTTGAATTTATCGCTGGACAAATACTGGAGTTATTAGAAGAGCATGGTGAAGTCTATGCTATAATGACTGAAGATTTCACGAGTACCTCTGGGAAGTCGAAGAAAACAAGAAAAAAGACTCTCGGACTTATTTTTAAACTCCTGAAGCTAAATCCAAAGTTGGTTATTGCTGACGAACTTGACGAATACGCAAGGCTGAGAAATATATTAGTACACAAATTTTATCAAACTCATTTGAATACAAAATCAGATGAACAAATGTGGAGAGTCATACAATTCTGTTATGCATTTGGGCGCTTTTCTGGCAGAATGGAAAAATTCTTTGGAGGTTTTTTGTATTTTCTATCGTTAAGACACGTAAAGGACATGCATCATTTACCTAAGGAGATTCAAAAAATGAGAGATTCATTTGAGTATTTTATGAAATCTTTGGACGACAAAAGATTGCAAGGAATCGAAGGCGAAAGCGTCGACACTTTTGACGTGTAATATCTGTCCGGCAATTTTTCCTTCGAGATGAACGATGCTCATGAATTTTTGAAAGCCGGAAACCGGCAGGTTGGGGATGCCGTTGGATTTGATGATTTCAGCGTAGTAGTTTGTGTAGCGGAAAAGGAAAAATTTATTCGCGAATTAAAACGAGAATTTCCGCTTATCAAAGTTGAAGGGGTTTCCACACGAAAAATTCGGCAGTTAGCGGAATTTTACGAGTTTGTGGAGGAGGCGGCGGATGAAACGTTACCGCAACCGACGAAAATTCCGGCATTGTTTCCGAAATTTAAGTACTAAATTAACCAAAAAAATAAGTCGTGGATTCAGAAGAAGAGCGCGCCCGAAAAGTCAAAGCAGTAATTGACAGCCATAAGGTCGGTCAAGTGGATACTAACGACTTCATTGTTACTAACGTCCTCGCATCTGGAAATGTCTACGTCATTTATGAAATCAAAACAGATAAAATTGAAAATTCTATTCGAATCTACATTGACGACTCGGAACTTGAACGCCGTTACGGGAATATTCGAATCAAATTCAGTGAAGTTAAACAACACCTTTATAAGGTAGTTGATAAACAATCCATTAAATCCATTATCGCGCAAATACTCGTTCACGCTCTCTTGGATAATGAAGAAGACGCACAGAAAAAATTTGATGAGTTAATAAAAAGGATTAATGAGGAATATTTTGAACAATATCGGAATCGGCTGAGGTTGATATTTGGTGCTGGTATTCTTTTTTCAGTTTTTGTCGGAATTTATGGCGGGTTCTATTTCTCAAATTCCGATGACTCTTTGCTAAAAAATGTCGTGTTGTCTGCAACTTGTGGGTCTTTTGGCGGATTCTTTTCTATACTCTTAAGTGTTTCTAAACTTAGATGTGAACAAGGTGTTCCGCAATGGATTTATTGGGTATATGGAATGGTGAGAATTTTGATTTCGGTTCTCGCTGGTATATTGATTTATCTTGCAGTCAAGATAGACTTGGTTTTCGGCTTTTGCAATGATTTATCAAGTCCAGAAACTGGTTATGCTGTGTTTGCCATATTGGCTGGTTTCAGTGAATCGTTGGTTCCCAATTTTCTAAAAAAACTTGAAAACGAGGTTAGTTAAGTCTGAAAATGATCAAACGCACCCTATACTTCGGAAACCCATCGCGTCTTCGTTTAAGCCATGACCAACTCCTTATCGAATACCCCGATTCCGATGAAACAAAATCCGTTCCTATCGAAGACATCGGAATTGTCATCATAGATCACCAACAGGTTTCAGTTACTCACGGCTTGATGAACTCGCTTATCGAAAATAACGCCGCAATTCTATGGTGCGACAACAAGCATTTACCAAACGGCCTTGTTTTACCGATGAGTTCAAACCACGTATTTACTGAAAAACTCCGGGCGCAACTGGAGGCTTCGGAACCGTTGAAAAAACAACTTTGGAAACAGACAATTCAGTCTAAAATTCAGAATCAGGCAAAAGTCCTTGAACTGGTCGGAAAATCATCCGAAAACATGGAATACTGGGCGCAGACTGTTGGAAGCGGTGATCCAGAAAATCTCGAAGCGCGGGCGGCGGCTTATTACTGGAAGAATGTATTTGAAGAAAATCCATATTTCAAACGACACAGGTACGGCGAGACACCGAACAATCTGTTAAACTATGGATACGCTGTATTAAGAGCAATAGTAGCACGCAGTCTTGTTGCCAGTGGTTGTCTTCCGGCACTTGGTATCTTTCACCGAAATAAGTACAACGCTTTTTGCCTTGCAGACGATATTATGGAACCTTACCGACCAATTGTGGATCTGTTGGTCTTGGATATTGTGAAAGACCTGGAGGATGAACCAGAACCGGAATTGACCCCGGATGTTAAAAAGCGACTCCTTCAAATTCCAGTACTTGACGTTACGATTGAGGATCAGAAAAGCCCTCTCATGGTTGGAATGCAACGAACAACCGCAAGCCTGATGAAATGTTTCGAGGGAGAATCGCGAAAACTTATCTACCCCGAAATATAATTTTTAGTCATTAATCGCCTTAATCAATATCGAATTTTGTGGGCCTTTGTATTTTTGGATTTGCCAACCGAAACCAAGAAGGACAGGCGCAATTATACTCTTTTTCGGAAGGGTCTGAAGAAGGACGGATTTACCATGCTTCAATTTTCCATTTACGTTCGCCATTGCAACAGCCGGGAAAATGCCGAAGTACACATGAGAAGGGTTAAAGGCTTTTTACCCCCGAAAGGTGAGGTCATAGTTTTCACTCTGACCGATAAGCAATATGGAATGATGGAATATTTCATGGGTGAAAAAGAAGTGCCAAAACCCGATACACCTCAACAATTGGAACTTTTTTAGAGACGGCAACCAAATATTGAAATGAAAAAAGCCGACCTTGATTTTCGGTCGGCTTGCAATGTTGTTACAGTTTTTTGATCCTATTTTGTTACTAACTGGTTGAAAATCTTTGCGATAATGTACGGTATGCTGTAACAAATATCGTCAAAGAACAATTCGAAAGCTAATCACAACGGGGTGTTACATGTAGACCCTAAAGGTATCGCTGTAACAAATATCGTCAAAGAACAATTCGAAAGCTAATCACAACCGGCCTGGGCAAACGCCCAAGAGGAAAGCGCTGTAACAAATATCGTCAAAGAACAATTCGAAAGCTAATCACAACCATCTTATGCCGACCTGGTAACGGCAATAGCTGTAACAAATATCGTCAAAGAACAATTCGAAAGCTAATCACAACCTGACGGAGTAGAAGCGCCTGTGTTTCCGGTGCTGTAACAAATATCGTCAAAGAACAATTCGAAAGCTAATCACAACGTTGGGTACGAAACAATGCCAATGGAAATTGCTGTAACAAATATCGTCAAAGAACAATTCGAAAGCTAATCACAACTTGGCGCGAAACACCTCGATGGGGGGGGGGGGCGACAGCCTACATTAACGGTTTTATCTTTCCCAATCGGTCAATGTGAATTTTCGCGCAACGTTCGGAAATTTTCGTTCTTGGTTCATCTTCATTTATAAATTCCAAGCAGTTCTGACTTCCAAATTCATCAATTTCAAATTCATTCTTTTTATTCAAAATATCAGAAATAGAACCGGGAATAAAATAAGCCTGATTTCCCGAACTCTTTACAAACTTATATACCCTTCCATTTATCTCTTTGAAATTGTTCCAGTTGATTTCCTTGGACGTTTGTCCGGGCACCGGCACATAAACAAGTTCTCCGGCTTGCAAAGTGAAGTGTTGACAATTTTCCCTGTTCTCAACGAGCGGAAGGCCGTCCTTAGCTAACTGTGATGCGTCAAAGAATGACAAGTTATCATAATATCTGTTTCCTAAATTATCTTGGTAAATAACGAAACAATAATTTCCACCCTCCTTTATAAATTTCCTGATATTTGAGTCTTCCTTTGTCCTAAGTTGTTTCAGATCGGCATTCAACAGCACACGAACTTTAAATACCGGCTTTTTCCGGCTCGAATTGAATTCCACAAGGCCATCGTCCGAAAAAGCCTTTGCGAAGTCTCCCTTGTACTTTCCGGCATGTATTTCCAGCTCATTTGCCAACTTCCGATTGGCAATATTTGAAAGTTGCTTAGTGGTAATTGAACTTAGATCGTACGTTTTAACATGCTTTTTGACAAATACGGTGACTGAGTCCATCTTTTCCCCTTTCGGGTCGGCCAACGGATCTTTTTTCAAAGAAGACTTCGCTTTCTTTTTATCACCGTCAAATTGAGAAAGTCTTTCCTGAATTTTCTGCCTTTGCCATTCAACTGAGATGTCCTCCAAATTTTCAAAAGCACTCTCAATTTTTATTTTCTCGTATTTTTTGACAACCCCGTATGGTTGTTCATCATGCAATGTTCCCCGAACCGAAAATACTTTTTTGGTTTGCTTTATTTCGATGAGTTTTCCCTCACTATCCCTTTTTAGATACTTGCTCATGGTATTTGCAAGAAGTCGTTTTCGGGATTTATGCGAAACGATCAATTCGTCAAGTTTATCCTTGACCATTTCCCGGAACTTCGGGTGAGGCAATGAGAATTGTCTTGGACTCACTTCCTTCAATTCGCCCCTTTCATAAATCTGGCTGAGATTATTGAGTTGCTGGATGAATCCTTGCTTCGTTACAGCGATTGTCAGCGCATCAAGGGCATGGTGTCTGTGGTCAATGCGCTTATTGTATCCTCTCATTTGAAGAATCTTCTTGTTGTCAATGGTCGCTTCCTTGATCAGTGGCTTTCCACACAATTTTTCAAGTCGCTCAAATCGTGGGCGAAGAACCTGTTTGAATACTTCGTTTAACCCCCATTGGTTTTTAAGATAGTCCGTAACAGTTCCGCTGGTGACATAGGTTTTACCGGGACATACGCGTTCCAACTGCTCTTTTACTTTCCGGGCAATAAATCGGCTGTCACTCAATTGACGATTGACAAAATCTTTGGGAATTTCCGGTGTTAGCAGAAAGAACCGGCGCTTTCCAAAAAACATCTGCTTAACATCGCTCTCAAACCTGTCCCAATCCTTTTGTTTCATGTACTCATAGGCCGTTTTGTTGCCTTTCTCTTCATTGGCAGAGCGAAATACAAGAACTTTATTTTGGAATGAATCATCGAAAAACCGCTGGCGTGGTAGTATGTGGTCAACATCCGTTTCACCATTAAACACCGCTGATTTGGGAATTGGCTTCCCAGTGTAAATGCAATGATGTTTTTTCTTATTTCCTTCCTCCCATAATAGGTAGCGATCAACATCTTTTTTTGTAGAGTTTGGCACTCTGAAATCCGGGTCTGACCTAATTAATTCAAAGGCCACCTTTCTTAATTTCTCCTGATCATTATTTCGTTTAAAAGTTGCTGCGCGTTCCTTAGCATTTTGCTTCATTTCTCTTGGAAGTTCGATGCGAATTTCGTCCGGTTTGCCGTGTGTCTTCCAAATGTCCCTCACAACATGAAGGGTTTCATTTACGATTTGCTCAACCACAGGATTTTTGAGACTATGAAGGGGCAAAGGTTCTATTTCGTCCGGTAAAGAAAATGGATCACCCTCACTTGACGCAGTATGTTTTCCATAAACAAGGCTTGAAGCCAGCCAGTATGGAAGACCGGAAAAATCCGAAAGGGATTTCATTCCCGAACATTCCTGACGCACCTTATCGGTTAACAATTCATCTGTTTCGCCGTCTATAAGCCTTTCAATTCGTTGTTTTACTTCCGTATGAATTTCGGTTTCGTTGAAAGAAGTGCCCATTTTCATTAGTGGCAATATCCGTTTCACCGCTCGTGCGCTCAAACTGCCCCATTCCTTCTCGAAATACACCAACGAAAGTTTTTTTGCTTGATTGGGTTCAAACCCGAAATTCCGACAGAGAGCTTCTTCGATGTGTTCTTCATCGTCGTCTTCGAGTGAATATAAAGTATGCCAAAGCGATTCTAATTTTTCATTAGTCGGGGCAACATCCTCCAACTTAACAACAGCTTTTTTGCAGGCTTTTTTCAAAAGATGCACCGTTTCGTTACCAATAAGTTTTTCTGGCATTCGCAACGATGCCGAATCCATATCCAGAATTTTTGCGACTTTTTCTTTAGAAAGTTCATCGCTACTGCTAAAAGCGAAATACAGATTTTCTTTTTGTTCGGCACTCAAAAATGAATAGTCGCCATTTTCATTCTCGTACTTCAGGTTGTTTATCGACTGCCAAATCCGGAATTCTTGAAAAAGCGGATGGCTGACAGGCATTACTTTTTTCTTTGGTTCAAACCGGCAATTTCCAATACTTCCCTTTTGAGATCGCAATTTCCGCTGATAGTAGATCACATAATCCCTGATAAATTCTTTCAGACTTTTTTTAAGCCAAATTACTTTTTCCGGTGTCCTCAGGGGCATAACCGCCTCGATGACCAACTTCTTTACTTTTTCATCATTAAGAAGTTCTAAATGTTTCGCTTGTGCGTCCCAAATTTGGTTGAACTCGTCAATATACCTTTTACGAAACACAAGATGTTGTCTTATTCTGAAATCCTCTCCATTTTTCCGGGCTTTTTGGATTTCCTGATAATAGAATTGACCGGGGGTCAGGTGTTGGATGTCCAGGTCTTTTTCGGTAGCGTCGAGTTTTTTTTGCCAATCCGTGGGATTAGGTAATCCAAAATTATATGTCACCTCACCGTTTTTGTTTGTCCGTTTTCGGATTTCAATTTCCATTAGCTTTCCCTGCATGGAAGCGAAAGACGGATTGAGCGTAAAACCATCCCTTCCATCGTCAAGAACTACCTTGAATTCATCCTTTTTATTCTTCTTTTCTCCAGTTGGTTCTACCAGCCTGATGCCGGTCGTTTCATTAAACACTTCGTAAGATGTTTTATCCACGTCGCTCCTTTGCGCGCGCTCCTTCCGGTTCGGCTGGTAACCCCGGCGTTGGTTCAGTTGATAAATAACCCTTGCAAATTCCTTGGCGGATATTTTTCCGGTAACGGCCTTTGATCTCAACTCATAGACTTGTTCGTCGGTCAGGTTTTTACCTAATAGAGAAGTCTCCAAAAAGTCGCTTTTCGCATCGTATGATACATCTAACAGCCCCATAGCCTTCAAAGCCTTAATGAGATTGTTTCTTCTAAGTTTGTAGCGTTGGTTAAGCCTACGGGAACCGCGTTTCATTCTACGGCCTTCGTTCTTGGTGATTTTCTGACCCTGCTCGAAAGCGGTTTTTTCATCGCCCATTGGGACAATCCGACTACCCATGTGGACGATTTCCTGAAGGGTATCTTTTTCATCGTTGTAAAGCACAACTGCGCTTCCAACCGAATTCGTACCCAAGTCTAAACCGAGGATTTTTTTCATAGTCATTGAATTAGGGATGAAAATTTACGTATTTTTGAGCAATTCGAAGTGAATCACAATAAAGATTATTCTGTAGTGAATAACCTTCCTTCAGCCCCGCCTTTGGTGGGGTTGTTGTTTTTATAACGCTGACGATTTACAAGATTCAAAACTGTCGCTCTAAGACCCTTCTCCCGTTTAGTAATGCCCGGCGATAATCCAATCTGAAAGAACTGCTATGTTCTTTGTCACCCATTTTGGAACTTCCAGGCCCTTAGGAAAAGGTTGAAATGTCGGCAACTCATTATCCTTCCCGGTAGGCTGCAACGAAAGATTAAATTTAGATTCATATTTACCGAATCGAAAAATTCTAATCTCATATTCATTCGCTCCAACCTGTGCTTTGCTTAGCTGAAAACTTCCAATATTAATGGTTGCCTTTGATTTCTTCATTGGAATTGTTTTCCTAAATTTATGACAATTCAGATCAGCGTATTCTTAAATAATCGACAGGCTGTGGCGAAAAATAGTTATGTATATGAAAAATGGTGAGTTATGGCAAATAATCAAGTTAAATCCGATTATTTAGCTTAGAAACAAAATAATTCAAAGTCTATGAAGGACCCCAAAGACAAAGATTACGAATACTCGCAAGACGAGTTGGACAATCACAGCAACCAATTAAATCCGAATAATGATGCCTATTGGGAATCAAGAGGCGATGACGAAAGGCCGGAAGATTGGGAAGATAGAACCGAAAATGATTGATTATCTTTTTAATAATCAATCATTTAATCGTCAAGAATGCTCCTAACCTTCTCCTCATCGGCAAAATTAACTAAGTTTGACATCTGTCCTTCCGAGGTCACTCTAAAGGACAATTGGTCAGGTAAGATCGATTGTCCTTTTTCTTTATCTCTCAACAGGCTTTCTATTTCAACTTAAAATGAAAGGTGAGTCACTGAGAAAAAAAAGACTCGCAAAAAACGAACAAGAAATTGAATTGGAAAACTTAAAAAACTAACTTAGCCAAAGAACAGAAAAAACAGCCCCATCGATTCAAAAGTTGGCACGTGAAAATGAGGGGTCAGTTTGGACCGGAAAAAAGGGGTCTCTTTGAGCGGAATATCCGATCAAGTGAGCTCATTCAAAATGTCCGGCTAAGGACGACGGAGATCCCTCTCCCGGCGTTCTATAATGAATTTATAAAATTAAAATATGGGCTGTCACGATTCGAAGTACTCCCGCCTCCTGCCAATTGTCCTGTTAATTGGTGGTATTTCAGGTTGCTCAAAAGACTATGAAAAGGAGGAAATTGATTCTGATATTGTTGTTTGGACCCAAACTGAAGAAGCCGAAACAATAATTTATGCCGGCACAGAAAAGTGTTATTCGTCCGGCGCATACGGAATCAATTATGATCAGCATATTTCGGACGATCACATCACTATTAAATTTAAGAATGTTCTCAACTATGGTGTTGGGGTAGCAATGCCGTGTCCGGCTTATTGCAGAATTAATCTTGGGGGTCTAAATTCCGGAAAGGGCTATGATCTGTTATTCAAATTGAATGGTATTAAGACAATCGGAACTATAACTCCCGGCGCAGTGCCTGAAATGAATCTTATTGAAGAAGGCAATGTTAAATTGTAGAACAATGGCCCACAACGACGCTGAATGCAGTTCGGGATTGTTTTCAACATTTTTAGTCCAAGAGAATTTGTTTTACCTTGTCAGCTTCCAAATTCAGTTTCCAGATGTTAGACATCTGTCTTTCCGAGGTCACGAAGAAAATAAAGGGTTTTAGGCTGTCACAGGTTTGAGACACTTTTTCTTTGCACAAAATTTGTGCGAAAGACTGGTTATTTCACCAGCTCAGGATATTCAAATGGGTCGCTGGCTTCGGTGGCATCTACAACACTTTCTTTACCTCTGAGTTTATTCACGGTATAAGCCTGAAGTTCCCTTTCATCAAAAGGTATAAACAGTTGGTGCAATTCTGGTTCCTGGTTTTTTGTATTAAGCCAAATATCTTCGCGCCCGTCTTTAATAATTACTGGCATTCGCGGCTCATTCAGTTTTGGGTTATTGTGAATAGTAGCCAGCATTGGATTTCCCTTCGTGGTTACGATAGTAAAGGTATGATGCAATTCTCCGGTTGCTTTATCCGTCCATTCCGCCCACAACCCGGCCAAAGTGATTGGCTCGCCATCCTTGCGCGAGATGAAGAACGGATAGGTATTGCCTCTGAAATGATGATGCTCAAAAAATCCATCAATTACGATCAAACAGCGCTTTGCTTTAGCTGCATCCCGAAATGAAGGCTTTTCAAATATCGTTTCGCTACGTGCGTTCAACGTATTGTTCCAAAACTCTTGTGCGCTGGCCTTATCCTTGGTCCAGTGCGGTATTAATCCCCATTGAGATAATACAGGTTTGGCGGGATTCTCATTGGTATAAATGAGCAATTTGGGATGCGAGAAGCCCGAAGCGTGGTAGATTTCCAATTCACCGGGGTCCATATATTTTTTCAGGTCTTCAATAATCGCATCCACCAACTCCGGCGTATAGCGCTTGGCATATTTTAACTGGCTTTGCAGTTTTGATTTTAGGTCGTAGCACATAGCTCTAAAATAGGAATAAAACAGAGAACCCGTCTAAACTAAAATCGATGTATTGGTACGAATATTTACAAAAGGGTTACTGGCGTTCAACAGGTTAGTATACAACTATCCGCTCGACTTTCACCGCATCGGCAAACCCTGAGAATTTGACATCCTTTGAGGGATTTTGGATTAAACCTCAGGTCTGAATTTATTCAAACACGCGAAACCTAAAACACACCCCACCATTTTTTCCTTACTTTGCCTCTATGTCCGAACGGATTACTCTATTTGCCGATGTTGTTTTGCCGCTGAGCATTCCGAATACCTATACCTACCGGGTTCCGTTTGAGTTGAACGAATCGGCTGGTGTTGGAAAACGAGTTATTGTACCTTTTGGGAAATCAAAGTACTACACAGCGGTTATTTTTAAGGTTCACGAGACGGTTCCTAAGAAATATACGGCCAAATATCTCGAGGCGATTCTGGACGATAAACCGCTTGTTACGGAAAACCAGTTCAAACTTTGGTTGTGGATTTCGGAGTATTATATGGCCAATTTGGGCGATGTGATGAATGCAGCCCTACCTGCCAATTTCAAACTGGCTAGTGAAACCAAAATTTGTCTGCATCCTGCTTTCGACGGATCGACGGAAAATCTGCGGGATAAAGAAAACGATCTGGTGGACGCACTCACCGCAAGGGAAGAAATGACGTTGCGGGAAGCCAGCGAGATTCTGGGCCTCCAGACTGTTCAACCCCTGATCAAGCGCCTGATCGAAATGGGCATTTTGACCGCGAGTGAAGAAATCAAAGATCGTTTCAGCGTTAAATTCGGAACCTACGTACAATTGGGCAGTCTTTTCAAAACCGAGCAAGAATTAAGCGAGGTATTAAACACACTGGAAGCCTCGGAAAAAAAGCAGAAACAAGTCGATGCTTTGCTCAGGATCACTGAACTGACAGAGTGGAAAAACGGCCGCCAGACTCCAGTTCTGAAAAGAGACTTGCCGGAAGAATTGAGTGAATCCGCTTTGAAATCACTTGCCAAATCCGGATTCATCGAAATTTTCAAAAGCGAAATTTCCCGAATACAAACCGATGAAAGACGCAGTGAACCGAAGGAGTTAAGTCCGGAGCAGCAGCGGGCCTGTGATGAAATCAACACACACTTCAAAGCAAAAGAGGTCGTCTTGTTGCACGGAGTCACGTCGTCTGGTAAGACTGAAATTTATGTGAAACTCATCGCCGAAGTGCTGAAAACGGGTCGGCAGGTGCTTTTCCTCATTCCAGAAATTGCCTTGACCACACAGTTGATTTCACGTCTGAAAAAACATTTTGGTGATTTGATCGGCGTTTACCACAGCCGGTTCAATCAAAATGAACGAGTTGAAATCTGGAACGAAGTTCTCGCCGGCCGGGAAGACCGCTTCCGGATTATCGTCGGTGCCAGGTCGGCCGTTTTTCTTCCCTTTCGCAAACTGGGTCTTGTGATCGTCGACGAGGAACACGAAAGTTCGTTCAAGCAGTTCGATCCATCACCCCGATACAATGCGCGAGACGTAGCTGTTTTGTTGGGACAAATTCATCAGGCCAAAGTACTGCTCGGTTCGGCTACTCCATCGCTGGAGAGTTACTTCAATGCAAAAGAAGGTCGCTACGGTTTGGTCGAACTGTCGAGCCGCTACGGCGAGGCGCAACTTCCGACCATTGAATGTGCCGATTTGAGTGTGGAAACGAAGAAAAAAACGGTGCGCTTGAATTTTTCGGAGCAGCTCATCACTCGTATGAACGAGTCCCTGAACCGGAAAGAGCAGATCATACTTTTTCAAAACCGCCGTGGTTATTCGCCAATGTGGAGTTGCCAGATGTGTGCGTGGACTCCCCAGTGTCAGCATTGCGATGTGACCCTCACCTATCACAAATCGGCCAACGCACTGAAATGCCATTACTGCGGTTACTTTATGTCTCCGCCGACATCCTGTGGTGCCTGTGGCAGCCGCGATCTGAAAATGATTGGCTTTGGAACGGAGAAAATTGAGGACGACCTGGCCGAAATTTTTCCGGATGCGAAAATTAAACGGATGGATCTGGATACCACCCGAGCCAAAAGTTCGTATGCACATATCATTTCGGACTTTGAAGATGGGAAGACCGACATACTCGTCGGAACACAGATGGTCACCAAAGGGCTTGATTTTGATCGCGTGGGGCTGGTCGGTGTTTTGTCCGCCGACAGTATGTTAAAATATCCCGATTTCAGGGCTTTCGAACGATCGTTTCAACTGATGTCACAAGTTGCAGGTCGGGCCGGACGACGCAGCAGGAAAGGTTTGGTCGTCATCCAGGCCTTTCAGCCACAGCATTGGATCATCGAAAAAGTAAAAACCCACGACTATCAGGGCTTTTATGCCAGTGAATTGGCCGAACGGAAGAACTTTTCGTATCCGCCACACACGCGGTTGATTGTACTAAAAATCAAACACCGAACTAGAGAAACCGTGGAATTGTCGGCGTTTGAACTCGCAAAATCCCTGCGGGAAGTTTTTGGAGCCCGCGTACTCGGTCCTGAGTTTCCCGTTGTAGCGCGCATCCGGAATTTTTTCATCAAACACATTTCGCTTAAATTCGAAAAGGAAACCTCCGGAAAAAAAGTAAAGGAAATAATCCGCGAAAAAATAGAAGCCGTTTTGGCTGTTCACGATTTTCGGTCGGTTCGAATCGACATTGACGTAGATCCACAATAAAAATAAATGAACGCAGTTCTTTCTGCCATAAAAATGTTGATCCTTGGAGTATGGTCCTTGATAACGGCAATACTCGGTATGATTGCCGTTCTATTCACATTCAAACACCGCAGTGCCATTTGGGTGGCGCAACAAATCTGGGCACCGGTCATTATTGCGGTATTTGGTGTTCGCATTAAAGTAAAGGGATCAGAAAACGTGAAACCGGGTCAACCCTACCTGATAATGGCCAACCACTCTTCGTTTATCGACATTCCCGTTTTGTTCCGGGCCATCAAGCTTCCGCATTATTACATCGCCAAAAAGGAACTGAAAAAAATTCCATTTCTGGGCTGGTATGTCTCGGCTGCAGGAATGATTTGGATTGACCGTTCGAACCGGATTAAAGCAACAGAGAGCCTTATGAAGGCTGCGGCATTAGTAAAGGGTGGTCGGAACCTCGTCATTTTTCCAGAAGGCACCGCGACGAGAACCGGCGAGATGGGAGAATTCAAGAAAGGTGGATTTCATCTTGCCTTTAACTCAGGGGCTACAATACTTCCGGTTCGCATCAGAGGAACGCGAAAAATCTGGCCGCGGGGAAATATGTTCAACCTCAGCGGAGGTACTGCCGAAGTGATCATCGGAAAAGGAATCGACGCAAGTCAGTACGCTGGTCGTGCTGTCGACGAACTCTCGACTGAAGTCAGGCAACTGATTGTCGATATGACTTAAATTACTGCAGCGTATCAGATTCTCGAATTAAACCAGAAGACGATTTTGAATTAGTAAAAGACAGAGCACAACTTGATCGTTTTTCTGCGCATCCCGATACCTGCCTGCCGGCACATCAGGGCTATCAGCACCGTGTTCTCCGCGGGAAAAATTTATCCCGCTGATTTCGCGGATTACCGCTGATGCCTTTTTCATGAAGCAGAGGTAAAAATCAACGGACCATTAATTGAATTAATTATGAACTTTACACCAAAATACGATCTATGATTTTGACCACTTTGATTTTGCTTATTCTGGCTTCAGGGTATGCCGCGTATAAATTGTTCGGAAAAATTCCGATAACGGAAATGTCCAAATGGGCACGCGCCAATAAAGTGAAGGCCCGATGGATGCTGGTGGCGCTGAATTTAGCGCTCGCGGTTTTGGGCAGTTGCCTTGGTTTATTTTGTGATGCCCTCAATCTCCGAATGCCCCACGAGATCTTGTATCTCGGACTTGGATTGTTCGCCATCGGCACCGTGTTTTACCCCTTGCGGAACAAACAGGATGAACGAATTGCGTTGCGAATTGGAAAACGTCGCTGGATGACTGGCTTGCGTTTGTGTGGGGCATCGATCTCGACCATTGCCTTTGCAAATTTGTATTTGGCCGGTAGTCCCGACGTACTCACTTTTACGGCAGCCGTTCATCCCGCGGTGCTGATCGTACTCGCAACCGTTGGATTGATCGTAGTGGGATTTTTTATTCTGGCCTTTAGTTGTGCCCTGTCTTGCAACGGGTACGATGCCGCTGCCGTATTGCTTGCAGTTGTAGGAGGCGGTGGATTAATCGCCCTTTACGTTTGGCTGGTGATCCGAATTATGAAAAGTCAACGCGGAAATCAAAGCAAAATGAAGGATAAGAGCGACGATTTGCTGGATGAAATCAGTTAGAACCCTTCAATGATGAAGGGTTCTAACCGAAATGCTTTTTATTTCAAATTCGACGCGACAATCTGAATCGTACCCTGACCGGAGAACGGTTCGCTGTTCTCTGCTTCGCCCTGATAGGTGAAGAAGTACACACCATCCCGACACTGAGAGCCTGATTTGTCAGTACCATCCCATCCTGCATTGATGTCATCAATTTCGGCGAGCGTTGTTCCCCAGCGATTCACAATGGTACAATGGAATGATTTTACGCCCTTCGCAAGATATGTGAATGTGTAGACGTCATTGATTCCGTCACCATCCGGTGTGAATATGTTTACCGGTTGGAATTCCAGCGGTGTAAAGACCGTAATGGTTTTACACGTCGTGTCTACGCAACCGTTTTTGTTCTGCGCCACAAGGCATACTTCATACTGGCCACCGATGGCATAGCACGTATCAAAGGTTGCGTAATAGTCGTGTGTCAAAATCCACGGAACATTTGGATTGTTGAGGTTCCAGAAGAATGTGGTATCCGCCAACGGATCGTTTGGATTGGCAAAATTCTCTGACTCATTCGAGAATGTCGCACACACCACCGCTGTTCCTTCCAGGTTTCCATTGAGCTCTGCCGATGTGACATCAAACTCCGCAATCGGATTCAGTGAATCAACCGTGAGGATCTGTGTGAGAATACAGCCATTGTCATCAATGACCGTGATTTCATAGTCGCACGGATTCAAGCCGCCCCAGGTAGTATTTGGCCAGACGTCACCGGTGCAAAGGTTTACCCATTCGTATTCATAATCAGGTGTACCACCTGTTGCAGCAGCGTATACAACGCCATTTCCGTTTTGATACGAGAACAAACGGCAATAGGCCGGATCGTACCCAATTTCAGCGAAAACGAGTTCGTCAGGTTGGGTGATCGTAAATGTAAATTCGTTTGCACAGCCAAAGTCGTCGTTGACGATGAGGGAATAGGTTCCAGCTCCAAGGTTGAACAAGGAATCCGCGCCAAGTCCGCTGATCCCCATTGGATCTGGACTCCAGATGTAGGTAATGTTTGATAAATCGCCTTGCGCATTCAACACCGCATCAACAACCGCATAGCCGTTCGTTTCTCCAAAACATTTGATCATTTGCAATGACATATCGACGTCGATTGCGGCCGGTTCGATGAGGAATACATCACCCTCAGCCGTA
>Ga0247727_10004813_pt1 | contig 28169 bp, 23 predicted proteins | sample WisWelCaveWW1625_FD_202498 | JGI IMG/M metagenome (GOLD analysis project Ga0247727, IMG submission 202498) | Biofilm microbial communities from Wishing Well Cave, Virginia, United States - WW16-25 | ecosystem: Environmental > Aquatic > Deep subsurface > Groundwater > Cave microbial mat | place...
CACGCGCGATGCCGCGTGCCACCTCCACAATCGTGGCCGCAGGGATTCCAGTTTCTTTTTCGCCAAACTCCGGAGTGTATTGCGAATAAAGACGCTTCAGATCCAGCACAAAATTGTCAAAGGTGCATTCGGATTGCGGATGTTCTTCGCAAAGGTACTGCTCCCAGTTGGTCCATTCACGAACAAAGGTTTTGTCGAATGAATCTTCCTGCAGCAGAATGTTGGCCATACACAGAAGCAAAGCGGATTCGGATCCGGGCCAGGAGGGTAACCAGTAATCCGCCATGGATGCAGTGTTTGAAAGGCGCGGATCGATCACGGCAAGTTTTGCGCCTTTCATTTTGCCTTCGATGATGCGTTGCGCGTGAGGATTAAAATAATGGCCGGATTCCAGATGCGCGCTCAGCAACAAAATGAATCGCGCGTTTGCATGATCCGGTGAAGGCCGGTCGGATCCTGTCCACAATTGATAGCCGAGTCGCGCGCTGGAAGAGCAAATGTTGGTGTGGCTGTTGTGTCCGTCAATGCCCCACGCCTTCAACACGCGGTCCATATAGCGTTCGTGTCCCGGGCGACCCACGTGATACATGATTTCATTCTGGCGTCCTTCGCGCATTGCCTTCGCTATGCGACCACCGATGTCTTCCAGGACCTCGTGCCAGTCTACACGCGTCCATTTTCCTTCGCCTCGTTTGCCGCTCCGTTTTAGCGGATAAAGAATTCGTTCCGGATCCTTGATTTGATTGATGGTTGCCGGACCCTTCGCGCAGTTTTTACCGCGGCTTCCCGGATGCAACGGGTTTCCTTCGAATTTGCGAATCTCCATCGTCTCTTTATCCACATACGCAAGGAGTCCGCACGCAGCTTCGCAGTTGAAGCAGATGGTGGGAACGATTGTGTACCGGCGCTGGACGCGTTTTGGCCACGCGCGCGCTTCAAACTCAGTCCAGTCATCCCATTTTTCCGGAGGCGGATACGAGTTTAATTCCATGCAGTCCTCCTGATATTACGACAAAGGAACAACCTGTCCGGCACGCACCCAGACGCGCTCATACATGAGTAATCCGATCAATGCCGTTTGCCCCGCGGCGCCAGTGATGTCCAGGGGAAGGAGGATCAACGGGACAACGATGCCGACGAAAATCGCTCCAAACCAGAACGGCCAGTTTTTGCGATAAACGGAACGAGCGGCGATCTTCGCGTCGTTTGTGCTGTGGACGGCCATCAAATCCAATGCAATCAATGCGCCGTGCAGTAACAGAGAAACAAGCAGGATTCCGCGAACTCCTGGAGTGCTGTCATCTATAATGATCGCAGCGCCGGCGCCGGCAAGCAGAGCCATCACAATTAAATGAACGGCAAACAACGGACTTTGCCAGAAATCGCGTCCCTTTGCCTGCCAGAAAAGAAATGCGCTGTAAATAGCCGATCCAAATCCGAATAGTACAGCCAGATAAAAGGTAATTGCGAAAATCGTTTCCGACTTAATAAACAATCTGTCGAACAGGTTCAATCCGAGAAACAAACTGAATCCAATCAGGATGAATGCTCCGCGTGTCAGCCAGCTTCGCCATTGCGGCCGCAACAGGATCCAGTGAAAACGGCGTGGCTGTTTCAAGTCAATAATCAACAAAACGGTTGTGACCATCAACAACAGAATCGAAGAAATACTCAGGACCAGCGGAAATTGCAGTTCTCCGGAAACGAACATCGATAGAAACGCCACCATGGGTATTCCGGCAGCGATGGATTTAGTCCACAGGTAGGCCGCGACTTTTTCGCCCCAGGACTCTTCGTGTGATTGTCCTTGATCGTAAACCCGCCTTGCTTCGGACTCGGCATCCTGCAATCGTGGCGGAGCAATCTGATAAACGCGCTTCGGAATCTCACTCCACAAATATCCTTCAGGTGTTTCCGCGTATGTGGGATTCAGTGATGCCGCATCTCCATCGATGTAAAACACCTTTGGACGCGTTCCTTTTTCCGGTTTCCGTACCTGCACCTGATGACGTGCCAGCGTTTGCGCAATTTCCGAAGAGGCGTCTTCCATGTCTCCCGCAATAATGGCATGTTCCGGACACACCGTTACGCATGGCGGCGCCAGATTCACTTCGATCCGGTGCGCGCAATAGTTGCACTTGGCTGCCGTGTTGTCATCGGGATGTAAATAGATGGCGTCATACGGACAGGCCTGCATGCAGGCTTTACATCCGATGCAACGGTCGCCGTCGAAATCAACAATACCGTCCTTGCGCTGCCACAATGCAGTCACGGGACAAATTTCTACGCACGGAGCATTCGCGCAATGATTGCATCTCTGCACGGAGAAGATCCGGCGTGTGCTGGGAAACTCCCCCTTCTCCACATACTTCACCCAGGTTCTATTGACGCCTATCGGCAGATCGTGTTCCTGCTTGCACGCCACTGTGCACGCATGACAGCCGATACACTTACGATTGTCGATAATGAATCCGTAATTCATTCGAGTCATTATATAGGTGATCCGGCGGAAATAGAATTCAACGTCATCCAGTTCTTTGACAGCTTTTCCTGAATTGGAGTAACATTCAGATTCTCAAGTACCAAGGTCGTTAACAGTAAAAAGAATAACCCGAATTCATGGGAGGATTAATGAAAAGGGACTTTCAAAAGCTAAGCGTTTTTCTGTTCGTCATTGTTTCTTTTTTCATCATTCAATCAGTCAGCGCTCAGGGGAAAGTGGAAACCAGGATTGTTTATCCGGACCCTGAAATTCAAGGTCTTGCGCCAAAACTAAGCCTTGAAGAGTATGAGAGACTGCTTGAGCTCAAAGAAAAAATTCACGAGGATATGCTGCGAAGGGAACAACAGTTTGCAGTGCCCGCGCCACCGGGATTGCCGCTGGAAAAAGGAAAGGAAAGTAAGGCCATAGAACTCATCGACACACAGACGCATCCTCTGCCGGGATCTTCGCTGGTGATTCCAAGGAACGTATACAATACGTGCGCAGATTCGACATCCTGTGGCGGGAGTAACAGCACCCTTGCAGAACCGGCAGCAATTAATGAAGGGCTGCATATGTTTTCAGCCGGCAACTTTGCGCATGCCGAATTTTCGCTGAACGGAGGTACCTCTTTCACGAACGTTCCCATTCCAGCGGGTCCTGCCGATGCATCGATCGCCTGCTGCGATAACGATGTTGTGTTTGATAGAGGACGCGGGTTAACCATCTGGAGCTTGCTCTACATAAATGGTGCAGCGACAAACGGTGTAGTGCGCCTTTTCATACGACGAACAGTAGATACACAGGCATGCAGCTACACGATTGATGAGGCCGGAACCGCCAATAATATTCTGATGGACTTTCCGCACATGGCTGTAAGCAACGATTTTCTTTATCTGGCATCCAACGATATAGTGGGAGGCGCCACTCAGGATGCGCGAATCCGCAGGATACCGCTGGATACCATCTACGATTGTCTGCCCATCACAATGACGAACTTTTCCTGGCCTTTCACAACAGAAGGACAAAAAGTATGGCGTCCTTATCAGGGCGCAACAGAAACGATGTACTGGAGCCATATTTCAAACGCGACCACGCTTCGTATTTTTTCGTGGCCTGAAAGCGCAGGCGCACCCACCAACGTAACCAGAGTCATTGCTGCTTCTACTTTCGGAAACCCCGACTGCTCTGGAGGAACAGGAAACTTTGACTGGTTTGATGCTACGGCCGGAAGTTCGATCGGATTCCAACATGTAGGAGCCGTTGGAGGTGGAAGAATTGCCGCTTACTGGGATGTGGCTGCTGACGCCATGCATACGCAAGGACATATCCATTCTGCAGTATATGATGAGACGGGACTAACCTTACTGGCACAACCGCACATCTTCAACAACACCTTCTGCTTTGGCAACCCCAATGTGACGACAAATCGTCGAGGCAATCTCGGAATGATCCTGGCACTTGGCGGCAATGCAGGCGGTGTTTGTACCGGCAGCGGATGTCTTGCGGCGCGTCCCGCTGTCGGTGAGGATGACGACTTTACAACCGGTTTGGGGTTCTTCGGTTCGTTCATTATAGTTGCCAACGGAACGGACAACCGGTCTGATTCGCGATTTGGAGACTATTTTACGATTCAACCCCACGTGCCATGTGACTTGTTCTTCTTTGCAGCGGGCTACGCCCTGAATGGCGGAGCCGGCACGGCAAACGTGAATTACCGGCTTGTGGACTTCGGACGCAATCGCGACCGTATTTGCTATAACAGCTGGTTTAACGACGTTCGTTAATTCCAGTTCCGTAGCGGCAGGCCTCCGTGCCTGCCGGTCTTGCGAGAAAATCATGGGCAGGCAGGGACGCCTGCCCCTACGAAATTTTTAAGTGCCCGTGATTTTCAAATCAGTTGTCTGTGCATGAGCGCCGCGCTGGAAGGGCACAATTCCGAAAACTGTTTGTGAAGACGAATGTTTTCGGGAGCGGACGATCGATCCAGCCGTTGAAAGCCTGCCCTGTCAAAAAAGCGATCTGCGGTCGTTGTCAGCAAATACAGATCACGAATCCCAAGCGTTGTCGCATGGGTGAGCAAACGCGCGCAGAGTTCTTGAGCGATGCCCTGACCACGATACGATGGTTCCACTGCCAGCGATCGCAACAGTGGAACATCCGGTTCCAGGCCGATGCATCCGACCAGTAACGACTGATCGGATGCAACAATAAAATGCTCAAGGTACTCCCGAATATCATTGGACGGGAGATCGCAAATTTTCAACAGTTCCCCGATTGAATCAAGGTCTTGAGTTTTTGCGAATTCGTAACGCATCGACTTCCTCAATGATTCACGGAAATGGATTTAGACGCAACCACCTTCGCGCTCCAGATTTTTCCAGAAACGTGATGGTCCACCAGATAGCGATAGAGCGGCTTCAAGACGGTGTGACCGAATAGTTTTGTTTCTTCAATGAGATTCAGCACCGCTTCCTTTTCATAAACGATTCTCCCGGTCACTCGCACATCCTGAAAACCGGCGTCCTGCATGGCTTTCAAATACTTTGCCTCCGGAATGGCTCCGGCAATGCATGCGCAATGAAGCGCCGCAGATCGCGACAGGGGCCACGGCAGGTCTTCCACCATGATATCGCTGATCGAAACCTGGCCACCCGGCTTCAGGACACGAAAGGCTTCCTGAAAAACGCGTGGTTTGTCCGGCGACAGGTTGATCACGCAATTGGAAACGATCCAGTCCGCCGACCCGCTTTCTACCGGCATGTTTTCTGCATCACCCAACCGGAATTCCACGTTCGTGAGACCGGCTTTCTTTGCGTTGGCGCGGGCCTTTTCAATCATGACCGGAGTCATATCGATTCCAATAACACGACCTTTCGGCCCGACAATTTGCGCCGCGAGCAAACAATCGATTCCAGCGCCGCTCCCGATATCGATGACCGTTTGACCCTGCTTCACTCCGGCAAACGCCAGCGGATTTCCGCAGCCAAAGCTGTTGGCGATTGCATCGGCCGGTAACGTGACCAGCTGATCGGAAGTGTACCCCGCCGCAGCAACCACGCGTCCTTCCGGCAAAGTCACCTCCGCGCCGCAACAGCTTGATGTTTTACCGCAACACGAATCTCCTTTTGTTACGGCCGCAGAATAGCGTTCGCGAACTCTTTCTTTGATCTTCTCATCTGTAACTTGCATTTTAGTTTCCTCCACTTAGTTGTATCATACAAGTAAATAACGAAAAAAACTACTTAATAGTTCCCGCCAGGGTCTCCTTTGATATGATGACCTGATTTGTTGAGCACTGATTGAGCACTCGTGTGAGTCTGTTCAGCACTGCGGGAAGCGATTTTTGCACCTGCTGCGGAAAATCTTCGAGCGCCTGTTCCAGCATCGAAGCAAAATCCGCTTCCAGCCGCCTAATCAGTCTGCTGCCGGCTTCTGTGATTTCGATTTCGCGGACGCGCGCGTCTTCAGCGCTTTTGCTGCGTATCGCCAGCTTCTTTTTCACCAGCTCATCCACAAGGCGCGTGGTGCTCGAAATGTCCAGCCCGAGGCGTACCGCCAGATCGGACGACGGCATCCTGCCGTGCCGGCGCAACGCCTGAAGCGCATAACACTGAGACACAGTCAATCCGTAGCAGCACACTTCATCGCGATTACGAAATTGATAGCGCCGTGCCAGCTCAGACAAGGCCTGGTATATTGCCATTCCGTTATTTACTTGCATAGTACAAGTATATTAGTGAATCGGAGTTTCATTGTCAAGCGCGTTAGAAGAATCGGGGCTGCGACGTCAACGCATCAGAAATCGACTCCGGCGCCCGCGAGGATAGAGAGAATGACGGCAACAATCGCTTCTCCGGCAATCAATCCCGAAGCAAGTGCGATACGGTACCTCGCCTCCTGTGCTGCAGACACCTTAGACCAGATGAATTGCCAGAGCCCTCCAACCATGAAAGGGAGCAGGGCAACAGCAGGAATCAGCATTCCGATTCCGATCGCGGCAGTGGAAGGGACGATCTGTCCGAATTTTTCTGAGAGAATGGTCAGGACGATTCCGGTAATGATTCCAACGAAAAGACCAATAAGGCATCCATCAGGAAGGGCATCGAATCCTCTGGTCAGCAGTTCAGCGAACTTGGCCCATTTCACACTGATCGGAGAGGTGAGGCCGTTTACTCCAACACTGTACTTATCTCGTAAAATCGGATAAATGATCGCTGTTGCTGCAGCCCCCACAGGAGCTGCAATCAATTGAGCATAGGTTAGCATTCTGTTATTGGAACCAACAATTTTCCCCGCTCTGTAATCCTGCATCAACGCTTCCGACTGAACTGCAATTGTTCCAGTAAGTCCGCTGGCAGACATGTTCACGGGGACATTGCCGGGAGAGATCACGGCAAACATGGCTTGCATCATGTTGGACATAGCGCTGATCGGACCCCAGTTTGTTTCGCCAAGCACGCGAAGTCCAACGAGCATCAAGGGCAAAGAAAGAACAACAGAGATCAAGGTTATCCAGGCAGGTATATTCAGAAACGCTTGCTGCGTTACGCAGAGGGCAGCCGTCAGTGCAATGGATCCGATCACAACCCACTTAATGGGAAAATCAACATTGCTTACGGAAGCGCCTTTCAAAGTTTTAAACGTTTTTACGATAAGATTCCATTTCAGGAACAGAGAAGTTAAGCCGCCGGAAACCATCAGCCCTGTTGCCGGCCACATGACCCACTTCAGTGTTTCAGCAAAAGTCAGCTCCGGAATGAGACCGCGAGAAAACAGGAATGGAGGAAGTACAAACCAGCTTGTGATCATGCCGATTGCCATCGCCAGGCAAATGCGCCATCCTACGAGCAATCCGGAACCGAAGGAAAGCAAACTCCAACTGAATCCGATATTCATCGGCTTCAGACGCGAAAGGAAGAAAAATGTGTCGGGAAACCATTTGAACCCGCTGACCATTGCCATAAGAGCGCCGGATGCGGTCGCGCCCCAGGCCAGCGCCTTGATGGGACCACCTGCTCCTTTTGCTTTTGTTTCGTGAAGAACAGCGATTGTTTCTCCTGCTGCGAGGCCATCAGCATATATAAGATTTTCTTCATCGATGTAGTGCTGTCGCATCGGCACTGCCAGCAGTACTCCCAGCAGACTGGCGCTGCACAGCCAGAAGAAAATGTGCCAGGAGGTCAAGTGAACGGGCGGATTGAAGACACCGCCCTCGTTCAGCATGTCAAACGCGGCCAGTAAGACACACATAAAAGCTGTTTGCCCGGAGCTTGTTCCCATCGTTTGCACGATGTTATTCTCACGGGCATTTGTTCCTTTTGCGCGAAGAACTAACACAAGCGCGATGAATCCGAGAAACGCGGCCACGACTGAGATGTTCGGTCCGAATCCCAGTTTCAAAACGATGTAAGGATACGCAAGACCTGTAATAGCGGCAACCACAATTCCAACAACGATCGCACGGAATGTGAGCTCTGGACCGGAACTGTTTTGCAGAGAATTCATGCTGACCTCACTCCTGAATTGATTTTACGGATCGAACTTCCCGTTCAGTTTAACGCAACCACGGACTTCGGCAAATAGATCCGTCAGGGGATTTCAATGTGTTCCTTTCCCGAGCAATACGGAAGGGATGGTTTTCAGAAGGATGATGAAGTCGAGCCAGAGACTTTGCTCGCGCAGATACTTCATATCGTATTGGAGTATTTCGTCGATAGACTCGGCGCCGCGGCAATGAATCTGCTGAAGGCCTGTCATACCGGGCGGCACCGAAAGGCGGAGCTTATGGATTGGGGAGTAGTTGCGAACGAATTCGAGCGGAGCCGGGCGAGGTCCGACAAGGCTCATGGATCCCTGAAGGACGTTCCAGAACTGGGGGACCTCATCCAGACTGGTCCTTCTCAAGAATCGGGCGAATTTTCCGAGAACTCGTGGATCATCTTTTTTCTTGTAATTCGGCGGATTTTGGGATTGCAGCACCGGCACAAGCTCCATCTCGGCATCCACTTTCATTGTTCTAAATTTGTAAATCGAAAACAGCAGTCCATTCTGTCCGACCCTTGATTGATGGAACAACACGGGGCGTCCGTAGAGTAGCCGGATCATTGCAGTGATGAGGAGCAGGAGAGGCGAAGCCATTAACAGCAGAATTCCGGAAATACACACATCGATGGTCCTTTTGGTAAACGAGCTCCATCCGGTAAAAACCTGTTGATTCAGGGGAAGGACCGGAAAGAGTCCGATGGATTCCTTAAACGGAAGATGTCTGAGAAAAAGGTGATAACCGGGAATGAGATCGATACGAACGGAAGGCGGAGCATTCACAATTAAATCGGCCAGATCAGCGAAATCGATGTCTCCGCCTGCAATCACAGTGCGATCAAAAGAAGAGAGGTCTGCTGAAAATGGTTTTTGATATAGATGGACTGACACATCCGATGTTCCGGAGTCATTGAATGCTTTCCTGACTTCAGCCAGCAGTTCAGGATTGGCGCCGATGAGAAGAATTCGGTCGGCCGGCCGTGGACTTTCGAGTCTGCCGATCAGCCTGCGCAGAATAAGACAACTCAGGAAAGTAAGAAAGAAAGACAAAACGAGAGTGATGCGGGAGAATTCATATTCTCTGATAAAAAAGCTCAACGACAGGCAAATCAGGTAGAAGAAGATGAGCGAACGAAACAAATTATGTATTTCGTATTCCGAAAGTTCTGCTGTTCGCGTCTGATAGTTGCCCAGAGATTCCATGAACAACAGATAAATCGGCGACAGGACTAAAAGAGCCGCAAAGTAAAGAGACAGATCTGGAATCGGAGTAAAAACCGGAATGAATTCGCTGTAGAATCGAAAATGAAACGCAGAAAGCACTCCTGTCCACAGCGAAAGCAGATCGGTTAGCCGGCGTATCCAGGCATTCCATTTCATGGGGAACCAGGAACATTATAGACTGATCCTGCAAAGAAGATGAAATTGCGTTTGGCGATTGTCAGCGAAACAACGATTGGAGGAGTGCGCAAACACGTTGTTTCTGTTTCCCGTTTTTTGAATCGTGAACGGTTCGAAGTAACGGTCATCACGCCGGAGGCGAGGCGCGGATACTGCGGCGAAGTGGATTTGCAGGATGAGCTCAGAGAGAATGGAGTCCCTTCTATCGTCGTCCCGATGGTCCGCAATCCGTCTCTCTGGAAAGATGCCGGCAGCTTCCGCCGGTTGCGAAAGCTGCTCGCCAGGCGGAATTTTGATGTTGTCCATGCGCACGGATCTAAAGCCGGTTTTTTAGCACGGTTCATTTGTCGAAGCAAGGAATCTCCCGCGTGTTTATACTCGCCGCACGTTTTTGCTTTTCAGCGTGCCGGGCCGCGAAAAGCCGGGCTCTATTTGAAGGGTGAGCAGATCGCTTCCAGGTGGAATTCGCGTTTCGTTGTAAATTCCGAATACGAAAAGGAGATTGCCCTGCGCCACAAACTTGTGGAACCCGAAAAATTGTTTGTTGTGCCAAACGCGATCGAACTGCCTCCCAAAATGACCTGGAACAACCGGACACGGATTCGGGAATCCATTGGAGCTCCTCCGGACGCGGTTGTATTTGTTACGATCGGCAGGCTCGTGACCTATAAAGGACATGAAACTCTGATACGGGCATTCGCAGATGTGATTACGGAGTTTCCGGAAGCGGAATTGTGGATCGTTGGAGAAGGTGAAGAAGAGAAAAATCTGCGCAGGCTCGCCGCGAATTTGCACATCGCCTCCAGCGTGAGATTTCCCGGCTATCGTAAGGACGTTTTTGAAATACTGGACGCCGCCGATTGCTTTGTTCTGGCTTCACAAATCGAAGGTTCGCCTTATACGGTACTTGAAGCGCTGGGCGCGGAGAAGCCGGTGATTGCAACATCGGTTCCAGGAATTATTGAGATGCTTTCTGAAGCGGACCAGGCGCGATTGGTCAAGTGGAATGACCGGAACGGGCTTGCATCAAAGATGCGGGAATTCCTTGATGCGCGATTCCCTGCCACTTCGCGTTCGAAACTTCCGCAACAGTGGTTTGATGTCCGTGCGCAGTTGAGCCGCCTCGAAGAAATTTACGAAGAAGCGGTGACCTGAATCTTGATCGTGAGGGTCAGATGAAGATACTGTTGGTCAACGATTATTCTGCTCCTGTTGGAGGAGCAGAGATACAAATGCTTGGACTCCGGCGGGTCCTGCGTGAAAAGGGACATGATGTTCGGCTTTTTTCATCGACTGCTGTTGCCGGCGATTCAGATGAACAGTGTTTTGGCACGACATCGTCTTTTCGGACTCTGTTGCAAACGGCAAACCCGTGGGCTGCCGGCCGGTTAAGAAAGGTACTGCGATCTTTTCAACCGGATGTAGTTCATGTGACTTTGTTTTTGACGCAACTTTCTCCGTTAATTCTGCCTTTACTTCGGGAGTTTCCATCTGTGTACTACGCCGTATGGTATCGCGCGGTTTGTCCGATAGGGACAAAGATGCTGCCGGATGGGTCCGTGTGCGAAGTTCGCGCGGGGTGGGTTTGCTGCCGGAACGGATGTTTGCCATTGCGCGACTGGATTCCGCTCTCGTTTCAAAAACATTTACTCGACCGCAATCTGCGGGTATTCCGAAGAATCACATCCAACAGTGAAGCCGTCCGGGCGCGAATGATTAAGGAAGGAATTTCGCCTGTGGAAGTGATCGCACCGGGAGTTTCTGTGCAACCGCAGAGGCCGCCGTTGACTTCACCACGCGTGGTTGCGTTTTCCGGACGTCTTGTGCGCGAAAAAGGCGCAGATCTATTGATGACTGCGTTCGCAAAAGTGCGGCAAGCCATGCCGGAATCCCGCCTTCTGATTGCGGGTGACGGCCCCGAACGGGAGAACCTGAAAAAACTGGCCGCATCACTCGGCATTTCTAATAGCGTAGAAATGGCCGGACATCTGTCACGTGAAAACATGGAAACCTTTCTGGAACGCGCCTGGGTCAGGGTCGTCCCCTCCCGATGGCCGGAACCCTTCGGACTGTCTGCGGTGGAAGCCATGATGCGCGGAACCGCCGTCGTTGCCTCAAACCTCGGAGGACTGACGGAGATCGTCCGTCACGAACGGACCGGTCTGCTCATAGATCCGGAAGTGCCGCCATTATCCGGGGCGTTGCTAAAACTTCTACAGGATTCGAAGCTCGCAGAAGAGATGGGAGCGGCCGGTAGAATTGTTGCGCTGGAACATTTTACGGAAGAAGCCTTCGCAGCAAAATTTCTGCGCGTGTATCAGGAGATTATTGCCGAAATCCAGCGCAGACCCTGACTAAGTCTCTAGACTATTCCAAGATCAGTCAGCGCGAGGCTTGCGGCGCGTTTGCCTAAGCCGAGACTATTGCTGATGGTGCGATCATCGGGATGCAATTGTGAGGAATCGGTCAGGTAGAGCCGGGGCACAGGAGTTCGCATGTCGGGCATGTCCCTGGTAAAACCTACTTCACAGATCGGTTGCGCGTATCGTTCGCGAAACACCATTGCCTGTTTTATGTGTTTTTCGCTGAAATCCGGATTAATGATCTTCAGATAACCCAGGTATTCGCTGATGATGTCTTCATTCGAGGCTCTGAACTTGGGCAGATTGGTAGAAATGTATTGCGGCAGGTACATAATACTGTCGCCTCCAAGGTGTGGAAGCGGATTCAGATTTGTATACTCGATGATGCCCGCCAGTTGAACGCGCGGATCGCTGATGTTGGTCCAGAAAAACCTGGAAAAGCTTTTGGTGAGTCGCAAAAAAACACACAGGACTCCAATCGATTCAATGTTTTTCAGGTGAGTCCAGTATTCGCCTTCAAAACTTTCAGGGACCAGTCGAAGAAATGCCGGTAACGGAACTGTGGAAACAACTGCATCAAAAAACTGCTCTTTGCCGTTAACAAGGATCCCCGGACCCGTGTCCTGACCGGGAAGCAGTTTTTCCACGGAAGCATTGAGTGTGATGGATCCGCCTCTTTTACGGATTTCGTCGCCGAGCGCATCCATGATAATTTGACTACCGCCCTGAACATAACCGACTTTTTCACGCTGCCGGATTTTTGTGCGGGAGCGTCCGAGACGGTGGATACGCGCCCACATCCAGGCTGCGGAAAGTTTTGTTTTGTACTCGCCGAATTTTAATCGTACCATCGGTTCATGAAGCGAATCGTAAACATTCGTTCCGAACGTTTGCTTCAGCCAGTCATCAACAGACGCATTTTCAATTTTCTTCCAATCCTCCCAGGGAGCTGATTTGATACGCATGATATTGAAAGCAAACCGGATTCTATCTTTCCAGGTGAGTGCCGGAAAACGAAACAGGTCCAGGGGACGGCCGAAGGAGTAGAGCCGGCCGTTGTAGAACTGTCCCATATCGGTGTACTTCCAGCGAAGGAGATGATGGAGTCCCAGCTCCTTGAGAGTGTCACGATAAGTATGATCGTGAAGACAGATGAAGTGATAGAACTTTTCGACGTAGCCGCCGTCCAGAAGAAAAGAACCGGCCAGTCCGCCGAGAACCGGGTCCCGCTCAAACAACGCGACGTTAACGCCGGCTTTCGCGAGTTCAAATCCGGCGGAAAGCCCCGCAGCCCCACCACCAATGATCGCGACCTTCATCCGAGGTCTTTCCATTCATTACCGTAAAAAGGATGGCGGCGAATCGTTTCCCAGTGTTTCTTTCCGTTCACAAAATAAAACCAGATCAAATACCAGATTTTTGCCCCGAGAAGCATGAGATGAAAGAGCGGAGAATCGAAGATGAGCGGTTTCAAGCGGGATTTGCGAAACATTTCCTCAACGCGGGAAACCAGATTGTGCTTAGGCGGACGGAACTTCAGATTTGTTTGAGCTGCCGCCGGCTCACCCCGGATTTCGATCTCTTCCAGGCTGCTGGTTCCAAGACAGCGTTCCGAGCAGGAGACCAGATGAGGAATGTTTCCGGGTTCAAAACCCATCATCTTTGCCTGCACCGTGTCGACAGCCACGATATCCGCTGAAGCCAGGATCCTATCGACGATACGCGGGGTTCCGGACTTCGGCCCGTTTCCTTCTAATGCAATAGTAGCATCCACCACGGCAAATGCCGGACGCACAACGGAATTGATGTCAGCCAGGGCGTCGCTAAGCACAAGATGATAGTTATGTCTCATCTTGCTGATGCATCCCCACTGGTTCTTGATAGCTCCGGTAATCTGTGTTTTTGCATGCGTTTTCATTACAGGAATCGTTACCACTTGAGTCTCAAGAAGAATACGAGGAAGATCGATCTCCTGAAATATTTTCCCATTCGGTACCGGCACGCGGGTTGAACCGGTTCGCGACATATTGACCCATGTTACGCCGTAGCGATCGCACAGAGCCTGCAACTTGCACTTCCGGAACGCTTTTTCGATGTTCTCCAACACCTGGTCGGATTCAATCAGATACAGCGGGCCTGCGAAATCCTTGAGCGCAAGAATAACGCCCTCAAGGACCCACGGCGAAGTGATGGATCCTGGAATAAACAGATCCCAACCCAGATTCACTTTCAATGAAGTTGGCTTGCCCGGTTCCAGATGCTCCCGGTAGCCGGCCAAAGTCATGGCTTCCGCAACAGTCGCCTGTACCGAACCCTGCACCGGCACAACAGAAACTACGCTTCGCTTTGACAAGTACTACCCTTCCTTATGTGGCTATTGTACCAGTGATCCCCGGCGGAAAATCCTTGCCGGGAAATCCCCTGCCGGAAAATCCGAAATCCTAAAAACGAAATTCGAAACAAGCTCGAAGCTCGAAATTCGGATTTGTTTCGCGTTTCGAATTTCGGTTTTCGGGTTTCCCCCTGTGATTGCATCGATCGTGCAGTTTTGCTATGGTTTCCGCTATGAACTATTCGGAGCAATTACTGGCACTTTTTCGAGAAAAGGAAGCATATCTTGAAGGTCATTTTCTTTTGAGTTCGGGACTGCATTCTCCGAACTACATGCAATGCGCTAAGATTTTGCAGTATCCGGCCATCGCATCCGAGTTGGGACATCGGCTTGCAGAATCGCTCAGATCCGGAATAGACGGGGTCGATCTGGTTTTGAGTCCGGCGCTGGGAGGAATCATCATCGGTCATGAAGTGGCGCGCGGATTCAACGTGCCATTTTTATTTTGCGAACGTGAGGAAAAAGAGTTCAAATTGCGACGCGGTTTTGAGATTCGTTCCGGACAGCGTGTTGTGGTGGTCGAAGATGTCGTGACCACCGGCGGATCCACAAGAGAAACGATTGCAGTCGCAAAGGGCCTGAGTGCAAGCATTGCAGGAGTTGCGTCGATTGTAGACCGCTCCACGCGGCCACTCGAGTTCCCGGGGGTTTACTGTTCTCTCCTGAAATTGCCGTTGGATCAATTCCGTCCGGAAGATTGTCCGCTTTGCCGGCAGCAAATTCCCCTGGTGAAGCCGGGTAGCCGTAAACAGACGGTCTAATCGGATTCGATGACCCGCTTCAAAGCTCTGATTGCCTATGACGGAACGGATTTTTACGGTTGGCAGACTCAAAGGGAAGAACCTACGGTGCAATCAACGCTTGAATCCTGCCTGCGGCAAATTTGCGGCCGGCAGGTAAGCGTCATTGGATCAGGCCGTACAGACAGCGGTGTTCACGCGCTGGGTCAAGTAGCTCATTTTGATTGGGACCATCATCTTTCAGCGGAGAAGCTTCCTCTTGCGATCAATGCAATTGTTCCGTTCAGCGTCCGCGTTCAATCGGTTGAACCCGTCGAACCGGACTTCAATGCCAGAATCAACGCTCTTTCAAAAAGTTATCTTTACCGTATCGATAGAAACCGGAATTTTGATCCGTTTAATTTTCGATACGCGCTGCACAATTATTCACCGCTGGATCTCGATTTGATGCGGCATCTCGCAACAATGATCGAAGGGGAACACGACTTTTCCGCTTTTCAGGCGGCAGGTACCGATATAGTCAACACAAACAGGACTGTTTTCTGTCTCGAGATCTTTGAGCCTTCAGGCGATCTGCTTCAGGCACACAGACATTTTCTCTTCCTGAGAATTCGGGCGAACGGGTTCCTTCGAAAAATGGTGCGATTTCTTGTAGGGACACTGATTGAAATCGGATCCGGCAAACGCCCTCCCGAACACATGAAACGCGCGCTGGAATCGGGTGACAAAGGATGCGTTGGTGTTCCCGCTCCGGCACGCGGCCTTTTTCTGGAAAAAGTGTACTACGAGTAACGCTATTGCATCGTTTCAGCAGCGCCTGTATCATCAAAAAGGACCCTCTCAGTTCGAGTCTCCATGAAAAATACCGAAGGGCTTCTCAAGCAAATCGATAAAGACCGTCTTCCGGTTCACATTGCAGTGATCATGGACGGCAACGGCCGGTGGGCGAAGAAGCGAAGGTTGCCGCGTGTCGCCGGTCACAGACAGGGAATCAAATCCGTCCGGGAGATCGTTGAGACTTCAGCGCGACTCGGGTTGCAGGCGCTCACGTTGTATGCGTTCTCAGTGGAAAACTGGAAACGTCCCAAAATTGAAGTTGATACTCTGATGCTTTTGTTGCGGGAGTACGTTCACAAAGAGCTGCGAACTCTGATGGAAAACAATATCCGTTTTCAGTGCATTGGCCGGTGGCAGGAACTGCCGCCCGAAGTGGCGCACGATCTGGAATGGGGCATTGATGAAACCCGCAACAATACGGGACTACTTTTTAACATTGCATTGAATTATGGAGGACGTACGGAGCTGGTTGATGCTTTTCGCAAAATCCATGAACGGATGATCTCGACGAACCAGACTGCGGAAGCGATCACGGAGGAAATGATTTCGCAAAATCTGTACACTGCCGGAATTCCGGATCCCGATTTGTTGATTCGAACAAGCGGTGAGCTCCGGGTCAGCAATTATTTACTATGGCAAATCGCTTATGCGGAAATCTGGGTGACGGATGTCTTCTGGCCTGATTTTCGACAGGAGCATCTTTATCAGGCGATTCTTGACTATCAAAAACGTGAAAGACGCTACGGCGGTATAACCAAATCGGTGAGCTACTCCGCAACCGAATGAAGCGCGTCATTACTGCCATTGTCGGGATTCCGGTACTGGTAACCATCATACAACTGGCTCCGCCACTCGCCTGCGTCGGTCTGATTGTGCCGGCGATGTTTCTCGCGCTACATGAATACTTCGCGCTGGTTTCCGTCACTCTGCCATTTCGCATCGCGGGATTTTTGATCGCCGGGTTCGCGTTGATGAGTCCTGTTGTCCCTGAATTTACCGGGATTTTGCTCCCGGGAATCATGATCCTCATGACGGTAGCGCTCTTTTCGCGTCTTGAATTGAAGCAGGCTTTTTCACTGGCTACGCTTACCTTTTTCGGCTGTGCTTATGTCGGCGGACTCATGAGTTTTCTGGTCGGGCTTCGCATGTGGGAAGGTGGTTCTGAGACAGGCGCGGATCTACTGTTGATGCTGTTTTGTATGATCTGGGCCGGTGATTCCTTTGCTTATTTTGCCGGCAGAAGTTTCGGACGTCATAAGTTTGCTCCCGTGGTGAGTCCGAAAAAAACCTGGGAAGGGGCCGTCGCAGGTTTCGTTTTCAGCATGATCGCAGCCGTCGTTTGCAAATACACTTTCATTCGCCAGATGGAACTTCAGGATGCGCTGATTCTTGGATCTTTGATTGGAATTGCCGGTCAGATCGGGGATTTGTGTGAATCGATTGTAAAACGGGCGGTTCAAGTGAAGGACTCTGGTGGAATCCTGCCTGGCCATGGCGGAATGCTGGATCGTATCGATAGTTTGTTATTTGGGGCGCCGGCAATGTATTATTACCTTTATTTTTTCCGGTCATGAAAACACTTTCCATACTTGGTTCTACGGGTTCAATCGGCGTCAACACCCTGGACGTGGTCCGGCGTCTCCGCGATCGTTTCAGGGTCGTTGGTCTTGCGGCGGGACGCAACGTGGATCTCCTGCGGGAACAGGCCCTTGAATTTCGTCCGCAGATCATTTCTGTTGCGGACGATTCGAACGCGACGGAATTGCGGAAAGATCTTCGTCATACCGGAATAGAGGTGATGTCCGGACAAAATGGGCTGATTGAAGTCGCCACACATCCGGAAACGCAACTGCTGCTTTCCGCGCTGGTTGGCGCCCAGGGATTTATTCCGACACTGCGCGCAATTTCTGCGGGAAAGGACGTTGCTCTGGCCAACAAAGAAACGCTGGTGGTAGCGGGCCCGATCATCTATCGCGAAGTCGCGCGGAGGAACACGAATCTACTTCCTGTTGACAGCGAACATTCGGCCATCTGGCAATGCCTCCAGGGCGCGAAGAAAGAGACCGTTCGCAAATTGATTCTTACGGCTTCCGGTGGTCCGTTCCTGAACCGGGACCTTGCCGGTTTTGATTCCATCACGGTGGATCAGGCGCTGGCGCATCCCAACTGGAGAATGGGAAAAAAAATTACGATCGACTCCGCCACTCTCATGAACAAAGGTCTTGAAATGATCGAGGCGCATTACCTGTTTGATGAGCCTGCGGAAAAACTGGATGTGATTATCCATCCGCAAAGCGTCATTCATTCAATGGTTGAATTTGTCGATCGTTCCGTGATTGCGCAACTCGGAATTTCGGATATGCGGATGCCGATTCAGCACGCGCTGACGTATCCGGAGCGATTGGAAAACGATCTGCCTTCAATAAATCTTACGCAGATTAGAAATCTTGAATTCCATGAACCCGATCTGAAGAAGTTTCCGTGTTTGCGCCTGGCGCAGGATGCGCTTCGTATCGGTGGAAGCATGACGGCAGTGCTGAATGCGGCCAACGAAGTTGCGGTTGAAAATTTTCTCGCAGAAAAAATCCCGTTTACAGGCATTCACCGCATTGTAGAAGCTGTAATGGGAAGGCATCAAACCATCGAAGATCCGGGGCTGGAAGATGTGCTGGAAGCCGACCGTTGGGCCAGGGAATTCGCAGAGCACGCGTTATCAACGGTCGCATAGATGACGCAAAGGGAATACTGGAATGTTGGAAATAATGAGAAATGTTGGAAAAATGGGGAAGAATTCCCACAATTTTTAGAAATTCCGAAACTCTTAAAATAAGGAGATTATGGGTCAGTTACTTTCATTTTTAATTGTCATTGGAATTATCATATTGATACACGAGTCCGGCCACTTCAGCATGGCAAAGCTCTTCCGGATACCGGTAGCCGTTTTTTCGCTCGGCTTCGGCCCGCGTTTATTCGGTTTTCGTTACGGGGAAACCGAATACCGTGTTTCGGCGATTCCGCTGGGAGGCTACGTCAAGATTCACGGAATGGAGGACCAGGAAGCTGCTCCTGAAGATCCGAATTCTTTCTACAATCGTCCACGATGGCAGCGGTTTCTCGTGCTTTTCATGGGAGTCGGGTTTAACTGGTTGCTTGCGATTGTATTGATAACGACAGCCCTCACACTCGGATTGAACGTTTCCAGATCGGTGGACATGGAGAGTCGAATCGGCGTGGTGACGCAGGGCTCACCCGGAGAAAAGGCCGGGTTCCAGGTCGGTGATGTGGTGCTGGAAATCGACGGCAAGAAGACACCCACATGGGAAAAAGTTTCGCTTGCCGTCGTGCTGAACCCGGAAGAAACGGTCGTGGTTCGATTCCGTCGCGGCAACGAAGAAATAGAGAAACCGGTTGCCGTGGGCAGAAACCCGGCAAACAGTCTTGGCTACATGGGCATTCAGCCGGCAACCGACGTGATTGTAATGGATGTGACTTCAGGCAGTCCCGCTGCAAAAGCAGGGCTCAAAAAGGACGATTTTATCCGCGTGATCGACGGCAAACCGATGCGTAGCGTAGAAGCTGTGCCCGCAGCGGTGCAGCAAAGCAACGGGAAACCGGTCAAGATGATCATTGACCGCAAAGAAGGCAGCGGCACGGTTACAAAGGAACTCGAGATCACTCCGTACAAAGATTCCACTACAGGAAGATTGTTGCTTGGACTGGCCCCTGGCGAACCGACAAGACTTCGAAAACTCCCTTTCGGTAAGGCATTAAAGCAAAGCATTCAAACATGCCGGGACCACGTCCGGCTCAATCTTATTTTCATCTCAAAACTGATTCAGCGAAAACTTTCACTTAAAGCCACTTCAGGACCTTTTGAGATCGCCAGGTGGAGCGATGCTACCCGTCAAAGCGGCCTTTCTACGTTTTTAATGTTCATAGGAACCGTCAGCTTCGATATCGGTATTATTAATCTGCTTCCGATTCCCGCACTGGACGGCGGTCATATTTTCTTTCTTTTGATTGAAGGAATCTTCCGCAGAGAAATCAGCGTTAAAGTGAAAGAGCGAATCACAGTTGTCGGATTCGTTTTTTTGATCTTCATCATGGTAGTGGTCCTCTCGTACGATCTTCTCAAAATCACTGCCGTGAAGAATATCCTGGAATCTTTTAAATGAAGGTCCTGTTTATCTGCACGGCGAATGTCTGCCGCTCGCCCCTTGCTGAAGGTTATTTAAAACACCTGTTATTTTCGAATCCCATTCCGGGTCTGGAAGTGGAATCCGCAGGAGTCATGGCGCTTTCCGGAAACAGCGCGTTTGAATGCGCCGCGGAAACTGCGGTGCTCTCCGGCTTTGACATAAGTCGTCACAAATCACGTCCGCTGACGCCGGCTCTTGCTCAGCAATCCGATCGTATTCTCTGTATGGAAACGTGGCAGGCGGGTACAGTCATGGACATCGGCCCTCTGATTGCGTCCCGAACCGCTTTACTCGGCAGTTTTCATCCGGCTAAAGGACGCCTCTTTCAAATACCGGACCCGCGGGAATTTACAGTCCCCTGCACACTGGAAGTGTTTTCCCTGATTAAACATTCCGTGGAAGGACTCTATCAGAAACTGCGCCTGCAAATGTAGTGCAGGCTTCCAGCCGGATGCCCGTTACCGTTACATCAGTGTTGCCATGCGTACGAAACTTTTAAGAAGAAGGAGCGGTTGGTGCTGACGAGTGAATTCGCGTCGTTCAAGAAGCCGGTGCCACCGTAGCCGACAAACACAACAGTTTGCCAGTTGAGCTTGTAGCCATAGAGAACCGAGCCGAGAAAACTGCCGTCCCGTTTGGAAACAGGGAAGTCATAGAGATCCGGGTCGCGGGTTGCAGTAACGTACTGGCCGATTACACGAACGAAAGAACGGGCATTGAAGACGTAAATGCCCTTTATCCTTGCAATGGAAGCAGTATAGAGGCGTTGACCGGTTGTATCCAGATTCAACCATTCGCGAGACGCATCCGCAATGAGCGTCAGGTGATCGAATGGTCTCACCGTAGCCTGCAATGTAAAGCTCATTCCATTCCCGACTCGCGCGTTATCGAAATCAATCAAGTCGCCAACCCGGCCGAAGAAACTGATGCGTGGGAAGCGGCGTGCCGGATCGAATTGAGCGAAATAGCTCAGGTATCTTTGAGTGAGAAGGCGGTTGTTCACGAAAGTTTCGTTATCGTGAAATTCGAGTTGCGCGTTCAAGTTGCGACTGCCGATCAGGAAGATGCCCGGGAAATAGTCGTGTCCGAGATTATCACCGTTGCTGAAATAGAATTTGTCGGCGACAACGTAAGTTCTAAGAAAGCGGAACACTTTGCCTGTGGGATAAAAGCGGAGTCCGCCTGCAGCCACAACTTCACGAAATCCCACCTGGGGAACGAATCCGACGTCCGCGCGAAACTCTTCTCCCACGTCGTTGTATCGCAAGCGCCAATCGTAGCGCTGAACCTGGTGATCCCAGGTAACTTCTGAGGCGTACGAGGTCGAATCTTTACCTGTAAAGAATGGCGCCTGATCCGGATCCTTCGTGCTGCTGTAAAGGAACTGACCGGTGACTATGTCTGAGGGCGTAGGTCGCCACTGCGCATCGGGTCCGATCACACGATTGTGTCCGCCACCCGAAATTTCACGGTCTGTAAACATGAAGCTTGCGAACGAACGACCAAAGTCATGTCGCAATCTCCCCAGAGTGACGATGGAACTGAAGTCTTGAGGCGCAAACAATGAGAAGGTCGGACCTGGAATCACGACCAGTCCGCCTCCCTGATCTTTTCCCGAAAGCACCGTGTAGGATGTATCGCCGGCCTTTCCGGTGGCGCGCAATCCCCACTGCGGATCTGTGATGGTTCGCGTGTACACAAATCGAATCGGCGAATTGAAAAGATCCGAGCCTTCCAGGAAGAAGGGTCGCTTCTCTTCGAAAAACAATGCGAACCGTTGATTCACCGCAATTTGTGGAACATCTGCTTCAACCTGCGAGAAATCCGGCTCGATGGTCGCATCAATAGCGCTGTTGGCGGTCGGATTCCACTTAACATCGACACCGACGTCTCCATCGGACTTACCTTCAAAGGATTCGTTTTCGTCACTGCGACGACTCAAATGTGAACCCGTAGCGAACGGCGCAACAACCAGATGACGTGAGTAGGGCAATTGCGTGATGCCGGTGAGTTCATGAGTGTGGCAGATCAGGCAATTCGAGCCACGTTCGAGCACAGCGCTGTGAAAGGCATAACGGAAATCACGCGGGTAGTTGCGCCAGATCAAAATGCCCCATGTCTGTGGATCCACTTTAGGGTAACGGAGCGTGGTAAGGGGAATCCTGAACTCCGCCTGCCAGCCCTCCGGGGTAATTCGCGCAGCCGTATCGTAGAAGAAATCGGGAGAAAAGTCCTCATTGCCGCTTGCGTCATCGAAAATGCCATCGCCTTGAATGCCTCGCGGGTTGACGCGTAGCTCTATTGCCGTCCGTTTGTCGTTTCGAGTATCCAGAAACACGGCGATGTTGTCATCGGTACCCAGGACCTGGTCGCGTTCAACATAGGGAGCGCGAATTCTATGCGGCTCAGGATCATCCGCTTTGATGCCTATATAAAGGTAACTATCATCGTATGAGAGAGTTGCTGTTGTCTTTACTTTAGCCGGAATGTTATCACCGGGAGAGGTCTCGTAAAACTGATCAACAACAAGCGCATTCCGCCACCCGGGATCGTTTAATTCGCCGTCAACAATGATGGACCCCTTGGTTCGGGCCAGAGCCTGCGATGGTGTAGATGCAGCATCAATGAACAGGGCGTTACCCGCCAACAACGCAATTGTGATTGTGATTCTCAAGAAAGAGTTTGGATTCACTTGAAACCTCTAGAACAGTTTTACGCCCGTCGAAACCGAATTAACCACTAAGAAGTGATGAACAGGCCTCAATTAAAGTCGACTCGGCCAGGCGCTCTATTGAATCGTAGTCAATTCACTTCAATCTGAAATCTCAAATCTGAAATCTCAAATATCTGTTGGTTAGACTCTTATCCGGTTGAAAGGTTGGTGATCGCCGGCATTTTGCGGATCGTTTCCCAGTTTCTGGTTGTTGCTTTGATCCGTAGCTGGTCCTCTATGAAGTTGTTTGGAAAGCCAAAACGTCCTTTAAATTCACGAGACAACGTGAAAAGATCGCGGCCCACAATTCGAAAAACCTCTAAATCCCTGTTCGAAGAAATCAACGGAAGGGATGGCATCACGCTCAGTTCCTCTCCTGTGAACGTTACGTACAGTTTGAGTTTCTCTGAAGGTTTCTCTTTGCCGAAAGGTTTCTGCTTCAGCAGGTTTTCCAGATGGGCCGCAGTTCTAATAATCGTTTTTACTTCAAATCCGAGTTGTGTCAACAGGGTATTCTCAATCTTTTGAACGATTGTGCCGGACCGTGTTTCCTCAGTGCTGAACAGCACGTTTCCGCTTTGAATGTAGGTGCGAACATCGTCGAACTCAAGAGACTGAAAGATCTTTCGCAAGTTTTCCATCTTTACGATGTTGCGTCCGCCAACATTGATTCCTCTTAGAAAGGCAACGTAACGAATCATGACGTCACTGCGGCAGGCCGCCCTTTGCAATAAATCTGGCTGCTCAAAGCAATACAGACATACGTCAGGAAGTAGGTCGCATCCAGCAGTTTATTTGCAACGGATTCTCCTGCGCTTTCATAGCTGAGAATCAGATCAGACGCCATTAAAAGGGTGAACGCCGTAAAATGCAGCCAGTGATACGTTGAGATGAGTTGATGAAATCGGGCCCTTCGGATCAGCTCAAGGGAAAGCAGTATCAATAAAAAATCAAGAAAGGGATAAGAAAAATCCAGAAGCTTCGAGAAAATACTCCGGGAGGGTTCCAGAATCTGCGGAAGAATAAGAATCGAGAAAAGTGTTACGAAAAAGCCGAACAACAGAAAACTACCGGTAGAATAAAAGCGTCCATCTGGCGTACGGTAGTTTCTCATCCAGAGAACCATGGCAGAAAGCAACGGAGCATAGCCCAGAAGCCAGAATCCGTCAGCGACGGTTCCGTAGGAAGGCTGCTCCAGGATGATCTCAACAAGTTCCATAATCTCAGCAATCAGCCAGACACAAACACCAATTGTGATTCGAATCCAGCCGCCTGCAAATGAATCGGATGCAGGAAGTACTGCCGCATTTCGAATCAGAACGGCGGTCGCAGTCAAAAGGCCCAGCATTTCTGCAAACGCCGAAAAATGGCCGGCGAAAGGATCCGTATGCGCAACAAAGTTTACGATGAAAAATGTTGCCAGTACGAGCGCCGCAATTATGAGTGTGAGTTTCATATCAGTCTTTGTCGTGTGCTGAATGAAAAGATTACACTTTCAATGGATGCCGAACACACCCCCTTCAGCATTATATATCGGGAGATAGCGAACCGGATTGCACCTCCGACCTGCTAGAATGGAAGCAATGAATCGGAAGGGTGTTATGCGAAATTTCGCAATTCAAGTACATAAATTCAAGACCGTTCTGATTATCTTCACGGGCATCATGCTTCTGTGGCAGACGGTCCTGGCCCAGACGTTTCGTCCGGTAGTTCGCGGTAAACGGGGAGTGGTAGCAGCCGGACATCCGCTTACGGCGGAAGCGGGTTTGCGGTTGCTTCAGCAGGGCGGTAATGCTGTGGATGCGGGTTGTGCCGCCATCCTGACCGCATCCGTGATTGAATTTTCTCATTTTTCGTTTGGCGGAGAAGTTCCCATCCTGATCAAAGCGGGTGGTGGAAAACCTGTTGTTATCAGTGGTCAGGGAATTGCGCCACAGCTTGCGACAAGAGATTTTTTTATCAATCTAAAAGGATCGGACGGCGATCTTGTGTACAAAGGATCGCCGGAGTATGTTTCGATTCGCGGAGGTGGGGCAAAGGAAGGTCCGATTCCATCCTCCGGAATCCTTCCCGCAACGGTTCCCGGTGTTCTCGATGCCGTCGTGCTTGCCCTGGATCGTTACGGCACAAAATCGTTGTCAGAGGTAATACAGCCCGCTATCGAAGCAGCTGAAGGTTTTCCGATTGACGAAACAAGGGTGCAATACATCAACAATACTCGCCCGATATTTGAAAAATGGCCTTCAACCAATCGAGTCTTTTTGCCGGGAGGCAATGTGCCTGAGGTCGGTGGCATCTTTTCACAGCCGGATCTTTCGCGCACGCTTCGCTCCATCGCTGATGCTGAACGGGAAGCAATGTCGAGAGGCCGGCATGAAGCATTGATGGCCGCACGCAATTACTTTTACAACGGTCCTGTCGCGCGAAGAATCTCAGAATTCTCCGAAACGAATGGCGGGTTACTTCGTTCCGCGGATTTCGCCAGTTATCACGCTGAAGTGGAAGAACCGGCAACAACAGTTTATCGCGGTCTTCAGGTGTACAAGCCCGGTTTCTGGACCGGTGGCCCTGCGATGCTGGAAACGCTCAACATCCTGGAACTCTTTGACCTCGCACCCATGAAACACAACTCTGCTGAATATATTCACACGCTCGTTGAAGCAATGAAACTCGGTTTTGCGGATCGCGACCGCTTTTACGGAGATCCGGAATTTGCAAGAGTTCCGGCCCAGGAATTGCTTTCGAAGGAATATGCGCAGATCCGGAAAGCATTGATTGATGTGAATCGCGCCTCACTCGAACAAAGACCGGGAAATGTTGGAGAAAGTAAAACGTTTTTATCTGTCGAATCCGGCGGAATTCCAACCAGTACTCCGGACACAACCTGCGTAAACGTGATCGATAAAGATGGAAACATGTTCAGCGCCACTCCTTCCGGGGCCTGGTTACCTGCGGTGGTTGCAGGTGATACGGGAGTCCTTCTGGGACAAAGACTCCAGGCGTTCCTGCTTCAGGAGGGACATCCGAACGTGCTGGAACCGGGCAAACGTCCGCGTATCACTCTTGTGCCAACGATCGTGTTAAAAGACGAACAGCCTTTTCTGGCTTTATCCACACCAGGCGGCGATACACAGGACCAGACTCTACTTCAGGTGTTCCTGAATATAGTTGAGTTTGGAATGAACGTTCAGGAAGCAGTGGAAGCTCCGCGCTTTCAAACGTTGCATCTGATCAGCACTTTTGACGATCATCGATTCAATCCGGGGGCGCTGAACGTGGAAGATCGAATCGGCAAAGAGGTTCAGGATGCGTTAATCGCAAAAGGCCACAAACTGGACCTGCATACTGCCTGGGGAAATCCATCGGCGCCTACCGTGATCCGGTTCCGTCCCGATACAGGCGTCATTGAGGCAGGCGCCGACCCGCGCCGTGGCCGCTACGCCCTCGCCTGGTAGTGCAAAGCCGGCACCCACGCCGGCGGCTGGATCCCTGTTGCCCTCGGCCGTAAAATCTAGTCAAAAGTTTGCCCCCTTATAAGGATTTTGCTTTTTTGCTGAGGCATCGGGACATTTGAAAAATCGTCAGATGCCGAACCAATCGCGAGCCCATTAGATAAGAGTACCGCAGTGTGGGCCCGGCAGATATCAAAAAACGGAACGGGTTGAATGCGCAGCAACCGCAAAAAATATCAGAACCAGGACAGAAACGGGTCTTCCCTTGGTTTGAAGGCCAGCACGCTGATCAGATATGGAATGGAGACCAGGACAAGAATGAGACCCTCAAAAAAATGAGATGATGCTCTGAAGGGTTTGACTGTATCGCTCTCTTCAGGCTTGTTCTCGTAAGGACTATCCTTGCTGTACAGAACCGGGATTTCACTTCCAATCTCAGGAAGTGTGTCAGATGCTCCACTGATTAGACCTTCTCCATTTACCTCATTCCCATCGGGTGTCTTGAACACAAACAGAACTATGTAGAGACGCCCGTGAAAGTGCTGCACATCCACGACTGTTGCCCGGGCATGCTCTGCCCCGTGAGAAAGGGTCACATCGGTGCCGATTCGGGGAGCATAAACTCCCAGGAAGGACAACGCCGACCAGACGAGAGCAATTACCATAATCACGGTCAGCAACTTCGCCCTGACAACATTGCTGGACTTTGTCAAACGCCATCTCTCTTCCGGAATCTTCGACTTTAAGTACAAAATCAAGAACGGAGAATTTTCAAGTGAAGACTGAAAATGGATCTCTTTTCCGTCGCTCCTTAACGTGTATTCTTGAGTTGGAGTAAGGCGCCGGATATCTCTTACCTTTACCTCCGATATGTCCTGCATAGAGAATTCCTTGCTTCCTGCAAGACCGTGCGACTTGATCTTTCCCACGCCCGCAGAAATAAAATCGGGGAACGGAATCTGGTTTGCAAACTTCTTGCGGAACGCAACTTCCTGATTCTCGAGCTCCTGAACTTTCGAATCAATGAGCGGTTTGAGCTTTTGAGTCAAATCATCAAACAGTTCCTTTCCATGATTTCCCATCAATTGAAAGTCCAACCACAATTTTGACCCAGTTCTTGATTGGAGGCCTATTTGGCTGTCCCCTCCCGATCTCTTGATCTTCATATTCACTACATCGGTCCAACGCATGTTCTTTCTGCGAGCCAACCCCTTTTTTTCAATCTGGTCCTCATCGAATGTGTATTCCGACAGACTGTTTACGAATGCGAACAGGAACAGCACACAGAACACGAGAATCAGAAGGTTAAGGAAGAGCAGCAACGGCGAATAGCCGAAAACAGACATGAACCGAAATTGATCTGCGATGTAGACGGTCCAGAACACAAAACCTAGTCCTAGCATGAAACGGCTTTGATTCTCACATTTCACCTTTTTCATGATGTCCCCCTTGTTTCACTCAAATTGGTTCAGCATTTCTCACACGGTTTGTAGCTTTATAGGAAAGCAAAGTCGCGAAGCATAGATAAAAGAGAACGAACATCAGCCAGTGATGGCGCGTGCCGGCCTCCAGGAAGAACAGTGGATTCAGGAATGCCACATATGGAAGAATCGGAACCTTCAGTGAGTACTCGATTCCTCTGAGATAGGACATTGCAAATAAAGCAAGCGTGGCAGACAGCGCCAGGAGTCCGTAATTAAAAGCGATTGCATACATGGATCTCTTGAAACTGGCAGAGATGAGTAATCCAAGAGAACCCAGAAAGACGGCCACAGTCGCAAGGCTCAAGTAATGCAGCAGGAAGCTGGTCAATGAAACGCCGCCGAAAAGAAACGCAAGAAGGATAATCGGAATCGATGTAGAGACCACGAGCAGGACATAGCCCACAGAAGCGGCCAGTTTCCCAACGACGATGGAAACAGGAGCCAGCATGGACATCAGAAGAGAGGTTAAAGTTTTCTGCTCCTTCTCGATTGTAATGGATCCGGCGGAGAAAACCGGGACGAGCAAGCCTACCAGGATCACCGCCAGTTTTGAAAGAGATTC
>Ga0247727_10004814_pt1 | contig 28166 bp, 25 predicted proteins | sample WisWelCaveWW1625_FD_202498 | JGI IMG/M metagenome (GOLD analysis project Ga0247727, IMG submission 202498) | Biofilm microbial communities from Wishing Well Cave, Virginia, United States - WW16-25 | ecosystem: Environmental > Aquatic > Deep subsurface > Groundwater > Cave microbial mat | place...
CCGAAATAGACGCCGACGCCCTTTCACCTTGAAAACTATCACCTGAAACCGTCCAGCAGTCCGCACGCTTCGCTCACGACCGATGTGCATCCACTCGATATGCGACAGCAAGACTTCGCGCTCTTTAAATTTATTGTGGAAGACAAGTTTGTCATGTGCAATGACAAGCTTCCTGTCACGGAGCTTATTCAGGGCAAGTACCACAAACGAAAATATCACAAAGATGACGATGACGTAGACAATTGGATCCCTGAAGACAAATGTGAATTCATTCTCGATGAAACTCCCGCGCACACCTGCATAGAGGATGAGTGTCACAAGATAGATCAACGTCTGCTGGTAATGGATATCAAGTTTGTACCTAAATATTTTTTCTGCGCTTTCCATACTCACCGCGAGAGCAATGCGAGGATTCTTTCTGCGATTACACGGCCAGCCTCTGGTTTTCCGAGTTTCAGGGCCTGCTCGCCCATACGTTTCAGCTTCTCACTGTCGGAAATCAATCGTACGATTGCCTCTTTTGCCCGAGCGCTGAGATCATCGTCGAGAATGATTTCGGCTGCACCGTGCTCGGCTAATGTCCGGGCGTTCCCGGCCTGATGATCAGCCGCCGCGTGTGGAAACGGAACGAGAATTGCCGGTTTTCCCAGGCGCGTTATCTCCGCCAGCGTCGTTGCTCCGGAACGGCACATCACAAGGTCCGCCGCAGCGTATGCGTATTCCATCCTGTCAATGAACTTCCCAATCCACAACAATTGCTGCTCTGATTGTTTGCCGGTCGATGGTATTTGCATGGCTGAAACCTTTGGGAAATCCTGCTCCCCAACCTGCCAGATAAGCTGGATACCTGCCTCGATCAAATCAGTGACAATTCCGGCAATTGCCCTATTGAGAGAAGCGGCTCCGAGGCTTCCTCCAAACACCAGAAGCGTTTTCTTCTTCGCGCTGATGTTGAAAAACCGTGCACCTTCTTCTCGAGATACTCTTCCCAAGATATCCCGTGTGGGGTTTCCAACCAGTTCGATGTTCTCTATTCCTCGGAGCCACTTCCTCGTGGCTTCGAACGTGATGAACACTTTGCTTGCCCGCCGGCTCAGCAGTCGCGTTGTGACGCCCGGGTAACTGTTCGATTCATGAACAACGATGGGGATGCCGAGCATCGATGCAACCCAAAGCACGGGCCCGGCAACATAGCCCCCGGTACCAATAACAACGTCCGGGCTGAATTTTCGTATGATGAAGAACGATTGCAAAAGAGCAACACCAACTTTTAATGGAAAAAGAAGGTTACTGAATCGAAAATCTCGATGAAGTGCGCTGATCCAGATACGGGAGATTCTGTATCCTTTCTCTGGAACAACTCGCGCCTCGATTTTTCCTTTCGTCCCGACGAAAAGAATCTCTCCGTCCGGTCTGAGCTTCTTAAGCTCGTCCGCAATGGCAATGGCAGGAAAAAGATGTCCGCCAGTGCCGCCGCCGGCAAGAAGTACCTTGATGGCTTGATCAGCCACATTCTTGAAGTATGGCTTGGTGACTATGGTGTATCATCACTGAGCTGAGAATCCTTAGTGCATTTTACCAAACATTACCCCGCCTGACGATTCAACTTCTTCGCCGGAAGCATCGACCATCCCCAGAACGGGAACTTTTACAGCCCTGGGATGCAGGCCTGTATGTGCAGAAATATTCAACACCACACCTACCGCAAAGGCCGAAGACACAATGGACGAACCTCCATAACTCACAAACGGCATCGGCAATCCCGTTGTGGGCAGTACACCAAGTGTGACGCCTGCGTTAACGATAGCATTCAACGTAATCGCACTGGTAACGGCGATCGCAAGATAATACCCGAATCCGTCCTGAGAGAATTTTGCAATTTTGAATCCGCGAATCATGATCACAACGAATAGCGCCAGGAAGGTCATTGTACCGACAAAACCGTATTCTTCACCCACAATGGAGAATACAAAGTCGCCGTATGACTCTGGCAGGAAAAAATCTCGCTGCTTGCTTTCACCGGGTCCTACCCCGAACAGACCTCCATTCCCGAATCCGATAATCCCCTGCAAGAGTTGATAGTTAGTCCTGGTGCTCATCTCGCTGCCATCGAGAAACCCTGCCAGGCGCCTCATCCGGTATTCTGCACTTACTATATATAAGAGAAGAAGCGGCACAAGAGCCGCAAAAGCAAGCATGAGGTGCGAATATCGAGCGCGCCCCACAAGCAACACGAGAAGACTCAGAATGAGTATCATCATCGCCGTACTGAGATTTGGTTGTAGCATGACGAGCAGGCTTACGATTCCTACCCAGATCATCATGGGAAGAAATCCTTTTCTGAAGTCCCTCACGAGATCGTTCTTGTTTGCGATAAGCGTGCACAGATGAAACAGCAGGGCAAACTTTGCAAATTCTGACGGTTGAAAACTAAAGCTTCCCATCCGCAGCCAACGGGAGGCGCCCTTCACTTCACCTCCTGTAATAAGGGTAGCGACGAGCAGAACCACGGCGATCATGAGAACGGGCTTTGTCAGCCGCCGGTAGACGGGGTAGTTAATTTTCATGCCGACAAACAGTGCCGCAGTGCCGATGAGGATTTTCAGCGTGTGACGGTTAAGCAGGTGCTCACTTTCTCCAAATTTCTGCATTGCCCACGTTGCCGAGGCACTGTATACAACTCCTAAGCTAAGCGCCATCAGCGTCAGGGCGGAAAATAGGAGGGGGACATCAACATGATTTTTCTGTCCAGTCATCATGACAATTCTGCCACCAACTCTTTGAAGATTCGGCCGCGCTCTTCATAGTCATGAAACCAGTCGAAACTCGCGCAGGCCGGCGAAAGCAGAACAACGTCACCCGGTTGAGCCAGAGTCTTCGCTGCTTGAACGGCTTTTTCAAATGATGTTCGGTTTGGGATCCCGTTGCCTGCCGAACGAATAATCTCGATCTTTGCCTTTCCCTGAAAGGCTTGCGCTACTTTGTCGGCAGATTCCCCAATGGCCACGATGCCTTTTACGCGGCGCCGGACCAGGTCAAACAACTTTGAATAGTCATTCCCTTTGTCGCGTCCGCCGAGCAGGAGAACTATCGGCTCGTTGTATGCCTGGAGCGCATACCAGACGGAGTGGACATTTGTAGCTTTCGAATCATTCACGTATCGAATGCCTCCGACTTCACGGACAAATTCCAGACGATGTTCAACCCCCTTGAAATTCTTCAGGGTGGCACGGATCGAGGCAACACTTACTCCCATGACCTGGCCTGCAAGCACCGCAGCCATTGAGTTGTAGAGATTGTGAACGCCGGGAATGCTGATCTGATCCGTCGCAATTACATTATGCTGCTTACCGCTAAGAAGCGTCACCAGTCGATTGTCCCGGACGAACGCACCTTCTCCGAGTTGCTGGTTTACGCTAAAGGGAAGCGTCTTACATCTCGCATCATGCACGATTCTTTTACACCATTCATCCTCTTCATTGAATATCAATATGTCGGTCCCCGTTTGGTTCAAAACGATACGTGCCTTTGATGCCGAGTATTTCTCCATCGAATTATCGTACCGATCCATATGGTCGGGCGTAATGTTCAATATGATCGACACTTTCGGATGAAACGTCGTGGAAAAATCGAGCTGGAAGCTGCTCACCTCCAGAACAGCAACGGAGGTTTCATCCAGTCCCGGAACCACAGCTGAGAATGCCGTACCGATGTTGCCAGCGACGACGTGCCTTTTCTTCGCATCGCCCAGTATTCTCCCCACCAGGGTTGTAGTCGTTGTTTTGCCATTGGAGCCTGTTACTGCGATTATCGGCGCGCGGCAAAACCACGAAGCAACCTCCAACTCACTCCTGATTTCGATTCCTCGCTTTTGCGCTTCAACCACCACGGAGGCTTTGGACGAAACGCCCGGACTCAACACCATCAACGCGCAGTCGTACACTCGCTCGCTGTGACCGCCGATTTCATACTTGACTCCGATGGACTCAAGATGCGCAATTTGCGATTCCAGATTTTCCCCTGGAGCATTGTCGCTCACAAAAACCCGTGCGTCTTTCGATTTGAGGAGCCGGGCAACGGCAATGCCGCTCCGTGCTGCACCGATGACAGAGATTTTGCTATTTTGAAGTTGTGGAACATCCATGTAATAAATGTGCTCAATGGCAATTCTAGGACGCCCCGGATCTTACAACCCGCTTCTTTCTCATTACCGAAATTCCTTGAAAAGAATTCCTGCCATCCTCATGAGAGGTAGCCATTACGCTGCGATTCTATTTTTACTCTGGACGATTGCTGCGTTAGCGGGTGCAAGTGATCCTCTAATAATTGTAACATTCTTGTGCATTATTCCTCCGTTCAACTTCGCTTGAGGGAGATTGATCCATTCTATCTCACCTTAAACGTGGCCAGGCTCAAAATCATAAGAAGGATCGCAACAATGTAGAACCGCGTAACAATCTTGGGTTCAGGCCAGCCAACCATCTCAAAGTGATGATGCAGCGGCGCCATCTTAAAAATTCTCCGCCCTTCTCCGTACTTTTTTCGTGTGTATTTGAAATAATACCGCTGCATGATGACCGACAGCGTTTCCATCAAGAATACGCCGCCAAGAATGGGGAGCAGAAGCTCTTTCTTAATCAGCACACACAGAGCGCCCAAGGCGCCCCCCAGCGCAAGTGATCCCGTATCGCCCATTATCACTTGCGCCGGGTACGCATTGAACCAGAGAAAGCCGAGCGACGCTCCCACCAGCGCCGCGCAGTAAATGCTGAGTTCACCGTTCCCTCGAAGAAATGGAATCGTAAGATACTGACTGAGTTCGGCGTGCCCCGAAACATAGCTGATGACCGCTAATGTTAAAGCAACGATTCCAACCGTCCCGGCTGCTAGGCCATCGAGGCCGTCTGTTAAATTCACGGCGTTACTCGTTGCCGTGATGATGAACAGCACCATCGGAATGTAGAAGACGCCAAAATCAAACTCGAGGTTCTTGAAGAACGGGACTGTTGTGCTCGATTTCACCTTCCACAAGTCCAGGGCGACCCAGTTCGGGAAAAAGTAGATGACACCGCCGACGATCAGGCCGATGGAGATTTGTCCGACAAGTTTATATTCTTCGATCAAACCCTTTGGCTTCTTCTTGACAACCTTCAGATAGTCATCCAGGAATCCAACGACGCCCAGCCAAACAGTAACAACGAGGATGAGAACAACGTAACCGTTCTTCACATCCGCCCACAGCAGCGTCGGTATCAGCACTGCGGTGAGAACAATCAATCCGCCCATTGTTGGCGTACCCGCTTTGGTGAGATGCGTCTTGGGCGCTTCAAGCTTAGCTGCATCGCGAATTTCATGATCTCGCAACCGCCGTATGATTTTCGGGCCAAGCCAGAATGCTACGACGAGCGCAGTTATCGCCGCAGCACCTGCCCGAAATGTAATGTAACGAAATACCCCAAAGCCCGGAATGTGGTATAACCTGTCAAGATATGTGAGAAAATAATAGAGCAAGATTCACTCAAGCATGGTGTTTCATGAGACAGGAAGTTCTAAAGATTGACGCGAACGAACGCTCTGCCTGGTGACCCGCTTTCCCTGTTCGAATCGTTCGACGAGAAAGGTTACGACATCTTCCATTCTCATTCTTCGCGATCCTTTTACCAGGACGATGTCCCCGGGGGAAACGAGCTCGCTCAAGTATTCCGACAAAATGTTTTTCTCGTCGTAATGAAACTTCAACGGGATGTCCGATTCATCATGGATGAATTTCGCAAGGTGTCCGCAGGTCAGGAGATACTCGGCTCCGGAATCGCCAATACGTGTTCCTATTCCGCGATGTTCTTCTCTTGCATGTGCCCCCAGCTCAAGCATGTCCGCAAGGACAACAATCTTCTTACCACGGCAGCGCATTGCACTCATGGTCTCGAGCGCGGCAAGCACCGAGTCCGGGTTCGCGTTATAGGTGTCGTTGAGGATCGTGATGCCGCCGGTGCTCATGGTTTCCATTCTCTTGCTTGCCGAAGTAAACCCCCGGAGCGCTTGCTGGATCTTCCGCTGAGCCACATTGAACTGTATGCCAACCGCAGCTGCCCCAAGCGCACACGAGGCGGCGTGTTTTCCGGGTACGGAAAGTTGGATATTGAATTCCCTCTTACCCTTCACTTTGGCGGAAAACGCAGCACGCGCCCTATCGTTTATGCCGAGAAACCGTCCGCGGATATGAACATTGGTTTTTGCAAACCCATATGTTACTTTTCTTTTCACCACTTTTGCCTTGCGAACAACCCAGGGATCGTCTGCATTGATGAAACCGATCCCGCTCCTTCCCAACGACTCATACAACTCTCCCTCAGCTTTTGCAGCGCCCTTCACGTCGCCAAAGAATTCCAGATGCTCACGCCCCACATTCGTAATGAGTCCATGAGTCGGCTCCAGGATTTCACAAAGGTAGCTCAACTCACCAAAATGGTTCGTTCCAATCTCGATAACGGCGAGATCGTGCTTCTGCTGCAAGCGAAAAAGCGTGTGCGGTACGCCTATGTGGTTGTTGAGATTTCCTTCAGTCTTCAGCACGTTGTACTTTTTTCCCAGAACGGCAGCAATCATATCCTTGGTGGTCGATTTTCCATTGCTTCCCGCCACGGCGATAATGGGAATGTCAAACTTCCTCCTGTAATTCTTTGCTAGCTTTCCCAGAGCTTTCGTTGAGTCTTCGACAAGGAGAAGGGGGTGTGTTTTGAACATGTCGATAGACTGCGGCGTATGGATAACTGCGATCAGCGCGCCGTTTTCAAATGCCCTTCCAACAAACTCGTGTCCATCGAGCCTCTCGCCGCGAATTGCGAAGAATATCTCCCCCTGTTTCGTCGTGCGAGAATCTGTCGAGACACCCTTGAACGTGCGCTGCCCCATGCCCTCGATGTTATAACCGCGAGCGCCGGGGAGAGAAAGCAGGTCATCGAACGTCAGGGTCATAGATCAATTATCAAGAACGAATAAATTTTTCAACCACTTCGCGATCGTTGAACGGGAGCTGCTCTCTGCCAACCACCTGGTACGTCTCATGTCCTTTTCCCGCAATAAGAACAACGTCCCCGGGTTGTGCAAGCTGTAATGCTCGTTCAATTGCTTTTCCCCTATCCGCCTCCCGGTAGACGGGGGCGTCTGGAAGAACGCCCATCATCACCTCGCTGATGATGCGCTCAGGGTCTTCAATACGGGGATTGTCGGATGTTACAATGGTGATGTCGCCGCGTTCCGTCGCTATGCGGCCCATGAGAGGCCGTTTGCCGCGGTCGCGATTACCGCCGCAGCCGAAGACCGTAATGATCCGCCCGCGCTTTCCCGGAGAAGAGTCTCCAGAATCAAAAATATCGTGAATTGCTTTCATGCAGTTTTCCAGCGCATCGGGTGTGTGAGCATAGTCAATGATTACCGTCCACCCATTGGGTGAAACAACGCGTTCGAACCGTCCGCGTACGGATTGAAACCGCGCAATGCCTGTTTGAAGCCGTTCCCTGGAAATTCCAAGGGCAAGCCCGGTGGAAAACGCCGCTATGATGTTATACACGTTGAATCGGCCAATGAGGGGCGATTCGACCTCTGTTGCCTCGCCCTGGTGCACGATCCTGAAGCGTGTGCCTGCGGTGCTAAGTTTTATATCCTCCGCCCGTACATCTGCATGCGGATGTACCCCATAGGATATTGTCCTCGCCTTACATGACTCGGTTACTCTCAAGCCGTAGGCATCATCGATGTTGGTGACTGCAACTGCCGATCCCCGTAGGCTGTCGAACAATGTCTTCTTCGCTCTGAAGTATTGGTCCATCGTCCCGTGGTAGTCGAGGTGATCCTGGGTCAGATTAGTGAATACGGCCGCATCAAACTCCAACCCATTGACGCGATGTTGATGCAGGGCATGGGAGGAAACTTCCATCACTGCCGCCTTGCAGCCGTTCTCGACCATTCGCGCGAGAAGTTCGTTTAGTGCGAGTGACTCCGGCGTTGTGTGCGTAGCAGGAATAAGCTTATCTCCAATCTTATACTCTATGGTTCCGATCAGACCTGCCTTTTCAATTATTGAAGAGATCAGATATGAAGTCGTTGTTTTTCCGTTTGTCCCCGTGACACCGATAAGCTGCAACTTACCGGCTGGATTCTCGAAATAATTGGCGGACATTTTCGCCAGAGCCTTGCGGGCGTCCTGGACAACAATCTTTACGACGCCAGCGTGCATGAAGAACGAATCGGGCAGCGCCTTATCGTCCTCCAACACCACGACCTTTGCACCCCGGTGCACTGCGTCATCAATGAACTTATGCCCATCGACTTCGGCGCCCCGAATCGCAACAAAGGCATCACCCTGCTCAACCTTCCGCGAATCGTGCTGAATTCGACGCACTTCAATCTCCTGGGTAACCACCATCTGCCCAAAGACTGTTTGGAAAAGCTTGGTGACCGAAATTCCTTCGAGCAGTTTGGATAATGTCATACGCTCTCATGGCGCTGATAGCATCAGTTGTGCTCAACTGCGAGCGTCGCAGGTTCGCAGAACAGCGTCACTGCACTTCCCGGATCGACATTATCCCCCGCCGTCGGACGTTGGCGGACAACAATTCCGGAACCTTGAATTCTCGCCTCCAGTCCATCGATGGCAAGACGGCCTAGCGCACGGCGTACGCTGAGACCCTGGAGGTTGGGAACAGGAAGTCGGCCGCTTGCAGGAGAGGCTGTCGGAGCGTTGGAAAGAAGCTTGACGACCGAGCCCAGGCCAACAATGGTTCCCGGCTGCGGGATCTGCCGCCCCACCAGACCGCTGCCAAATACTTCAGCTACAAGACCCTGCCCTTCCAGCAACTTCTTCGCGACAGCGAGTTGAAGATTACAGACATCCGGTATTGTCACAGCCTGAGAACTGAGCCGTGGTATGCTTGGTTTTGGGATCCGGCCATCGGCAAGGCTCCATCTTGTCGTTGATATCTGACCGGTCGTTATTATGTGCTCGGCGATTTCCCTGAAAATGGGTGCTGCGGTTGTTCCACCGGTGGAGCCGCCATTCCGTGGGTTATCGAGCATCACCAGGCAAACAACTTCTGGATTCTCGACCGGAAAATATCCGATGAATGAGGCGGTATGACTGCCTGTTTCATAACGGCCTTCGACATACTTGCGCGAGGTACCTGTTTTGCCGGCGATGCGGATACCTTCAATCTGCACCGACGTTGCTGTACCTCGCTGAACAACTCCTTCGAAGAACCGCCCCAACGTCGCAGCCGTCTGGGATGAAACAACTCGTCGAACCGGCTGCGGTGGCTGCTCGTGCAGAATTTTACCAGATTCCGACACAATCTTTCTGACGAGGGTAGGTTTCATGAGAATGCCCTCGTTTGCAACAGCAGCGTACGCGGCGACAATCTGCATCGGTGTGACCGCTACCTCGTACCCGTATGCGATTGAGTTCAGTGTGGTGCCCGACCATTCTACGGGCCGCTTCAGTTCGCCTCTTGCCTCACCCGGGTATTCGATTTCAGTTTCGATACCGAAACCGAAGTCACGCGCCTTTTGGTATAACCGCTCAGAACCAATCAGGTCGCTTACTTTGGCCATCACGATATTGCTGGAGAGCTCCATTGCTTCCTGGAACGTCAACGCGTCATATCCATGCACATCCTTGATGAGCCGCAGTTCGCCATGGGGCAATTGAACCTTATATTCTCCGTGATCGGTGGAGAATTTCTGCGTTGGCCACGCAAGGTTGTTCTCCAGGGCTGCCGCTGCCGTAACTACCTTGAACACTGAGCCTGGCTCAAACATGTCCGTGACCGCGCGGAGTTTTCCACTTTGTGGGACCCGTTCCGCCGAAACATTCGGATCAACACCCGGTTGTTGGGCAACTGCAAGGACTTCGCCCGTTTTCGGATTTACCATAACCACCAAGCCACCAACTGCATTGCTCTGTTCGATCCCTTTTTTCAGCTTATCTTCAGCGACAGATTGGTAAACTAGATCGATGGTCAGAAACACGTGATTACCGTTGACAGGCTCGACGCGGAGATAATCGGCTGCAGGACGGGCGCGACCAAGACCATCGCGTTGCATGATCATATAACCGTCGATACCACGCAAATATTCTCCACACTGAAGTTCAATACCGCTGAGGCCTGAATTGTCAATATCAGTAAAACCGATCAGCGAACCCGCTATTTCTTCATAGTGATATAAGCGCCTCGGTTCGCTCAATTCAAAGATCCCGCTCATGGTCTTGGCATGAACCTGACGGGCCAGTACGGGTGACACCTGCCTCTCAAGCCATGCGAAGCGCTTTGCGTTCCGCAGTTTCTCGAGATACACCTTGGGAGGTTTTCCAAACACGCGGGAGAACTCGAGTGCAACACTATGCACCCCGTTAGCGAGGACTTTCGGATCGGCAGCGAATGAGACACACATCCGGTTTGACACTAGCACGTTGCCGTTCCGATCGTGAATATATCCCCGGGCTGCTGGAAGTACAACTTTTTCCTCATATTGCTGGCGTGCAATTTGCTGATATCGAGACGTTTCTATGATTTGAACTTGAGCAAGCCGGGCTGCGATTCCCACGAATGCAAAAAGAAGCGTCACTTTTATTACTAATACCCTCGCGACAGAACGCGGTGCGCTGACGGTTTCTTTCGTCGGGACGAAGGGGGGATGGTTTGAGCTTGCTTTGCTATGCCGGCTTTTCTCGAACACGGAGGCGTTTAGTCTTTTGTCTGTTCTTGGAGATTGTCTCGATCAATCTCAAACCATATCGGTGGTTGTTTCGGATATTGCAGTCCCAGTTGCTCGGTCGAAATTTTTGTAATCCGTTCCATGCTGGTTTTGCGGTTAATTTCGGACCGTAAGATTTCATTCATATTTTCTATTCTGCTGAACGCCATTTTCAATTCTTCCACTTCAACAACACGCCGATTCACAGCAATAATGTTACTAATGTAGAGAACCGAAACGACAGCCAGAATGAACAATGAAAGCAGAATATTGAAGTTTGATACCTTGCGCCGTCTGAACGGCCTGTTCACAACAGGAGTGTAGCCGTTATAGACAAGCCGGTTCTCTTTCGGATACGTGATTTCTGTTTCTCGACTGTAATTGAGAAGGTCTCGTGTCAAAGTCCCACCCGTTCTGCCGCCCTCAATTTCGCACTTCTTGCGCGCCTATTGGTTCTGATTTCTTCCTCAGAGGGCCTCACCGGCTTGCGTGTTATTACCTTCAGCCTCGGGACCCGTTGCACATCCTGTACGAGCTTATGACCTGAGGAAAGAGTGTCTGCAGCCTCTGACCTGAAAAAATCTTTGACAATCCGATCCTCCAGCGAATGATACGAGATCACGACAATTCTGCCCCCCTTCTTTAGAAGCTCAATCGCATCATGCAGGGCTTGCCGTAAATTATTGAGCTCATCATTGACTTCGATACGCAGTGCCTGAAAAACACGCGCCATCGATTTACGAGCAAACTTCTTTCCAACAACTTGTTCTATGAGCGCGGCAAGCGAGACCCCTGTGTATAGAGGTTTCCGTGCTCGCTCCCGCACGATTGCATTTGCAATCTTCCGGGCGAGGCGTTCCTCGCCGTATTCCCAAAATATTGTCTCCAGTTTTCTCCTCTCAGCCGAGGTGACTAAAGCTGCAGCATCGAGCTTGAGTCTTTTATCCATTCGCATATCAAGCCTCTCATCCCGTTGAAAGGAAAAACCCTTGTTGGGTTCATTGAGCTGGAAGGATGATACCCCGAGGTCGAATAACGCCCCGTCTATCTTATCGATGTCGTTTTGCTGCAAACAGAACTTCATTTGTGTAAAATTCTCACGAATCAAAGTTATCTGATGATGGTACCGGGCGAGCTTCCGGCTTGCATATTCGATTGCGTCTGAATCTGCATCGAACCCAACCAGTTTTGCTCTGGAAGAGAGATGTTCGAGTATCGCCTCGGCATGGCCGCCACCGCCAATAGTTGCGTCAATGTAGATGCCGTCGGTTGTGCTGATGAGATATTTAATAACGCTCTCAAGAAGAACCGGTGTGTGGAAACCATTGCTCATCGCGGAGAATAACGACCTGGATCGCGCTTCAGGGAGAGTTTCATAGTTTTTGCGTCATGACTTTGGCCGCGATGCTCTCATAGGATTCAGATTGCGCCGTTAAATATTCTTCGTATACTTTAGTGTTCCAGAGTTCTATCTTGTCCAACGCACCGATGATGAGCACGTCGTCTTTGATTCCGGCATAACTGAGAAGCTGCTGCGGTATGGAGATTCTGGCCTGACCATCGAGCTGTGATTCCGTAGCATTGCCCAGAAGCTCCCTCATGAAAAGTCGATCCTGGGGATTGTAGGATGAAAGCTCCCTGAGCCGCTGCTCTAATGTATTCCATTCATCCAGCGGGTAGACAAAGAGGCATTTTTCAAAACCACGGGTGATGACAAACGTGTCATTGGCTTCCGGCGAAACGTATTTCCGAAGCTTTGCAGGCAAATTTATTCGGCCTTTGTTATCCACAGAATAAAGATGCGACCCTTTAAAGGAAGACATGCTTCTCCTACATTCGTAATGAAAAAGGAATAGCTCCCCCTCTTTCCCCACTTTTCCCCACAGTGAAGTGCTAATTTAGTCTTTTCAATATCAAAGTCAAGTGGCGTGGTTAAAATCAAGCCTTTTTTCTAAGGGTTTGCAGAATATGGTGAGGTACCTTGGAGGGAAGAAATGGCCTGTCGACCCACGAGAACATTGCTTCAGTGGGCAAAAAGCGCCGTTGTGAGGAGGCGGGCCTTTGAGCTAACGAGACGGAAAAGAAGGCAAAGATCTGTTAAGGTGGCATTCCGCGGCACGCAGCCCAATCACCGCCGATAGTATCAATTCGATCGCGTGCGGGCAGGTGGTGCTGAGCGGATGAACGGAAGCGTTATCAAAACCGCAGGGCAACGAGGCGTCTACCATCGCGAGAAGGCGTGCTTGATGGACAAGTGGCACACCGGCTTTGTTCTCGGGTGATATTCTGAGACTATCGCAGCTTAACCCCAGAGACCCCTCCTCCCAATGGTTACTATTCCGATTTAGGCAACAATCGTGTAGATTTCTCGTCGACCGGATTCCACCAGCAGAGTAAACTTTCGATACCAGTTGCTAAACTCTCTTGCAGCCAGGGTTTTTTTCAGGGCTTGCTCGAAGGCTGATACGCTTTCAAATGTGTTTTCCAGAACAAAGGTGTAGAATGTTCCCGTCAAGTCTACCGATGCCCGACTGGGACCATACCCGAATTTCTTTTCAATAGCCGACCATTCTTTCCAAAGTGCTTTCGCCTCTTTCGCCTTGCCAAACTTCAACTGGAACACATCTCGGACCAGGATCATAGTTTCCTCCTTACTTGTTCAGGTGATTTACCTCGTTCTTTTTACCACAATCATCGTCATGTCATCCGTTTGCGGTGTCTCGGCCTCGTAGGATTTTGCTCCTGTGATAATTCGTTCGATCAAATTTTCAGCCGATTCGCGCTGATGCTCCTTCACCAGTGCAACGAGGCGTTCCTCACCAAACTGATCCCCGTCGGCGTTCATCGCTTCCGTTATGCCGTCTGAATAGACCACAAGTACATTCCCCGGTTGCAGGGGAACGGTTTCTTCTTCGAAGGAAAACTCCTCCATGACCCCGAGAGCGACGCCTCCTGTCTGCAATCGCCGGGGCTCTTGATGATCGAAAAAGATGAAAGGAGTATTGTGCCCGCCATTGGAAAAACTGAGAAGGTGATTTTCGAGATCAAGGATTGCATAAAAAAGCGTCACAAACTTTTCAGGACTGGTTATTTCATACAGGAGTTTGTTCGAGCGAATTAGACACTGCCCGGGAGATGGACCCAGGAGAATCTGTCCTCGCAATGTGGCCTGAAGGTTTGCCATTAGCAGGGCTGCCGCCAGTCCCTTGCCGGCGACATCGCCAAGGCACAGCGCAATGCGGTTTCCATCCAGGGGAATGAAATCGAAATAATCTCCACCAACCATCTGCGCGGGAATTGTCTTACCGGCAATGTCATAACCGGAAACCTGCGGCGACCTTTTGGGAAGGAGAGACGTCTGCACCAGACGCGCAAGTTTTACTTCCGACTCCAACTTCTGTTTTTCGCCGCGTTCCAGTGAAACAACCCACGTAAGCAGATTCACCGCGGCAAGGACAAGCGAGCCCGAGATGATGAGCGGCATGAGCCCGCTGCCGATTTCGATGAATGCTGTGACCAGTCCAAACGCGATGAGCGTGTAAGAAATCACAACCAACCGCTTCCTGTCGACAGGGATATCACTGTAGATTTCGTCGCTCCAGAGCAGCGAAAATATGAACGCATCCCAGAGGCGAACCTCCTGAAGCGATGTATGCATCTTTTGCTTATACTGTGCCTTCTTCTGCCGAACCGTTGCCACGATCCTTCCCCACATCGCAAACAAAACCCCTGCAATTATCACATCGACCGTGAATCGCCCCCATTGTCCATTCCCAAGAGCTTCTCGCAGGGCACCAACAATCTCAACGACGACGAGAATCTTGAGTGTCGTCGCGAGGATTTTCTTCAGCTTGACGGGGTCTAGCATGATTTTCACTCACAGGTTTCTATGACGTACGGGCTCAGATTCCTACGAAAAGCATCTTCATAGCAAATCCACTCACTCAGAATATGTTCTTCAACATCTGGGGATCAATATTGCCTCCGCTGATGATAGCGCAAATTTTCTTTCCCCGTATTCCAAGGACGTTGTTCATGACCGCCGCCGGAGCAACGGCACCTGTCGGTTCAACAACGAGTTTCATTCTCTCCAGAAAGAATTTCATCATCGTAATCGCATCCTTATCAGGTATTGTGACTACATCGTCAACATGTTTTTGAATGATTTCGAAATTGCGCTTCCCGACGGAGAGCGTGCGCATTCCATCGGCGATGGTATTCACCGACGAAAGTTTGACGATGCGCTTCTCGCGGAACGATTGGTAGCAATCGTTAGCGCCTTCTGTTTCCACTCCAATAATGCGAACATTGGCATAGAGATTCTTTGCCGCAAGGGCGCAGCCCGCGATAAGTCCCCCACCGCCGACAGGGATAAACAAATAATCGAGGTCTTTTGTCTCCTGGAAGATTTCCAGGGCAACCGTTCCCTGTCCCGCGATGATCTGGTCATCATCATACGGCGGCACGAAAGTATAGCCACGTTGTGCGATGACCTCTTGCGTCGCCTGTTCCCGGTCATCTGACGTGGGACCCGTGAAGAGAACCTCAGCGCCGTACCCTTTCGTTGCCTCAACTTTATTGGAGAGAGCATCAAGCGGCATGACAATCACCGCCTTTATGCCGAGAAGATTACAGGCAAGCGCCACACCCTGTGCGTGGTTCCCGGAGGAGTGGGCGACAACCCCCCGTTTGCGCTCGACCTCGCTCAACGACACAATTTTATTGTAGGCGCCGCGAATCTTGAATGCGCCGCCACGCTGGAAATTTTCCCCCTTGAAATAGACTTCGCTGCCGGTGATTTGGTTGCAGGTTCGGGAACTCAGCACCGGCGTTTTGTGGACAACCGGCTTAAGCACTTTGAGGGCACGCTCAATATCGGAAAAGGCAATCACACGCTCAACACGATTTTTCCAAAATTCTTTCTTTCTTCCATCCACCGCTGCGCCTCAGTCGCTTCCATCAGTGGAAAAACCTTATCGACGACAGGACGAAGCTTTCGAGACTCAAAGAATCTCAGGACTTCGTGCAGCTCGCGTTTTGTTCCCATATAGGAACCATGGATTGTAAGGTGACGTGAGTAAACATAGCGCAGGTCAACTTTTCCTGCGTACTCCGTTGTTGCGCCGCAGGTCACGAGCCGCCCACCCCTGGCGAGCACGGTGAGACTCTTCTCGAAGAACTCCCCGCCGATATGTTCAACGACAACATCAACGCCTTTGTTGTCAGTGATTCGACGAATTTCGGCCACGAAATCTTTCCTTGTATGATCGATGAGTTCCTCAGCCCCCAGCTCTTTTGCCTTTGCCAGTTTTTCCTCTGAGCCTGCAGTAGTAAACACTCGCGCGGCCAGGAGTTTCGCTATCTGAATTGCCGCTGTGCCAACGCCACTTCCGGCACCATGGACAAGAACCGTTTCCCCGCTTCGTATCCCCGCAAGCGTTACAAGCATATGCCATGCCGTGAGAAACACAAGTGGTACGGCAGCAGCCTCGTTGAAATCCATTCCTACTGGAATCGCGACAACATTCACCGCAGGAATCCTTACGAACTCGGCATACGTGCCGTCTTCCATCGTTCCCAACACGTGATAACTCGGACAAAGGTTATCACGACCCCCCAGACACATCATGCAGTGTCCACATGAGATACCCGGCGAAATCAAGGCTGTGTCACCAGGCCTGATAAAGTCGACTGCACCCCCAACTTCCGCGATAATCCCCGATCCGTCGGAGCCCGGAATGTGGGGAAGGGGAATCTTTCGCTCCCGCGCGCCCCCGCGAACCCAGACATCAAGATGATTGAGAGCAGCAGCTTTCACCTGAAGGATAACTTCATTTGGACCCGGAGCGGGTTTGTGGACATCTTCATAACGCAGGACTTCAAGGCCTCCAAAGGTGTGGAAACGAACAGCCTTCACAGAGTTTTTTCGATTCGTGATTGAATTACACAAATATACGAATTTTTGGCGTGGCAGTCCAAATAGATCGAATGAATTACTGGAATTTTGGTTATCTTTAGCCTTACATTTAGAGAAAGATAGAAAGCCGCAGCAAGGCGAAAACTCACAGAATGAACCTCCCGCGAGGCCGGTTGCTCTGAGCGGATTCGAACTCAATCCTCACGAGGCTTCTCGATGTTCTTCGCGCATTCCGAAAACGCACGAGGTGAAAAACCCGAACTGAAAAAACACCTTGTTGCCGGTGAAGAACAGGAGATCCTGAGCGGAATTTCAACATGAAGAACCAATTCATCGCAAATGTGTTATGAAGTTCGGTCGACCTTGGACACAGGGAGAAATAAGTCTTCTCCGCGCATATTATCCTGACAGAGGCTCAAGGTACGTCGCCGAAGCTTTGCGGCGCACAATTTGGGCCGTTCAGCAAGCGGCGCGGAAATACGGTGCTCGCAGCGAGCGATTCCGGCCCTGGACAAACCGTGATCTTGAATTCCTTCGCACTCACTATGCGGCCAAAGGTGTTGCGCACGTTGCGAAAGCGCTTGGTCGTACTGCATACAGCGTCGTAGCAAAGGCATCGAAGCTCAACATCCGAAGATTCTTTTCGTGGACGCCCGAGGAAGATGAACACGTCCGGCGCTGGTACGGCACAAAACCTGTTCGCGAGATTACCCGGTCTGTCAAACATACTCCCCAAGCGATTATTGTGCGGGCAAAACATCTGGGGGTTCAGCGCAGGACAATTCGGCCATGGACTCCCGCGGACATCGAGCTTCTCAAAGCAAACTTTGCCGTGGCTCGCTCAAGTTTGATCAAACTGTTGGGAAGAAACGAAATGTCCATCAGGTACAAGGCAGCCCGGCTTGGGCTGATCCAACGACACAAACATCGGTGGACGATGAAGGAGCGAGAGATGTTGAAGATCTGGTATAAGAAGATACCCACCGCAGAACTGGCAAAAAAGTTAGGCGTCACCCGGGACGCTGTTCGAAGGATGGCAACCCTCACCGGCCTTACGCGCTACATGCTTCGCCGGTACAGTACATGGGAACGTGAGTTCATTGTGAAAAATTACGCTACGATGCGCCATCGCGACATCGCTCGTCGGCTCCAGCGATCGGTAGGCGCCGTCGAAGCGTTTGCAGCGAAGCTGGGGCTTACGGGCACGAAGAAGAAACATGGAGAACAACCATGATCTCGGCTGAGACGGTAACTCAAACGTTGGAAAGACTTTCAGGGGCGGACCCGGCACAAGTTCAGGCAATGGTTGATCAGATGGGCAAGGAGCAGCCGATCATCCTTGCATACCTGCTCGCCACCGGCGAAAATGAGGCATTCGATAAGGACGAGACGGAAACATTTTTCCATGCCGGGGTTGTCATCTGGCAGCTCATCAGGCAAAGCCCCGACGGCACGCGCAGGATTTCGGAGCGAGGATTGAAAAAAGCCGAAAAAGCCAACGAAGCTCTGTTGGAAAAGATGGCCTCAGATTCCGAGGGAGACTTTCTCAGTGCTGCCGACGCGACGGCGGTGAACTCGCCCGAGCCGGAGGTCCTTCGTTATATTACGCAAGCGCTGATGGAAGACGAAAAGGGAAACCCTGACAACCCGCCCATCAGCGAAGAACACCTGGGTGCCGCTTTCTTGCATCTGAAAATTGTGTTAGATGCGTTTATAGGAAGTCAGAAGTAAAACGTTAGCTTCATTGAACGAGAGAGTATGGAGAACCAATTCATCGCACATGTGCGGAAGAAGGACGGAGGGCGGCAAGACCCTTGAATACATCCGGCGAACTTTCTAAAGAAGTTGCTGAACCCTCTGCGTACTTTACAATTTTGGTGAGGCAAGTAATAAATTCCATGCGGTATTATGACCATGAAATCAGTCATACCCGCTGTTCCGCTTCCCATCTGGAAGGATCTCTACTCCGCCGCTCTTGAATTTCAAAATCTCGAACCGTGGAGAGTCCTGGGTGACATGGATCTCGTTGGCGTACGAGACCCATCAAGCGGGGAAGCCAGCTACGGTGTTGTGATGGGGAGTGGCGGGACCCTTTTCGGCTTCTGTTTGTATCGCGGCGCAGACGGGTTCAAGATGTATCGCCGGTTGATTTTCGGAGAGAGCGAACCTCAGTCTGAGGAGATCTATGCGATGCAGAACTGTCTGAAAGTAGAGTTTGGTCTTCGCAACGTTCTGCGTGCTGAAGATCTCGGCGTGATTCACGAGTTAGGGCTGACGTTCAAAGGAAAGCAGGCTTGGCCGGAATTCCGCAGTTTGATCCCCGGCTATGTTCCCTGGTTTCTTACAGCTAAAGAAGCACAAGTGCTGACATTCGCACTGAACGTTGTATGCCACCACTGCGAAAGAGTTAGACGCGGAGAGGTTGACGAGACTTTTCGGGACAAAGAGTGTCTCGTCTATTCAGCCGTGATTGATTCGCTCACGCAGTTCGATGCGCGCTGGGAGCCCTGGCCTACCCTCAAGCCCACACCGCTTGCTTTCCCGGTGCTTAATCTGACCCGCATCAATGCAATCCTGGCGAAGAAGCCGAAACCCGACTCTCCCTGGGAAGCCGACGTGTTCTACTCACCCTCCACGATTGACGACCGCGAGCGTCCGTATTTCACGCGGATGGCAGTCGTGTGTCAGCAGGTTTCCGCCTTCGCTTTTGCATTTGACATTTTCCCGCCCGAGACTTCAGTCACGCAAGCACTTTCAGACACAATCTGCGCTGCGGTCGAGAAGCACAGCTTCCTTCCAGAGACGATTTTTGTGAAGCACAAGGAAGTGGTGACTGCACTAACACCGCTCGGTAAAGCGCTTGGAGTTGCAATCCGCCCTCGGGGTAACCTTGAAACAATTCAACTCCTCCAAGAGGAAATGAAGGAGCGGACGATGTATGGCAGAGCAATGCCAGGGAGAACGGGCAATGATGCGACCGGGCGTATTAGCTATCAGATGAAGGTCACGCTTCGCGGTTTGGAGCCGCGCATCTGGCGCAGATTTCTTGTGCCAGGAGATTATACGCTGGAAAAACTGCATCGCGTGCTTCAGGTGGTGATGGGATGGGAGAACTACCATCTGCACGAGTTCAAAGTGGGTAGTGCCTCCTACGGCCAGCCCGACCCGGAATTCGGAGACTTGATATTGAATGATAAGAAGGTGACGCTGCAGGAAGCTGCACCTGAGCGCGGAAGCAAGATCAGCTACATCTACGACTTCGGGGACGGCTGGCAGCACGATTTGAAGGTGGAGAAGATTCTTGCTGCGGATGAGGGGGTGCACCACCCTCTCTGTGTCGCGGGCAAACGCGCCTGTCCACCCGAAGATTGCGGCGGCATTGGAGGATATATTGAGCTGCTCAAAGCGATCAGGAATCCTGTAACGGAGGAACAACGCGAACTCGTGGAATGGGCGGGCGACTACGACCCGGAAGCGTTTGACCCTGAAGCAGTGAATAAGCGGTTGAGGAGGATGAAGTGAAGGGTTGATGCGTTGCACATGTGCGGAAGAAGGACGGAGAGAGGCAAGATCCTTGTGGCAAGATTCTGTCATTGCTGCATATACTAAGAAAGGCATGGCGCGACCAGCATTAGAACCTGCCGGATATTCTGTTATTGAAGCGGAATATCCGAACCAGTACCAGCGGATGGTCGGTTTCGTGCGAAGTCATGGTATACTCGAAAAGGACATACACGATCTTATCAACGATGCGTGGCTGAGGGCGATGGAGACGTTTGACCCGGCGAAAGGAATTGACCCAATCCAATGGAGCTGGTGGCTTCTGCAGCACAATTTCTTGCCGGGACATGAACGAAACAAGAAGAAGTCTCAATTTCAAAACATTTCACTCGGTGAGACGGAGAGCGATCTACCAGCATCAGAAAACGCCCACTCCGCAAGCGAAGCCAGTGTGTTCACGGCATTCCTGAAAGAAAACCTGCCGGATGATTTGACCATGATGCTTGACGCGCTTCTTTCAATTCTGGGAAAAACCGATTCAAAACACATCTATCAGGAAACAGCAACACAACTTGACATACCGATGAAAGAATGCCGAAACCGTATCAAGCGTCTCAGACGTGCGTGTCACAAATTGCGATCTCAATGGGAACGGCAACAATGAAGCGCAAAAACGTTTTGATAGATAAGTTCTTTCGGGGGGTATTTGAAAACGATGAGTTTTTTTTCGAAGCCCTTCGGAACCTTCACCGCGCAGAGAGATCGATGACTCCGCGGAGAGCAATCACTGTAAAAGAGCAATCGACGCCATACGGAAGGAGACCGGTGAGTCCCAGAGGCGGGATGGACCAGGCACTCTGCTCGGTGGGGGAAGCGCTGCACGAAACACTGGTGGCGAACGGATGGACAGAGAAGGAAGCGGCAGAGAAGTTAGGCGTTTCAGAAACAATGATCCGCAGCTTGCTCGGAGAGATGATGCCTCTCACAGGAAAAACCGCCCGTTTCGTAGCAGCTTTCCTGTGTGAAATATACCAAGCAACACCGGCTCAACTCCTGGCGGATTACCTGCTGAACGGATTGCATTTCTGGGAGCTGAAACATTTCCCGAAGAAAGAGGCGGGATTGGGTAACAAACGAAAAGCTGCTCGCCGAAAGCGCAACGATAAGGAAGAACGATGAAGCATAAACAGCGGCACCGTATCGCCCAGGCAGCCGTGGATCGGGTGCGCCGGAATTGTTTCAAAGAGAACAACGTCACCGCTGTCTATCCTCTTACCTACGAAGTGCTCAGCACGGCAATTCGGGAATCGTTTCGAGTCGCCCTCCAGCCTCTTTCCCACCTCGATATCAACAAGATTACTGCCGCACTGGTAATGTGGTTTGGCGTGAGCGGCGCCGCGGCGGCAATCCGCGTTGAGGAGCTACGGCTGGGTGTGGTTGAGGAAGGGTTGTTGTGAGATTACCTCTGATAAGGAAAGAAGGATGAAAAACAGATTCATCGCACATCTCCGGAAGAAAGACAGCAAGCCTCAGTATCTCTGGACGCATCTCGAAGAAGTTTCTAAAATAGGCCGATGAACACTTGAAAACGAAGCTACCACAAATTATTTAGGAGGAAGCAATGAATACTCAAAACAATCAGTACAAAGTTTGTTTTGAAATTGCCGGGCCGGCGGCTATGTTCACTCGACCGGATACAGGAGCGACGCCTGTTTCCTACCCAGCGCCAACATATTCGGCTGCAAAAGGAATGTTTGAATCAATCGTCAGGCTGAAGAGTGCATATATCAGGCCAGCCAAGGTAGAGATATGCGCGCCCATTCGGTACCACCGTTATACAACCAATTACGGCGGCCCTTCAAGAAAGAGTAATCAACTTAAGAAAGGAAGTTCGTATCAATTGTTCGCAACGATACTCGTAGATGTCTGTTACCGAATCCACGGTGTTATTGAAGAGTTGAGTCCTCCACCATCGGACAGAGTGACAACAACGAACCATCTCCATCTCTTACAGGAAAAATTTGAAAGACGACTTCGTAACGGAAGGTGGTATCATGTTCCTTCTTTGGGATGGAAAGAGTTTACTCCATCGTACGTCGGGACATTCCGGGACAACACGAAAGTGGAAGAGGCCATTGAGCAAATCATTCCATCGATGCTCTACTCAGTTTTCTCTGCGCCGGGAGAATATGCTCCTATCTACAAGCAAGACGTTTGGATTAAGAAAGGAGTGTTGGAATATGCTTAATGAAGGATACGTTCTCTACAAAAGTCTTGAACGCTGTGGGGTTCGCCTTACAAATCGACATCCAGCTGTTAAAGAGCCTGGAAAAAGAGAAGGATTGATAGTAGGATTAGACAAGAAAGGTGAAGTCACGAGACTAGAATACCGCAAAGCCGAAGAGATAGCTGGGTTGTGGACTACAAGAGAGGGGATGCATAATAGCTTTCCGGTTCTGAAGCTGCAACGACCACTCTGGAAGATGGGTCGAAATGATCCGATGCGGAAAAAAGAGAAAGACGAAAAAGAAAAACGGAAACTGCTTTCACAGCAAAGCCATAAATTGAATATCACCGCGGTAGAAAGAAAATGGTGGGAGCGACTACGTGAACGGGTCAATACACTTCGCCCCTTCTTTGAAACACAAGATAAAGACCATTCTGCGTTACACGAATTGATGAATCGATTTCTCCTTATTGAAGATGTCAAGCACTTTAGTGAGGGCGTGCTAAAAATGCTAAAGAAGTTCCAGCAAGAAATTAATTACTCTGTTTACGAAACAATTCTAATTGGAAACAAATGGGATTCAAAGGTGGATGAATTCCGAGCCGAAATCCCGCTCATCCTCGACCTGAGCGACTGGGAGAAGTATTCCGTTCGAGTTGCCAGTCCTAAGATGGAGCCATTCGTCAGCGAGTGCCTCTTTAAGATGCAAAGCATCGGTACTCAAGAGGAAATCCAGGATAGCCGTCCCAGTGCATTATCGGGTCGTAAGGTGCAGTTGGAAAACGACAAGTTTCCCAATCCTAAATTGCCAATTATTGGTAATACCTATTTGTTTGCAGTTAATGATCAAACTCCATGTCAAACTCGCTATAAGAAAACCGCTACAGAGATCATTCCGGTCGGGCGTAGTGAAGCAACTGCAATCCAGAACTCTCTGAACTGGACAACAGAAGCTGAACGAAAAGGCAAAACTTGGTATCCGGCACCCAGCCTTAGAGATGGCGAAAACGATTTGTTAATTGTCTATCTGGAAAATACCCCAGACTCCGGTGCAAACAAAGCTCATATGTTGGGAGGCATTAGCAAGAACTTTGTAAGTGAAAGCACATACGAATCAATAGCTGGTGTTGCGATCCATGCTCTGCAAGGAGAAAAAATTGTCAAAGCAAACGATCTTATCAGACTTTTTGCCCTCCAAAAAGCTGATCCAGGACGTACACAAGTTTCCTTGCAGAGGGTTTATACAATCACAGAGCTAGTGCAAGCCGACAAAGAATGGCGAGAGGCGGCAAATAATATTCCAAGTATTTTCATTCCTTTTTTCCGCAATGAGATTGAGAGGGCTACAGCAAAAGAAGATAATATATCCGTTCGTGTTTCAGAATTTCTCAAAGATAAAGAATCCAAAGTCGTCTTTTTCTCTCCAATCTGTCCCTTTCCCGCCGATCTCGCTCGTGTTACACAAAAACAGTGGATAAGGTTTGGGTCGGATTACTCGTCGGTTTCGGGTGCTTCACTCGGTGATGTTTACGACGTCTTCTTTACCCAACAAAACGGTCAAAAAACACTCACTGAGAATCTCTTAAGTTTGACACTGCAACGTACCCAGCCTTTGCTCATTGGTTTAGGGGGTGCAGAGCACAAGAGCGAGGCAGGCAATTTTAGTGATGCTGCACGGTTCACAGCACTGAAAACAATTTCTGCATTTGGAATCTATTTACATAATCTTGGCATTAGAAAGGAGCGATATATGAAAGACACATTTTTTTACGTCGGCAGATTTCTGTCGCTGCTTGACACCCTGCACTTGGAATACTGCAAGAGTGTTCGAGAGGGCAGCATTCCACCTCAGCTTTTGGGCAATGCCCATTTACAGATCGCGTTGGATAACCCTCTCTCAGCGATCGATTTGCTTTCGCGAAGAATCGGGATCTATCAAGCATGGACAAAGAAAGAACAGGGCGAATATGTGAAGTTAGCTCGTTGGGCTGTAGGACAGCTTGGGAAGGTCACTGCATTGCTATCGGAAAAGACTCTACCCTCTTCAACAACAAGCGCCGAAAGAGCACAAATCCTTCTCGGATATTTAGCGAAATCGGAAGATATAGAACAAGTTTCATCCAATTAATTCACAAACATAATTTCAAAGGAGCTTACCATGTCTAAGCAAAAAGAAATAGAAGTTTTCAACCGAGCCACGGGGCTGTTGGTAATCGAAGTTATCAATTCCAATCCAAACGGCGACCCTGATCGAGAAAGCGATCCTCGCATCAGAGATAATGACCGACGAGGTGAAATATCGCCTGTGTCGTTCAAAAGAAAACTTCGAGACTTGGTTGAAATGAAAGATGGACCAGTCTGGAAAGCAGTGTCAAACGACCTTAATCCAGAAAAGTTTATGATCTCTGAAAGTCGCCAAATAGGACTAAAACAGATGCGTGATCTGGATGAAAAGCAATTCACTGAGAAATTCTGGGATGGGCGCGTCTTTGGCAATACTGAGTTGGAAAAGGGAAGAAATATTCCGGTGAAAACAGGTGTTGTCCAGTTTGGTCTCGGTGTTTCGGTTGCACCTATCGACATCGGGCGTATGACAACTACCAACCCAGCAGTTCAGGAGGATAAAAGTCGAGGGATGGCTCCGCTGGCTTTCCGGATTGTGAGGCACGGAGTGTATTGTATGCCATTCTTCATGAATCCAACGGCGGCTCACAAGACCGGATGTACAAAACAGGATATCGACTTATTGCTGAAAGTTATCCCTTACGCGTATACAAATACAGCTTCGTACATCCGAAACTATGTGCCGATAATTCACGCTTGGTATATCGAACACAAATCTCCTTTAGGGTCGTGCTCGGATTTTGATCTGATCGCAGCTCTCACTCCAAAGAAACCAAAAGACCCTGATAAGCCGTCAGTTTCGAGGGATGACTACGTCATTCCAACGGATAAGGATTTGCCAAAAGAACTAAGAGATAAGATTACTTCGATCACAGATCTCATGAAACAAGTCGGATGAAGGGCTATCTCGCACATAGCGCAGGAAAAGGCCCACCCGTACCGCCACAAGAGTACTCAGTACACATCTCGAATGTGTTGAGGCGAGCAGAAGAAAACGTCAACAGTCTCATTACTTACTACAGAGGTGATGTTGGCTATTTCCAGAAAGCAGTACGGGCTGCGGCCACTTTTCATGATTTGGGAAAGCTGGATGATGAGAATCAGAGAGTCCTTGCTGGGAAGAGAAGAAAGAAGCTGCCAATCAATCATGTTGACGCAGGAACTGCAAACCTTCTCGAGAATAACTTGGTGGAATCGGCATTACTTGTGTATTCTCATCACATCGGTCTGCAGTCGATTCCAGAAGAAATGTCAAAAGAAGAACTATTCCTTCGAGACCCTGAGACGTTTGCCAGAACTAAACAGAATCTCACCGAATATTTGCAGAAGGATAAGCAATGTGTAATGGACAGCATGCTAACGTTTCCAACGGGCTCGTCTGATTGGAATGGATTAACTAGACGGATAGCTCTATCGTGCTTAGTCGATGCCGATCATGGCGACACTGCGGAGAACTATCAGAAAGAATTCCCGGTCTCATATCCAGAGTGCAAATGGCGCGAGCGGCTCGAAAAACTTGACCAGTATGTCAATCAGTTACATGATGAGGGTGCAAAGAACGAGAGAAACTCCTTGCGGCAAAAAATCTACAAAGCCTGCAAAGAAACTGATACAACACCCTCACTGTATGCGTGCGATAGTCCTGTTGGAACTGGCAAAACAACCGCCGTGATGGCCCATCTTCTCAAAGCTGCCCTTGAAAAAAAACTCCGCCATATCATTGTCGTTCTTCCATACACGAATATCATCAAACAATCTGTTGATGTCTACAGGAAGGCTCTCGTTCTTCCTGGTGAACAACCTGACGAGGTAATCGCCGAACATCACCATCAGGCTGATTTTGAAGACGTCGAGGTTCGTCAGTTGGCAACATTGTGGAAAGCACCAATCATAGTTACAACAGCAGTGCAATTCTTTGAGACCATCGCAAGCAATCATCCATCAAAAGTCCGCAAGCTTCATGAGCTTCCAGGATCTGCAATTTTTGTTGATGAAACTCATGCCGCCATACCTACATTCTTGTGGCCTCAGACATGGAATTGGCTAAAGGAATTGGCGGAAACGTGGGGGTGCCACTTTGTGTTTGGTTCCGGTTCACTTCCGCGTTTTTGGAAACTTCGCGACCTAATAGAAACTCCAGAAGAACTCCCAGACTTGGTGAAAGAAGATGTAAGAAAGGAAGCGCTTAAATTTGAGAGACGGCGCATCATTCCTGAACGATATCCCACGGTTTTGGACGTCGAAAGTCTGTTGCAGTTGATTTTGTCAGCACCTAGTCCCCGGTTAGTTATTATGAACACTGTGCAGTCGACAGCTGTCGTTGCGAATCTGCTGGCAAAAAAGATTTACGGGGAGAAGTATACCATAGACATACTCACTTCCAGCGTATTACATCTATCAACTTCTCTTACACCGATCGACCGTGAAGAAATCGTCAAGGTCGTATCAAAAAGGCTCGATCCCGCGAATAACGAAGGTAACCGAGACTTTACACTTGTTGCGACGAGTTGCGTAGAAGCAGGAGTCGATTTTTCCTTTCGATCAGCCTTTCGGGAGCGAGCAGGAACCGCAAATCTCATTCAAGTAGGCGGTCGTGTTCGGAGGCACAATGAAGATTTTGAACCGAAGTTGATCGATTTCAAAATCGAAGGGCCACTGATCAATCGACACCCCGCCTTCGATTTGTCAAGGCAAGTCTTAGAAAAGCTCTTTGATGAAGGCAAAGTAGGAAGCGACACGCCTGCAGATTTGGTAACTGAGGCAATCCGGCGAGAGCTGATGTCGGACACCAGCACAAAACACAAAACAATCCTGAAGAAAGAACAGGAAGCGGATTATCCCGCCGTTGCAGAGTTATATAGAGTGATTGCAGATAGCTCCATCCCTGTCTTAGTTGATGAAGAATTGAAGCAAAGACTTCAAAACGGAGAGAAGGTTGATCCAAGAGAAATCAACTGGAAAAGCGTTCATATCTGGAAGAGCAAGAAACTTAAGACCCCAGCCTACGAGTTGGAGGGATTTCCCGGTTTGTACGCGTGGCCTGTTGACCTCTACGACAAGTCATTCTTGGGGTATATGAAAGGGATGTTGCCTTTAATCCAGATAGAATCGCAGGGATTTGGAATTATTTGAAATGAGAGCACCTCCCCGGCTTGCCGTGCGAAGTTTTTAACGGGGAGTAACTGTCATAGGCATTGACATCGCAGATTGCGATATCAAGAAAAGGATATGAAGAACAGAGAATCTCTGATCCCGCTTGAACGAATCACCGACGCCATTCTTCTGATTCGTGCGATGAGAGTCATGATTGACACGGATCTGGCGGGGCTGTACGGTGTATCGACCAAACGCCTCAATGAACAGGTACGGCGCAACCGGGATCGTTTCCCCGAGGACTTCATGTTTCGACTTTCTGCGAAAGAAAAAGCGGAGGTGGTCGCAAATTGCGACCACCTAAGACCAACCGAAAGGCATCTGTGAAGCGCGCAAGTATCATTCCCTCGGAGCTTATCGAGCAACGGATCTATCTCATCCGAGGGCAAAGAGTAATGCTGGATTTTCACCTCGCGCAACTGTACGGGGTTCCTACCAAATCACTCAACCTCGCTGTTAAGCGGAATGTGGATCGCTTCCCGGCAGATTTTGCCT
>Ga0247727_10004815_pt1 | contig 28164 bp, 21 predicted proteins | sample WisWelCaveWW1625_FD_202498 | JGI IMG/M metagenome (GOLD analysis project Ga0247727, IMG submission 202498) | Biofilm microbial communities from Wishing Well Cave, Virginia, United States - WW16-25 | ecosystem: Environmental > Aquatic > Deep subsurface > Groundwater > Cave microbial mat | place...
GAATGAAATATTTGCCCGAGCTGCGGCTGGCAATTCAACATGAACTCGGGATTCAAAAGCAGGATAAAATCGCAGCATGAAACTTCGGAGCTTTTTTTCAATTCCAACTAAAAAAGAGATTGACCCCCATTCCGGGGATCAACGAAACGGTAAAACTTTTGGCGTTGGCTTCCCAGCCCAATGACTATCAGATTACGGCTGTTTACCCAGTCGAAGGGGGCGCCCTGCCGGCCAATGAACCTGTCGCAACGGTTATTTATCAGCCGGTGTTTGCGGATGGTAAGCAACGCACATTGAACCCCACGATCATTTACCGCAGTCAGAGTGGTGCGGACGCCGTAGGAGGGATTGCGAGTATCGCTTTTGATGTGAATTTTGTTCCGGGCGGGCAGAACGGGGAATATTTTGTAGCCACTTATCCCGCGACTTTAATCGAAGCCAGACAACGACCTGATAGTAAAAAAGGCATCGGATATTTTGTGGCTTATGGGTATCAATCCCGTAAAGGGGGAGAAATTCCCAAAGAAGGTTATGAAGATTTGGTGGCACAAAATTACCCTGCTTACAATCCGGAGCGAAAACTCGCAATAAAATTGGGTGAAATCATGGCAAGCCACGGCGATGCCCAGCCCTTTTTGTCACCGCAAGCGGCTGAAGCCAGAGTGGAGCATATCCGGGAAGAGCAAGAGGCCTTGTTTACCGTTGCTCCGAAGGAAAGTGACAGAGATCCTCTTCTTGACCCCATTGAACAAAGGATTGTTGACGAGGGTTGGGTGGTTGTTGGAGACGATAAGGCGGATATGGGAGGTGTTCTCGGCCACACCCGCGTGCCGGAATATATGGTTGCGGTTTATAAAGCCACGTTGCAGGAAGCCGTTCAGTTTGGTATTCCTATCAAAGGCGCGGACGGTAAAGAAACAGTGATCCGTCTTACGGATGGAAATACTTTTGGAATCATTGATGATCAAAATCGCGTGAACGATCGCGAAAATAAAGGGGTAGGAGATGACGGCCATATTGTGATGCTTGGGGATAACAGCATCTACGGAAGTTTAAGCCATCAGCTTTCCTTCCTTGCCTTTACCCGTGCCTACCATTACGCTGCGGTTCTATCAAAGCAGCCTTATGGTTTGGGCCAGGATTATCAGGGGCCGGAAGCAAAAAATGCGAAAGTGAACCCTGAGCTTTATTCTCATTACACGGAAAATTATTTTAAATTACTGCGTAAATATTTGTCTGAGTCGGAATTGATCCCGCAAAGGTTTCCGTTGAACCCGTTAAAATCAAATGAAAAATTTGTTCCGGGAGAAACCCCTGTCACGGATGAGATTGCGGGTCTTGATTTGGTGCGCAGCCGGTGGGAGAACTGGCAGAAAACTGGTAAAGGTACTGAACTTGCCGAACCTTTTTCAGGCAATGTCACTCAGCAAGGAATCGGCTCTGCCCGTTATGCCTTTAATCCAAAGGAAGAAAGAACATTTGATGATCTGGCCGGTGATAAAATGGGGCCACCTGCGTTTAATCTCCTCATTCAGGACAGCGTTTTTGCCGCAGCCGACTCCGGCCAGTTCAAAAACGGCCTTGTGCTTGAAATCTGGGATTTGAAAGCTTTTCCAGCGGGAGTAACAGCGGACAATGCGACCCCGGAGCAGTTGAAGGAAATTCCCACTAAAAGAATCCTTCTGGATGCTCAGAAGGATAGAGAACTTGTTAAAAAATACCTTGCGGATTCCGATCGCTTTAATGTCCGCAATATCTGGTCCAAAAAAAGCGAAGGTTGGGATATCAACCGTCCGCAGGATTTCCTAGACCGTGTTTTGGCCTCATCTTCGGTCACCCGCCTTGGAATTTTGACCGGCGGTGAATATGTCGGAAAAGACGATCCCCTGATTATAGGGAATTCCAGACTTTTAAGTTTTTTTCATGAGTTTTTAAGAACCCGTCCTTTGATTGTTCAGGGGGATATGAACGGTTCTCACTGGCCCTGGGCGGTTCCAACATCCCTTGAAAATGCCGTCGCGACGAACCGGAGCAACCCTGTTCTTGTTGCGGTACGTTATACGGTTTCTGAGGATGGCAAAAAATTGATTGGGGTTGAAGATATATTTGGGAGAAAAGAATATGACGAAATTCGTGAATTGGCTTACGATTTTAATAGTTTGTTCCCAAAAGCCCAGCTGGGCCAGTTTGAACCTCACGGGACAAACCGTAAAACCGTCGAAGGTTCTTATGAATTAGCCAAGATTTTGAAAGAGCTGAATAAGTCCGACTCTCCCTTTCTCGTTAAAAATAAAAAAGCGGCAGCACCTAACCGTGCCTGGCCTGAACCGGCTGCTAATCGCATTAACGAAGTTTATACGGCGGTGCTTTCGGATGAGGCAGAGGCTTCACTGCGTTCGGAAGTCCGCAGGGTGGATTCAAAGAAAAGTCAAAATGAAGAAGCGATTCAAATGGATTTGAGCGGGCTTGAATTGCCTCAGGTTTCAGAGGATTTGAGGAACGGGATTTTGAAAAGCTTCACTTCGAATTATGATGAGGCGCTGGTGATGGATGATACCTTTGTCCAGCGCGGCGGCCTTGCCTTTGTGGGAACGGTTTTCCTCGGGCCCACGGTTGTGAGAACCACGGATGCAAAAGTCATCGCGCAGGTGAGCGCCTTCAATAAGAAGTATCCGCGTTCTGCCATTGGAATTGCCGTGGATGTGGCGGAGGCCAAAGCTGAGCTTCAGAAACTTGTACAACAAAGGCTTTCTGATCTTGGAGGTGTTCGCGTGGGGGCCTTTAAGTACCGAGGGATTACCACTGAAGATACGGACGTAGATATTCGGGCTGATTTTATTAAAGAGCTTAAGGAACCTCAAGTTTCAAGAATTTATCAGTGGCAGTTTAGTCAAATGGCTGAAAGCGCAGGCCTTGCGACAATGGTCAATTTGCTTGCCCAAGCTTACAGGAAGTTTGCAGTCGCTGCGTAACGCATAAAAATAGCAAAGTGTCAGACGCTACGCCTGGCACAACTCTGTCGCTTTTGGAAAAGGGGACATGCGGAAAATTTTTGGCATGCTTTGTGCCGAATGTTTTTTGCAGTCCTCTTTTCTGTTAATGTAACGTCTGCTTAAATCATTAAAAAAGGCCAATTAAAGACGTGAATTTTTTACAATTATCCCGGAAAATTATTGCACCCTTTATTATCGTTGCCTTTTCTACGACAAATCTTTTCGCGCCGATTCCGGCCTCGTATGCCGCGCCGGAGATTTTAACGCCCCCTTCTTTATTCTGGATTCCCGATACTTTAGGCCGTGTAACGGATTTCATCGAAGCGCCCCAATCCTCCGGCACTTTCATTCATATCCAGACCGCTCACGGCCAATACGAGGCCCAAAAGAATATCCAGGCGATTCTTAACTTTCTCTCTAAAAATAATGGAACGAAGCTTTTGCTTCTCGAGGGAGCTTCCCACAAACTGCAGCCTGAGTTATTCCGGTTCTTCCCTCAGGATAAGGAACTTAATTCAAAAATTCTGGATGCCTTAATCCAAAACGCCCAATTCACCGGAGCCGAATCCTTTTTAGTGGAGGCTTCGAACGATCTTCAAGGGTGGGGCGTTGAAAACGCTGACGCGTATAAGGGAAACCTTGAGGCTTTCAAAAGAGTGATCCTCCATAAAGATGCTTCCGAAGCGTTTCTCAATTCCTTTTACATGGAACTTGAAAAAGCTGCGGCATCTCATCTCAACAAGGAGTTAAAGGCCTTTCTTCGCACTCAAAAATCGCACGAACGAGAAATGATCTCCCTTGCGGAATGGCTGCGGTATCTTAAAAAACAGTCTATCAGCCGTCTTGATCTTGATTTTGAGCAAATTTCAAATCAAAAAAAATGGCCGGTTTTAGTCAGGTATTTCCGGCTTGAGGAGATTGGGAAGGGGATTGACGAAGCAAAAGTTGAGAAAGAGAAGAAAAATTTCCTGAATGAATTGAAGGGGCTGAAAATAAGCTTAAAATTGATTCGGGCGTTTGAGGACTCGTGGGGTGAGAAAAGGGGACAGTCCCTCCGAAAAGGGACAGTCCCCTTTTCTACCCGTTTCCTTTTCGAACAACTTCTTGATGCTCTGCCGGAAAGTTTTTCTTTCAAAGCGTACTCTAATCTCCGCATTTTTATCCAGCAGCAGATTTTGACCGAGGAATTGCTCGGAGAGAAGCTCTATGAGGAAACCGACCGACTCACCAATCAATTGTTGGAAACACTGGCTAAAACCAAGGAAGAAAAAGAGATCCTTGTAAGGTTCAAGAATTATCAGTTCTTGAAGAAGTTGTTAAATCTTGAGTTGAGTCGCACGGAATATGAAACCCGTTCCCCCGCACCCTTCCCTCTTCCCTCAGGGGAGAGGGTTAAGGTGAGGGGGGAGGTTGACATTCTTTTTCAAGAAGCCCTTCAATTCTATGAAGGTGCTATTGAGCGTGAGAAATGGATGATTCAGAATGCTGTCCAACGGATGAAGGATCTTAAACAAAATCAACCGGTCCTGATTACAGGAGGGTTCCACGCCCAAGGTTTGAAGCAGATGATCCTGGATTCCGGGTTTTCCTATGTGCAGATTACTCCCCGTATCCATGAAATCTCTAAAGACGCACAAAAACTTTATCTCCAAGCCATGATCGGGCAATCTTTGGTCCGGCACTCCAAAGTAGAACCTCCGTTACGGTCGGATATCCACCAGTTCAGGGGTTTTGACACCCCGTTTGTCCAGGAGACAGGACAAACTATTTTTCAATTAATGAATCGGGTTATTGTTTCAGAAAGGCCGCAGAAAAAAGATGAATTCCTGCCTGTCGTTCAACGGTCCGAACTGGCCCAGTTCTTTAGTGTTACGCAACGCCGCTCTGAAATCCGATCAGATGATTCAGAAATCAACCGGTTGGCCCTCACTCATGCCTCGATACCGGTCGTCGAAGTTAAGTCCACGTTGATTGAAAGAATAGAGGGTGAGGAAGGAAGTTACCGGCTCATTAGGGATGAATCCACACTGCGGCTGATGTTGGAAGAAATTTTAAAGCTGGAAGGAAGGAATGTGGCAGAGCCCGTCGATTACGCTTCCAAATTTACAAGTGTTAAAGTGAACGGTAAACCAGTCCCTCTGGATGCTGATTACATCCTGAAAAAAGACATTCGGGTTACTGTTTCGCTCGTTCAACCTCGCGCAGAGGTGCGCAATCAGGTTGAGGGTCCGAAAGGTGCTGAACCAGCCATTGAGCAGCTGCTTGAAAGTGTCAAAACTGGCCGCTCCGAGGTCCGTCATTACAAGGAAGACTTGCTCGCGGCTTCCCTGGATAAGGTTTTTCATGAGATCTTCCGGCACTACAGGCGTCACCGGAAATCAAGGCATATGAGTGTGACTACCTTCCCCAAGACCTATGCCCTTGAAATCGAGGATTCGGGGGATGTCCGTTTAATTGATACGGAAAATGCGTCCGCGCTCCTGGTTTCACTGCCTTTTAATAAACCTCATATTTATTTTACTCAAGTGATGCAGGCCAAGGCCATTCATATTAAATCCATTGCCATACAGTTTGAAGAGGATATACCCCTGGATACCCAGAGCAATCTCGAAGAGCGGCTTAAAAATTTTCTTGTAACTTATTTTGCGGCCTGGGCCTATCCCACGGATTTTTCCAAAATCTCCCCTTTGCTCGTTGCTCATTCGCACACTGAAGAAAATGACGGAAAAAATTATATCTCCCCGCGGCAAAAGCCCACCCGCCATAAAGTGACTCTCTCCCGAGCCGAAGTGCGAAATGAGAAAATAACGGTTCAGAAGGGTCAGCGTTCTGAATTGCGCGCAAAAGCGGCAACTTCGCGGCCCATTTTTGGATTTACACGGCTGGAACGTTTATCCCAATTGGAAGAGGAATCCAACCGTTTGATGGCGGATATCTTCAAAGTCAAAGCTGAAGCAAATTTCAAAAAAGCCCGGATTTTGAATCCTTCTAAAAGATTTAATTTTGAAAATGATTTAAACCGATTTAGAGGATCGTTCGGACAATTACTTTTTCAGGTAAGCAGTATCAGCGGTGCTTTTAATGAAATTGATGAAAATTTCAGGATTTCTCCGAGCCCGTATCCGGAAGAAACAAGGCCATTTCTGGACCGGATGCGGCGGCAAATCCAAGAGTTGGATGAATCCTTTCAGGCGCTCGGGCAGGATCTCGAGGAATTGCAACTATTATATAACCAGAGCATTCATTCTGATTTTGAAAATAGCCAAACTTTCCTTGATCTTGTGAGACAGGCGGAAAGTCTTCGCAGTGATATAAAAATTCTTTTAGCGGTTAAGGAGAAAGTACCTTATGGCGTGATATCCGTTCAGTGGGCTGGGCAAATGGTTCGCTTTATCTGGGGTTTTATACGGAGCTGGTGGAAGGGAGAAGTCTCTAGCTGGGCGGCGTCTTACCGGAAAATAAGCAAGCAGGAAAGGCACAAGCGGGTCGAAGTGACGTTGCGGCACATTCAGGAAACGCTTTTAGACTATCAAAAGGAAGGTATTTTCCAAATTGATGATTATGACCAGCTCAACTTTGTCGTGGATAGTGTCAAAAGAGATTTTATCGGGATCATGCTGGCCATTCCATTTCCTCTCCGGGAGAATTTTAGTGGAGAATCCCTTCGGCCTATTTATGATTTGGACTTTTCCTTCCTTCTCGTGCAGTCTCCCAAAAGACCAGCCGCGGTTCCGCGTTCTGAACTTCGCAATGAAGACGAACCTGAAAAAAAGCCCGACGATGAGACGACATCCATTATCCAAGTTCCTTATGAAGATGAGTTTAATGATTTTATCCGTACGGCGTACAGGCTCAGCACGGATAAGGGATTTGATTTTCAAGCGCTTCGTGAATTTTTGCACCGTTTTATTCATTGGAAAAGTCTGATTATAAAATTCGACACTAATCAAACCCGTTATGAATCCATATTCACTCCCTTGCGCGAAAATGCCCTTGCGGCAGCCTGGCGGCGGATTGTGTTGCATCAATTGATCCCCCTTTTGCAGCAGGGAAAGATAAAATTTTCCATAGCTTTCTATAATGGTCTTAACCCGGGCGATCTTATTTTGCCGGGGTATGTTTTTGATTTTTCAAATACCGAGCGTCTTGCGAAGGGGAAGGATCTAGTGATCTATATTTTTAACAATCTGGATGATGTTAGCCACGGCGTGAATTTAACGATGGGGCTGGTTTCAAGTTTTATCCAGGTGCCCTTTGACCGCTTCCAGAAACATTACGTTGTCTTGGTTCCGGCTTCCCGTTCCGAAATCCGCCAGCCCAGGGGGGCTATTGAGCACATTCTTGATAAGCTCGTGATTTATAAAAAGATTTTTAACCGGACTTCCCGTGCAAGAATCCGTGAGAAAATGGTTAAGAAAGTTGCGCGGTTGTGGGCCCTGCGCCATCGGCAAGCATCTTTTTCCAGCACCCATGAAGCTGAAGACGGTGCCTTTCTGTCGGCTTTAAGCGACGCCTTTGCGGTTGCCGTGCTTAAAGAATTAAATCGTGCCAAATATGCGAATTGGAACAGGCCTATTTCCTTAGCCGAAGATTTTAAAGTCCATTTGGTTGATTTGCCTGAAAAATATCATCCAGATCGGACAAAAACTCCTTTGGATTTGCTTTTGGCTCAGCAGCTAAGCGTTGAAATGATTGAGGAAGGCCTGAAAGGGAGTCCGGTCACTGTGCAAATTTCTGAGCTCTGGGTCTACGGGGTCGAGAATTATCACAGTAGTATCTATAAGATCCTGCCGACAGTTTTAAAATGGAAGAATTATGAATCAGGAACAGATTATGAAATAGATGTTCAAACGGTTCCCGGAGCCATTCCGTCTCAGACCTCCTGGTCCCCGGCAAGTCGCTCTGCTGGCAGCCGTGTCACGATTACTTTTAAGGGACTTCACCGTGCAGGCCAAGGCGGTGCGTTGAAGCAACCGGAATTTCAACGTTCGGAGCTTCGTTTGACGGCTGAAAATCAGACGTCAGGCGGCGCTTCCCGGAAAGGAATTCAAGGGGTTGTGCTGAAGATCACTGACGGGATTATTCCACTTGCAGTTACGCTCTACGGCACGGAAAAAGAAATCGACTCCCTTATTGAGGAATTCCTTAAATCCGTTCCTGCGGCAAGGCTTCAGTCGTCTATTCAGAATTTACGTGCCGAAAAATTTAAAACCGCCGGTCAAATTCTTGCCCTTCAAGGGGATGTCATTATGCTCGGGCCCGAGTTAATCAAACAGGGCGGACTCGCTTTTGCGGGGACGGTCTTTGGTGAAAAACCGGTTATTGCGATTGCACCGACTAAAGATATTGTCGAGTTTGTTGAGGATTATAATCGTCGCGCCGTAAGGCTTAAAAAGATCCGTCATGCCCGCAATGTTCGGGAGGCCGTTCAGCTTTTACGCGAAGCAGGAAAACAACCTTTAAGGACGCAAGCCTATATCAGCAGTGCTGAATCCCTTGATCTTGCCCAAGCCCTGGAGAAACAACTAGGGGACCCGAATATCACCCGCATTACGCCCAAAATGTTTGATCAGACAATTGCACGCGCCGAACTGCGTGATTTTGTCACGGACCTGCGCGTCCGCTACCAGCGCCTCGCCCAATCTGCCTAAGAAGAGAAAAAGGGGCCGTCCCAAACGTCCGATAATCAAGCGTTGGGGAGGCTAGACAAAATCAGGAGGGTACGGTATGATATCCACTTTTCTGAATCGGATCACAGGCCAAGTTCATTTTTTTACAAATACAATTGAGAGCTCATAAGGGCGCAGTTTCTTTATAACCCTTTTTGTTTCCTTACGTTATGGATGATATTGACCGCCAGCTGCTAACCTATCTTCAAAAAGAAATTCCAGCCGCCACAAGCCCTTTTGAGAAAATCGGCAGCAAGATCGGCATTGACAGCGCCGAGGTGCTTTTAAGGATCAACCGGCTTAAAGAAGAAAAAATCATCCGCCAAATCAGCGCCATCTTTGATACCAAAAGCCTTGGCTATAAGAGCACGCTTGTGGCGATGCGCTTTCCGGAAGAAAAACTGGATGAGGCGGCCAGCGTCATCAATGAGCATCCCGGTGTAAGCCACAATTATAAAAGAAGCCACGATTTTAATCTCTGGTTTACCATTGCCGTACCGCCCACAGATTCCCTTGAAGAACATATCCAAAGGCTGCACGAGCTTTCCGGAGCCGATAAGACCTTGATTCTTCCCACGCTTAAACTTTTTAAAATCGGCGTTAAACTTGATTTAACCGGCAAAGAATCCAAGGAAGAATCCCTGGATGAAATTTATGATGAAAGAAGGCGGCGTAAGATCGCGCCTGACCTTACGGAAAAAGATGTCGATGCCATTCGCGTGTTGCAGGAAGACCTGCCGCTCGTGGATGAGCCTTACCAGCGTATTGCCTCAGAGCTTGGGACGAGCGAATCCCACCTTTTTGAAATGATCCAGTCGTTTACTCAGCGCGGGTATTTGCGCCGGGTTGCGGCCATTTTGCATCACCGGCGCGCCGGTTTTGCGGCCAACGCCATGGTGGTGTGGCAAATCCCGGAAGAAAAACAGGATCAGGCGGGAAGCCAAATGGCTCTTTTCCGCGAAGTGAGCCATTGTTATAAACGGCCTGTTTATCCTGAATTTCCCTATGCCCTTTACACCATGATTCATGCGCCCAAGATTTCGGACTGTGACGCCATTGCCGATCGGATTGAAGAAAAAGTGGGGAAGTGGCCGCGGTACAGTCTTCTCAGCACAAAAGAATATAAAAAAATCCGTTTGAAATATTTCACAAAAGAACTTGATGAATGGTGGCTAAAATCAGGGCAGCCATGCCTTTCATTGAAGAAATAAGAATGATTTACCTTGGAAGGAAGGTGAAGGATCATGAAACTCAGAGATGAATGGGTGAATAAAAGATTGCAGGATTCAAACCGGTCGCAGATGCATTACGCCCGTAAAGGGATTGTGACGGAAGAAATGGCTTATGTGGCGCACCGGGAAAATCTAACGCCTGAATTTGTGCGCGACGAAGTGGCGCGGGGGAGGATGATCATCCCTGCCAATATCAATCACCGGAATTTGGAACCCATGGCGATTGGGATTAACTCCAAATGCAAAATCAATGCGAATATTGGAAACTCGGCGATTACTTCCGATATTCCCAAAGAAGTGAATAAACTTGAGATGGCGGTGAAATTCGGCGCCGATACCGTGATGGATCTATCCACCGGTCGGCATCTGGATGAAACCCGTCAGGCGATTATTGAAGCAAGTGCTGTCCCTGTTGGGACTGTCCCCATTTATCAGGCCCTTGAGCTTGTGGATGGGAAACCTGAGAACCTGACCGCCGACATTATGTTTGAGGTGATTGAACACCAGGCCAAGCAAGGCGTGGATTACATGACCATTCATGCCGGAGTGCTCATCGAGCATCTTCCGCTTGTGGCGAATCGGATTACCGGAGTCGTAAGCCGCGGAGGTGCGATTTTAGCCCAGTGGTGCTTAAGGCATAAAAAGCAGAACTTTTTATACACGGAGTATGACCGGCTGCTTGCGATTTGCAAAAAATATGATGTCACCATCAGTCTAGGTGACGGTCTTCGCCCGGGCTGCGTGGCGGATGCCAGTGACCGCGCACAATTTGCGGAACTTGAAACCTTGGGGGAATTAACCCTTAAGGCCTGGGAGCAGGATGTTCAGGTGATGGTCGAAGGTCCCGGCCATGTCCCAATGGATCAGATTCCGATGAATATTGAAAAGCAAATTAAGGTTTGTCACGAAGCGCCCTTTTATGTTTTAGGTCCGCTTGTGATAGACATTGCTCCGGGTTATGATCACATTACCTCTGCGATTGGGGCAGCGATTGCGGGTCAGCACGGTGCGGCCATGCTTTGTTATGTGACGCCCCGCGAACATTTGGGGCTTCCGGACTTAGATGACGTCAAACAGGGAGTCATTGCCTATAAGATTGCGGCCCACGCTGCGGATATTGCGCGCAAAAGGCCCGGCGCGCGCGATCGCGATGACGAACTTTCCCGCGCGCGGTTTACGTTTAACTGGAACAGGCAGTTTGAGTTGTCGCTTGACCCCGAACACGCCCGTGCCCTTCATGACGAAACGCTTTCGGATGATTACTTCAAGGAAGCGGAGTTTTGTTCTATGTGCGGGCCTAAATTCTGCTCGATGCAGCTTTCCCAGGAACTCACAAAGCTTGGTCAGGAAAATCAGGCGGCGCGGGAAGTCAAAAAACAGGAAAGACAGGAAAAGCTTTTAAAGGCCTGATATGTTAAAGAAAACTTACGATACGTTAGAAGACGAAATCCGGGCGCTTAAAAAAGAGCGCAATGCCATTATCCTGGCCCATAATTATCAGGTGGGTGAAATCCAGGATGTGGCGGATGTAACCGGAGATTCTCTGCGCCTTGCCCAGCACGCCACACAGACGGATGCGGATGTGATTCTTTTTTGCGGAGTTCATTTTATGGCGGAAACCGCAAGCATCCTGTGCCCGGACAAAAAAGTGCTTGTGCCGGATCTTGAGGCCGGCTGTTCGCTCGCCGATATGATCCGCCCGGAAGATATCCGTGAATGGAAAACAGGGCACCCTGAAGGCGTGGTGGTCTGCTATATCAATACGTCCGCAGCCGTTAAAGCCGAATGCGATTATTGCTGCACTTCTTCCAATGCCGAAAAAGTGGTTCGCGCCATTGCTGAGGATAAAGAAATCCTTTTTGTGCCGGATTTTTTTCTCGGCACATTTGTCAAGCAGCAGACGGGCCGGAAAAATATGGAACTTTGGCGCGGTTATTGCCCCACCCACGTGATGATTCAATCCAAAGATATTGAAGTCCTGCGTAACGCGCATCCATCCGCAGAATTTTTAATGCATCCCGAGTGCGGCTGTCTGACCAAATCGATGCACCTTGCCGACCGCATCTTATCCACCGAAGGCATGATCCGTTATGTCCACGAATCACCGGCCCAAGAATTTATCGTCGCAACGGAAGTGGGGATTTTGCACCGGATGCGCAAAGACCATCCGGAAAAAAACTTTATCCCGGCCAGCGCTCACGCGGTTTGCAGTTACATGAAGATGAATACGCTCGAAAAAGTGGCTCAATCGCTTGAAAAGCTTCAATATGAAGTAAAAGTTTCAGCCGAACTCGCCGCGCGTGCCAAGCGCCCTATTGAAAGAATGCTTGCCCTCGCATGATTCCGCGAAAAAAAACACGCCAGGTCAAAGTCGGTAACGTCACGGTCGGAGGCGACGCTCCCATCCGCATCCAGTCCATGACCACGACCCACACACGGGATGTTGACCAGACCGTGGATCAAATTGCCCAGCTTGCCGAAGCGGGCTGCGAGATCGTTCGTGTGGCCTGTCCGACCGAAGCCGATGCCCGCGCCCTTGGCAAGATTAAATCCAGAATCAAAATCCCGCTTGTGGCGGATATCCACTTTAATTACCGGTTTGCTTTGATTGCCCTGGATGAGGGCGTGGACAAACTGCGTCTTAATCCCGGCAATATCGGAAAAAAAGAAAGAACCGTTGAAATTGTGGAAAAGGCCAAAAAACAGGGAGTGCCGATTCGGATCGGCGTCAATGGCGGATCCCTTGAAGAAGACCTCATGCAAAAATTCGGGCCCACACCCGAAGCGCTTGTCGAAAGCGCCAAACGCCACGTGGCCATTTTGGAAGAGCTTGATTTCCGAGACACTATTATTTCTCTTAAAGCGTCTGACGTTCCCACAATGGTTGCGGCTTACCGGCTGGCAAGTCAGACGTTTGATTATCCGCTTCATCTGGGAGTGACCGAGGCAGGGACACTTTTAAGAGGGAGTATTTATAACGCGATTGGGATTGGAACCTTGCTTCAGGAAGGGATTGGTGACACGATCCGGGTTTCCCTGACCGCTGAATCCGTGGAAGAAATCAAAGTCGGGAAAATGATCCTTGAAGCGCTCGGCCTTCGAAAAGGCGTGCGTGTGATTTCCTGCCCGAGCTGCGGCCGGGCGGAAGTGGACGTGTTTAAGCTTGCCAATGAAGTCGAAACCCGCGCGATGAAATTAAAAGACCCGATGACGATTTCTGTTTTAGGCTGTGTGGTGAACGGCCCCGGAGAAGCGCATGAATCTGATTTCGGCGTCACCGGCGGCAAGGATAAAGGCATGATTTATATTGACGGCAAGCAGCACCGCGTGGTGAATGAGAACGAGCTCGTGGATGAATTATTTAAAGAAATCGAAAATAAAAAAAATACTCCTCAATGAAAGTCAGTTCTTCAAAGCCCTCGACCTTTAATTTTGGTTCTTTCACGGATATCTACGAAAAAATTCAAGCGGGTGAACGTCTGACTTTTGAGGACGGCGTCAGGCTTTATCAAACCAATGATCTAACGATGCTTGGCGCACTCGCGCAGATTGTTCGCCGCCGCTTAAACGGCAACCGGGTATTCTATTCAATCAACCTTCATATGAATCACACAAATGTCTGTACTTTGCGCTGTCTTTTCTGCGCCTTTGCCCGAAGGCCCGGCGAAGAGGGTGGCTATACCTTCGCCCCCGAAGAAATCCAGGAGAAAGTCCGCCAGGCGATTGAAAAATGGCAGATCAACGAAGTTCATATTGTAGGCGGCCACAACCCTGATCTCGGGATGGATTATTACCTTAAAATGATTCAGATGATCCGCGAGGCAAACGCTTCGATTTATATCAAGGCCCTGACTGCACCGGAAATTGACGATCTCGCCAAGCGCACCGGCCTGTCTTACCGTGAAGTATTGGTCCAACTCAAGGCGGTCGGGCTTGACGGCATGCCGGGCGGCGGTGCTGAGATTTTTGCACCGCGCACGCGAAAGAAAATTTGCTCAGAAAAAATTTCAGCCGACGAGTGGCTTGAAATCCACGGGATCGCGCATGAGCTGGGACTCAAGACCAATGCCACCATGCTCTACGGGCATATTGAAAGCGATGAAGACCGCGTGGATCATGTGCTCAGGCTGCGGGATCTCCAAGATCAAACCCGCGGGTTTTATTCTTTTATTCCGCTTTCGTATAACGCCGAAAATACCCCAATGGGGAAACTGGGGGAAGCGGGCGGGTTTCTTGATCTAAAAGCGTATGCGGTGTCGCGGCTCCTTGCCGACAATATCCCGCATCTTAAGGCCCACTGGATTACGACAGGACTGAAGCTTGCCCAAGTGGCCCTTTCTTTTGGGGTGGATGATCTTGGAGGAACCAATCTTAACGAAAAAATTGTGCATGAGGCGGGTTCCGAAACACCCACGGACTTGAGCCGGGATGAGCTTGAATATTTGATCACAAGCGCCGGTTACGAACCGTGTCTTGTGGATAGTTCCTATGAATATGTGAAGGGGGAAGCGTGAAGCGAATCCGAACGAATGAAAATCAATTGGTCAAAGTTGCTGTGCAAGGCCGTATTGCCAATGCCGTCCAGTGGGCTGAATTTGAAATGGCGCATGACGGCCGTCCCTTTGCCCTGCCCAGCACAGGCGGGATTGTCTATAACGTGAAGACCGGGGACAATGCCTTTCAATGGGAAGGGGATCATATTGAACCGGGCGTGTCTGCCGTCCTGGATGAGGAAAAGCGCAGTTCACGCGCCAACATGGGATTTAATTTTTTGGCGTGTGTGGGCAACACCGCCCGGATTGTCACGGGCGATGCCAAAGGGTGTAAAGGCATTGTAACCGGGCACCACGGCGGCGTTGAGCACGTCACGATTGATTTTGATGATGTGACTTTATCGAAGCTCACGATGGATGACAAAATCCTGATCGAATCTTTCGGACAGGGGCTTAAGCTTCTTGATTTCGCTGAGATCAAAGCGTACAGCCTTGACCCGGCCCTTTTCCATAAACTGCCCATTCAGGTTCTTCCCGGAAACAAACTGGAAGTGGGCGTGACCACGATTGTTCCGGCCGCATTAATGGGATCCGGAATGGGGCACAACAATATTGGAACCGGGGATTGCGATATCATGACGCATGACGCCGGCGAAGTAAAAAGACTCAAGCTTGATCAAATTTGTTTTGGGGATTTCGTGGCTGTTACTGACCACGACCATTCTTACGGCAGGACGTTCCGTAAGGGTGCGGTCACCATTGGCATTGTTGTTCATTCAAACAGCACGCTTGCAGGGCACGGGCCCGGACTTTCGACGCTTCTGACGTCTTCTAAAGGAGATATCCGTCCTGTGATTCACCCGCACGCGAATTTGGCGCGCGTCCTCGGAATTGGAAAGTATCGAAAGAAGAAGTAACGGAGAAAATTCATGTCCACAAACGGTATTTTGCATTTTATTCAGTGGGTTCACTATTTAGCCCTTTCCTTATGGGTGGGAGGAATTACTTTTTTTTCTGCCGTTGCCGCTCCTTCTATTCACGGTTCAATGGCCTCCCGTGCGCTGGCCGGACAAATTGTGGGAAAAATGCTTAAAAGGCTTAATCTTATTGAACTCACCTGTTGTGTCCTGCTGCTCGCAACCAGTTTTTTATCGCTGCGTTTTGTGCGGGAGCGAAACCACTGGCTCTGGTACCTTATCCTCGCCATTTGCTTAATGGGGACGCTTACCGCTTTTTACAGTTTTCATCTTGCGCCCCGCCTTGAAGCCATCAAGACAGGCGTTCCGACTTTTGACAGCCTTTCGCCGAATCATCCTTCCAAAATTGAATTTCACCGGCTGCATCAGCTTTATGTCCGTTTAATGAGCCTTAACCTGGTTGTGGGCCTGCTTGTTTTGTATGGCTCTGTTGTCCTCCTGAAATAACCGGGACACTCCAATGGAAAATTTCTCCCGTTACGAACGGCAGTGGATTCTTAAAGAAATCGGATTTGAAGGTCAAAAGAAACTGCAGGTCTCTTCGGTGGTTGTGGTGGGACTCGGAGCGCTGGGTTCGGTTTCAAGCCAGATCCTCGCCCGCGCTGGCGTGGGAAAGCTCACACTCATTGACCGAGATTTTCTTGAAATCAATAATCTTCAGCGCCAGGTGCTGTATGAGGAGGCGGATGTCAGGGATCATTTGCCCAAAGCCATTGCCGCAGCGCGAAAACTAGGGAAAATTAATTCGGAAATTGTCATTGAAGCGCACACAAGCGACGTGAACGCTGAAACCATTGAGGAGCTCCTCGAAGGTTCAGACCTCATCGTGGACGGGACGGATAATTTTGAAACGCGTTTTCTTCTCAATGATTACGCTTTAAAAAAGAATATTCCCTGGATTTATGGGGGAGCGGTTAAAACAGAAGGAATGGCTTATGTGATTTTGCCGGGCGAAGGAGCTTGTCTTCGCTGCCTTTACCCGCAGGCGCCGCCTCCGGGCCAATTTCAGACCTGTGATCAGGTGGGGGTGCTTGCATCCGCGGCCCATATGATTGCATCTTTTCAGGCGGCGGAAGCCATTAAAATCTTGACCGGCAATCAGCGCCAAGTTTCCCGAAAACTTTGGAAAATGGATTTGTGGAATACACGCTTTGAAGGTTTGGGTGTTTTATCTTTAGCGGAAGACCGCTGTGATGGATGCCGAAATAAAAACTTTCCTTACCTCACGCGTGAGGCGGGAATGCGGACCGTCACCCTTTGCGGGCGCAACGCGGTTCAGATTTATCAAAGTCATACGGCCGAAATCAATTTTAAAGAGTTGGCAGCGAGATTGGCAGGCCGGGCCGAAGTTGAGTATAATGATTATGTCTTGAATATCCTTCCCGAATCGTACCGGATCACGGTGTTTTTAGACGGCCGTGCGATTGTCAAAGGCACAGAAGACGCCGGGAAGGCAAAAAGTCTTTATGCAAAATACGTGGGAAGCTAAACTCCGCAAGATCAGAATTTGTGAATCGCGGAGTAATACTCAACAAGGCAGCAAAATCACAATTTGTAGCCTTGCTGAGTATAAACGAAAGGTTTGGAGGGAAAAATGGAAAAAGTGATTTTGACGCGCGGAGGATACGAAAAAATGGCTGAGGAATTGAACTTTCTTAAGACTAAAAAACGGCGCGAAGTTGCCGATCAACTTGAGTATGCCCGAGCCCTGGGGGATTTAAGGGAGAATTCAGAGTACGAAACAGCCAAAGAAGCCAAGCACCAGCTTGAAATAAGGATCGGCAATCTTGAAACCCGGCTAGCGAATGCCCGGATTGTGGACCCAAGCGAGTTGCCGCAGGATAAGGCTTATTTGGGCGCGACGGTGGAATTAAAAAATATCGACACCAAGGATGTCTTCCGTTATACCCTGGTGTCCCAGGATGAAGCGGACTTCTCAAAAGGGAAAATTTCAGTGACGTCTCCGATTGGAAAGGGTTTGCTCGGAAAAGCTCCGAAGGATATCGCCGAAATCCAGGTTCCTGCCGGAAAAATCCGGCTGGAGGTTCTTAAATTGGTGAGAGAATGAATCTCTTTTTAGCGCCGCTTTATTCCTTGTTTAGTCTTGGTTTTTACCGCGGGATTATCCGCTCGCGCCTGCGCAGCGGTTTTCTTTATCTTGTCTATCTTTCTGTGATTGCAACCCTTTTAATGTCCGTCTGGCTTGTCCGCCGGGGCATTCCGCAAATGAACAGTTTTTTGGAATGGGCCAAGTCCCAAATGCCGACGCTCACCTGGACGCCGGAAGGCCTGGTAATGAACGCCGCGAGCCCTCAGACGATGGTGCACCCGGAGCTTGGGCCGCTGGTCATATTTGATATGAACCGGACGGATGTGGATTTAGGTACCATGCAGAACGTGGTGATGTTTGTGACTTCGAAGAAAATTTTTGTCCGGCAGGGCCTTAACCAGATTAAAGCTTATGATCTCACAAGGATAAGCGCCAAGGGCGGGCAAGGGGAAGCTGCGGGAGCGGTTCCGATCAATGGGGAGACGCTTCAAAAGTTTTACGATTCTGTCCGGCCCTGGTTTGTGGTGCTGGGGATTTTATTCTTCTTTATTTTCTTCCTGGTCTGGAAATTTTTGGCCGCGCTTCTATATTCGTGGGTGGGACTCCTCATTAATTTTCTTCGCCGCCCCCGGTTAAATTACAGCGCGATCCTTAACGTGAGTTTTTTTGCCCTCACGGCCGTAACCCTGATCCAGCTCTTGCAGCTGTTATTTCCCTTTTTGGGGCGTCTTCCTTTTGGTTTTGCGGGGAGTTTGTTTGTAACGGGAATTTATCTTTTTCTCGCGATCAAGAAGACAGAAGATAAAGACTTTCAGGATTCTTCGCTTTCTTCTTCCGAGTCGGTTTAAAAAATAGGGGACGGTTCTATTTTCTATTTCATCAAGCAAAAAATAGAACCGTCCCCTATTTTTGCGCTATTCAATTTCAATCGAAACATTCGGTTTCTTTCCTCGCGTTTTGGTTTCAAAATAAGAAATCAGGGACCCGGCCAGGATAATTAAAAAGGCGCCCGCAAGGGTTGTTACTTTAAGCGTTTCACCCCACAGGATAAACCCGTATAAAAAAGAGAGTAAGGGCGTGAGGTAAGAAAAGGGGCTTATAAGTGATGCCCTGCCGACTCGAAGGGCGTTTGTCATCCACCACTGGCCATAAAAAGATCCTACCGCAACCCCGGCCAGCGCGAGCCATTCTTTCGCCTCCGGCCATTTGAATCCAAAGGGTAAAAAGAAAATGGATCCAAGGGTAGAAATCGCCGTGAAGTAAAAAATAATGGTGAAGGGGGATTCCCTTTGCTTGACCGCGCGGATCGAAACGTAGGCAACGGCCGCAAACACAGCCGATAAAACCCCTAGGAAAACCATCCAGTCCCATCCCGCAAGCCTTGCTTCCACCAAGAGGTAAACGCCGAGAAAGGCTAATCCGATCATGCTTAAGAGGAGCGGGCTTGGCCGCTCTTTTAAAAAAAGAATGGCGAAAATGGCAGCAAAGATGGGAGCGGAGTAGTTCAGCATCACCGCGGTTCCCAAATGGAGGTTGGCAATGGTGTAAAAATGGAGTGTGAGCGCGATAAAACCGCTGATTCCCCGCAGGATCATGACCCTGCGTTCGGTGCCTAAAAATGAAATTTTGCGGTGAAACATCACGGCCCCGACCATAAGGCTTCCGAAGAAACTGCGGAAGAAAACAATTTCGAGGCTTGGCAGTGTCCGGCTTGCGATTTTGACACAGAGGGCCATGATAGAAAAAGCGAAAGAAGCCTGAATCATCAGGAGGATACCGGCACGTTCGTGCTTGGAATGTTTCAAGGGACTAAAATAATTTTTCCGAAATTAGCACGGTCCTGCATCCGCTTAAGGGCGCTTTTGGCATCCCTTAGGGGAAAGATTTGGTCAATGACGGGCCGAAGTTTTTTCTTTTTAACAAGACGGATGACTTTGCGGAGTTCTTCGATCCCGCCCATATAACAGCCGGCTATCGAAAATTGTCTGACAAAAAAGAGCCGTAAATCAAGATTTGCCGTGGGGCCGCTTGTGGCCCCGCATGTGACAAGCCTTCCTTTTTTGGCGAGGCTGGCCACGCTTTTCGTGAAAGTGGCCGGGCCGATATGCTCCAGGACGACGTCGACGCCGCGTCCATTCGTGATTTTCTTGACTTCGGCAAGGAAATCTTTTTTTTGGTAATTAATGACTTCATGAGCGCCGATCGCTTTGGCACGGCGCATTTTTTCCTCCTCGCCGACCGTTGTGATAATGTGAGCGCCAAGGTATTTTGCGATCTGAATCGCCGCGCTTCCCACGCCGCTTCCTGCCGCATGGATCAGCACTTTTTCGCCTTTTTTAAGTTGCGCGCGGGTTACAAGCATGTGCCACGCGGTTAAGTACACAAGCGGGATGGAGGCCCATTCTTCAAAACTCAAACGGCGCGAAACGGGAATGATATTGCGCGCGGGCGCCTTGACATATTCGGCGTATCCTCCGTTTACCTGAAACCCTGTGATATGGTATTGATCACACAGGCTGTCCCACCCGGATTTACAGAAGTGACATTTTTCGCAGGAAATACCGGGAACCACAATGACGGGTTTCTTAAGGGGGACACCCCGGACCTCAGAACCGGTCTGGACAACGACGCCTGCGACATCGCAGCCCAGGATGTGAGGCATTGAGATTTTAATGCCGGGCATTCCCATAAGTGTCCACAAATCCAGGTGATTCAGCGCGCAGGCCCTGACTTTAACAAGAACCTCATGAGGGCCGATGTGAGGAATCTCCGCGTACGTGTGCTCAAGCTGGTCGAGGCCCCCGTGATTTTTAAAAACAACGGCCCGCATTTTCTGCGCTTCAAAATTCATGTCCTTGCGTATTTTTTTGGATTTCATAGAGTGTTTTCCTTATAGCAATTACGAGCAATGATGAACAAGGACGCTTAACTTAGATTAATCAATTTGCAATAGCATAGATTCAAAGGTATTCTAACAACACTTTGAAGATCAATGAAATAAAATTTCGGTTACCGCTTGTTAAAATCACCGCAATTTTTTTGTCTTTTTCTTTAATCCTTTCAGAAAGTTCTTTATATGCTTTGCCCGCTCCTGCGAAGCCTGCAACTATTTCTATCCCGGCTGAACTTGGAGCCATCGAGGGAACCTTCATTCCGTCACTCACAACTCAAGACACACGACCCAAGACAGTTATTTATATTCAGGACGCCCACGACTCCCTTGAAGCCCAAAGGAATATTGCCAAGATTATTCAGCATCTTGTGAAGCAATATGGCGTTAAAACGGTTTACGAAGAGGGGTATGAAGGCCTGGTCCCGACGGACGACTATTTTGGGTTTATTAAGGATTCCGCAATCAAACAAAAAGTTTCGTATTTCTTAATGGACAAGCTCCGAATCGGAGGAGCGGAATATGCGCATATTAACCGTAGAAAGACTTTTAAACTCATTGGCGCGGACAATATCCGTCTTCATCTTGAAAATATTGCCGGATATAAGCAGAGCGCAATTTATAAAGAGGAAACGGCAAAAGATTTAGCGGCCCTTGAAAGTGAAGTGGGAAAATTAGCGAACCGTTATTTTTCAAAAGAGCTCAAGGATTGGCTCAAGGTAAAACGGCAACGGGATACAAATCGGCTCGGTTTATTGGAATATCTGAAAAGAGTTATAACTGTCTTGAGCCGTGAGTCTTGGGTTGCGTATCCTAACATTCATCTGCTGCTCGCTAGTGAAAACTCCAATAATCCCTTGATTCTCGAGAAAGTCAAAACTCTGGATTCGAAAGTTCTTTTTCAGGAAATCAATGCCCTTGAGAATCTTTTTGCAAGCCGGCTTTTAAAAACAGAAAAGAACAAAAAAATCTACTTTTTTCTCAAGAGCCTGGGACTCTTAAAACAGCTGAATGATCTTTCAGTGACCTCAGCCGAATATGAGGCGGTTAAGCCCTTACTTCAGAAATTTAAAACCCGCGCGCTAGCCAAGTTTATTGCGAGTCAAACCAAGCGCTCCGTTGTGTTGTCAAAGCGCTGGGAAAAAAATGTCCGCTTTGCGATCCGGTTTTATGACATTGCCCGTGTCCGGGATGAGGCTATTGAAGCGCGTCTTGACGATTTTATTCTTCATTCCGATGAGCAAATCAGCGCACTGGTTTTTGGCGGGTTCCATCAGGACAGAATCAAAGAATTCTTAAAAAAAAGAAATATTTCCTACGTTGTTGTTTCCCCGAGGATTCGGGAAATTGATTTAAAGCATCAGGAATATTACCAGCGGTTAATGTCGGTGGGGTATCACTCTTTTGAAATGCGGTTGCAACTTGCCACCGCTTCCCGTCCCCAGTCTGTTTTCTCCCTTCCCACCGGCCGCTCTGAAATTCGGAAGATTTATAACCATTTTCTCCAACTCGATGAGAAATGGATATCAGAACCCCATTCTGAGGTGCAACAGAAAGCAATAGAGGCAACGAAAAACGAAGGAAGAATTAGTGGGAAGAATGAGGGTGTCGGCGCTTTTGGAAGTGATCGAAGAGTTGAAGGGCGATCACGATTACTAAGACCGTCGCCATGGCTAGAAGAGCTGTTCCGAACATTCTATGTCTCCTTTTTATCTTTATTGGAGGGACATACCCATATTCCACAGATAAAGAACCCCGTTAACAGGATATATGCCGCGATTCGAAACTTCAAGGAGAAATTAACAAAAAACCGGCTGGCAAAAGCAGCGGCTAATGTCAGATTGAAGGAGTTCATAAACGTCCGGGCAATCAAATCTCTTTTCGAATCATCTAAACAAACCACAATTTCTCCTTTTGGAAGCGGAGCGCAGCTTATCAGAATAATGATAATAAGTAAATATAAATATTTATATAATATAAATTACAATGAAGTAGGGGCTCGTTCTGAAGTGCGGACAAATTCTGCCATTGATCCGTTGATTGGAAATGTGCTGGCCGATGATTTTCTGGTGGTGGATTCGGATTTTTATGCCTTGGACGATCTGCACGATTCGCTTATGGCATCTTCCCTTCAAACAGCGACGCTTCTTTCACGCATCGCTGAGGGGCGAAGTGATCCAAAGACAACGGATCCAAAACTTGTTGAAATCGTGAAAAGCGACTTTAACCAGCGATCGCATACAGGGATGTTTAATACAAATCACAGGATTAGAGAAATCATGGATGATCCTTATGTCATTGGATATCGAGCCCACGTGATTGGGAACCTCGCCCGCTGGCTTCTGCCTATTTTGGAGGGGGATGCATCACAGAAGCTGGAGGGCAAATTATTAAAATGGGAAAAAACAGCGGGCAGCATTCGCAGTCTGACGGAACAATATCTTAAATTCCACGGCCTTTTGATCCCCGAATATATGCTTACCTACCCGGAACCCCTGGAAAGAGTACTGGCCCATGAAATCTTTCACGGGATCCTGGAAGGAGAACATCCGCTGCTTGCTAGCGGGTACCGTGCAATTTTACAAAATCCTGAAAAAAGCAAGCTGCTAAAAAATATTTTTCGAACGACCATTTATGCGTCCAATTTAAATACGGATGTTCTAAACGCTGAACTGGCGGCAAAAAAACCATTCCCCGAATCGGAAACAGTATTCTCGCGCTGGTTTGAAGATGAATTTTGGGCTCAAACCGTGGATAACTCGCTGACAGAGGAAGATGCAAAGCGCTTTGAATCGTTTCTGGCCGATATGGCCGAGGAGAATGAAACTTTCAAAAAAGCATTGGAAGAAAAAGACCGGCTTCTTCGTGAAGATGTGGCGCAAAAAATTAAAACATTCAAAGAGCGCATCGCCAAAACTTACCCGGATACTCCCGCCGGCCAATCCTTCCGCTCTGAAGTGAGAAATGCCATTCTACCTGAGCAATCAGCTGTGGGGCCGGAGGAGCGGGGTCTTAAAGCAAATGATTATCCGGATCTTTATCGAGGGGTTCAGGCCTTGTTTGAGCGTCAATGGCCGGCTGGGTACCATGAGAATGGGGAGTGGAAAAGTTTTTTTAGGATTATTGAAAACGGCAGCTTCATCCGATACGGAGTTTTTTCTGCCAATCAAAATGCGCCTCAAATTCATCTTGGGGATATTCCGGAAACGTTCAATCAGCAAGCAGAGCTCATTGCCATTGAAAATCCGGGGCGAAGCCAGCGTCCGGGACAGGTCACGGCAAGTCCTCTCAGGGTTCGAGCCAAGGATCCCGGGGCCATGAAACTTGTTCCTGAAGTCATAAAAAATGATTTTTCGGACCAGTATTGGCTTGAATGGGAAGGCCTTCGCGGACGCACGTGGTGGGCTTTGTACAATCCTTACGCAATTTTTCCCCCGAAGCAAAACGCCGGGGCCGATGAACAACCGCACCATTTAACCTTGACTCGCGGAGACGGGAGGATTTATCAAAGCCGGATTTATCAGGAGAATTATTTGCGGGATATTTTGACCTTTTGGACGAATCTGAATGAATCGCCAAACCTTCAAGGAAAGAAGAAGTTTAGAATGGGAATCAACGGTTGGTACTCCTCCCGAAGGCGCAGGGCACCTAAAGCGGGAGCCTCCCAATCCCAGATTCATGCCCAGCTTGTGCGTTTCGTGTTTCCCATTGAAAGGGTCGAGTTAGCCCGAAAGCGCATCCTCGGGCCGGTGCTGGTTTCGAGTCTCAATGACGGCTGGGGTACGGGCATTGCTTTTGAAGGGACCTCTAAGAGCAAAAATGTTATCGCCCATTTGGCCGCACAGAGCATTAGGGAAATCATTGAAAAAGGGAATTCGTTTAATGTGATTGGAATACCTGGGGACAAGGACCAGATAAAAGTATTTGTCATCAGCAGGCCGCTTAACACGGCACCGCCTTTTGCCAATGAATTGGGATATTCAGAAATCAGCCGGGCTTTTATCGGAGGCACAGGGCTTGTCACTCCGACTTTCCGGGAAGACGCTGTTTCGGCATTACAAAAAGTGACTGCGCCGCAGTCAGAGATCGATTCCATCATTCAAAGCCTAACCCTGCCCCTTGAACCCATTTCCCCTCGCTCCGAAATAAGGATTGCAGCCACCGCACCTTGGAGGATAAATATAAAGGTTGTCGAGAGTTTGCAGAGCGATGTGGTTTTTGTGATTGGGCAGGATGAATTGGACCGGCTTTCGAAACGGCAGTGGACCGAGCTTTTAGGACTAAAGGCGCTTAATAAGGACAAGCTCCACATCCAGGTTCTTGCCGATCCCAAAGAAGGAATGAGCGAGCGGGTTTTTGCGCTTCAGCCCTTTGGCAAAGCTTATTACGGGGCGTGGAACCCGCGGCTCCCGCGTCAGGCTATGGCGATTCATTTTTCTCAAATCAATGAGAAGATTTTTGCGGGCCGGCAGCTTGATCGAGAGGTCGCTAAACTCATTAAAGAACATTTCGGAATTTTTGACGGCGCTTTTGGAACCGCGCTTTTATATGCTTATCACGAAGGAAACCTTGAAGGGTTGGCTATAAAGAATGGCTACCGCTACGACCCCAACGACGTTTACGCCTCCCGCATCCTCAGCGAACTTTTCAAAAATTATGAAATCATCTCCACCGCGGCATGACCCGCCCCTCCACCGCTCCCAACAAAAGTTTTTGAATTTATTGACGATCTCTGGTTCGCACGCTAAAATACGCAAAATTTCAACCATTGAGAAGGGGGTTCAAAATGTCTTACGTTATTACCGAAAAGTGTTTGGGGGAAAGATACGCATCCTGCGTTGCCGTGTGTCCGGTCGATTGCATTTATCCCGGGGATTATAAAGGCGAGGAATTCATGGTGATTGATCCTGTGATCTGCATCACCTGCGGTGCATGTCTTCCGGAGTGTCCAGTGGGCGCGATTGTCGAGTCCGAAGATTATTCGCCGGAGTGGGCAAAAATCAATGCAGATCTTTCGCCTTCCTATAAAGATAATCCCAAAGTGCCGGAACGTGCTAAAAACGATCCGCCGCGAAAACCAGACAATAAACTGGTTCAATAAGTTATGCAAAGGAGCGAAAGCCGTTTTAAAAGCGGCTTTCGCAGGTGAGAGATGCCGAAAGCATTTGTCATGATTGATGTGCAGCCGGGTAAGGAAGACCAGGTGCGTGAGGCCGTGAAAACCCTTGCGGGCGTTCAAATGGTTTATGAAGTGACCGGCGAATTTGACATGATAGCCTTTATCGAAGCGGAGCCCTATAACGCTTTCGCGCGCCTTGTGGCGCATATCCGCCAGACGGAAGGTGTCCGGGATACGGATACCCAGCTTGTCCTTCGATGAAAAAAACGGCGAGTGATCCGCTCGCAAAATTAATCCAGCACTATACGGACGATTTTATCGCGCACAATGCCGCGGCCAAAGTTGTGGCTGACGGACTTCACGTGATTGGAATCGGCTTCCGCCCCATCATTGACCACATGACGTTCCGCACCCTTGACGTTGAAGAAAGAGCCAAAGAGTTTTTACAGTCCGGCTATGTCTATGATGAAAAACTGGGCGTGATCGAGTATGAAAACTGGTGGGCCAAAGTTTATCGCAAGGTCGGTTGCCCCGCTCTTTTTATCGATCAGGCCTTTGACGGCGAACGCGGAAAGGGAAGTTTGATCCCGGAGTGGGTCAGGACTTTTGGGGATAAGGTGCTGCACCATATCGCGATCCAGGTAGATGATATCGTCCACGCTATTTATGCGCTTGAAAAGCAGGGTGTGGTTTTTGCCGGTAAAGTTGTGGGCGAAATGGGAACGGATCTTCGCCAGATTTTTACAGCCCCCGAGATGAAAAAGGGAAAAGCCTTTAGTGTCCTGGAGCTTACGGAGCGTCACCACGGTTATTGCGGATTTCTCCCTCCCCAGGCCGATGGCCTTATGGAGTCCACGCGCGTTTCGTATTAAAAAATCAAAATATGATTATTGGACTGACAGGCAAAAACGGAGCCGGTAAAGGTGAAATCGCTAAATATCTCCAGGAAAGGGGATTTCACTATTTTTCCCTTTCCGATGTCCTGCGCGAAGAAGCCGCAAAAAAAGGAGTTCCTGTGACCCGTGCCAATTTGGTTGAGCTTGGCAACGAAATGCGCTCCCAGCACGGGCCGGGCACTCTTGCCGAAAAAATCTTCGAACGTTTGGACCCCGAAAAAAATTATGTGATTGATTCCGTCCGTCATCCGGATGAGGTCAAGGTGCTCAAGCGCCGGCGTGATTTTATCCTGGCCTGTGTTAAAGCGCCTGAAAAACTGCGGTTTGAAAGGCTCCGCCAGCGCGGCCGCGAAAATGATCCCAGGACTTTCGAGGATTTCCAGAAACTTGAAGTGCGGGAGGCGCAGAGCGGGACAACGAGTGACCAGCAGCTGGATCAGGCCATTACAATGGCCAATGTCATTTTGGAAAATACAGGCCCGCTTAAAATGCTCCACGAAAAAATGAAAGGGCTGCTTCTTGAGTTTTCCAAAAAAGAGTCGCGCCCGGATTGGGACGAGTATTTTGTGGGGATTGCCAAGGTGGTGGCGCTTCGATCCAATTGCATGAAACGCAAAGTTGCGGCAATCCTTGTGAAGGACAAAAGGATTATTGCCACAGGCTACAACGGAACACCGCGGGGCGTTAAAAATTGCAGTGAAGGCGGATGTCCCCGCTGCAACAGTATTGATGTCTCAGGCAAAGGGCTTGAGGAATGTCTTTGTTCGCATGCGGAAGAAAATGCCATTGTCCAATCGGCCTATCACGGGGTGAGCATCAAGGATTCGGTGCTTTATACGACTTTTTCTCCGTGCCTGACCTGCACCAAAATGATCATTAATGCCGGAATCCGGGAAGTGGTTTTTAATATCCACTACCCGCTAAGCGATACCTCCTTCAAACTTCTTTCAGAAGCCGGCATCACAATCAAGAAACTCGAAGTCAATCCCGCGTAAGGCGCGTCTTGCGCTCGGTGTCTGGAGGAACTTTCGCCGCAAGACATTGGCTCTACGAAGAACAGTGGGAAACCTTGACCTCGCAATGTTTCTTGAAAAACCCCTTATTGCATTTCTCGAGTGCCTGCTGGCTGGCCGCCTGCTCGGATGAACCCTGTCCCCAGGCAACTTTTTTACCGTCGGCCGCCACAGCGCCGCAGCTATTGTAAAACCAGACTTCCACATCGCATCCGGAGCCGTTCTCTTTGCAATTTTTAAGAGCGACTTGCTCGGCTTTCTTCTGGTTTGTCCAACCATGCGAGTGGCCATAAGCTCCGTTGCGTTTACTGTAGGCGATCGCACCGTAGATCTTGCCGCGGCCGCTTGGCCCTTTATCAAGGCAGTCTGAGGAACACCGGGCCTGGGTGCCGCTGCAATAGCTTCCACTGCTCTCCGGTCCTACGCTCCAACAGCCGGACTGGTCCATGCAATCCCTGTAACAATCGTCATAGGCGAAAGCCGCGTCAAACGTAACGCCCGTCAGTAAAATTATTAACCCCAGACAGAGAAAGTAACCTTGTTTGGATATTTTTGTCATAAGCATGTCCCCTTTTTTCGCATTCTAGCATAGATGGCAAGTGCATTAAGAGACGCTAGTCTTTATCGAACAAAATTTTTGCAAATGGGAATGGGGTGGATGTATTATATATCCCATAAATTCTTGGGTAAAAAACGCAGGATAACAAAGAAAGGACATTTTTATGAAAATGCTGATGCATGTCAAAATTCCGAACGAACGGTTTAATGCCTTTGTCAAAGACGGCAGCGTAGGTCAAAAGGTCAAGCGTATTCTTGACGAAACAAAGCCGGA
>Ga0247727_10004816_pt1 | contig 28164 bp, 23 predicted proteins | sample WisWelCaveWW1625_FD_202498 | JGI IMG/M metagenome (GOLD analysis project Ga0247727, IMG submission 202498) | Biofilm microbial communities from Wishing Well Cave, Virginia, United States - WW16-25 | ecosystem: Environmental > Aquatic > Deep subsurface > Groundwater > Cave microbial mat | place...
GGAGCGAGTCGAGGGATGTGGGTGTGGGCATGCAGGAGCCTCCTGTCCTAGCGTATCATATACGCACGGATTATTGAGACAAAAAAGAGAACCCAGCCAATCCTCACTCCTGAGACGCGCACCCACCAGGATTTCCTTCCTTGACGGCGGGCGGCTTATAATGGTAGTAGCACAGCGCGGCACTGCCGCAACCGAAACCGGCTGCCCGCCGCGCGGGCCGCTGGGGCGCGTGGCTTGCGGGAGAGGACAGGCAGGAATGCCTGTGCTACTAACGAAGGTCCTGTCGGTAGGAACCCGATTTTGTTCCAGTACCAAGGTACCGGCCCTGGTACCTCGAATCTATTGAGTCGATATGGCCGGTTGGAAGAAAATCGGAGCATGTTGGCGCGGCGTACCAACAGGCGAAGAGGAGAAGTGATGAAGAACAAGCAGCTCTCGAGCCTTGGGGGCCTGGCGCGGAACCGTTCCGGCCAGACGATAGTGGTAACGGCAGTGCTGCTGCCGGCGCTTCTGGCGGTGACCGGCCTGGTGGTGGACGGCGGCCTGGTCTACCAGGTGAAGCGACGGATGCAGACGGCCGCCGACGCCGGGGCCATCGGAGCGGCCCAGGAGATGTGGCGCGGCGGTTCCGGGACAGTGGTGGTCTCGGCGGCCAGAAGCGATGCCGCGTTGAACGGTTTTGTCCACGACAGCAACGCCACCGTGGAAGTCAATCGGCCGCCGTTGGCGGGCCCACGATCGACCGACGGCCGGTTCGTCGAGGTGATCGTCCGCCGATCGGTGCCGACGACGTTCTTGCGAGTGATCAATCGCAACTCCACTGAGGTGGCGGCGCGAGCGGTGGCCGGGCTGATCAACAGCGCCGACGGCTGCGTGATGTCCCTGGACCCCAGCGAACGCGGAGCGTTGACGGTTCAAGGGACCTCGGCGCTGTGGGCAGACTGCGCCGTGTACGTGAACAGCAATGACTCGCGCGCCATCAATGTTAACGGCGGCGGTTGCATCTATGCGGGCGACGTAGCCGTTCGCGGCGGTTGGGTTTCCAACGGATCCGCCAACTGCATCAACCCGCCGCCGTCGCCGGAAATGCCCCGAGCCCTGGATCCCCTGGCATACCTCATTCCTCCGCTGGTCACCGGGCTGGCCGTAGGGGTGAATACCAAAATCACCGAAGGCGCCGTTACGCTGAACCCGGGCCGGTATGTTGGCGGCATCGAGATCTCCGGCGGCACCGTCACCTTCAGCCCCGGCACTTACATCCTGGACGGCGGGGGCCTGAAGATAACGGGCAACGCCGTGGTGGTGGGCAACGGGGTGACGTTCTACAACACCAACACCGGTCCGATCGGGCTGTGGGGCGATTTCGATATTGCCGGCACGGTGCAGGCCGATCTGCGGGCGCCCGACTCGGGACCTTACGAGGGCATGCTGTTCTGGAATGACAGCAACGCTCCGAACCGAGAACCGGGTTCGGTCATCGCCGGCACCTCCGATTCCCGCCTGGAAGGGGCCCTTTATTTCCCTACCACCCACGTGACCTGGGCCGGCACCAGCTCCACCGCCAACTGGAACATGATCATTGCCGCTACCGTGACGATCACGGGCAACGCCGTGGTTTCGAGCGATTACAACAACAGCACCATTCTGCCGCCAACCCGGAAGGCGATGCTGATCGAGTAGGCCTCGCCAGGAGAGAGACTGACGTGCGATATCCAAGGCCGATCCGGAAGAACAACCAGCGGGGCAGCGCCGTCCTGGAGTTCGTCCTGACAGCGCCTCTTCTGTTCCTGCTGATGCTGGGGTCGGCCGACTTCGGCCGGGCCTTTTACTACTCGGTGACGATTTCGAATGCCGCCGGCGCCGGCGCGCTGCAAGGAGGCCAGAGTCTGGCCACTTCCGGCCATTCTGACCTCTCGGTGCAGGCAGCCCGCGCCGACGCTTCTGACGTCGGGACGGTGAGCGCCACGGCCGTCCGGTTCTGCGCCTGCCCCAACGGCAACAAGGTTGATTGCCTCCTCGGGACCTGCGGGAGCGACGCGCCGAGGGTTTACGTCAGCTGCCGCGTGGAGAAATCGTTCGACACCCTGGTGAACTGGCCGGCCATACCGGAGTTGTTTGTGGTCCGCCGCGAGGCCTTCATGAGGGTTCAGTAAGGAGGAGCGATGCGAGCCATACGGGGTTTTGGTCAGTCAAGCCGGCGGCGCGGCAGTTCCATAGTGGAGGCTTCCCTGGTGTTGTTGCTGTTTCTGCTCGTAGTGGCGGGCCTGCTCGAACTGGGACGCGGGGTGTGGGCCTATACCACCATCGCTCACGCCTCGCGCCAGGGCGCCCGGTGGGCCATGGTTCACGGCCAGGAAAACCCGGCCACCTCTTACCAGGTCACCGAAGCGGTGCGCAATGCCGCCATCGGACTGGAGCGCAACCGGGTGCAGGTGACCACCATCTGGCCTACCGACATCGAGCGCGGCAAGACCGTCCGGGTGCAGGTGCGCTATCCCTTCGAGCTGGTATCCGGCTCCTTGCTGCTGCCGGGATCCACCATTCAGATTTCGGCCAACTCCGCGGTGATCCTGGCGAACTGAGAATCCAGGGACAGCGCGCGGCTGCGCCGCAGCTGTCAGTCCACAGCCAGGCAGCGTTACCTCCGACAACGGCGGCGACACCACCTCCTTGCCTGGAGGGGGCGCCCGGGCCCTACACGTTCTTCACCGGCCGGACCAGGCCTCCCGGAACGCCGTACTGGTGCCGCGCCGCCGTCCAGCGGGCTTTGCCGTATTCGCCCAGGTCGACCGAGCCGGCCAGCTTGCCGTCCTCCAGACGGCCTTCGAAGTCGTAGCTGAGCCGGGTGCCCTCGTAGCGCATGGAGCTGCGGAAGCGGACGGCGCTGCCTTCGACGGAGCCGCGCAGGTCGCCGGTGAGTATGTCGCCTCGGTGGGCGCCGGTGAGGGTGTCGCCGTCCTGCTCCAGGAAGAAGCCGTGGTCGGCCGAGCCGCGCACGAACTCGAGGCGCACATTCCACTGGCCGGCCAGGGAGACCGGGTCGGTCTCGCGCGGCGGCGAGCTCATCTGCGGGGGCTTGCTGAGCACTTCCTGGAGGCGCGCCGCCACCACCTTCTCGTCGCCGGGGATCATCATGTAAGGCATGATGGTGATGGAGCTTTCGGCGGTCGAGCGCCGGCTGCCGGTGGAGCCGCCCAGCACGATGCGGGGATCGCTTTCGTAAAGGATCTTCTCCAGCTCGTCAGCGTGGAGGCCGACGCGGGCGGCGTCCCAGGAGATGCGCAGGCGCGGAGCGCGGTTCGACAGCCCCTGGGGCTGGAGCACCTCGGTTCGGACGGTAGGCACCTGGGCGGCCTTTTCCGCGATGTGGGCCAGCCAGGACTCCCAGGCCTTCCACTCGGCGTCGTGGTCCCGCTTTACCCACATCTCGACGGCCGCCAGCATGCCCAGGATCTCTTCCTTGCCGACCTTGAGGGAGCGGCCGAAAGCGTGGTGGGGGGCGCTGTTGAGCCAGGCGGCCTGCAACAGGTCTTTGGGACCCAGCAGCAGCCCGGCGCACTGCGGCCCGCGAATGCACTTGCCGCCGCTATAGGCCACCATGGTGGCGCCGCGCTGCAAATGAACGTTGGGGATGGTGAGGCGCTCGGCGGCGGCGTCCACCAGGATCGGCACGCCCTTCTCCCGGCTGACGCCGGCGATCTGCTCCAGAAACTTGTCGCTCGGTCCTGCCAGGAGGCAGGTCATGGCGGTCTTCTCGCTGAGGGCCGCGATGTATTGGTCCCTGGTCTCAACCTCCACGATCTTTACGCCGAGCATGCGGATGGCGTGGTCGTAAACGTTGCGCGAGGAGCGGGGCATGATGACCTCGCTCTTGAGTCCCGCCAGGTAGGGCAGCCGCTGCATCTTCTCGGGGTCGGCCCCCGCAATGGAGGCGGCGGTGGCGTGGGTGAGGGCGGCAGCGCAGCCGGCCGTCACGATGCCCCAGGGCGCCTGGGTCAGTTCGGCCAGCCGGGCCCCGACGGCCTCCATCAGCTCATCCAGGTGCACGTAGTGGCGGGAAGCTTCCTCCATGGCCTTCTTGACCTCGGGCAAGCTCTGCGAGCCGCTGACGATGGTAAAGGTGCCCTTGCAGTTAATCAGCGGGCGAACGCCGATGGACTGGTAAAGGTCGCGTCCCAGGCTCAGGGTCGGGGCCGCCGCCGGCGCCGCCAGCGCCCGGTTGCGGGGCAGCAGCCCGAAGGCCGCCGCCATCCAGCCGCCGTGGAACAGCTCCCGCCGGCTGAGGGTGTTGAGTTTTTTGCGCCAATTCATGGCCCACCTCCGGGACCAGGGTAGCACCAGGGGCGGTCAGGAGCAACGGCCGGGGCCCGCCCCGCCTCCGCCTCCGCGCCTCCGGCGGGAGGTCGCTCGGGCGTGGCCGGCCCGTAACACAGGCATTCCGTCTTCAAAATGGGGTTGGCCGGCGGGTGCTTAACCGTTTTGGGGATTTGCAGACCAGCACCTGGACAGGCAGGAATGCCTGTGTTACCGAAGGGACCGTAGAGGCGGACTGACAGGTGTCACCCGGACGATGGGTCGGCCGCGCTTGGTTACGATCAGGGCGCCGCCCTCGGCCGCAACCTCGTCGAGAAGCCTCAGGCATTTGGCCTTGAACTCGCTGACACTGAGCGTCCCTTCACTCATGCCAGCTATTGTACTCTGACCGGAATGGCCAGTCAACTAGTCATCTTCTTCACAGCAACGGCTCCAGCGACCGCAGCACGTGCCCGGCGACGATCTGGTGCGCCACCGCACCCAGCAGGGAGGACAGGCAAATACAGTCCTGCCTCCCTCGTCGCCGGAAACTGACCCAAAACCGGTGACCCACCGGCTGTCCGGCGAGGCGCATAGATTTCATGAACCGGCTCCGGATGTGGATTCGATCGTCAAAACAGAAGCTTCAATTGTCCAGGGCCGCATCCGCGGCCTCGCGCCGCGCGCCTACTCCGCCCGCGCCGGCGACTTCGCTCGCATTAAGGCCCTCGTCTGGCGGCTCCCGCCGCTGGAGTCCGCCGCCTCGCCGCGTGAAGCGGCATCAACGGCGAACAGGCCCTTTGCCCCTTTTTGCCCCTTGCACCGCACGCCGGTCAGATCTAGGCTTCAGTTGTGGCAGGCGCCCGAAAGGGGGACAACCCATGAGAGAACAGAGAACCCAACACCCGGAGGACGAACAACCCGTCCCGGTCGCGCCGGAGAAACCCTTGCAGTCCTGGAAAGAAATCGCCTCTTACCTGGAGCGGGACGTGCGAACGGCCCGGCGCTGGGAAAAGGCCGAAGCGCTTCCCGTGCGGCGTCATCGGCAAAGTGTGCGCAGCAGCGTCTATGCTTACCCCAGCGAGCTGGACGCCTGGCGGGCAGCGCGCAAACCGGGAATGGAGAAGAATGTCGCGGCAGGCCCGCCATGGCGGCGTCGCTTGCCGTCGCTGGCCTTTGCCCTGGTGCTGCTGCTGTCGCTGATTTCGGTCGGCGACGGAGTGCGATCAGGTCCGGCGAAGGCCCAAGCCGCCGGCGGTTCGGAGATGGCAACCCGGCGCGTGTGGTCCGAAGCCAGCGTGGATTCAGCCTCCGGCTCCGTGCGTGCAGCCCCCTCCCCCGATGGCCGCTATCTGACATACACAGATTGGGACACCGGTAACCTGGCTCTCCTCGAGCTGGCTACCGGTCACAAGAGGCCGCTTACCCGGAAACGTTCCTGGTCCGAGTCTGGAGAATTCGCCTATTCCGCCGCGGTGTCGCCGGACGGCAGATGGGTGGCCTACCAATGGTTCAACAAGAATGCGCTTGGGGAGCTCCACGTGATCCGCTTGGACGGCTCCGGCGATCGTCTTCTCCATGCCGGAAATGAGGGAGGCCCCCTGCCCAAGGCTTGGTCTCCAAACGGCGACCGTATTCTGGCGGATTTCAGTCGCCCGGACGGAAGCAGCCAGATTGCGTTGATTGCCGTTGCGGACGGCTCGGTGCGTGTGCTGAAAACCCTGCCCTGGGGCTCCCTTCAGGGGATGAGCTTTTCGCCAGACGGCCGCTACATTGTCTATGACTTTCCGCCTCGCCGGGAGTCGCCCAGCCGCGACATCTTCGTGCTCTCCACCGACGCCAGTCGCGAAATCCCCCTGGTCGAGCATCGAGCGGATGACTTTGTACTGGGCTGGGCGCCCGGCGGGAACCACATCCTGTTCGCCAGTGACCGCATGGGCACTCTGGACGCCTGGGTTGTCCCGGTCGCGGACGGGAAGCCTCAAGGTCCGCCCCGGCTGGTCAAGCAGGATCTGGGGCGCATCCAGCCCATGGGCTTTGCGGCCAACGGATCCTATTATTACGGCCTGAAGACGGGTCTGCGGGACGTGCAGGTGGCCGAGATCGACCTGCAAGCCGGGAACCTAGTGGTTCCGCCGGCGCCGGCCGCAGACCGATTCGTGGGCTCCAATCGTGCGCCCGACTGGTCCCCGGACGGCCGCCATCTCGCCTACATTTCCAAGCGGGACGCCGGCCCGAATCCGGCCGGCGGCCGGATCATCTGTATTCGTGCGCTTGAAACCGGTGAGGTGCGCGAGCTCTCGACCGGGCTGCGCGCCATGTACCGGCTGGGGTGGTTCCCGGATGGCCGCGCGCTCTGGGTCACCGAATACGGCAGGGCCGGGGGGCCGGATCTGTTCCGAATCGACGCGCAAACCGGTAAAGCCGACCTGCTGCACCGCAACGTCGCCGAGGCCGCCGTTTCTCCGGACGGAGAGATGGTCTACTACTGGCGTTTTGAGCAGAGCACCAAGCAATACCCCATCTTTGCCAGAAACCTGAAAACCGGCGACGAAAAGGAACTATATCGCGGCCAGCGAGTTGGCAACTTGGCACTCTCGCCCGACGGGCGGGACTTGGCCGCCGTCGAGATGGATCGTGGAACGGGCTCGGCGGCCCTGATCCTCCTGCCTGTCGCCGGGGGACAGCCGCGGAGACGGATTTCCGTGCCGCCGCGGTCGAGTATTGCCTGGATGCCTGAGGGCCGTCACCTGATCTTTACCGGACCCGGCGGGTTCTGGCGAACCCCCCGGGAGGGCGGGGAAGCACACCGGCTTCTCGGAGTGGAGCAACTGGCGGGGATGCGTGAGCTCCTGGAAAGCTTCTCAGACCTCCGCATCCACGCCGATGGACGGCGCATCGCCTTCAGCGGTGGAAGGCATCGGGGGGAAGTTTGGGTGATGGAGAACTTCCTGCCGGAGCTGCGGTCAGCGCGCTGACGGGGTCTCCGACATGGTTTCCACACGGAGCTTGCTGGCCCCGTAGGGAATGACCGGCCGCAGCTGGTGGGTCACCGGCCTCATTGACCGATCGGTTCATGGATAGGGCAGGGTACTTGAAATCCTCACCGGGCGAGCGGTCAGCTGTCAGCTTTCGGCCGCAGCCGGGCACGGGAGCCAGGGTGTCCGCTCGAGGCGGCTAGGTGCTGAAAGCTCACCGCTGATGGCTGCGTGAGCGGCTACAGCAGCGGCTCCAGCGACCGCAGCACGTGTCCGGCGACGATCTGGTAGCCGGCGGCGTTGGGGTGCAGGCCGTCGGAGAGCATGCGGTCGGGGCGGGCCGCGACATCTTGCAGTACAAACGGGATACGGACGGCCTTGTGGTTGGCCGCCAGCTCGACGAAGACGCGCTCGAAGCCGCGGATGTAGTCGGGACCGTAGTTGGGCGGCAGGGTCATGCCGGCCAGCACCACTTTGGCGCCGGCCGCGATGAGGCCGGTCAGGATCTGGTCGAGGTTGGCGCGGGTGGTTTCCACCGGCAGGCCGCGCAATCCGTCGTTGGCGCCCAGCTCCAGCACCACGATGCGGGGCCGCCAGGCCAGGATGGTATCCAGGCGCGCCAGACCTCCGCCGGTGGTATCGCCGCTGATGCCGGCATTGATCACCCGATAGCGATGGCCGGCGGCGTTGAGCCGGCGTTCGAGCACCGAGGGATAGTTCAGCGCCGGGTCGACGCCGAGGCCGGCCGTGAGGCTGTCGCCGAAACAGACGATGACGGGCCGGTTGTCGGCGACCGCGGGAGCGGGGGTGGGGGCCGCGGCGGGGGCCGGTTCGGGCGCGGCCTCCGCCGAAGCGGTACGTTCCGGACCGCGACTGCACCCCAGCGCCGCCAGACACAGCCCGCCGATCAGAAGAGAGCCCCGCACTACATGCCATAATACAGGGGAAGGCCGCGCATGTCGATTCCCACGCCCATCCTGGAGGTGACCAACCTTACCAAGACCATCTCGAGCGGCGCCGGCCGGGTGGAGATCCTGCGCGGGATCGACCTGACGGTACCCCGCGGGCAGTACGTGGCCATCCTGGGACCTTCGGGTTCGGGCAAGAGCACGCTGCTGGGGCTGCTGGCGGGCCTCGACTCGCCCACCACCGGCCGGATTGTGCTCGACGGCGTCGAAATTACCGGCCTGAAGGAGGACGAGCTGGCGCTGGTGCGGGGCCGCAAGATCGGCTTCGTTTTCCAGTCCTATCACCTGATCCCGACCCTGACGGCGGAGGAGAACGTGCTGCTGCCGCTGGAGCTGATCGGCGACGGCGCCGGCGGCGAGCGGCGGGCTCGGGAACTGCTGGAGGCCGTCGGTCTCCCCGACAGATATCATCACTATCCGGTGCAGCTTTCCGGCGGCGAGCAGCAGCGGGTGGCGCTGGCGCGGGCGTTCGCGGTGCGGCCGCCGCTGCTTTTGGCCGACGAGCCGACCGGAAACCTCGACTCCGCCAACGGGCGGCACGTGCTGGAGCTGCTGCTGGAGCTGAATCGCCAGCAGGGGACCACGCTGCTGCTGGTAACCCACGACGCCGACCTGGCCTCTAACGCCGACCGGCGCCTGACGATGCATGACGGCCGGATCGTGGCTGACGAGGCCGGCTCGTGAAGCCCCCGCTGGCGTTGCGGATGGCCGCTCGGGAGGCCCGTGCCGCCGGCCCCAAGTTCTTGTTCGTGGTGGTGGCGGTGGCCGCCGGAGTGGCGGCCCTGACCGGGGTGCGCGGGTTCAGCCAGTCCTTCCGCGCCGCGCTGCTGCGGGAGTCCCGCACCCTGATGGCGGCCGACGTGTCGGTGCGGGCGTTTGCGACGGCCACCCCGGAGCAGCAGAGCGCCCTGGATGGCTTCGCGGCCAGGGGCGTGGCCATCACCCCCGTCACCGAGACGGTATCGATGATGACATCCCCGCGGGTCGCCCACCCGGTGCTGGTGTCGATCAAGGCCGTGGACCCGGGCCTCTACCCGTTCTACGGCGCGCTGCAACTGGACCCGCCCGTGCCCTTGCGGGAGGCCCTGACGGGCTCTACGATCGCGGTATCGGACGATCTGCTGCTGCGGCTGGCGGCCCAGACCGGCGACACCGTCAAGGTCGGCTCGGCGGAGTTTCGCATCGCCGCGGTGGTGCGGCTGGAGCCGGACCGCATGACCGGCAGCCTGAACGTGGGGCCGCGGATCCTGATGACCCGCCAGGGGCTCGACCGCACCGGCCTGATGCAGTTCGGAAGCCGGGCTTCCTACCGCTGGCTGCTGCGGCTGGGGCCGGGGGCTCCCGAGGTGCAGGAAGTGCATGACGGCCTGGAGAGGGCTTTCCGCCGCGCCGGTCGCGTGGCCAACTACAACCAGGTGCATCCCTCCATCAGCCGGGGCCTGGATCAATCTACGACCTTCCTGACTCTGGTGAGCCTGCTGGCCCTGGTGGTGGGAGGCCTGGGGGTGGCGGCCGCCATCCATTCGCACCTGCAACAGCGCATGGATTCCATCGGGATTCTGAAATGCCTGGGGGCGCGCTCCGGCCAGATCATTCGCGTCTACATGTTTCAGGCCCTGGCGCTGGGACTGGCCGGCAGCGGGCTGGGGATCCTGGCGGGTTACGGGGTGCAGGCGGTGTTTCCGCGCCTGCTCCAGGATTACTTCCAGCTTTCGATTGAGATGCGGTGGGTCGGGCGGGCGGCGCTGGAGGGCCTGGCGGCCGGGATGCTGATCACGCTGCTGTTCACGCTGCCGCCCCTGTTGATGGTCCGGCAGATCCGCCCGGCCGATGTGTTCCGGCGCGACATGGCCGAGGCGCGGCCGGCGTGGCGCCAGCGGCTGAAGCGGGCCTGGGCGTCGATCGCGGCCGGGGCCCTGATCCTGGCGGCGCTGGGCGGAATGGCGGCCTGGCTGGCCGGATCCCGCCGCATCGGCCTGGAGTTTGTCGCCGAGGTCGCCGGAACGCTGGCGATCCTGTCAGCGGTGGCCTGGGCGCTGCTGCGGCTGCTGCGGGTGCTGCCGCGGCTGCTCCCCTGGCGGATGCCGGCGGCCTGGCGTCATGGTATTGCCAATTTATATAGGCCCGGCAACCACGCCGCCGCCGTCCTGGTGGCGATGGGCCTGGGAGTCACCTTCACCCTGACGGTGTACCTGGTGCAGCGCTCTGTGCTGGTGCAGATCGTGCGCAACGCCCCGCCCGACGCCCCCAACGTGTTCTTCCTCAACATCACCGACCGGGAGCGGGACGGGATTCACCAAATGGTGCGGTCGCATCCCGGCGTGGAGGACGGCCCGCCGCCGGTGGCGGCCTACTCGGCGCGGCTGGTGAGCATCAACGGGGTGGCCATCGAGCAGTTGGGGCTGCAAGGTTGGGGGCGGCGGTTCACCGGGCCGCGCTACGTCACCTGGTCGGAGCGGGCCCACAAGAACGCCGAGGTGCTCGAAGGCGCTTGGTGGACGGGCCGGCCGGCGGCGCCGGAGGTGGCGGTCGAGGAGGATGCCGCCCAGGCGCTGGGGGCCCGGCTGGGAACCCGCCTGGAGTGGCAGATCGGCATCCGCAAGGTCACCGCCCGGGTGGCGGCCGTCTACCGCGGCGAGCTGGCCCGCACCGGATCGAGCATGGAGTTCCTCTTCAGCCCGGGGGCGCTGGAAGGGCTGCCGGCGGTCTACTTCGCCGCCGCGCGCATCCGCGCCCGCGAGGTTCCGGCGCTACAGAAGAAGGTTTTCGAGCGCTATCCGACCATCACGGTGATCAACGCCGCCGACGTGCTCCAGATCGTGCAGCAGGTGATCGACCAGATCGCGCTGGTCGTCCGGTTCATTTCCGCGTTTGCCATCCTGGGGGGGGTGGTGATCCTGGCGGCGGGGGTGGCCGGGACGCGCTTCCGCCGGGTCCGCGAGGTGACGATTCTGAAGACCCTGGGGGCCACCCGTTCTCGCGTGGTTCGCATTTTTTCGGTGGAGTTTCTGATCCTGGGAACGGTGGCCGGGCTGATGGGAAGCCTTTTGGCCGCCGGGCTGGCGGGCCTCTTGCTGCGCCGGACCATGCAGACGCCGGTGGTGGTCGACTGGCCGGCCAGCGTAGTTGCCGTGCTGCTGACGGCGCTTCTGGCCAATGCCGCCGGGTGGGGGGCGAGCTTTCGGATTTTGGGGCATAAACCGCTGGAGATACTTCGGCATGAGTGAAAAGCAAGTCAAAAGTCAAAGGGCAAAAGTCAAAAGTCAAAAGTGCGCCCGGGGCGGCTGCGCGGGGTTCGCCTTTTTGTTCTTCCTGGCCGCCTCTCTGCTGCGGGCTGGGGTCAGCGAGGCCATGGCGCCGATGCGGGACGGGGTCCAGCTCGCCACCAACATTATTCTGCCGGCCGGCGCTGGTCCCTGGCCGGTGGTGCTGTCGCGCACCCCTTACGGCAAAGATCGCGGCGGGGACCCGGCGCGGGCGGAGGCGGAGTACACCGCGGCCGGCTACGCCAGGGTCGTTCAGGACTGCCGCGGGCGGTTCAAGAGCCAGGGGCGCTATCGGGCCTTCCTGGACGACCTCGAGGACGGCTACGACACCATCGAGTGGATCGCCAGGCAGCCCTGGTCGAACGGCAAGGTCGGGATGGTAGGCGGCTCGGCCCTGGGGATCACGGCCAACCTGACGGCCATGAGCGGGGCGCCACACCTGGTCTGCGCCTTCATCAGCGTGGCGCACGCCGGCTCCTACCGTTACGCGGCTTTTCCCGGCGGGGTGTTCCTCCAGAACCTGAACGAGGAATGGCTGAAGCGCCAGGGGGTGGAGCCGGAGAAAGCGCCGCGGCCCATCCACCGCGTCTACGACGACCACTACCGGCGCGTGGATATGAGAAATTACTACGCAAAAGTCACGGCGCCGTTCGTCAACGTGGCCGGCTGGTACGACATTTTCAGCCAGGCGGGCATCGACAACTTCGCGGGATTGCAGGCCCAGGGCGCCGGGGCGGCGCGGGGCAACCAGAAGCTGGTGCTGGGGGCGTTCGGGCACGGCCCGCTCTCGGGGGATTTGAAATACCCGGCCGACGCCGCCGACCGCGGCTCGGGCCTCCGTATGCGCTGGTTCGAGCACTGGCTCAAGGGCGTCGACAACGGCGTAACCCGGGAGCCGGCGGTGCGGTACTACGTGATGGGCGATACCAGGGACCCCAAGGCGCCGGGCAACCACTGGCGTACGGCCTCGAGCTGGCCCCCGGAATCGAAGATCACGCCCTACTACCTGCACCCGGAACGGAAACTGTCGGCGCAGAAACCCGGCGCCGGCGGTGGGCGGGACACCTACACCTACGATCCTCAGAACCCGGTCCCCACCGCCGGTGGCAACAACCTCATGATGGCCCGCGGGCCGATGGACCAGCGCGCCGCCAGCGGTCGCCCCGACGTGCTGGCCTATGAGACCCCGCCGCTCGAGCAGCCTGTCGAGATCGCCGGCCAGGTCACGGCGCGCCTCTACGTCTCGACCGACGCCGAGGACACCGATTTCATGGTCAAGCTGGTGGACGTCTATCCCAACGGCTACCAGGCCCTGGTGCTCGACCAGGCCTTCCGCCTGCGGTACCACCAGGGGTTCGAGAAGTTTTCGAAGGTGGAGCGCAACCAAGTCTATTCGATCGACGTTGACCTGTGGTCCACGGCCCTGGTCTTCAACCGCGGGCACAAGATTGCGGTGCATGTCGCCAGCAGCAACGCCCCGCGTTTCGAGCCGCACAGCAACACCTGGCTGCCGGTCGACTCCTACGCCCAGGCCGTGAAGGCCGCCAACAGCGTGTACCACGACAGCGAGCGCCCTTCGGCGCTGCTGCTCCCGGTGACCCGGGTGTATCCGGTGGCCCCGGCCATCACCGGAGCGCAGTAGGGGTGAAGCTCTCTCATGGCTGATACCCAGAACTATGACGCCATCGTCATCGGCGCCGGCCAGGCCGGCGGCCCTCTGGCGGGCGCCCTGGCGCGGGCGGGATGGAAGACCGCCCTGGTGGAGCGCAAGCACGTGGGCGGCACCTGCGTCAACGAGGGCTGCACACCCACCAAGACCATGGTGGCCAGCGCGCGGGTGGCCTACCTGGCGCGGCGGGGCGCCGACTACGGTGTCCGCACCGGCCCGGTGACCGTGGACCTGGCGAAGGTGCGGCAGCGCAAGCGCGACATCGTGGAGAGCTTCCGCGGCGGCAGCCAGCGGCGCTTGGAGAAGACCGAGAACCTGGACTTGCTGTTCGGCGAGGCCAGCTTCAGCGGACCGCACTTGCTGGAGGTCCGGATGAACGATGGCAGCGTTCGCCGCCTGGCGAGCGGCAAGATTCTTATCAATACCGGCACGCGGGCGGCGCGGCCCCCGGTGGAGGGCCTGGACCAGGTTCCGTTCCTCGACAACGCCTCCATCATGGAACTCGACCGGGCGCCCGAGCACCTGCTGGTGCTGGGGGGCGGCTACATCGGCCTGGAGTTCGGCCAGATGTTTCACCGCTTCGGAAGCCGCGTGACGGTGGTGCAGTCGCGCGACCGGCTGCTGGCCCGGGAGGATCCCGACGTCGCCGACGAGGTGGCCAACATCCTGCGGCAGGACGGCATCGAGATTCTGCTGGAGACCAACGCCGTGCGCGTGGCCGGGGCCAATGGTTGCATCCGCCTGGAGGTTCGCGCTCCGGCCGGGGACCGCAGCCTCACCGGTTCCCACCTGCTGGTGGCCACCGGACGAGTTCCCAACTCCGACCGGTTGAACCTGGCGGCCGCCGGCATCGCGGCCGGCAAGGGCGGCTTCATCCCGGTCAACTCCAGGCTCGAGACCTCAGTTCCGGGCGTCTGGGCGCTGGGGGACGTCAAAGGCGGCCCGGCCTTCACGCATATCTCCTACGACGACTTCCGCATCCTGCGGGCCAACCTGCTGGAGGCAGGCAACGCCACCACCGAAGGACGCCCCGCGCCCTACACCGTCTTCATCGATCCGCAACTGGGCCGCGTGGGTCTTACGGAGACTGAGGCCCGGGAGCAGGGCCGGCCCATCAAAGTGGCCAAGATGCCGATGGCTTGGGTGGCGCGGGCGCTCGAGATGGACGAGTCGCGCGGCTTCCTGAAGGCGGTGGTCGACGCCGATACCGGCCGGATTCTGGGGGCCGCCATCCTGGGCATCGAGGGCGGGGAGATGATGGCGGTGGTCCAGCTGGCCATGATGGGCAACCTTCCGTACACGGCCTTGAAGGACGGGATCTTCGCCCACCCCACCCTGGCCGAGGCGTTCAACAATCTGTTTGGGTACTTGTGACAGGCAGGAATGACAGGCAAGAATGCTTGTCCTACTGCTACCGCAGCTTGCCCTCGAAGTGCTTGCGGGCCTGGGCGATCATGGCCAGAGCCCGCGTCCGATTGTCGCCGGGACCGTAGTTGTTGCGTTCCTCCAGCAACGCCTGGAGCCGGTCCACCCAGCGGATCATCAGCTCTACATCCTGCCGGACCAGGATCAGCGCTCCACCCACTTTGACATAGATGGCGCCGGTGTGGGCCCGAGGAATCAGCCCAGGCACTCCGCGAGCCGCCCGCCCTCGCACCCGCACGGCAAACCAGCAGCTCTGGTCGACGGCGATCTCCTTTTCGATGCGGATGGAGGTCTCCTCGGGGCCTGCTTCCCGACTCTCGATCACCACCCCATTCCGGAGGATCTCGAGACGCTCGAGCGCGGTGCGGGCGGTGGCCTCGGCCACCAGGCGCGCCTGCAAGGCCCCGCCGGCCGGAGCCGTGATCTCGGCCCCCAGCGGCTCCCCATTGACCGTGAAGGTCACGAGCGGCCCGTTGGTAACGAACGCCCGGCCCTGGCGGTAACGCGTGATCCAGCGGTCCCAGCTCATGGCAGGGCCGACCTCAACGTACTGTCGAGATCCTCCTGGTATGTTATTGATTCCGCGCCAATTGGTGAAAACGTCGGTACCCCCGCCCGGCGAAATCTTGAAGCCACTGTTGAGGAACCGGTACCACAGCTCGTAGGCTCCTTCGCCGAACGGCAGGATGTCGATGGCGTCCAGCGCGCCCAACGCCGCCCCGATGGGGGCTTCCTTGGCGCCTAGCGAGGTGTCGAACACATCGCGCCCGCCGCCGGGGTGCACATAGCTGACCAGGCCGCCCTGCTTGCGGGCCTCCAGGGCCGCCATGGTATTCAGCGGAAAATCATAAGAAGAGCTGCTGCCGACCACGCTGGTGAACGACGGCGGCACCTGCTTGGTAATATTCAGGAACGCCATGTGACCCAGCGGGTAGCTGTTGCGGTATTCCTGCCCCCAGTAAAGCACATAGCGGGGCGTCGAGAGGGAATCCACGGCGCCGCGGAAGAACTCCTTGTCGTGAATGAACGCCCCCTCGGAGTTGGCGACGATCATGTTGGCGGCGTTGAGGTCCTCGGCCTGAAGCCAGGCCAGCGACTGGCGCGGCCGCTGGTAGTAGCTGCCGTTGTAGTTGGCGTGAAAGTGGTTCTCGCCGGTCCACCAGCCGCGCTGGCTCCAGTTGGTCCAGCGGTGCATCTGGATGGTGATCTCGGCGGCGCCGCCGGCCGGGACCTCCACGGTGCGCTCGGCGGGGGTGTACTCGACGCCCTTCAGCGCCACCAGGCGCAGGGGGCCGGCAGGGGCCGGGAGAGTGTCATCGCCGGAGGCCACAAAGAAGCCTTCGCGGCCGCGTCCCGGGTCGAGCGGGTAGTAGAAGATCTGCGAGCCGGAGGGACAGTAGGCCTTCCCGTCGGAGGCCCGCGCGTAGAGCCGCACCGGCGTGGGATTGCCGCCCTCATCGAGTACGCGGACCCGCAAGCGGCCGGAGGCCCCCCGGAACTTGAGACCGCTGAGCCGGACATGTTTCTTTTCGCCGCCCTCCACCGGCATGGTGAACAGATCGATGTTGCCCAGGTGGTTTGAGACATGGGCGATGCGCTTTCCGTCGGGGGAGACGGCCGGGCAGAACTCGTCCCGATTGGTATTGGTAATCGCCACAGGGGCCGGGGCGGCGGCGCCCTGGTAGCGGGGCGCGCGGTAGAGCTCGTAGTCGCCCTTGCCGTTGACGACCACCGCCGACCAGATGACGCCGGAGCCGTCGGGCAGCGCCGAGACGCGGTCCAGTTGCACGATGTCGCCCGGCCGGTAGCGCGTCAGCGGCATCTGAATGGTGTTCGGCCCGGTGACGTCGATGGACCAGATCTGCGGCGCCCCGCCGCGCTGGGCGGCGAAGAAAATCTCGGGACGCTTGGGGTTCCAGGAGACGTCCGCCCAGGGGGAGGCCGGGGCGCGGCCGCCGCCCTGGGGCTGCTGTTGGATCTGGCGCGCCGCCCCGGTGTTGGCGTCGATCTCGTGGAGCAGGGCGCTGAAGTCGGTGGCGCCCCGCAGAGCGCAGACAATCTTGTTTCCATCGGGCGACCAAGCCAAGGTCCCGGCCACGGAAGTGTTGGTTGGGATCTCGCGCTCGCCGCCGCCGGCCAGGTCGGCCACCACCAGCCGGCCCGAGACGTTCGGAATCCGCCCGGCTGGAGCATCACCGCGAACGTAGGCGAGCTGACCCCCGCGCGGTGACCAGGCCGGGTGGGCGTGATAGCCGGGGCTGGTGGTGACCTGTTCGGCCTCCCCGCCATCGGCTGAAACCTGCCAGATGCTGCCGAACAGGGAAAAGGCAAGCTTGGCGCCGTCGGGCGACCAAGTGGGGTCGATGGCGCCCCAGGTGACGGTTTCGGCGTCGGCGGCCTGGGTGCGCAGCCGGTCCCGCAGCGCCAGCGTGCCGGCCAGCATCAGCAAGAAGGTAAGGGTGAGGGATCCAGTGAGGCGTCTCATGCCGAGTTGTCAGTAGTCCGTCACCGCCGGGCACCGTATTTCCGGACCGCCTGCTCGACGCCCGGAAGTGCCTTGGCCAGATCCTGCGCGTTCATGGCCGGTCGAACCGTAAGACGGGCGTCCAAGGCCAGAAACCACGGCTCGGCCACTGACGGCAATGCCGACGAGTCCTCCATGTCAAAGAAGATGTAGGCGGTTCGCTCCCCGTTGTCTTCGGCAAAGTAGGCCGCCTCGGGCTTGAGCTCCTCCACGATGGCCTGGATCGTCGATCCCAGTTTGCCCTCCCGCGCCAGCTGGTTGGCGGCCTCCGTGGACATGTTCGCTTTCAGCATCATTCGCATCGTTTTCTTCCTCTCCAGAGTAGATCCCGCAGTATGACATGAAAGTGGTGGCGTTGGCGGTCCCCCGCAATTGTCATCCCGAGCGCGGCGAGGGATCTGCTGTTGTGTGCCGAGCATGCTCGACAGCTGGGGGGTGAAAGTCCCCTTGACAACCTGATGGAGGTGAAGTCATAGCGAAGCGCCAGGGCGTCGTCGCGAGGCGGGGTCTGAAAGAAGCGTGGAGCAAACTCACGATGGGAGCGGCGAAACCTCCATCGGCGAAAGGCGAAACGAACCTCGGCCCTCACGGGATCAAGTCACGGAACCGCCGGATGCGGACCCACATGTCCGGTGGTGTGGGAGGGGGGAGCCGCGAGGCTCCCCCCTATCCCGATGCGCCGGGGCGACAGCAGATCCCTCGCTACGCTCGGGATGACACCGGCTGCAGTTTACCTCCGAGAGTAGCAGGGAACCGGAATGTCCCCTTTCCTCCGGATCAAGGATCGACTGTTTCCGGTGGGATCCACGTCCTCACCCCTTTTCGCCACGGCTTCTGAGAGCAATCGGCCGGGCCGTCTTCAGGTGCCACCCGGCCACGGCTGGTGATGGTCTTGCTCTTCGCATCGTGCTGAACGCACCACCACACCTCGCCCTTGAAAGATCGCACCCTCACGTCAAACGCCCTCGCGAGCTCCTTCATGAACGAGTCGCCAACGGCCACGTTACAGGCATAGATGTCGAATGTGGCGTCCTCCCTGAACTTGTCCTTGATCTGCTGCACGACGGTGTCCCACTTCGGATCAGTCAGGTCCTCCTTCCTCAGCATCTCGCTGAATCGCATCATGCTTCCGCTCAAACTGCCCGTCAGCCCGAGGCCCCCGGGCGACCCGTGCCCGATGAAAATCACCCGGCCGAACACCCCGGGCTCGTGCTGTAGCGCTCCAAGGACGTCTGCTGCTGTGCTCACCATGATGGGAGCCGGCCGCGACTGGGTGTCGTTCGCGGTTGCGAGAAAATCTCGCGTACTCGGGTACCATCGTGCTGTAATCGTTCCGCCTCCGAGCTTTTCCAGAAACTCCGCCTCTTCCGCGTCGCTGCCGAACAACTTAAACCCGCCGGCCACGAGAACCACCACCTTCCCTGTTCGCTTCGCCTTTCGCTTCGCCCGTTTCCGCCTAGCTTGCTTGCCCCCAGCCAAGGCGAGCAATTCGGCGCTGTCGTTGAAGCCGATCGGACCTGGGGTATCCCCCGGAGGCGCCACCTCGTTGGGATCCGCAGCGTCACGGATACCGAGGCTGCCAGGTGTTCGAGCGGGAACGTGATCCGTGAACGGGTCGTGCTGTGTGGGTCCTGGTTGACGTGATTGAGCCATCGGAACTCTCTCCGGCTCTGCCAGCGTTGATTGCCGCCTTGGCCTACGCGTGTTTTACGTTCTGCATCACTTTGTGCCCAGCCTACTCCTGACCTGATCCGGGATTTCCGTTTTTTGGCTTCCCGGTCGATTGGAGTATACACCCGACCCCCTCGGGGTGGACAGTTGAAGCCCGATTTTTCGATGCCGGAGCGGAAGCAGATCCCTCGCTACGCTCGGGATGACACAGGCGCCGGCGGCCGGCGCGAGAATATCGGGTTGCAACTGGCGTCTCACTTTATGTCGCGCCCCTACGCTTTCGGGCAGGTTGTCGAACCCGGGTTCCAGTTCGGCCTGTTAGCTACCTGCGGAGGGCGGCGGGCCAGCCGGTATTCAGGGTGAGCGGGGCCTCGGGCTTGAGCGATTTGACGAGGAACCGGGAGGCGTCGCGCGTGACATCGTACTCAAACAGGGCGAGCCTTGGGGCGGTGACGTGGGTCTGGAAGAGGGGGCGCGGCGCCCCGGGAAGCAGTTCGCCGCCACGAATCCCGATGGGGACTTCCATGAGCTCGCGGTCGGGCGCAAAGAGGAAGATTTTCTTGCCGTCGCGGCTCCATCGTGGCTGGGAGCCCGGCCCGCGGGACATCTGAATGCGCCCGCCGCCCCCGGCCACGGGCTGGACGACGACTCCTGCCGAAGCGAGCCATTTCCCGTCCGGAGAGAACTGTCCTTCGGCCCGGGCCCCGATCATCAGGACTTGCCAAATGTGGCCATCTAACGGGGCCAGGCCGGACTAGCCAAATCATGTTGACACCTGTACCGATACAGGGTACGGTATTCTGGTGATCAGGACGTTCCGGCACCGCGGCTTAAAGCGCCTGTTCCAGCAAGGGGACCCGAGCAAGGTTCGTGCCGACCAGGTGAGCCGGATTGCGGACGTGCTGGCTCACCTGGATCGGGCGCGCCATCCATCCGATCTCGATTTGCCGGGTTATCGGCTCCACCCATTAAAGGGCGACCTGAAGGGCCTGTGGAGCGTTACGATATCCGGAAGTTGGCGGATCGTTTTCCGCCTGGAGGACGGTGACGGGTTCGACGTCGATTTGGTGGACTACCACTAGAAAGGAATTGAGCAATGCCGATGAAAAACCCGCCCCATCCCGGCCACTCCATCAAGGACGCTTGCCTTGACGCTTTGAACCTGAGCGTGACCGATGCGGCCAAAGCCCTGGGCGTGGCCCGCCATACCCTGTCGCGCGTCCTCAACGGCCACGCCGGAATATCGCCCGAATTGGCGATCAGGCTGGAAAAGGCCGGATGGTCGAATGCGGACCACTGGCTGCGGTTGCAGGCGGCCTACGATCTGGCGCAGGCGCGCCAGCGTGAGGACGATATCAAGGTCAAACGCTACGTGCCGCAACTGACCCGGTAAGGGCGCTGCTTAAAGGCACCATGCCCCCTCTGTGTATAGGGGGCGTTGACGTCATAGAAGACCGCTACTCCGAGCTGGATCGGCTTTTCGACCGGGCACGACGGCCCGGAACTGATCGAGCCGGCCATCACGGAACTCCGACGAAATCCATAGAACTGGCGCGTCCGACTATGCCCCAACTGGGACATCCCTCACAGACCGGGCGAAGGTGCAGTTCCGCGCGGAGTTCTTCAACTTCACGAACACTCCGAGCTTCAGGCAATCCGGCGGCAACGTTTCGGCACGGGCACGTTCGGGAACATTGTGACGACCACCACGGAGAACCGGGACATTCAGTTCGGCTTCAAAGTGGTGTTCTGACCCTGATAGCTACTGGCGGAGGGCGGCGGGCCAGCCAGTAATCAGGGTGAGCGGGGCCTCGGGCTTGAGCGAGTTAACAATAAAGCGGGAGCCGTCGCGCGTAACGTCGTACTGGATGTCGTTGAAGCGGGGCGCGGTGACGCGGGTTTGGAACAGCAGGCGCGGGGCGCCGGGGAGCAGCTTGCCGTCGCGGATATCGAGGGGGACTTCCATCAGCTTGCGATCGGGCGTTAAGAAGAACAATTTTCTGCCGTCGCCGCGCCAACGCGCCTGGCCGCCGCTGCCGCTGGAGATCTGAAGGCGGGCGCCGCTTCCGGAAAAGGGTTGCAGCAGCACGCCGTCGAAGTCGGCGAAGGTGATCCACTTCCCGTCGGGAGAGAACTGTGCCTCGCCTCCGCGGCCCCGGAAGGAGGTCTTGCGCTCCACGCGATCGTAAACGGCGACTTCCGGCGGACCCTTTTCAAAGTTCATGTAAAGGAGGTAGCGGCCGTCGGGGGAGTAGGCGTTGGGATGCATGCGCGGGCCTTCGAGAAGCAGCTCGGGCTTGCCGGACCCGTCGGCCGGGATTTCATACATTTGCCGGGTGCGGCCCTGGGTGGCGCCATACGCAATGGTTTTCCCGTCCGGCGACCAGACGGGGTACTCCTCGCTGCCCCCATCGGTAAGCCGCGTGGCGACGCCCCGCTGGAGGTCATGCACGCGGATGTGACGCTTCCCGTTGTGGGCTTCATCCGAGGAGACCGCGAGAAAACGGCCGTCGGGTGACAAGGTCGGGGTCAGGGCGCCCGCTTCCGGAATGCGACCGGCTTCTTTGCCGTCGGCGGTGTACCAGATCAGCTCGGAGGCGGAGTCGGCGAGGGACTGAAAAACGATGACGCCGTTCGGCGAGACGGAAAAGTTGGTGCGGGCTACGGCGTGGTCCTGCTGGAGTTCCTGATCCAGGACGGGGACGGCGGTCCCGGTGAGGTTGAGACGTTGGGGGTCAAAGGGCTGCGCCATCAAGCTGCTGTCCTGGAAGTAGAGGAGGTGGCCGGAGGCGAAGGCGACGCTGCCGGAGATATCGGCGGAGATCAGCTTGGGCTCGCCGCCTTCGAGCGAGCCGGCATAGATGCCGTTCGGGCGCGGACCGGTGGCGCTGCCCCAGTCCTGGGAGAAAAGGAAGTGTTTCTCATCGGGCAGGAACCACGGCCAGCGATGCGCCTTGCCGCCTTGGGGATCGAGTTGGGTGACCTGCTGCGGCTTGCCGCCGCGTTCCGAGACCCGGAAGAGCGGTCCGGCGGCATCGGGAGCAAAAAGGATGGCGCCTTGGCTGTTCCAAGTGCCGCCGCCGGTCGCCGGTGAGTCGCAGAGGGTCTGGATGGCGCCGCTGGCGGTGTCCGCGATCTTGAGCTTGCCTGCGGCAAAAAAACCGAGGCGACGATTGTCCGGGGCCCAGAAGGGGAAGGCGGCGTTCTCGGTGTCGTTGACCTGCTGGGCGCCGCGGGAATCGAGCGAGCGCACCCAAAGCCTGTTGCGTCCGTCGGGCGCTATGGCCACGAACGCCAGACGTTTGCCGTCCGGCGAGAGGGCGAAATTGAATAGCGCGAAGGACATGCCGGGCGGGGGCAACAGCGAGGCGCGGTAGGTGGGAAGCGACTCGGGCGCGGGAGCGCGGCGGAACAGCCACAGCCCGAGCGCACCAAGCAGCGACACGATGGCGAGGGCCCACGGAACAAAGCGACGGGGAGAGAGGGCGACTGGGGAGATGGGGGGAGGCTGAACGGCGAGGCCCTGGAGTTCCAGCATCACGTCGCGGGCGTTCTGCCAGCGATCGTCGGGGTCTTTGGCGAGGCAGATATTAATAAGCCGCTCCAGCCCGGGCGGCGTGACCGGGCGGAGCGCCCGGAGGGGCTCGGGCTGCTTCTCCAGGATGGCCGAGAGGATGCTGATCGGGGTCGGGCCGTCAAAGGCCTTTTTGCCGGTGGCCATTTCGTAAAGCACGGCGCCGAAGGCGAACAGGTCGCTGCGGGGGTCGGCGTCGGCGCCCTGGATCTGCTCGGGCGACATGTACTGGCACGTCCCAACGATGGAACCAGCGGCGGTGAGGGGCGCCGACAGGGTGGCCGCAGTCGAGAGGCCGGAAACGGGCGCGACGGCCTTGGCCAGTCCGAAGTCGAGCAGCTTGGCGCCGCTCTTGGTGAGCATGATGTTGCCGGGCTTGAGGTCGCGATGGGCGACGCCCTGGCGATGCGCCTTGGCTAGGGCGCCGGCAATTTCCGTCGCGCGGGCCAGCAGTTGGTCGATCGGCAGCGGCCCCTGGTCGAGGCGCTGGGCCAGGGTCTGGCCCTCCAGGTACTCCATGACGGCGTAGTCGATGCCGTCCTGGGAGCCGACGTCATAGAGGGCGCAGATGTGGGGGTGGGAGAGCGACGAGATGATCCGAACCTCGCGCTGGAAGCGTTCGCGGGACTCGGGCGTGGCGGACAGGTGCGGGGGCAGGACCTTGATGGCGACGGTGCGGTCCAGGCGCGTGTCGCGGGCGCGGTAGACTTCCCCCATGCCGCCGGCGCCGAGGGGGGAGACGATTTCGTAGGGACCCAGGCGGGCGCCGGGCAGGAGGGCCATCCCCGAGATTATAGCGGAGCGGCTTGGCAGCTCGTGGCTACTTGCGCCAAGGCGAACCGCTGATCTCCTTGAGGACCGGGCTGTCCCCTGCCAGCGGCTCGTGGATAGGTTGGTTCATCGCGCCTCCATGCACTGGGACTGAGGTATCCTGCCTCCATCTAGCCCGATGGGTTCTTCAGGTTACCACATGGTCCCTCGCCACCGGGCTTCCCCAAAACGGTTAGGCACCCCCGCAATTGTCATCCCGAACGTAGCAGTACGGTCCTTGTTACCCTGGTCCCTTGGCCCGCAAGACTCCTCAGCCAGCCCCGCCGGCTCCGGCACTGGCGCTGCCCCAGTGGCAACGCCGCGCTCTGGTGGCCCTGGCCGCCCTTTGCCTGCTGGGCTTGTTCTCGACCGAAATCGCCGACACCGATTTCTGGTGGCATCTCAAGACCGGCCAGTACGTCGTCGAGCGGCGGGCCTTGCCGGCGCCGGATCCGTTCTCTTACACCTCGGAGCTGGGACCGCCGGCCTATCCCGGCGAGGAGCGGGTTCGCTACTTCAACCTCACCCATGAGTGGTTGGCTCAGGCGTTGTGGTACCTGGTCTACCTAGCCGGCGGCTTCCCGGCGGTAGTGCTCTTCAAGGCCGTGCTGCTGACCGGCTTCTGCGGCCTGGCCGGACTGCTGGCGGCCCGCCGCTCGGGAGAGTTCTGGTGGGGGATGGCGGCGGCGGGGGCTGCGGCCAGCCTGGCGGTATTGTTCCGGTCCGACCGGCCGGCCCTGGTGACGTTCCTGCTGGTGGCGGTTTTCATCTGGATCCTGGAACGGGGCAGGCCCTTGTGGGCCCTGCCGGTGTTGTCGGTGGTGTGGGCCAACTCCCACGGGGGCTTCTTTCTCGGAGGGGTGATCGTGGGGGCCTACGCCGTGGCCAGCCGCCGGCACTGGCCCCTAGCGGCCTTGACGGTGGCGGCCTCGGGGCTGAATCCCAGCCACTTCCGGATCGTGGAGGTGCTCCTTGCATACCGAAAGAGCTATCTCACCGATACCTTGATCGAGTGGACCCGGCCGCCTCTGTGGGGGCCGCCCTACATGTTCCCGGTGCTGCTCTACGCCTCGGCGGCAGCGCTCTTGCTGGCCTGGCGGCGGGTGCGTCTGAGCGACTGGCTGCTGTTTGCGGTCTTCTCGGCCGCTTCGCTGGCGGCTTTCCGCAATGTCATGCTGACGGCGCTGCTGGCCCCCGTCCTGATCGCGACTTACCTGCCGTGGCGTCTGAGGCTGCCGCGGCTGGCCGCGCCGGCGGCGGCCGCGGCCCTGGCGGCGGCCCTGGGCGCCGGGATCTGGCAAGGACAATTCTTCCAGCTCCGGGCAGCGCTTTGGAAGTTCCCCTCCGGGGCCGCCGATTTCCTGCTGGCCCGCGGCTTCACCGAACCCATCTTCAATACGTACGAGCTGGGCGGCTACCTGATCTGGCGTCTGGCGCCGCGCTACAAGGTCTTCATCGACGGCCGGGCCCTGAACGAAAACGTCTACCGGGACTACCAGCAGGCCCTCGGCCAGGCCGACCGTGGAGTGCTCAACCGCCACCACGCCGGCGTCATCGTGGTCAACGCCATCGAGTATGTGAGCGGCGTCGTCTACCCGCTGGTATTGGGCCTGGCGAACCAGGCCGAAACCGAGTGGCAGCTGGTCTATGAGGATCCTCAGGCGCTGGTGTTCCTGCGCCACGCCCCAGAGCAGGCGCCGTGGCTCGACAAGTCGCGCATCGCCGGCCACCTGGAGACGGCCTGCCGCAACTACATCGAGCGCGATCCGGAGCTGTGCCTGTGCGCCCGGACCTTGGGATTCCTGTTCTGGCGGGCCGGTGACTCGGCCCGCGCCCGCCGGTTGTTCGCGCTGTACCTGGCCAGCCCCCACGACCCTGACCCCGAAGCTGAGGCCGCCTGGCGGCGCCTGGGACCGTGAGCGCTCAAGCGGACCGGCGGGAAGCCAGGTCCTCAACGAACCGCTGGTGCTCGGGGGATTCCAGGCCGTGGTTCAAAACTTTGAGGAGGCGCGCGCCATCGCGCTCCACGAGAGCCTCCGGATCGAGCCACAGGCCGGGGAAGACGACGGATGGCAGCAAGCCCCGGGAGTCCGGCTCGATCGGCAGGTAGTTTCCAGCGACCAGCCGGCGCCAGATCACCTGGCCTTCCGTAAGCAGGACCGTGATGTACTCCAGAACCCCGGCGGAGCGGTAGAGGCGCAGCTTGGGTCCCAGGTCGTAGGAAGCGCTGGAGAGGCTGACCTCGACGATGAGCTCCGGGCCCCTTTCCCGTAGCCCCCCTCCAGGCCGGACTGCCCGCCGCACTCCGGGCTGATCCGGAGATAGCAGTCCGGCTGGGCGGCATCGTCCAGCATCAGCCAGGTGGCGTTGCTGCCCGCTTCGCACCCCGGAGTGTGCGCGACATACACGGTGATCCAGCCGTGAACGAACAGGTCCTGGGAACCGTGGGAAACACGCCTAGGCGACGGCAAGTAGACCATCCCCTCGAGGAGTTCTGCTCTCTTGAGTTCGGGCAGGACCTCCCAACGGCGGAGGAACTCCTCCCGCGAAACCTTTTCCCCGGCGGCCAGAGGTGGGACGATGGGCGCGACGAGCGACATGCCTATGCCTCTGATGACATTGTAGCTCGGCGGGATGGCTCCTGGAGCTGCGGTGCTTAAAGACCGCTCTCCCAGGGTTTGCATCAGTTGGTGAGCGTTGAGTGGCTGCCGTGGGGAGGTGTGCCAAGGCCGTTCCGGACAGACGCAGTGGAGATCCGGTGCACTTGCCGACGGTTTCCCCGCCTGCCTAATGGGAGCACCGGACAAAAGTTTCTCTGCGTCTCCGCGTCTCGGCGGTACCTTGTAGCGCTGCAATGAACCGGTAGAGACGCCGAGGCGCAGAGGATTCCTGCAGGACCCTGGAGCTGTGATTAACCGACCCGGTGGGAAGCCAGGTCCCCAACGAAGCGCTGGTGTTCGGGGGATTCCAGGCCCTGGTTCAAGACCTCCAGCACTCGCATGGCATCCCCTTCGATGAGAGCCTCGGGGTCGAGCCACAGTCCCGGGAAGACGACGGACCGCAGCAAGCCCCGGGAGTCCGGCTCGATCGGCGCGTAGTTTCCAGCGACCAGCCGGCGCCAGATGACCTGGCCTTCTGTAAGCAGGACCGTGATGTACTCCAGAACCCCGGCGGAGCGGTAGAGGCGCAGCTTGGGTCCCAGGTCGTAGGAAGCGCTGGAGAGGCTGACCTCGACAACGAGTTCGGGAGCGCCCTTACCCAGGCCCCGCTCCAGGCCCGACTGGCCGCCGTAGTCCGGGCGGATCCGGAGATAGCAGTCCGGCTGGGGGGCATCCTCAAGCATCAGCCAAGTCGCGTTGGTTCCCGCTTCGCACCCCGGAGTGTGGACGGAATAGTGCATCGACCAATAGGTGACCAAGCCCTCGTTGGACCCGTGTGTAACTGTCATCGGCGACGGCAAGTAGACCACCCCCTCGAGGAGTTCTGCTCTCTTCAGTTGTGGCAGGGCCTCCCAACGGCGAAGGAACTCCTCCCGAGAAACCTTTTCCCCGGCGGCCAGGAGTGGGACTATGGGCGCGGTGAGCGACATGCCTAAGCCTCTGGGTGATATTGTAGCGCGCCTCAGCCGGTGCGGCGCGACGAGAGCTCCTTAACGAAGCGTTGGTGCTCGGGGGATTTCAGGCCCTGGTTCAGAACTTTGAGGAGGCGCGCGCCATCGCGCTCCACCAGAGCATCCGGATCGAGCCACAGGCCCGGGAAGACGACCGACCGCAGCAAGCCCCGGGAGTCCGGCTCGATCGGCGCGTAGTTCCCGCTCACCAGCCGGCGCCAGATGACCTGGCCTTCCGTAAGCAGGACCGTGATGTACTCCAGAACCCCGGCGGAGCGGTAGAGGCGCAGCTTGGGTCCCAGGTCGTAGGAAGCGCTGGAGAGGCTGACCTCGACGATGAGCTCCGAGGCCCCTTTCCCGTAGCCCCCCTCCAGGCCGGATTGCCCGCCGAACTCCGGGCTGATCCGGAGATAGCAGTCCGGCTGGGGGGCATCCTCCAGCATCAGCCAGGTGGCGTTGCAGCCTGCATCGCACCCCGGGGTGTGCGCGACATACACGGTGATCCAGCCGTGAACGAACAGGTCCTGGGAACCGTGGGAAACACGCATCGGCGACGGCAAGTAGACCATCCCCTCGAGGAGTTCTGCTCTCTTGAGTTCGGGCAGGGCCTCCCAACGGCGGAGGAACTCCTCCCGCGAGAGCTGTTCCCCGGCGGCCAGGGGTGGGACGATGGGCGCGACGAGCGACATGCCTATGCCTCTGATGACATTGTAGCTCGCCACGGCCCCAGGGGACGTAGTACACTTCCGGGGTGATGAAACGCGCCTGGATCGTCGGAGCGACCGTGGCGGCCGCCGGCCTGTTGCTCCGCCCGCAGCAGCCGGCGCCGGTGACCCGGGCCGTCGACCCCGACGAGGCGGCGTTTCTGGTGCGCTTTGGCCTCACCCATACCCAGCCGCGAAGCTGGGACGGCAACCTGAAGGCCGACGGCGGCCGCATGGTTTCGCTCGAAGGCTGGCAGTTTGCCCCGGGCGATCAGATCCTGCCGGGCCTGGCCTGGCGGTGCTCGACACGGGAACAAACCTACTGGCACACCCCGTGGGAGCGAAGCCTGGAGCCGACCAAGAATCAGCCGCGGATCACCACCAAGGGGTTGCTCGTGCAGGCCACCTCCGGCAGCCGCCTCACCCTGGCTACACCGCAGGGAGCTTTCGCCTTTTCGCCGGAAGAGGTCACCTGGTCGCGACCCAAGGAGTTCCTGGGCGGCGACGTGGTGGTCTCGCGCTCGCCGTTCCCGGCGCCAGTCGCCCCCGGCGACTACCCGGCGGCCTGGGAATCACCCGACGGCCAGGTCTGGCTCGCCTACCAGTCCTACCAAACGGGCGGCGACCAGCTATGGATTCGGCGCGGGCTGGGCGCCAGCCCCGAGGCCCTCA
>Ga0247727_10004817_pt1 | contig 28149 bp, 21 predicted proteins | sample WisWelCaveWW1625_FD_202498 | JGI IMG/M metagenome (GOLD analysis project Ga0247727, IMG submission 202498) | Biofilm microbial communities from Wishing Well Cave, Virginia, United States - WW16-25 | ecosystem: Environmental > Aquatic > Deep subsurface > Groundwater > Cave microbial mat | place...
GGTTCCATTCTCCCTGTGTTGATCTGTGGTTCCAGCCTGCCTGGGAGGGACACAGCCGAGGAGCGACAGATGAACACAGATGAACACAGATCGACCCCGCCAGGCGCTTCCCATCTGTGTTCATCTGCGTCCATCTGTGGTTCCATTCTCCCTGTGTTGATCTGTGGTTCCACATCCCCATGACTACACTGGCACCCTGGTTCCAATCCCGCTTCGCTAAGCTGGAAACCCTTTCCCCCTACCGCTCCAGCGGCGCCGTCCGCGAGGTGGTCGGGCTGCTGGTGGAAAGCGAAGGACCGGCGGCCTCGCTGGGGGACTTCTGCGTCATCGAGACCGGCCAGGGCCGTGGGGTGCGGTGCCAGGTGGTGGGCTTCCGTTCCGGCCGGGTGCTATCGATGGCGCTCGAGGAACTCAACGGCGTGGAGCTGGGCCAGAGCATCGTGGCCCGCCGCGAGGCGGCCCGCGCCCCGGTCGGGGAGGGGTTGCTGGGCCGCGTCCTGGATGGTTTTGGGGCCCCCCTGGACAGCCAGGGGCCCCTGGAAGCTTCGGCGTACTATCAGTTATACCGAGCAGCGCCCGGTCCCCTGGAGCGGATTTCCATCGACCAGCCCCTTACCACCGGCATCCGGGCCATTGACGGCCTGTTGACCTGCGGTCGGGGCCAACGCCTCGGCATTTTCGGCGGCGCCGGAGTGGGCAAGAGCACCCTGCTGGGGGCCCTGGCCCGCCATAGCTGGGCGGACGTGAACGTGGTCGCCCTGATCGGAGAGCGCAATCGCGAGGTCCGCGCCTTTCTGGAGGACGATCTGGGTCCGGCCGGGGCCGCCAAGTCCGTGCTGGTGGTCGCCACCAGCGATCAGCCCGCCCCGGTCCGCGTTCGGGCCCCCTTTCTGGCCCTGGCTATCGCGGAGTTCTTCGCCGACCGGGGCAAGCACGTCCTGCTGGTGATGGATTCGGTCACCCGCTTCGCAATGGCCCAGCGCGAGATCGGCCTGGCCGCCGGCGAGCCTCCCAGCCAGAAGGGCTATCCGCCGTCGGTGTTCCACCTGCTCCCCAAGATCTTCGAGCGCGCCGGCAACTTCTCGAGCGGCTCGATCACCGGCTTCTTCAGCGTCCTGGTGGAGGGCGACGACATGAACGAGCCCATTGCGGATGCTGTCCGCGGCCTGCTGGACGGTCACATTGTGCTCTCTCGAGAGCTGGCCTCCGCCAACCACTACCCCGCCATCGACGTGCTGGAGAGCATCAGCCGGCTGGCCAACTCCATCAACGCCGCCGAGCATCGCGACTCCGCCGCCCGGCTGCGCGATTGCCTGGCGGCCTACCGCCGCTCCGAGGACCTCATCCAACTGGGGGCCTACGCCCAGGGATCCAACCCCCGGGTCGACGCCGCCATCCGCACCCGCGACGCGGTGGAGAGCTTTTTGCGCCAGGACGTCGAGAATAAGGAACCGCTGGACCAGACCGTCGGCCACCTCCGCCGGCTGGCGGATCAGATCGCCCAAACGAAATGAAGCGCTTTCGCTTCCCCCTCGAACGGGTTCTGGATCTGCGCCGGCAGCAGCAGGACCTGGAGCTTGGCCGGCTGGAGGCCCTGGCAGGCCAACGCGCCGCTTTGGAGCGCCAGGCCGGCGAACTGGAGGAGCTATCCCGCATCTGCCGCGCGGCCTGCGCTGCCACCACCAGCATCGAGGCCCTGGATCTTCGCCGGACCTATGACTATGCCCGGGCCCTGGAGCAGGCCCGGCTTCAGGCCCTGGGTCACGCCGCCGCCGTCGAAGGGCGCCGGCGGGAGCAGATGGTTCGGTTGATGGAAGCCCGCCGGAGAGTCCGTTTGCTCGAAACTCTCCGCGACGGCCTCCGCAAGCGTCACCAGCAACGGGCGGATCGGGAGGCCGAGGCCGTGGCCACGGACCTGTTCCTGGGTCGTCTCCTGGCCCGGACCGGCAGGAATGCCCCTGGTACCGGATCAAAAAAAGTTCTAGCCGGGGTCCGCCGGCACGATATGTAACCTTGGACACGGTTGAACAGGCGGGGCCGCCACGGCGGGCCGCCGGCCGGTAACGGACTGCCGGCGCACACACCGATCCAAGGACGGACTCCATGGCATTCTCGATTGTTACCAACGTAGCGTCGCTGCTGGCGCAGGACAACCTGCGCATCACCGGCGACTTCCAGCAGAAGACCATTCAGCGCCTGACCTCCGGTCTGCGCATCAACTCGTCGGCCGATGACGCCGCCGGCCTGGCCATTGCCAACGCCTTCCGCAGCGACATCTCCGTGCTCCAGCAAGGCGTGCGCAACGCCGGCGACGGCTTGTCGACGCTGCAAACCATCGACGGCGGCATCAACAACATTTCGCTACTGCTCGACCGCGCCCGCACCCTGGCCACCCAGTCGGCTTCCGGAACCTTCACCGGCGACCGCAACACCCTGAACAGCGAGTTCAGTTCGGTGCTGGACGAAATCGACCGGCAGGCCCAGGCGGTGGGTCTGGACAGCAGCGGCGCTTTCGCCAGGTCGCTGTCGATCTTCATTGGCGGCGGCCGCGGCCACTCCGGCGACGCCTCCAGCGTGGCCATCACCAACGGCACCGTCGCGGTGGACCTGTCGCACTCCTTGATCGACTCCAAGAACCTGGGCCTCAAGGGGGTGCAGGCCTTCGGCGGCACCAGCGGCACCACCGACATCGGGGCCGGCGCCGCCTCCACCAACGTCGCCGCCATAGCCGCCAACGCCACCAATACCGGCTCGCTGCGGACCGCCGGCTTCACTGACTTCTACTTTTACGGTCCCGGCTTCGGCGACAGCGACAAGATCCGGGTCTCGGTGAACACCACCGGCGTGGTCGACACCACCACCCTGGCCTCGGCCGTCAACGCCGCCATCGACTCGGCCGCCAACGGCTCCTCCCAGGCGGCGGCCGCTTTCAAGGGTTCCGGCATCAAGGCCGTTATCAACACCGACTCCACCGGCAAGCAGCAACTGACGTTCACCTCCAGCACCAGTGCCTTCCAGGTGGAGGCCGGCGACCGTCTGGCCAACGCGCTGCTGGGGAACTACACCTCCTCGTCGAACGCCGCCGGCCTAACCCTCAACATCACCCAGACCGGTGCGGCCGCCAGCGCCTCGGCGGTCTCCACCTTCACCAACGCCGGCTCCATCAAGATCCGCATCGCCGGCGGCGGCCTGGCCAGCGCTCAGGACCTCACCGTCACCATCGCGGGCGCCGAAACCGTCGGACTGGCTCTGAGCGACCTCCAGACCGCTTTCAGCGCCAACACCACGCTCACCTCTGCCGGCTACACCCTGTCGGCAACGGCCGGCAGCGCCCTGGTGGTCACCAATACCCGCGGGGAGCGCTTCAACGTTTACGTGTCCGGGGACGAGCAGAACCGCTTCGGCCTGGGCAGCTTCGTCAAGGGCGGCGCTGGCGGAACTGACATCACCTACACCGAGGTCACCGGCGGGGCCAACGCCGGCGTCACCTACGGCGGCAGCGTGGCCATCTCGGTCGGGGGTCTGGCCACCGTCACCCTCACGGTCGCGGCCTTTGCCACCGCCACCGACACCACCGCTGTCAACGCTCTCAACACCGGGATCGCGAACAGCACTACGCTCTCGGCTGCGGGCCTCTACGCCACTGTCAGCGGCGCTGTGATCAAGTTCGCCACCACCAACGGCACCCTGTTCCAGCTCACCAACGTCGCCGACGCCGATGCGGCCCTGGGCTTCTCGACCTTCGCCGGCACCACCACCGCCAACACCCTGGCGGAGGCCGCCGGCTTCGTCGAGCACGTCTTCTACTCGGGCGGGGCGCAGGCTTCCTCGACGGGCGACGTGACCTCCTTCGCTGCCATCGCCCACGGCAGCGACGACCAGACCCTGACCTTCACCGCCAACGACAGCGCCGGGGCCTCGCACTCCCTCAGCGTCACGCTTCGCAACGACACCACGGCCCGCAACGCCGACACCCTGGATGCGGCCGTGGATGCCATCAACTCTGCGCTCCAGCAATCTAACGACGCCACCCTCAAGCGCCTCGTGGCCGTCAAGGAGCGCAACAACGCCGGCTCGGCCGAGGGCATCCGGTTCCTGAGCACCCTGCCGGCCTTCAAGGTCGCGGTCGGGGCCACCCAGAGTGGTGGGGGCGTCAACGCCGGCGCGGCGACGGTGCTGACCTCGGGGGCCCTGTCAGGCGGCAGCGTAGCCGACATCGCCACCCAAGGCAACGCCGAGAACGCCGTCAGCCTGCTTTCGACGGCGGTTTCGCTGCTGGCCGCCTCCCAAGGCAACGTCGGAAAGGGCCAGAACCGGTTGCAGTTTGCCATCGGCCTGGCCGCCACCCAGGTGAACAACATCGCCACCGCCCAGAGCCGCATTCGCGACGCCGACCTGGCGGCGGAAGCGGCCAACCTGACCCGGGTTTCGATCGGCCTGCAAACCGGCATCGCCGCCCTGGCTCAGGCCAACTCCGCTCCGCAGGCCGTGCTGGCCCTGCTGCGAGGATAGTGCTGCGAAGCTGATCCTGTAACCCCTTCCGCCCGTCCCCCGCCGACCTTGGGGGGCGGGCGGTTTTGTTTGTAGCGGCGCCGGCCGTCCGAGCATTGATCATTCTAGCCGCCTAGAGCGGAAGGGATGTGCAAGCCCGATCTTAGACGTGGGTTCGCGACACAGGCGTGATCGGCCAGTCGCCACCCCCGATTTCTCGCGCCTGACCGAGCGTAGCCTGTGTCATCCCGAGCGTAGCGAGGGATCTGCTTCTGGCCCCGCCGTGACAGCAGATCCCTCGCTTCGCTCGGGATCACAATTGCGGGGCCGGCGGTTGCCGCCGCTTTCATGTCGCGCACCTCTTGGATGTCGAGGGCGCCGGGAAGCGTAATCTCGACGGGAGAATAACCTTCCTTGCTGATGGGTTCCATAACCGCCCCCCGGTCGTGCTACCCTCCCAGCATGACCCGCCGCGATTGCCTCTGTCTGGCCGCCCTCGGCCTGCCCGGTCGCGCCCGCGCCCAGCAACCCCTTCCCCTCAAGGACTTCGAGCCTCGCAGCGCCCTGGAAGTACCCCAGCGAAAAGTGCCGCGGGCCCGGTTCCCGGTGATCGACTTCCACACTCACCTCTCGGGCGTCAGCGCCGACGGCACGCAGGCGCGCCTGACCGAGAAACCGGAAGAGCTGTTGCAGGTGATGGACCGCCGAAACATCCGCGTGATGGTAAACCTCACGGGCGGCTACGGCCCGGCCCTGGAGCAGGTGATCGCCCAACTGCACCGCCCCCATCCGGACCGCTTCCTGGTCTTCACCCAGCCTTGGTTCAGCCGCCTCCGCGAGCCCCACTACCCCCAGTTCCAGGCCGATCAGATCGAGCGCGCCAGCAAGGCCGGCGCCAGAGGCCTCAAGGTTCTGAAGGCCCTGGGCCTGGTGGTTCGCGAGCAGGGGACCACCGGGCCGCTGGTCAAGATTGACGACCCGCGGTTCGATCCCATGTGGGAGGCCGCCGGAGCGGCCGGGTTCCCGGTGGCCATACACGTGTCTGATCCCGAGGCTTTCTTCCTGCCCATCGACCGGTTCAACGAGCGCCACGAGGAGCTGGGGGCGCATCCCAACTGGTCGTTTCATGGGCGGGACTACCCACCGAGCCGCGAGTTGCACGAGGCCCGCAACCGCGTGATGACGCGTCATCCCCGCACTCCGTTCGTCGCCCTGCATGTGGCCGTCTCGGAGGACCTGGCCCTGGTGGCGCAGTGGCTCGACCGCCATCCCAACATGCACGTGGAGTTCGGCGCCCGCATCGGCGAGCTGGGCCGCCAGCCGCGCACCGCCGCCAAGTTCTTCGACCGCTATCAGGACCGCATTCTGTTCGGCACCGACGCCGTGCCGCGCGGCCTCCAGACCCCCCAGCAGATCTTCGGCGACGCCCTCTACGAGATCTACTACCGGTTCCTGGAGACCGAAGACGAGTACTTCGACTACGCCCCGTGGCATGTCCCGCCCCAGGGCCGCTGGAAAATCTATGGGTTGGGGCTGCCGGAGAGGATCCTGCGGAAGGTTTACTGGGAGAACGCCGCGCGCCTGCTGCGGGTATGACCCCATGCGGATAACCAACATCCTGCTGCTGGCGGCTCCGATCGTAGCCTCAGCCGCCGAGTTGCCCGGGCGGTACTACCGGCTGCTCGAAGCCTGGCTTCCACAAGTGGAGGCCCGCCTCAACGCCGAGCCACAAGCCAGCCTTCAGACCCTGGAAGCTCGCGCCGGATGGCGGCACTTTCCCTCCGCCATTCTGGCCGCCGCCGTGCTCTACGCCAAACAGGGCCGGGCCCCCACCCGCCTGGCTCTGGCGGAACGCCTCGGCGACCTGCTGGCGGCCGAGAGCGAGAAAGGCAACTACGAGTCTCGGCTCGACAGTCACCGCGATACCTACATGTGGCTCGAGGCCTACCGGCTGCTCGAAGCCGACCTGCCCGAGCCGCGTCGCTCCCGCTGGCGCCGGGAACTCGAGAAGGCCGTCGGGGCCCTGGCCGCCGAATCGGCCCTGCGCGTCGATTTCCCCTGGTACAACTCCCCCTACATCCGCACCTCGCCCAATCATTTCTCGCTGTGGGCTTCCACGACGTATCTGGCCGGCCGGGTTTTCGGCAATAAAGAATGGGAGGCGCTCGGGGCCCGGATTCTCCACCGCTTCGCCGCCGAAGAGCAGGCTCCCGACGGCTTCTGGGGCGAGCACAGCCGCAACGGGCCCACCACCGGCTACGACTACCTGACCCTGACCGCCGTGGCCCTCTACTACGAGCACAGCCGCGACCCGGCGGCCCTGGAAGCCCTGCGGCGCTCCACCAACTTCCACCAGCACTTCACCTACCCCGACGGAACGCCCGTCGAGGTGATCAACGACCGCAACCGCTATTGGGCGGTCAGCCCCTGGGGCAGCTTCGGGTTCTCTCATTTCCCCGATGGGCGGGGCTACGCTGAGTTCCTGTCGGGGTTTTTCCGGGAGGCATCGCTCTCGCTCGAGAACCTCGGCCGGATCGCCCAGGACGCCCTCTACTTCCGGGACGGCGAGGTGGTCGCCGCTCCGCAGCGGCAGCCGCGCTACGCCTGGCGGATGAGTCTGCCGGCCGGCATCCGCAAGACCGGGCCGTGGGTGACGGCCCTCTCAGGAATCATTGATACGCAGGCAACCGACAGCCAGTTCTACCTGGACCGCCAGGGACACCTCAGCGTGTTCCACGAGAAGCTCGGCCTGCTCATCACGGGGGCCAACTCCAAACGCCAGCCCGAGCTGGCCACCTTCCGCGAGCGGCACATCGGGCAGCTGTTTCACCTGCCCATGAGCAGCCGGCTCCAGATGAGCGACGACCGCGACCGCCTGTCGCTGGCCTACCACACGTTCTTCACGGACCTGGTGATCCCGCCGCCCTCCAACCAGCAGCTTTCCTTCCGGTTCTCGATTACCGGCAAGGGCCGGCCCCCGGAGCAGGCTTTCCTGACTCTCCAGCTCTGCCTGAAGGCCGGCGAGCTGCTGGAAATCGCCTCCGGCCGGCGCACACTCTCGGAAGACCGCCTGGATCTGGACGCCGCCGCCCTCGGAGGCTGGATGCGCCACCGCGGCTGGACCCGGCGGTTCGATGGGGCGGCGCAGCTGGCCTGGCCGGTATATCCGTTTAATCCCTACGCCAACGGTCCCGAAACCGGCTTGGCCCGCGCCGTAGGAGCGCTCTCCATTCCCCTGGCGCTCAAGGGCGGCCGGGGCCTGCGGCCGGGCGAACAGGAGATGGCCTTCACGCTGGAGGCCCACTAACATGATACTGCTGCTGCTGGCCCTGGATCTCCCCCTCACCGTTCAGGAGACCGCCGGGGTGGCCCGGGCCTCCGAGCCCGTCACCTTTGGCGTGCCGCTGCCCAAGGGCTTGGTGCACGACCCCGCCCGGCTGCGCCTGATCGGACCGCAAGGAACGCCCGTGCCGGCCGCCTTCCGCGTCGTGAACCGCTGGTGGGACGACGCCGCCACCCAGGTGGCCTCCATCCAGTGGCTCCACACCGACTTCCTCGCCGATGCCCCAGCGCGCGGGCGCTCCGTCTACCGGTTGCGGCAGTCGGACGAGGCAGCCCCGCCGCCCCCGGCCACTCTCCGCGTCACCACCGACGGCGACGACATCCGCGTCTCGACCGGCGCCCTCGACTTCACCGCCCACCGCACCGGCCCGCTGCTCGACGCCCCGGGCCTGGCCTCGCTCGACGCCGTGCTGCGCTCCGACGAGCGCATCTACCGCGCCAGCCGCTGGACCGCCTCCGACCTGGTCATCGAGGACCAAAACCCCTTGCGCGTGGTCCTGAAACGCACCGGCGCTCACGGCTGGGTGGAAGGCTCCGACCGGGCTCTCGACTCCGTGGTTCGGATTATCGCCTGGGCGGGGCGTCCATATATCCGGGTCATATACAGCTTCGTCAATCGCCAGGGCAGCCGCATGAGCGACTTGGTGCGTCTCGACGGGCTGTGGCTGGAAGCGCGGGTGAGAGCGCCGGTCGCCCCCCAGGGCGTCGAGCAGCTCTCGGCCGAGCCGCGCCGCCCCGGATGGTTCGAGGCCGCCGGCGTGGGGGCCGGCGTCCGCTGGTTCTGGCAGCTCTACCCCAAAGGCTTCCAGGTGCGCCAGGACGGCCTGTGGCGCCTGGAACTCTATCCCGAAAGCGCCCGCCCCCAGAACATCTACACCGGCGTCGCCAAGACCCACGAGATGATCCTCTCGTTTGGCCCCGGGAATCTCGCCGCCCAGCTCGACCATCCGCTTTATGCCGTGGCGTCGCCGAAATGGTACACCCGCGACACCCGGGCCCTCGGACGCCTGGTGGAGTCCTCGCCGGAAGCCATCCGGCCCGAATACCGGCCGCTGGTGGAGCGCTATGACCGCTGGCTGGTCGCTTCTCGTGACGCCGTGCTCGCCAAGCGCGATCGCGGCTTCGAGTTTCGCGGCCGGCGCCTGGACGAATACGGCATGCTCAACTTCGGCGACGCCATGCACAAGCTCATCGCCGACGACCGCCGGCCGGATTTCGGCATCCACTGGGAAACCGAGTATTACGATTTCCCCCACGCTCTGTTCCTGCATTTCTTCCGAACCGGGGACCTGGTGTCGCTGCGGACGGCGGTGGAGGCCGCCGCCCACCTGGCGGACGTCGATATCTCTCACTACGAGGTGGAGGCGGGCCGCGACGGCGCCCCCCGCACCGGCCCCGGCCTCAACCACTGGACCCGCTACTCCAACGGCGTCTTCATCTCCTCGACCAGCTGGGCCTTCTACAAGAACGAGGGCCTCTTCGACCGCTACCTGCTCACCGGCGATCTCTGGTCTCGCGACGTGGCTCGCATGTCATCCGACTTCGGAGTGACTTACAACGGCCTGGACATCGACCGCAACACCCGCTCCATCGGCCACGGCCTGTTCGCCATGCTGAAGGCCTGGGAGATCTTCGGCGACAAGAAATACCTGGACCGCGCCCACTGGATCATCGACGCGGTGCAGGCCTGGCAGGACGGTGACGTGGAACGCCTTAAGACCCTCCAGGCGCGCGTCACCTGGGATCCCCAGTTCCAGGGCGGCTACAGCCACCAGTCCTGGATGTACGGCATCGCGCTCGAAGCCATGGCCCAGGCCTCCTGGACGTTTCAGCGTCCGGAGATGCCCGGCTAACTGCGCCGGGCCGCCGACTGGGTCTTCGCCAACCCGCGTGAGTGGGATCCCAAGCGCCGCATCTTCCTCAACGCCCCGGTCCACGCCGTGATGCTCACCCCCGGGTTGGCCTACATCGGGGAGACCTCCGGGGAGCGCAAGTACCGGGAGGTGGCGCTCGAGAGCTTTCGCCGCCAGACCGAGGAGGCTCAGGTCACCGACCGGCTCAAGCTGTTCGCCCAGCTGTTCCGAAACTCCCAGCGGTTCCTGTGGTACCTGTCAGTGGAGGCCCCGACGGCAGCGAGCCACCGCTGAGCCTCAGTGCAGTTGGTGGGGCGGACTTGAGTCCGCCCGATGGCCGGGGTGGCCCACGGCCGCTCCGGACCAGAGCCCGTCATCCCGAGCGAAGCGAGGGATCTGCTTTTACGCCCATCGCGGCCGCCCGGGGAGTCGCCAGCAGATCCCTCGCTGCGCTCGGGATGACAACTGGCGCCGGGATGAAAGTGCCCCCAGCCCATGCCTCGTCGGTCTGAGGCGAAGCCTCGCTAGCGACTAAGGCGGGGTCCTGGAAGGGCGGCGGCTCGTAAAGGCGTGGTGGGGCGTCAGGCGGCGATGCGATCCAAACGGCAACCGAAGTGGGGGACCGCGTGACGCGCAGCAGCGCCAGGGTCCGGCCGTCGGGTGAGATGGCGGCCCGGTTGGTGTCGGGTTGCACCAGCGCCGGCTCTCCCCCGATGGCGGACACTTTCCACAGCGCGCGAGCGCCAGGGGCCCCGGCCGTGAAGTAGAGCTCGCGAGAATCCGGAGCCCACAACGGAAAAGGAGGGCCCGCCAGCGGCGGCTGGGTCACCTGGAGCGGAGCCGTGGAGTCCAGACGCTGGACATACAGTTGGAAGCGTCCCTCCGACATTCCGATATAAGCGATGCGGCTGCCGTCGGGCGACCAGGCTGGCTCAAATTGGATCCGGCGGGCCGCCGAGAACGGGGTACTCCGGTAATCCCCTACGCTGGGCGGCTGGAGCCGAATGTATGAACGCTCGCTGGCCGGTCACCATCTCGTACAGCAGCGCACCGAAGGAAAAGATGTCGGATCGGGCGTCAATCACCTTGCCTTCCGCCTGCTCGGGCGACAGGTAGGCGGCGGTGCCAAGGATGGCGCCTTCCTGGGTGCGGGTGCGGAGAAACTCGGCGGCCGACCCCTCGCCGCCGGGCAGTGCCATCAGCTTGGCCAGGCCGAAGTCCAGCACCTTCACCAGCTCCTCTCCGGTCACCATGACGTTGGAGGGCTTCAGATCGCGATGCACGATGGGCGGCGCTATGCGCCTTGGCGAGTGCGCCCGCGATCTGCACTCCGTAACTCAGCGTGGCGGTGATACTCAGCCCCCTGGGCTTCATGAGCCGGTCCAGGGGCTGGCCGTCGATATACTCCATGACGATGAAGGCCACCCCGGCTGTCTCGCCGATTTCATGGACCGTGACGATATTTGGATGGTTGAGGGCCGAAGCCGCTTTGGCTTCCTGAACGAACCGGCGCTGGCGAGCCGGATCGGAAACCTGGTGAGGAGGCAGGACCTTGATAGCAACCATGCGGTCCAGCTTCTGGTCGCGGGCCTGGTACACGACGCCCATGTGACTTCCGAGTTTCCCGTTTACGGGGCCCGCAAGGCCCACCAGGACCCGGCGGCGGAGAGCAGCAGAACCAGCAGGCCGGCGCCTACGAGCAGGCTGAAGGTAGGCGAGGCGTCCGGGAGGCTCCAGGCCAGCAGGCCCAAGCCGGCGGCGCCTCCAGCGGCTGCGGCCAGCTTCTGCATGATCGTAATCGGCCGGGTGGATCGCTCAGCCGCCGCCTGGCGGGCCTGGAGCTGGGCCTTCCACCAGATCAGACCCGGCGATGGCAGGCGGACCTGGCGTCGGGCCTCGGCGGCCTCCGCCAGCAGGTGCTCGCGAACCAGCGCTTCCTCGTTCTGGTAGGGATCTATGGTCATGGCTTCACATCGAAAGCGATCCCGCAGCAGTTTGGTGGCGATCCGAAACAAGGAGGCTCCTGATCCTATTCTGGCCGGATCCAAAGCAGTTGGGGCAGCCCTGGAGTGACCACCACTTGATTACCGTCCGCGCCGAGAATGCGGGCGTAAGGTTGGGCGGTCGCGACCCGCTCCCAGGTTCCCAGTTGCTTATTCAGCTTGTAGACTCGCGTGCGCGGCTGCGCTCCGCCGCCTTCCAGCATGCTGAGGTAGACCGAGCCGTCCGACGTGAATGCGACGCCCCTTGTCGCCAGCGGCGACCCCGTATCGACGCCTTTCCAGCGCCCAAGAATCGACCCGGAGACCGAAACCTCGATCCATTCTCTTGCGTGCGCGCTGTACAATGGCTGGGACCTGGTCAGGGTCGAAGGCCACCAGAAAGCCGTTCTCCCACTTCGGACTGGGCTTGTCCCCGAAGCTTCTGGCGATCGAAACCGAAGCCACCGGCGAAGACAAGCGCGCTTCGGCGGCAGAGACAACCGGCAACACCACGACTGCCGACAGCCCGACCAATCTCATGGCGCGATGCACCAGGATGATGGGAATCTTGGTTCTGGACATGCCTTCCTCCATACCCCCTTTCTAGGGGTTAGAACAGGTCTCCTCCTCACACCGGCAACCATTACACTCATTGGCCCCGGTATACTTCCAACCGTTCTCGTAATCTGCCCAGGGTCCGACTGATGCCACCAATAACGTATTCTCTGCCCGTCAAGTCCTCGCCGACGACGCCCGGCGACTCCCAGCGCCCGCTCGGGGCCGGCGTCGCCGTTTGCCAGAACTCGACGGCGCCTCAATGGCAATCCGCACCTTGCCCCCCATAGCTGTCGCGGCGCGAACCAAGGTCCTCAACTGCAGGTTTCTGATGCGGCCCGACTCCATCTTGGCGATCGCCGGCTGGCTGACCCCGAGCCGTCGTGCCAGCTGGCTCTGAGACCATCCCCTCCGCTCCCTCAATGCCACCAAGTCTTGTTCGATCCGAAGCTCGTTCAAAGCCTGCTCCACACTCGCGCGCAACTCGGGATCGTCTTCCAGCTGTTGATCGATCCAGCGCATGAATGTCATCAACGGTTTCTCTCCAAGAGCTCCGTCAGAAGGCCGCGGACGCGCCGCAAGAATTCAGGAGGGATGTCATCTCGCTTCTTGACCATCCCGTCAAGTAGTACGATCCGTCGGCCCGGAAGGAACGCATAACAGATCCGAATCGGTCCCCTTCGCAACTCGAACAGGCCGCCACCCAGAGCTGCGGAATGCGGCCGCCTGAGTGCATTTCCACGATCCTCCAGCAGCTTAATGAGGGCAATCGCCTCGACCCTGTCCCGGCGCGACAAACCGGCGACAAAGTCGCGCACCGGGCTCACGCCGCTGGAACCCTTGTAGTCCTCTATGAGCCACGTTCCGGCCAACCATCAGCTAGCATAACCCGAAAGTTATCGGCGGGTCAATGGTGGCCACCGCTGGGGGACTCTCGGTCCCCCAGTGACCATGGCCGTCCGGTGAGGTGTGGAGGAATCTATACCACGAATCTCAGTGCGGCGGTTAGATACGCCCGCGCCAGCGGAAGGTTCGCGATACAGTCGAAACGGTGCTGGGACGCCTGTACACCCGGCTACCGCGAAGCGGTTTATGTCCAACTACTTATTTATTTATCAACCAAAACCTGGCCCAGCAGCTATAGTTGAACGATTGGATCCTATGAGAATCCTGGCGTTGATGTGCAGACCGTACCCGCCAACGCTCCTCGTGGTCGGGCAGGCTTCGGGAAGGGTTGTACTCGCCGAAGATTTCGAAGATGGAGTCCTGGACCCTCGAATCTCAGTTCGAACCACGGGAACATTCAGCGCCGGGCCAGGCATCAAGAATGCGACCAGCTTCGGCAGCACGAAAGCTTTTGGCTTCGGGTTGTCGACCTGCGGCGCAAGTTGCTTCTTCAGCTTCGTGAACACCCTCCAGGTCACGTTTCCGGCACCAGAGTTTGTCGTAAGCATCTCGTTCAAAGAGATGGAGCTCTTCAGCAACTGGGGTTCGGGAGGAGGGGTATTCATCGACGGACAACCTTTGACCGCGGAATGCGCGCTGCCAGCGTGCGGCACGTACAACGATTTCGGGCGGTTCCGACACGACGACCTTCGGCCGGACACTACCTTTCGGTCTAGGTCGTTTCCAATCAACCGCGCCGTGACGACAATTGAATTGAGGGTCAACAACATCAGCAACCGGAGCGAGATATACATTGACGACCTGGTGATCGAGAGATTGCCTGCGGGACCCCCACAGTTCACGGCCGCTTCGATAGTGAGTGCAGCCAGCCTCCAACCCGGTCTCTCGTTGACGCCTGGACAGATTGTCACGATCTTTGGATCCGACTTTTCGGACCCGTGTACTTTGGGTGCGCCGGGTTCCGGTGGATGTGCGCTGGCTCAGGGCTTCCCTCTGCCGGTCCAGCTTGGTGCTACCCAGGTGACCTTCAGCGGGATACCGGCGCCCCTTCTTGTGGTCACCGAGCAGCAGATCAACCTGGTAGTGCCTTGGGAACTCAGCGGCGACACGGCCGTGGTAGTGGTCCAGCGGGGGCAGAGTTCCAGCCTGGGGGTCAGGGTTGGTTTGTCCGGGCAAGCCATCGGTGTGTTCTCGATTTTCAGCAGCGGAGCAGGTGCGGGCGTGGTGCTTCACGTCGATGGAAGAGTGGTGAGCCGGTCGGCGCCGATTGTACCGGACGAAGTGGTGGTGATCTATGGGACCGGGATGGGCCCGGTGGCGCCCGCAGTGGCAACCCGCAGCCCGGCGCGGGCGGAACCGTTGTCGTGGACCACGATCCCGATGCGGGGCTTCTTCGATGGTGGCGAAGGGAGAATCCTGTTGTCCGGTCTGACGCCTGGTTTCTCCGGGCTGTACCAGATGAACGTCGAGGTCCCGAGTTCCCTGGCGCGCAACTACCCACTGGTCAGTGTCCAGAGTGAAACATCCATCTCGAACCAGACATCCGCAGGGGGCCCCAGCCTGTTGGATGTGACACCGAGTGAGGCGAGGCTAGGGCTGAATTCGACCATGGCGGTTCGGGGGATCAACTTCCCGCCGAACGCGAGGCTTCGGGTATTCGGCACTGATCTGGCTGGCGCCAGGGACCTGGCCGGAGGGCTGGAGCGATTCACGGTGACGATCCCAGGGAGCCTGCTACGACCCGGGCGGGTACCGATTATGCCGGTCGACGCCAACCAACCATCGGAAGCTCCAAGCAACGCCCTCTCGCTGCTGGTGGTTCCATAACGCGGAGGCGGACCCAATGCGTTTACGTGAACCGAGCGAATCCTCGGCGCTCCTCAAGTCACACTGTCAAGCGGCAATGAGTGTGCCCACTTCACACACGGGGCCTTTCTTACTGCTAGCAATGCTTGTCGGCCACGGCTTGTGCATACCGGCGGGCCTGCGAGCCCAAACGAATTGCGTCAACATCGCTGGGGGGTGGCGGCTTAGGGAAACAGCGACGCTGACGTGCACTGAAACAGTGGCAGGTCGAAGTGAAACCATCTCAGACTCTCTAGGGGCTTCCAGAAGCGTAACCATCGTTCAGGATTCGGGCAGTTGTTCTTTTCGGTATGACCCCGGCACCATCGGCGCCGGCACGTTGATCCAGTATGTTCGCACAGAAGTCACCGGAGAAATCGTAGGGGACATGATTACAGCCTCCGGCGGGAACTTGTTGCCAGCCCCCGGCGTTCAACTCCTCGAAACTTCCTTTCAGGCAACGGGCCAAGTATCCGGGAACAGCATGACTCTTTCCGGCTCGGGTCCCTTCAGGATCAACCAGCCATTGGTAGGAGGGCAGATCGCAAACTTGAGTTGCACACTGACCTCAACGGCTGTATTTACCCGGTCGGCCCCGCCCCCGCCGCCCCCGCCAATTAACATTCAATGGATTCGTCAGTTCGGCGCCACGCGTGGCGATGGCGCTGTAGTTGGGCTGCGAGTGGCCGTGGACGCTACCGGTGTCTATATCGTGGGGAGTGTAAGCGGCGCTCTGCCGGACCAGTCCGGTGTCAGCGGATTTGACGCGTTCGTGCGCAAGTACGACGCGAATGGTAATCTGTTGTGGACCCGCCAGTTCGGGACCACAGGCTCGGACTTTGCGCGCGGAGTAGCTGTGGACGCCACTGGCGTTTATGTCGTTGGGGAGACAGGTGGCGCCTTGCCGGGACAGACCTGGGCCGGAGGAACCGACGCCTTTGCCCGTAAGTACGACGCCACTGGCAATGAGCTCTGGACCCGCCAGTTCGGCACCACATTCGCTGACCAAGCATACGGAGTAGCCGTGGACGCCGCCGGCGTCTACGTCGTGGGGCACGTAGACGGCGCGCTGCCGGGACAGGCCAGCAATGGTGCACGCGACACCTTCGTGCGCAAGTGCGACGCCAACGGGAACGTGCTGTGGACCCGCCAGTTCGGGACGGCCAGCGGCGATTCTGCGTTCGGAGTGACCGTGGACGCCACTGGCGTTTATGTCGTTGGGCAGACAGGTGGCGCCTTGCCGGGACAGATCTCGACCGGAGGAACCGACGCCTTTGCCCGTAAGTACGACCCCACCGGCAATCAGCTCTGGACCCGCCAGTTCGGCACTACATTCGGCGATCTTGCGTTCGGAGTGACCGGGGACGCCACTGGCGTTTATGTCGTTGGGCAGACAGGTGGCGCCTTGCCGGGACAGATCTCGACCGGAGGAACTGACGCCTTTGCCCGTAAGTACGACCCCACCGGCAATGAGCTCTGGACCCGCCAGTTCGGCACCACATTCGGCGTTCTTGCGTGGGGAGTGACCGTGGACGCCACTGGCGTTTATGTCGTTGGGCAGACAGGTGGCGCCTTGCCGGGACAGATCTCGGCCGGAGGAAGCGACGCCTTTGCCCGTAAGTACGACCCCACCGGCAATGAGCTCTGGACCCGCCAGTTCGGCACTACAGGCGTAGAGCGTGCGTTGGGAGTGGCTGCCCACGCCACCGGCGTCTATGTTGTGGGTGGCGCAACGCGCGCCGGATTTGGCGAGGAAGCCTTTCTGGCTAAGTTAGTGGCGACCAGCGGGGGGCCACCGGCAGTGAATGACGGCGGAGTGGTCAACAACGCCAGTTTTGCTGCCAACCCCGCGCGTGTCGCACCGGGCTCTGTTGCGGCTGTTTTCGGAAGCAGCCTTAACATCGGATCCGATGCGCTCTTTTCCAGCTTCGGTCCGGACGGAAGGCTGGTGACCAGCCTCGGTGGCAGCAGTGTGACGATCAACAACATCCCGGCGCCGATGTTCTACTCCACCGCTGGGCAGCTCGGTATTCAGATTCCATTCGAGATGACGGGGCTGACTTCGGCAACGATTCAGGTGACCGTTGGCGGCCAGACCAGTCCCCCCCGGACGATTTTTCTGGATGCGTTCGCGCCCGGCATCTTTACATTGAGCCAAGATGGGAGGGGAGCGGTGGCAGCCATCCATCAGGATGGCGTTACCCCGGTTACGGCGCAGAACCCAGCCAGACCCGGTGAAGTAGTCGTAATTTTTGGCACGGGCTTGGGAGCGCTCAACCCGCCCCTGGCAACCGGCGCACGCTCCAGCGGGAACCGGACAGCCTCAACTCCTACGGTAACTATCGATGGGCTTCCGGGAGAAGTACAGTTCTCTGGCGCAGCCCCTGGCTTTGTGGGGCTGAATCAAGTCAATGTCCGCATCCCTCCGAACACTCGGTCGGCTCCGAACATCCCTGTCGTGCTCAGTATCGGTGGCAGACAAAGCAATTCGGTGACGATCCCGGTGTCTTCTTAAAGCTGAATCGCGATTGCGTAGAACCATTTTGTCGAGCACTTTCCCAAGCAACACATCTCGCCGCGGTACGCAAGAGTTCGATGAAAACGCATAACCCGCCTCCTCCGGCAGCGGCAACTCCCGGACGCCGGAATCGAAAGCGATCCCGCAGCAGGTTGGTGGCGATCCGAAACAGGTAGTTCTTGCGGGGCGCGCGTCACCTGGGATCCCCAGTTCAAGGGAGGCTACAGCCACCAGGCCTGGATGTACGGCATCGCGCTCGAAGCCATGGCCCAGGCCTCCTGGACCTTCCCGCGACCGGAGATGCCCGGCTACCTGCGTCGCGCGGCCGACTGGGTCTTCGCCAACCCGCGCGAGTGGGACCCCAAGCGCCGCATCTTCCTCAACGCCCCGGTCCACGCCGTGATGCTCACCCCCGGCTTGGCCTACATCGGGGAGACCTCCGGGGAGCGCAAGTACCGGGAGGTGGCGCTCGAGAGCTTTCGCCGCCAGACCGAGGAGGCTCAGGTCACCGACCGGCTGAAGCTGTTCGCCCAGCTGTTCCGAAACTCCCAGCGGTTCCTCTGGTACCTGTCGGTGGAAACTCCGACTGCGGCGAGCCACCTGAGACTCAGGGCAGAGCGAAGCGACCTGTCATCCCGAGCGAAGCGCCTTGTCATCCCGAGCGAAGCGCCTTGTCATCCCGAGCGAAGCGCCTTGTCATCCCGAGCGAAGCGCCTTGTCATCCCGAGCGAAGCGACCTGTCATCCCGAGCGAAGCGCCTTGTCATCCCGAGCGGAGCGCCTTGTCATCCCGAGCGAAGCGCCTTGTCATCCCGAGCGAAGCGCCTTGTCATCCCGAGCGAAGCGAGGGATCTGCTTTGTGCCCGAACTTGCTGGCCAGCCAATCCGTGAACAACAGCAGATCCCTCGCTTCGCTCGGGATGACGGGCTCTGGTCCGGAGCGGCCGCCAGCCCAACTTGCCCCTTGACATCTTCCATATTTCCGCTATAATCGAAATATGGCCGCGACCCCTGACTTGCTCACCCGGCTGGCCGACCGGCTAGCGGCCCTGGGGGCCGAGCCGCGCCTCCGGATCATGCAGCTGCTGCTGGCGGCCCACCCCGACGGCATGGTGGCCGGCGACCTTCAGGAAGAGCTCCACATCCCTGCTTCCACCCTCTCCCATCACCTCGAAAAGCTGCGGAACGAGGAGCTGGTCTCGGTGCGCCGCGAGGGCACCTACCTCTGGTACAGTGCCAGGGCCGAGGCGCTCCGCGAACTCCTCGGCTTTCTCTACGCCGAGTGCTGCACCCGCAGCAAAGTCATCCGCCCGGAGGCCATTGCGCGCTCATGCCGATAGCCTCGATCCTGGTGCTCTGCACCGGCAACTCGGCGCGCAGCCAGATGGGGGAGGGCATTCTGCGCTCGCTCGACCCGCGCCTGGAGGTGCACTCGGCCGGAACCCTGCCGGCGGCGCGCGTCCACCCCGCCGCCGTCGAGGCCATGCGCGAGATCGGCATCGACATTGCCGGGGCGGCGCCCAAGAGCGTCGAGCGGTTCCTGGCCCGGCCGTTTGACCACCTCATCACGGTCTGCGGCGAGGCCGATCGCGCCTGCCCCACCTTCCAGGGCCTGGTCCGGCGCCGAGTTCACATGGGCTTCGAGGATCCGGCCCGCGCCACCGGGTGCGACGCCGAAGTCCTGGCGGCCTTCCGCGGCGTGCGCGACCAGATTCGCGCCCGCCTCACCGAATACTACAATAAGGAGATCCATCATGAGTGAAACGAACATTAAAGAAGTTGTCCGCGAGCGCTACGCCCAGTTTGCGGTTCAGGCGACTTCCTGCTGCGGGCCGGTGTGCGGCGCCGGCGACCCCATCACCGGCAACCTCTACGCCGATGGCGAGAAGTCCGCGCTGCCGGCCGAGGCCGTGGCCGCTTCGCTCGGCTGCGGCAACCCCACCGCCCTGGCCGAACTCCAGCCCGGCGAGACGGTGCTCGACCTGGGCTCGGGCGGCGGCATCGATGTGCTGCTCTCGGCCCGCCGCGTCGGCCCCTCCGGCAAAGCCTACGGCCTCGACATGACCGACGAGATGCTGGCCCTGGCCCGCGAGAATCAGCGCAAGGCCGGGGTCGCCAACGTCGAGTTCCTCAAGGGCGAGATCGAGAGTGTTCCGCTGCCGGACGACACTGTCGACGTCATCATCTCGAACTGCGTGATCAACCTCTCGGCCGACAAGGACCGGGTGCTGCGCGAGGCCTTCCGGGTGCTCAAGCCCGGCGGCCGTCTGGCGGTCTCCGACATCGTGGTGAGGGGCGAGGTGCCGGCCCAGGTCCGCCGCTCGGTCGAGCTGTGGGTCGGCTGCATCGCCGGGGCGCTCGACGAAACCGACTATCGCCGCAAGCTGGAGGGCGCCGGCTTTGGCGCCATCGACATCGAACCCACCCGGGTCTATCGTGCCGAGGATGCCCGCGGGTTCCTGGCCGAGCAAGGCCTCAACGCCGATGAGCTGGCGCCGCAGGTGGACGGCAAATTCGCCTCCGCCTTCATCCGGGCGGTGAAACCCAGGTGAGACACGCGCCACCCCGAGACCAGCGGCGCGGCGGGCGCACTCTTCTGACAGCCGCCCTGCTGCTCCCTGGACTCTACTGGGACCACGGAGTCGAGACGGCGCCGGCGCTGCGGCGCGCCGGGGTGGACTGCATTCACACCCCGCCGGCGCGCCTGGCGAGCTGGGAGAAGGCCGGTTTCTGCGCCCACCCGGCGAGCCTGGAGGGCCGCGTGAAGCTGCCCCCGCCGGGCGTCCGCTGGGAGATCAACGAGGCCACCGCCACCCGAGCCCCCTGGGTCGACTCCAACGGCTGGCGCCTCCTTCGCGCTCCCGGCGCCAGGTTCTTCTACAGCCAGCTCCCCGCCGGCAAGGCGGCTTTGGCCGCAGCCGAGGCCTTTGCCTATGGCGCCGACGCCTGGCTTCAGGTTCAACCCGCGGACCTGGAGGCCTTTGCCAAGATGCTGGTTTGGCTGAAGGCCCTGGAGGCGCCGCCCCTGGCCCCCCGCGCCAACATCGCCCTGTACGACGACGGTTCCGATTTGACGGGCGAGGTCATGAATCTGCTGTCGCGCCGCAACCTGCTGTACCGCGTCGTGTCAGCCCCGGATGCCTCCGCCGATCTCAACGTGCGCATCGGCTCGAAGCAACACCCCAAGTCGGATGCCGCCAATCCCTCGACCTTTGCCCAGAAGCTTCGCGCGGAGCTGGGCGATGCGCGCCGGCTGGCGCGTCTGTTTGGCAGCGAGGTAGTGCTGGCGCGGCTTGCCGGCGATGCCGCCCGCGCCCGCCTCCACCTGCTCAACTACGGCGGCGAACCCGTCGAGGGCCTGCGGGTGCGCCTGCTCGGCGCCTACTCGAAGGTCATGCTGGTGGTGGACGGCCGCGAGCGCGCCGCTGCGGAGGAACTGGAAGTCTCGGCGCGCTCCACGGAGTTCACGGCCCCGGCAATGGGGATCTACGTGGTGGCGGATCTGGAGCGCTGACGGGCCGCGCCTCCTCCTTCACCAGATCGACCAGGCACCGGCGCACTGGCTCACGGCGCCGGATCCGCTCCACCACGCGCGGAGCGAAGAAGAACTGTGCCATGCGGTCCTCGGGGTTGAACCAGCGGTGTTCCTCCCACCGAAACTCGAAGGCGTTGCAGGGCGCCAGCGCTCGGGCCGTCTCCGGGTTCGCCAGCATCCGCATCAGGCCGGCGCGGGTGGCCTCGACCCGCGGATCGGCCTGGTAAATCGGGCCGGCGGCGGCGAGGCGAAGCCCGAGCAAACCGGCCAGCGCCAGCCGAGCCGGCATTTTCAGGCGCCCCGGCAGCCGCTCCAGAAGCAACTCCGCCGCGACCGCCAGCGTCACCAGCGCCAGAAACACGAACGGCAGGCGCGCGAACCGGTGGGCAGTGACATACTGTCCGAACAGCAGGCTGTAGAGCACCGCTGCCGGCAACAGAAGGCCGGTTCGCCATTGCCGGGCGCCCATGACCCCCAGCCAGGCGGCCGCTGCCAGGACGCTGCCGGCTGGCCCGATATGGAGGGCCAGCCGGAGGTCCCAGTGCAGGGCCCCGAGGCATTCGCTCCAGGAACCGACCGTTCGGGCCGCGAAAATGCGCCGGATCTCCCCCAGCCCGGCGCCTGATTCGCCCGATCCTGGTTCGCCCACCAGCGCCGCCAACACCCAGGCGCCGGCGCCTGCCAGTATTCCCACGTCCCAGACAAGGTCCAGCGCCGACCGGGTCTCGATCCACCTCAGCAACACCATGGCCGCTGCAAAGGGTAGCAGCAGTTGGTTGAAGCACAGACCCACCACCAACAGGACCCGAAAGGCCGGCCCGCTCCCCGACGACGCCAGAAGCGCCCCCAGGAACGGAAGCAGCGCCGAATCCAGGAACACCACCGGAACGGCGTCGCGGCCGATGTTGCTCAGCAGGATAGCAGGAATACAGGCATAGAGCAGCCAGTCCTGGCGCCCCAGCGACGCCGCCACCAGGGTAATGCCCACCACCGAGAGCGAAACCGCCAGCCATCGCCCGGCCGCTTCGGTGCGACCGAACACCCGCAGCACCCCTTCCAGCAACAGGAAGAAACCGTTGGGCCAGTGGGGGTAGTGCTCGATCTCGCTGCGGCCAACGTCGATGTGGCGCGCCACGATGGGGTTCCACCCCAGTCCGGCCCCGTTGGCAGCCGCAAACCCATAAGCATGCATGGAGGCCACCGAATCCTGAGGGGTGTTGTCAAAGGGCCGCCAAAACACCCCGCGGTGAGTCCACAGCACCGCGGCGGCCAGAAGCAGGGCGACGGCCAGCCGGTCCCACCGGATCCAAGGGCTCGGGCTAGATTGCAAGAGTACTCAAAGAATAGCAAGACCCCTTGGCAAGCGCAAGCCCGGAGGGCAGGCCCGCGGCAGTCCGCGCTCGGCCCGGCTGTCGTTAACAGCTCGGTCTGTCTCGATCACGAGACGGACTCGAAACTGCGGGGCCGTCAGGGTATGGCTTCGCTGTCAGGTGGCTGTCATTGAAGCTGGCGTACTTCCCTCGCGCCAGTTCCTCGATCCGATTCCGCAGCCTCAACGACAGGGCCCTGGCACCGGGCCGGCCTCGATTGCCATGCCGCACCCACTCCACCGTTTCGGCCCCATAGCGGGCCTTCCGACGCACAGTGGAGATCCGGTGCAGTTGCGTCTCCGCGTCTCGGCGGTTCGATTGTAGCGCTGCAATGAACCGCAGAGACGCCGAGACGCAGAGGATTCCTGCACGGTGAGTGGTGTCAATTCGATCATCCTCCCAGACTGTCACGGGTGACAGAATCACGTTGCAGTTAGGGGGTGACATAATCATGGAGCATCTACAGCGGCCAATTCCCCCCTTGACACCCTACCGGTGTTGTTTCATACTGTTACCAGCACTAGGCCGGAGGTGCTCATGAAGCGTTTGGCTTCAGCCGCTGTTGGTGTAGCCGCGTTGGCTGCCTGGGCGTTCGCCGCCGACAAGCCTTCCCAGAAACCTCGCGAGGAATCCATGGCCTCGGACCGCTTTGCCGAGGCTCACGCGCCGCTGTTTGCCCCCAAGACGAACGAGGCTGGCGCTCTGACGGAAAGGGTGGCCCGGTCGCTGCCGGCCACACGAGCTGACAGCGCTACCCGCGCGGCGCGCCGCAATTTCATCGACGATCACATCTTCGGCAAGATGGACCGCGACGGCATCAAGCCGGCGCCACCGGCTTCCGATTCCGAGTTCCTGCGGCGCATTACGCTCGACCTGACAGGCCGCATCCCGTCGCCGGAAGAGATTCGCGCCTTCCTGGCCGACACCGATCCCAACAAGCGCGAGGCGCTGATTGAGCGCCTGCTGGCCTCCGACGCCTTCGTCGACAAGTGGGCCTACTTCTTCATGGACCTCTACCGCGCCAGCGGCAAGATGGGCCGCGGCCAGAACCTGTTCCATTACTGGATGAAGGAGAACCTGGCGGTGGACCGGCCTTACGACGACGTGGCCCGCTCCATTATTGCCGCCGCCGCTAAGAGCAACCATGTGGTGGCGGCCTCCAACGTCATCGCCCGCGAGCACGTCCAGGGCAAGCCCCAACCGGACGACGGCCAGGACCTCGGCATGGTCCAGCAGCTCGACACCCACGACGAGCTGGCCATCCTCTACGGCAAAACCTTCCTGGGCATCAACCTCTCCTGCATCTCCTGCCACGACGGAGGCGGCCACCTCGAGAAGGTCAACGTCTGGCTCAGCAAGCGAACCCGCTCGGAATTCTTCAAGAACTCCGCGTTTCTGGGGCGCAGCCGCTACCTCATGTATTGGGAAGACGGCAAGCCCCAGTCCGGGGAGTTTCTGATCGACGATCACAACCCGGGGTACGATGCCCGGGGCGCCAGCATGATCCGGACGCCGCGCTACGGCAAGCCGGCCGACCGCGAGCCGGCCTTCGTCATGACCGGGGAACGGCCGCGACCGGGCGCCGAGCCCCGAGTCGAGCTGGGCCGCATGCTGACCGCCCACCCGCAGTTCGCGCGCGCCACCGTCAACATGTTCTGGGCGCGGATGATGGGCCTGGGGATCGTGGAGCCCTTTGACGAGTTCGACCTGGCGCGCCAGGATCCCCGCAACCTGCCAAAGGGCTGGGAGCTGCAGCCCTCTCATCCGGAGCTGCTCGACGCCCTGGCCCGGGACTTCCGCGCCAGCAACCACAGCATCAAGCGGCTGCTCGGAACCATCGCCCGCTCGGGGGCCTACCAGCTTTCCGCCAGCTACCCTGGCGAGTGGAAGGATACCTACACCCGCTACTATGCCCGCAAACTGGTTCGCATGCTGACCGCCGAGGAGCTGCACGATTCCATCGCGCTGGCCACCAGCCGCCCCGGCAGCTTCAACTACGGCAACCTCAAGACCGGCATGGCTATGACCCTGAGCGGCCCCTCCGGCGGCGGGGACTTGAAGTACTTCATGCAGACCTTCGGCCAGTCGAACCGCAACAACCCGCCCCGCCCCCTGACCGGCTCGCCGCTCCAGCCCTTGCTGCTGATGCAGTCGCCGGTGGTGACCGACCGGGTGCTGGCGGCCAAGGACAGCCGGGTCCAGCGGCTGCTCGATACCTACCAGGAAGATAACTCCCGGGTGGTGGTGGAGATGTTCCTGGCGACCCTGAGCCGCCCGCCTTCGACGGGGGAAAAGGAAGTCTCGGTGGCGGCTTTGGCCAAAGACCGCAAACAGGGCGCCCAGAACCTGCAATGGGCGTTGATCAACCAGGTCGAGTTTTTCTTCAACTATTGAGGATATCCTCATGAAATTCAAGACGGTTGGCGATTCCTTCAGCACCCGCCGCGAGCTGCTTCACCTGGGCGGCCTGGGGCTGCTCGGGGCCTCCATCGATGCCGTCTGGCCGCTGCGCCTCTCGGCCAACACCACTCCGAAGGTTCAGCCCCGCGGCACGGCCCGCAACGTCCTGTTCTTCGAGATCTCCGGCGCCATCAGCCACGTCGAATCCTGGGATTTCAAGGAGACCCCCGGCACCCCAAACGACCTCGACGTCCGGAAGATTCGTCCTGATCTGTACCTCTCTCACCGTCTGTTCCCCCGCCTCGAGAAGCACTTTGGCAAGATGGCGGTGCTGCGATCGCTGCTGAGCCACGAGGAAGTCCATTTTCGGGGGCAGTACTATGTCCAGACCGGTCGCCAGTTGAACCTGGCCTTCGCCCGTGAGATTCCGGCCATCGGCTCGGTGATCGCCATGGAGCTGGAACCGCGCCGCCGGCCCAACGACACCTTTCCGATCTACATGTCGTTCAACCTGGACAAAGCTTTTCCGGGCGCCCTCTCGACCGGGTTCCTGCCGCCCAGGTTTTCGGTGGTGGACATTAACCCGGAAGCCGCCGTCAAGGGGATGGCGCTCGACCAGAAGGCCATCGATCTGCTGGAGGAGCGCTGGCGCCTGCTGAGCGAGCTCCGCAAGTCCGAGCGCGGCCGCATCGCCGGCTACGGCAAGGAGATGGCCGGCTACGAGCATTTTTACGACACCGCCCACCGCCTGCTCAGTGACGCCCGCTGGCCGGAAGCGTTCCACATCAGCGACCAGGACCGCCAGCGCTACGGCAACAACGCCGTGGGGGTCTCCTCCATCCTGGCGCGGAACGTGCTGGCCCAGGACGCCGGCGCCCACTACATACACATCTGCCACCCCGGCTGGGACCACCACGTCAAGATCTGGGACAAGAAGGCGTCGACGAATCACTACACGCTCTGCGACGAGTTTGACCCGGCCTTCTCGAGCCTGATCGAGGACCTGGCGACCATCCGCTCCAAGACCGACCCCTCCAGGACGCTGCTCGACGAGACCCTGGTGGTGGCGGTGAGCGAGTTCGGCCGCACCGTGGGGGCGCTCAACAACATGGCCGGCCGCGACCATTACAACAAGTGCTACCCGGCGCTGTTCGCCGGCGCCGGCGTCAAGGGCGACCGGGTTCTGGGCCGCACCGATACGGCCGGAGCCAAGTGCCTGGAGACCGGCTGGAGCCACAAGGAGCAACCCCGCCAGGAGAACGTCGTCGCCACTATGTACTCTGCGCTGGGCATTGATTGGACCAAAGAAATCCGCAACACCCCCTCCGGCCGCGCCTACGTGTACGTGGATCCCCTGGGGGCCCACGGCTACATCCCCAACGACGAGATCGCCTCCATCTACGGGTAGCGCGACCACAGGCAGGAATGCCTGTGCTACCTGCTAAACTGAAACCATATGGCTACCGCTACCAGCTTGACGGTCAACGAATTCCTCGAGATGTCCTTTCCCGAAGGGGTGCGCGCCGAGCTGATCGACGGGGAGGTGATTCAAATGGCCAGCGGCGGGGGCCCGCACGAGCGAGTGAAGTCCAATGGCAACCTGATACTGACGGTCTATACCTATCAGAACCCGATCGGACGGGTCTTCCCGGAAACCATGTACCGCCTTTCGGAAATGGATTCGCTCCAGCCGGACCTGTCCCTGCTGTTGAACGAGCAGATCCCGGTGCCTCCGGCGCGAGGTCTTCTTGCGTTCGCCCCGGCGCTCGCCGTGGAGGTGGTTTCCTCCGAGACCGCCGCGCAACTGGAAAGAAAAATCGAGCTCTACCTGGAGCACGGCGCCCGGACGGTCCTGGTGCTATATCCGGAGCAGCGCGCCGCGCGTATCTTCCAGCCCGGCGGGGCTTCTCCGCCGCTGCGCGGCGATCAACAGGTCCAGATCGACTGGCTGCCCGGCTTCGCCGTACCGGCAGCGCAGTTCTTCGAGGGGCTGTAACCCAGGCATTCCTGCCTGTCAGGGCAGCCAAGCTGGCAAATGGCCAATCTCCGGCAGATGAACTACCGAAAGAACGTGGGGCGGGCGCCCTCGCCCGCGGCCGGGGGCGCCCTCCGGGCCCTGGTCGGCCTGTCGGAGGGGCGGACGAAGGCCTCCGCCGCGGTCCAAGCCGGCCCACACCCCACATCCCACTGCCGGTTCACCCCTGCAGCTTCCGGAACGCCGTCAGGCAGCGCTCGGCGGTCTCAATCGGCGGGTAGGCGCTGCCTTCCTGCTCGATGAGGTAGTACTCGATGCCGCCGGTCTTCTCGCAAGCCTCCAAGATCTTTTTCCAGGGTGCGACGCCGTCCCCCAACAGCACCCGGTATCCCTTATCGGACTCCGGTGACCAATCCTTGCAGTGGATGGATTTGATCCGCCCGGGATTCCTATCGATCCAGGCGACCGGGTCTGCCCCGGCATGGATGCAGGTGCCGACGTCGAGCTGCAGCACGACGTCCTTGCCGGTGTGGCGGGCGAGCACCTCCATGGGCCGCACACCGTCCATCGGCAGGAACTCGGTCTGGTGGTTGTGGAACCCGGCGCCCAGGCCGGCGGGCTTCATCTTCTCGGCCGCCTGATTAAGGCGCTCGGCTACCCCCTTCCATCCGTCGATGCTGTCCACCTTCCCGGCGCTGGCCATGATGACGTACTTGCTGCCGATGATCTGGTTCAGCTCCATGGCGCGTGAGAGGTTCTCGGGGCCGAACGAACGAGCGCTGTTGTGCGTCGAGTAGCAGCGGATGCCGAGGTCGTCCAGCAGCTTCCGAACCTCTTTGGCATAGGCCGCCGTCCAGTCGAAATAGGGGGCAAAAAACTCGACGCCTTCATAGCCCATCTTGGCCACCGCCCGAACGGCGCCCATCAGGTCCCGCTTCAGCTCGTCGCGAACGGAAAACAGTTCGAGGCCGACGGGTACGGGCTTGGCCGGCGCCGCGGCCTTCGCGAGGGGAGCGGCCGCGGCAGTGGCGAGAAACCTGCGGCGGGAGATGGGATGGTCGGAAGTGTGCACGCGACAACCATAACACAAGCCGCCGCCGGTGTCATCCCGAACGCCGCCCGTGTCATCCCGAACGCCGCCGGTGTCATCGCGAACGCCGCCCGTGTCATGCCGATTAGCCCGTGTCATCCCGAGCGTAGCCCGTGTCATCCCGAACGCCGCGGTGTCATCCCGAGCGCAGCCGCTGTCATCCCGAACGCCGCGGTGTCATCCCGAGCGCAGCCGCTGTCATCCCGAACGCCGCCGGTGTCATCCCGAACGCCGCCCGTGTCATCCCGAGCGTAGCTCCGTGTCATCCCGAGCGTAGCTCCGTGTCAT
>Ga0247727_10004818_pt1 | contig 28144 bp, 24 predicted proteins | sample WisWelCaveWW1625_FD_202498 | JGI IMG/M metagenome (GOLD analysis project Ga0247727, IMG submission 202498) | Biofilm microbial communities from Wishing Well Cave, Virginia, United States - WW16-25 | ecosystem: Environmental > Aquatic > Deep subsurface > Groundwater > Cave microbial mat | place...
TCCGCAGGGGCCGAACCAAGGAACTGGACCAAACAGGAGGACACAATGTCATCACGTCAGATACCTTGAACGAAAATCCCCACCTCTCCACCAAATCGGGGCAAGTCCACCCTTCCCGCGGGTTCCCGAGCCGCCGCCGCTGCGGCCTGAACGGCACGTCGCCAACTCCATCACCACCACACGACGCGAACTCGTCGTCAGCATCGCACGAGCCTTGCCACGATGCCCTTGTTGTGCGACGCCAATCGCAGGCAAGAAAAAGGGCCCCGATTTCGTGACGCAGTACGATTAACTCGAACGGGAATTGCTGCGCCCAGCAATAGTGCCAGTTGACGTCGAGTATATCAGCACTATCGTATTTCTCCACCGACGTTATAGGGGATGCGGGGCCAGCTTGAGGCACGAGATAAAAAATCGGAGGCGAGGATTGTGCGACAAGACGGGACCGAACGCGGCCAAGATAGGACAGGAACGAGCGCTCTGCGTCCGCGAGCGCCCTCTCCGCCTCGCTGCAGCCGACGACCGAGGCAGGCCCTCCACTGGCACGCAGGCTCCCCGACGCGCCTTCCTGCGGCAGTCGCTTAGTGTGCTTGGTGCGGCGACGCTGGCCACCACGCTCGAGATGTTCCTGGGACGATCCGTCGTAGGACACCCTCCAGTGGTCCCCGGCTACGGTCCACTGCGTCCAATGAAGGACGAAACAACGGGCCTGGAGCTGCTCCAGCTGGCGGAAGGGTTCCGCTATCTGTCCCACGGCTGGACCGGTGACGAGATGGACGGCACAGCGACGACGCCGGGAGGCCACGATGGGATGGCGGTGATCGCGTCGGACCAAAATGGTGTGACGTTGTGCCGGAACCATGAACTGGAATCGTGGCACAAGCCGTTCGGTAATGATGCGATCCGCTACGACGCAAGAGGGGGCGGCGGATGCTCGAACCTCCGATTCGACACCATAACCGGGCGCTGGGTCAAAGCCTGGCCAAGCCTAGCCGGTACCGTGAGGAATTGCGCCGGCGGACCAACGCCCTGGGGAACGTGGCTTTCCTGCGAGGAAACAATTCTTGGTCCGGGCGACCTGGATCGCGGCAAGGACCGCGGGTACGAACAAACGCATGGCTGGGTCTTCGAGGTGGGCGTGGAGGAAGCGCGGCCGATGCCGCTCAAGGATATGGGACGGTTCGTCCATGAGGCCGTCGCGGTCGATCCGGCGACCGGCTACGTTTACGAGACCGAGGATCGCGCCACCGCCGGTTGCTATCGTTTTGTTCCCAATGAGCGCGACAAGCTATCATCGGGCGGCCGGCTCGAGATGCTCAAGGCGGTCGGTGCGCCGGATCTGCGCGCGGGCAGCCGTGTTGGTCAGGTGTACGACGTCTCATGGGTGCGCATCGATGAACCAGAGCGCGTGCGAACGCCTGGCACGACGGATGATCTAGGCGTCTTCTCGCAAGGCAAGGCACGCGGAGCGACAACATTTGCGCGATTGGAGGGCTGCTGGTTCGGGAATGGGTTCGTCTATCTCAACTCAACCAATGGCGGCGAAAGGAAGCTGGGCCAAGTCTGGCAGTACGATCCGCAGAACGAACGGCTCAAACTGATCTTCGAGTCGCCTTCCAGGAATGTACTTGATAGCCCCGACAATATTGCGGTCAGCCCGCGTGGCGCCCTGGTACTATGCGAGGACGGCCGACGAGTCCCCACGCGGCTGCACGGAATGACACCAGACGGGTATATCTTTCCCCTCGCAGCCAACAACATTGTGCTCAACGGCGAACGCAACGGTTTCCGTGGCGACTATCGCAGCAAGGAGTGGTGCGGCGCGACCTTCAGTCCGGACGGTCGGTGGCTTTTTGTCAACATCCAGACCCCTGGCATCACGTTCGCAATTACTGGGCCCTGGGGAGAGGGCCTCGTGTAGTCCCAAGGTAGGCGGGGCGGCGTTGCGTTGCACGGAGGGCAGCGGGCCTGCATGGTGATGCGGCCAGAGGACCTGAAAGCGGCGCCTGCGCGATGCAATGGCGGGCGGCAGGGCCACGTCGTCACGTCGCAATTCGGTGCCGTAGTCTGGCGGGTCCACGCTGAGGGATGCCGACAGTGCGGGGCCTGCAGCAAACGGAAGGCAGCGGTTTACCAGCCGGCGAGTGCCCCATAGATCAACGGCCACAAAGCTATGATCAGCGCCCACATAACTAAAGCGAGCACGATGATAAATGACGGTTCGAGATCGGATATCTGCCGGTCACGCCCGGTGGCGGCAATCTGTTCTTCCAGCTCGTCAATGCTCGCTACGAGAGGGGTGCCATGATCCTTACCTCCAATCGCGGCTTCGCAGAGTGGGGCGAGGTGTTCGGCGACACCGTAGTCGCCCACCGCTCAGGCGACGGCTCGTGCCGATTCTCTTGCGCTTCGCTCTTTGCAGCAGGAACGCGCGCCGCTCGGATGCGTCCGGCGGCCCATCGCTCCCGCCCCCGTAAGGGCTGTCGGCGAGCACGAAGCTCAATTGACGGTGACCCGTCCTTCTCAACCCATCCCTCCCTTTGCTCTGCCGGCTTTCACCGGCTTCATCGCTCCTATGAAGAGATCCGACTTCTGGGCGGGCATCGGCTGGTCGTCGTTGCCTTCTTCCGGCCTACCGCCATGTGCTGTCACCAGCGCAACAATGGACCTGCTCAGATCTCCCCGGGTAATGACACTGGATGTCCCGCCGCCCCCGCTCCCCTTACCGCCTCAGCCTCGGTTGGATTTTGGGCGTCGCGTACGGAGGCACGCTCACCCGGCTGGGATGGCCTGTCCAGGAGTTCACTCGCGTTCGGTGCTGCGGCCTCGGGCTTCTTCCCCACACGACCTCGCGGCGCCAGCATCGCGCGTCTCACGACGGACCATGCCGCGTGCAGTTGCCTCCGGCTCACGGTTGCTACCAACTCGCCCCGTAAAGGACTTGCACCTCCAATCCAGTGCCCATGCCGGGCACACCTCCAACGATCACCCTACGGGAGCGGGCGCCGTCCACCCCATCACCAGTAGCTGCGGTGCTTGGACATCGGCTTTCCCTTCGAAAGCCCGGTCCAGATAGTCCGATTCTCAGCCCCTCACCGGTCCACCCGCTGGGGTGCACTCCCGTTTGACGATCGCGGCATGTCGGCGGCCGGCGGAGGCTTGAGGAACCGTCGTTGCTTTTGTGGGATGGCCGCCCAGGTGCGATGGACCTCACAGGTGGCATCTCGATACGCATTTAGCAGGACTTCAAGACCCTCACTAGTGGGCCAGGCAGCGGCAGGCACGAGCAGTGGCAGCTTGCCAACCGTTGTCTTCAGTCCGCTCGAGGGCGCGCTCCTGATGTGAATCGTCATCGGATCGTGTGCAAGAGCTTTGCCGACTGCTGCGATCAGTTCAGCCGTTCGCTCTGTCTTTCTTTGGATCTCCACGCGGGCCCTGCAGGCCTCCGCATAGTTGGTGATGACATTGGTCATCGGTCAATACGAGTCGTAGTTAGCGGGCAAGCAAGCCTTGCACGTCCTCTGGGAGCTGATCAAAGGAACTTCCCGGAAAGGTTAACAGGAATGAGACGTTGCGCGGGGACCGATCCGGCGTGACCACCACACGCTCGTAGTCGAGGCTCTTCGTATGCACCTTCACGCGGCCAACGATCTTCCCTGTCGCGTTCTGCGCTAGCCAAAGGTGGTAACCCGTTAGGGTTATTTCTGAACGATCGGGCGGGTCTTATGTTGATCGTTGCTTGCACTGTTCTTGAGGGGTGCTTTCTCATTATCGATGGTGGTTCGCCGGAAGGGGAACGGGTAGTGGCAAACATAGTGGGCACTGATCTCGGCGATGTCCTCAACGGTACGGCTGCGGACGATCAAATCACGGGCCTTGGCGGAAACGACAAACTGTACGGCAAGGCCGGCAATGATCAACTCTATGGAGGTGCGGGGGACGACACGCTGTGGGGTGATGCAGGCGCAGATCTCATGTTTGGTGGCGTCGGGAACGACACCTACTACGTCGAGAACATTAGTGACGTAGTCAGTGAAGAGACCGTGCCGGGGGTGGACGATGGAGGTAAGGATCGTGTGTACAGCTGGGTCTCGTTCACTCTCCCCGCCTTCATTGAAACCCTGAAGCTGCAGGGCACAGAAGCCATCAACGCCACGGGTAACGATCAGGACAATTCACTTTACGGCAATGACGCCGCCAACGTCCTGACCGGGGGACGCGGCCGTGACCAGCTCACGGGCGGTGGAGGCGCCGACATCTTCATGTTCGGTCCGGCCGACCCGAGCAGCACCGATAGGATTTACGACTTCACGGCCCAGGATCGGGTGGGCATCGTCGCGAGTGACTATGGGCTGAGCATTGGCAACGGTCTCATGCTCGACGGGTCGGGCAAACCTGTCCTGGACCCAGCTTACTTTGCCGCGGTGTCTGGCTCGAGCAATGTCCAGGGCACCGTGTCCGGTCACGGTCAGTTTGTTTTCAGTACGAGCGCTCTTAAGCTCATGTGGGATGCGGATGGGTCCGGGCCCACTGCCGGCATTGCCCTGACTACCTTCAACACGGGCGCGGTCCTGAGTGCCGCTTCATTCGCCGTTACGGCGCCCACGCAGCCGCCGCCCGTGGTCGGCGATATCTCCATCAACGACGTGACGATCAGCGAGGGCGACGCCGGCACCAAGACGGCGACCTTCACGGTGAGCCGCACCGGCACGGCCGCCTTCTCCGTCGACTATGCCACTGCCAACGGGTCGGCGACCGCGGGCTCCGACTACGCGGCCGCTGCCGGCGCCCTGACCTTCGCGGCCGGCCAGGCGAGCCAAACGGTGTCGGTGACCATCAACGGCGATACGACGACCGAGGGCAACGAGACGTTTTTCGTCAACCTATCGAACGCCAGCAACGGCGGCACCATCCTCGACGGTCAAGGGCTCGGCACCATCACGAACGACGACGTGCCGCAGATTGTGGGCGATATCTCCATCAACGACGTGACGATCAGCGAGGGCGATGCCGGCACCAAGACGGCGACCTTCACGGTGAGCCGCACCGGCACGGCCGCCTTCTCCGTCGACTATGCCACTGCCAACGGGTCGGCGACCGCGGGCTCCGACTACGCGGCCGCTGCCGGCGCCCTGACCTTCGCGGCCGGCCAGGCGAGCCAAACGGTGTCGGTGACCATCAACGGCGACACCACCGTTGAGGGGACGGAGACCTTCTTCGTCAACCTATCGAACGCCAGCAACGGCGGCACCATCCTTGACGGCCAGGGCCTGGGAACCATCACCAACGATGATGGGATCACGCCGCCGAGCGTCGTTGCAATCCACGACATGGCTGCGCTCGGCAGCCCGGACCCATCTGGACTGGCTTACGTGCCCTCGCTGGGAACCCTGTTCCTCTCGGACTCGGAAGTCGAGGAGGAGCCATTCTTCCGAGCAAACAACATGTTCGCCTTGAACCTTGACGGCACTCTCAAAGCGAACGGAGCCAAGAGCCTGCTCAATTTCACCGACGAACCGACGGGCCTGGCGTTCGACCCTGTGACCGGTCGGATGTACATCAGCGACGACGACAAGAAGAAGATCTTCTGGGTCGATCCGGCCAACCCCACGGTCAAGCTCGGGGAGTTCCTGACCAATCCTCTCGGCGTTGTTGACGCGGAGGACGTGGCGGTCGACCCTAACACTGGTCATGTCTTTATCGCCAACGGGACCGGTAATAGTTCCGGGGGTGGGCCCCTAGGTAGGGCGATCGTCGAGACCAACAGCACTGGTACCCAGGTCTTCTCAGTCACCAGCCTGCCGTCGGTCATTGATGATCCAGAGGCACTGGTTTACGACGCCGCTCATGACGTGTTCTTTGTCGGAGGCGGCTTCAGCAACAAAATCTGGATTGTCAACCGTAGCGGCGCCATACTGGATACGATCGATATTCTCGCCAGTTATCGCAACCCCAACACCGGTTGGACCCCCGCTGTCAAGGATCTGGAACTCGCGCCGAGCAGCAACCCCAATGACGATCCGTCCACGCTAAGCCTCTATGTCGCCGATTTTGGCGGTAGCCACAATAGCAAGGCCAATGATGGCCGCCTCTTCGAGATCGCCGATCCGTTCTGGCACTTGGCATAGCTGACGTCACGGCGTCGGCGCGGAGTCCCGTTGCGCGAGTAAAGGTGGAGCGGCAGGGAGAGCCGGTGCCATCCATATCGGATCGCGCTCAGCGACGACGAGACGATGCATCCATGCGGGCAAAGTAGTTCATGTACACCGAGCGCAAATTCGGATACGAACTGCCGTCCGCTCTCTTCAGGGTTGGACATGCCAAGGTCGGTTGTTCACCCCAGGAATACACCATATCGAACGGCCGATCCTTAACCGGCACCTTCTCATCCCAGATGCGCAACATCGCTTCCGTTTCTGCCACGGTCGGCAGCCGGTAGTAGTTTTGGCCGGATCTTGTGCAGGCCTGTCCGAAAGCCTGGAAGACCGGCACGATCTTGGTTGCAGCAATTCCCGCAGCCAATGCCTGCTCGATGCGGTTGCCGAGCGCCGTGTAGTTGCACCCAGTCAATTCATTCTTGCGATTGCAGGGATAGGGATCAACGCCGATGTAGTCGGCCGAATCCTTCATCTGCGCGAACTCGGTGGGAGCGGCGGAGTTGTTCAAGACTAGGACGAACGTTTTCCCGTGCGGGTCCAGGGAGTGGATAAGCGCCGTGCGCTCCAATAACCGCTGCGGCGCGTCGGGGCACAGCGCCGGGTGGGGCTCGTCCGCGATGTAGTAGATGCCGCTGAACTTCGGGTGGTTCTTGACGGCTTTGACGACCTCCACGATCTGTCCATCACTGAGCCGCCAGGAGCATTTGGTATTGTAGCCATTGCCGAGCCAGTAGACGCCCTTCATCCTTTCCGGCAATGCACCGAGAGCGGACAGGGTACTGACGTCGGCGAGGTTGAACCCAACCGACGCCGCCGCAGCGTAGTCGCCGCGCAGGTTGACAGCGAAATGCAGATGCTTGCGCGCCTCCGCGGCGATAGCCTGGGGCATCGCCCCAGACACCGCGAGCCACACCGAGAGCACCGCCAAAACCGCCTGCCTTGCGGTCTTACGCGCCACACCGCTAGTGGAGCGGCCCATAGCCGCCAAGCGGGCTGCATCAGGCTTGCCTTGCCGTCCCATGCACTCAGCCAGAGCCTTCAGGGCGGAGGTCAACGGGTTGCCGCTGCCACACGCGCATCTTCAGCGAGGAATTGGACTTCACGAGAGCGAGACTTTCGGCGAAGTCGCCGTACCCATAGAGCGCATGCTGCTTCAAATCGACCTGGGTGATCACTGCACTGACGAGGTCCCGCAGATCGCGGCGGTTAAGTAGCCGCAGCGCATTCTGAGCTAGCTCTGGTCGCGTGCTCCCCCATTTGATGGCGAAAAGAACCTTGTCGACCATGCCAGCGAGCAACCGCGTCTCGGTCGCCCCGAGCAGTGGCGCACTGTCGATCACCACGCACTCGTAGCTGTCCTTCAGCCGGCGCAGCAGCTCTGGAATCTGCTCGTTCTCAACAAACGCCACGGGATCGGCGAAGTTGCACGCCAGAGGCAGATAGTCGAGCCCCAACTCTGGGATGGTCCTGATCATGTCATCCGGCCGCTGATATTTCACTTCAAAGCCCCCGCTTTCGAGACCCCCGCCGAGCGCACACGAGATCGCAGCGCGCCTGAGGTCGAGGTCGATCAAGAGAACGCGTCGCTTGAGCAGGCCAGCGTAGACTGCGAAACTGAGGGCCAAGGTGGTCTTTCCCTCGTCGGGCACACTCGAAGTGACGAGAAATACCTTGGATGCCCTCTGAGGTTCGGTGAGCTGAAGCGCAGCAGAAACGATCGAGCGAACTGCCTCCGTGAACGGGGCAAATGGCTCTTGCAGCAGATACTGGTGCGGCGATCGCTTTTCCGCCTCTGCGCTGTCAGAGTCGCTGCCCGAGGCTTCGGCAGGCCTTTTTGGCAGTAGGCTTTCGAAAAAAGCCGTTGCGGGCGCGGCACGCGGACCCGCCCAACGATTTGTGAGCTGTATGAGGCGGCGAGCAAGGTCCGGCGATTCCTGCCCGCTGGCGAGCCGCGGAACCAGCCCTAGGCAAGAGATCTCGAGGTTATCGCTGACATCCTGCTCGCTGCGCAGGCCCCGATCGAGCTGCTCCAGTTGAACCGCCACCAAGCCGGCGCCAATCGAAGCCAGCACGAGTGCGGGCAAGATGAACAAGATCGGACTTAATGAACTCGGGCGATCCGGGATGTCGGCGAACGATAGCACGCGAACGTCGATCTCCTCGAGCATCGCCCTCTGGCGCTGCAGAAGCTTGTCTTGGATTTGAGTGAATGCTGTCACTTCGCTTTGCAGCTCGTGCAAGCGCGCTTCCGGCTTGCGCACATCCGCGCTGGTCTCCTTCAAGCTCGCGATTCGGTCCTGCAGATTGCGCACCCTCGTCTCCAGGGCGTCCCTGTCGTTGGCCAATCGGTGCACGCTCTGGTAGACGGACTCGTCGATCCTCTTGCGCAGTTCCTGCAGTTGCGATGCCGGGTGCAGCTTGAGCTGGCCTTCGGAACGAAGCAGCGCCTGCTGCTCGCGATGGAGAGCCTTAAGGTTGGCATCGTTCAGCGCATCGATCAGGGAGGCGATGCCGTCCTCTCGCTGCTGCAAGTCGCGCACGGTCGCCAGGCGCGCCTGCTGCGCCGCGAGATCAGCCCTCGCCGCCACGAGCTCGCGGCCAAAATCGACGAGTTGCTGGTCGACGATGTTGGCTCGGCTGCCCGCGGTGAGGCCATGTGACGTGCGATAGTCCCACAACGCAGCCTGGGCGCGATCGACCTCTGCTCCGAGCAGACGGATGCGCTCGTTCAGGCTGCTCAAGTTTTCACTGGGGTCGGCGCGATTGCGCTCGATGAGGCCTGCCACATAGAGCTTGACCGTGCGGTTGACGATCGCTGCGGCGAGTTCCGGGCTGGTCGACGTGTACGCGATTCCGACCACCCGCGAGCGCTGCTCCTTGAACGCTTTGATATGTCGCCGCAGATGCTCGAGCTCGAGCGACCCGATTGCCAATGGCCGCTCACCTTCCATGTCGCCTGCGGTCCCGGGCTGGGAGACGAGGCTGTCGAATACGCGCTTGAGGTGATTGTCCGAGAGTAGCATCGCGACGTGGGTCTCGACGGCGGCCTCGTCGAGCACGCCGGCAGCGACGGGCCGCACGTTGCCTCTTTGTGGATCGACAACGATCTGTGCCTTGGCGGTGTAGCGGGGCGAGACGATCAGCCCGACAATGCTTACCGCCACGGCTACTATGAGCCCCACTTTCACGATCATCCTCCACCGGCGGCGGAGAACGTTCGCAATTTGCCGGAAGTTGAGCTCGAACGCTTGCTGCGTATTCATGACCTCATGCCCACTTCGCAGATGCAGTTGTGATGACTGGTGGTAGCGCAGGCCTTCGGTCGGAGGCGATCCTCAAGGCTGATGCGGCCTCCAAAAAGCACAGCACGACCCCGAACCAGTAGATCGGGTGGCGGATGACGACATGGAACATGCTGAAAACGACGAAGGCACAAGAGAGAGCCGTCAAGGCCGAGAGCTTGGCTCTGAACGTGATGAGGAATGTCGATGCATAGAGCCCAGCAAGCGCAAGCACCGCCAACAATCCGCCCTGGGTAAAGAGATGTAGCGGGGTGTTGTGGGACTCGAACTTGTTTGGCGGAGGTCGCTTATAAGCCTTGCTGGTCAAGTGCGGGCCCGGTCCGAGGCCCAGCATTGCGGCGCCCAGTCCTTTCTCGATAGATTCCTTCCAGAGGCTGAGCCGGGCATCCCCTTGGTTGTCCTCGTCGTAGATCGCGGCAGTATGGGCTTCGACACGCTCGACGATCGCGGGGACCAATGGAAGAGCAGCGATGGCCAGCATCGGAACTGCGAGCAACGCGAAGCTCACCGCCGCCGCTCGGAGGCTCGGGCCGTCGTAAGACGTACCCAGCCACACCCAGGACCTGACAGCGAGGAAGACCAGCGCCGCAGCGGCAACGGATACGACATATGTATCGCTCCTGGTCAGCGCACCGACGCAGAAGGCAACAACGGCGCAGGCCAATGCCGCCCACACTTCGGCCCGTCTGGTTGCCGTTTCGGCAAGATGTAGCGAAAGCAGGATAAGCACCGCCGCAAAGAAACTGAGCTGGTTGGGATCCTTGGACCAGCCTCTCAGCCGGTGGAAGAACCATGGCTCGACAATCGCGCCGAGAGGGATCGCGCCATAGGCGTTGGCGATCTGCAGGATGAAAGACGCGGAGCCGAAGGCGACAATCAACCAGGTCACGCGCCGGCGGCGGCGCTCGTTCGCCAAGTCGATGGCCGCCATGCAGCTCACTCCGATCATGAGTACATAAGCAATGACGTCGTGAATGATGGATACGGTGTCGAAGTACAAATCTGTAGCCAATCCGACTATCGTGCCGACACTCTCGGCGACAATTAGGGCTAACCAGAACGCGACCAGGCGGGTAAGGCCTGCATTGAAGGTCAACCCGAGCCGAGTAGCCAGCAGACACAGTGAGACGCAGAGCCAAGCGACCAGACATATTTCGCCTGGTCCAATTGGGAAATCTCCAAATCGGAGTTGAGTGGCGGTCGCCAATACCGCTCCGAACGCAAGGAGAGCATCGCGGATCAATGGCAGACCCCTGCGTGCGTCATTGCGATCGAGCCGGCCCGGAGCGCTGATCCGCGGATTGGGAGTTGCAGGGACTGGCTCTCATACAGAGATGTCATGTGCGGCTTCGTCGTGGTCCGCGTGCGAATGTCGCTGCCAGACAGCGCTTCGATGCTGATGGCCAGCCGGCCCACTCATCAGCGCATAGAACAGACTATGGCCGACGCCGGCAGCAATCGCGGATCCAAGGAGCGACCCTCTGAGGTGGCAACGGAACTGAGATCGAGACGAAAAGTCATCGCACCATTTCCCTGCCTCGTAAATTCCTCGACTGGGGCGATCGGCACATTCGTGGGTACCTCCTCGGAGGTATCGGGGTGGGCGATTGCGTTTGCCCCTTCTTAGTGTGCGATGCGAAGCCGCAGGTTGCTGTATTACTTCTGTCATAAAACAAAAAAACCAGCACGTGTGAGCTTCACGAGGCGCCCCTATACGGAGGCAGGAAAATGAAGGTTGTCATTCAATGCGGCGGCAGAGGTACGAGGTTACGCCCATACACGATGGTTCTTCCAAAGCCCCTGATGCCCGTGGGATCGAAGCCCGTGCTGGAGTTGCTGCTCAGGTGGCTGCGCCGCAATGGTGTACAGGAGATCTACATTACGACTGGATACCTCGGTCACATCATCAAGAGCTTCTGCGGTGACGGCCAACAATGGGACATGCGGATCTGGTTTACGGAGGAAAAAGAGCCCCTCGGCACCATTGGCCCACTGAGCCTGTTGCGCGACAAGCTCGACGGTACCTTCATGGTCATCAATGGTGATGTGCTCACGGATCTCAGTCTCAACGCCTTCTTTGAATTCCACCACACCTGCGGCAGCAGCGTTACGGTTGCAACCACGCTGCGCAAGACCAGGATGGATTTCGGTGTCATCGAGGAATCAGGCGGTCGGATCAAGCACTTCCAAGAGAAACCGATCCTCTACAATCTCATGAGCATGGGCGTCTACTGCATGGAGCCAGAAATTCTGGAGTACATCCCCAGGGGCGTACCGTTCGGGTTCGACGATTTGATCCTCTGCATGCTCGCCAACGGCGTCCCCGCCTACGCATTCATACACAACGGTATGTGGCTCGACATCGGCCGGGTTGAGGATTTTCAGCGGGCGCAGGAGCTTGCCTGGGAGGATCAGCCGCCTTCCCTGGAGATTACCCAGCTGCCCTCCAACGCAATCGCGATGGCTTGATGGTTGGTAAGGCCGACAACGACCACTTGCTTGGAGGGACCGAATGTTGCTCGTGGCGGAACCAATTCTAGGGCCCGAAGAGAAGGCCGCCCTGTCCGACGTCGTCGATTGCGGCTGGATCACAATGGGTAGTCGTGTCCGGGCATTCGAGGAGGCCTTCGCTCAACATCATGCGGCCGAGGATGCAGTGGCCGTCAGCTCGTGTACGGCGGCACTCCATCTGCTCCTCGAGGCACTGGGCATTGGACCCGGAGACGAGGTCCTGGTGCCGTCGCTGACGTTTGTGGCGACAGTAAACTGCATTCTCTACGTCGGTGCGACCCCGGTGTTCGTAGACATCGAGTCGGTCGAAACGCCGCTGATGTCCATTGAGGACGCCATAGCCAAGTGCACGCCGCGAACCCGAGCCGCCATTATCATGCACTACGCCGGCTATCTCGCCGAGCCCGCCCAATGGCGCAATTTCGCCGAGCAGCATGGTCTGCTGCTGATCGAGGATGCCGCTCACGCGGTCGGCGTCAACGGCGTTGGCCGTCTCAGCGACGGAGCAGCCTTCAGTTTCTACGGCAACAAGAACATGACAACCGCTGAAGGAGGGGTTGTGCTGGCGCGCAGCGAGGAGGTGCTTGCCCGAGTTCGGCAGATGCGCGGACACGGCATGACGAGTGGGACTTTTCAACGATTCGGGAGCGGGGCCGCCAACTACGATGTCACCATGCTCGGTTACAACTACCGCATGGACGAGCTCAGAGCTGCAATCGGGTGGACCCAGCTGCAGCATCTTGCATCCTGGAACAGCAAGCGCAGGACGTTGACCGACCTGTACCGCAGATCGCTCGAGCAGCAGTGCCCAACCGTGCTGGTGCCGTTCACGAACAATACCGCGTCCTCCAATCACATCATGCCGGTCGTTCTGCCGAAGGCGGTCGATCGACAGAGCGTGGTCGGGAAGCTGCGCGGGATGGAGATCCAGACGACGGTCCACTATCCGCCGACGCATCAGTTCTCCTTCTACCGCAACCGCTTTCCCTCCGTTCACCTGCCTCTAACGGAGGAGTTTGCAGAGCGCGAGCTGACGCTGCCCCTCCATCCCAGAATGAACGCGGAGCATGTCGAGCACGTCGCGAGCGCGCTCGCCAGGTCGATCGGTTCGTAGGTTCAGGAAATATCCAACATGTCGAACAATTTGGCGGATTGGGTCAGCCGCATACTCGATATTCTGATCGCCGCCGCAGGTCTGGTTCTGCTCAGCCCCTTGATGTTGCTCATTGCAATAGCGGTCGTGATGGAGTCTAACGGCCCTGTCTTCTTTTCGCAGGCGCGTCTTGGACTTGGGGGCCGTCGTTTTCGGATTTACAAGTTCCGCAAATTCCATAACGACATCGGCAAGACGGGCTGCCCGCTCACGGTGAGGAACGATGCCCGCATGTCCCGCGTCGGCCGAGTTCTGGCGCGGACAAAGCTCGATGAGCTTCCCCAACTCTACAACATTCTGCTGGGTCATATGGCCTTCGTCGGGCCCCGACCGGAAAGCCTCGATTTTGCCGATTGTTTCGCCGGGCCCTATCGGAAGATCCTTGACTTTAGGCCGGGCCTCTTCGGACCCAGCCAGGTGGCGTTCAGGCACGAATCTTCCTTCTTTCCAGAAGGTGATCCCACGCGGTTTTACCGAGACGTGCTTTTCCCACTGAAGGCGGCCGCCGACCTGTCCTACTACCCAAACCGATCGGTGTCCGCGGATCTCAAATGGTTCCTTCGCGGTGTGCTTGCTGTGGCGGGCTGCGGCCTCAACGGCGAGGCAACAGGGGGTGAGGCGCCCAATGCAACCGCACATCTGCGACGCGCGCGAGGTACGGGTGCGTAATCTCGACCTCGATTGCAGCCTACTTCTGGAGCAGCATGCTCGAAATCTCCCGTCAAGGCGCGCATTACCCTCGGAGGTGGCCGTGATAGAACAACCTCCGAAGCTGGTCTATCTTGGCGCCAACATTCTCGTAACCGGGGCCGACGGTTTCATCGGCTCGCACCTGGTGGAAATGCTGGTGAGCCAGGGCGCGAACGTCACGGCGCTATGCCTCTACAATTCCTTTGACAGCTGCGGTTGGCTCGACGACATGCCGATCCGGAGCCGTCTGAAAGTGGTTCGCGGCGACGTCCGCGATGCCTCATTCGTACGACACCTCGTGTGTCGCCAGGAAATCGTGTTTCATCTCGCCGCTCTGATTGCGATCCCGCATTCCTATGTTGCCGCGCAATCCTATGTCGAGACCAATGTGCTCGGCACATTGAACGTGCTGGAAGCGGCCCGCGAGCACGAGGTCGCGCGCGTCGTGCACACCTCGACCAGTGAAGTCTACGGCACGGCGATCACGACGCCGATCACCGAGGCGCACCCCTTGCAGGGACAGTCCCCCTACTCGGCCTCCAAAATCGGCGCGGATATGATGGCTGAAGCCTTCGCCCGCTCCTTCGACCTGCCAGTCGTCATTCTGCGCCCCTTCAATACCTTCGGGCCGCGCCAGAGCGAGCGTGCGATCATCCCGACCATCGTGAGGCAAGTCCTCGACCCCTCGTCGCCATCGATTGAGGTCGGTGACACAACTCCCATCCGTGACTTCACCTTCGTCGAGGACACGGCTGCGGCTTTCCTGGCCCTCGGCAAGGCCCCACAAGTCGAATTCGGAAAGCCATACAATGCAGGGAGCGGCATCGGCGTGACGGTAGGTGAGCTGATCGATACTGTGCTGAAATTGACGAACTGCGAAAAGCCGATCGAGCGGAATCCACAGCGCGCCCGCCCGCCCAAATCCGAGGTTTGGACCTTGTTGGCCGACAGTAGCCGTATCGCCGCACACGCGGGTTGGCGCCCCAAGGTCGACTTGCAGCAGGGCCTCCTGCGCACGGTCGAATGGTGGCGAGATCGACTGGAGCGCGGCCAGGTACGGCGCGAAAAGACCTATGTGACCTGACGGTGCGGACGTCCAAGACCTCCAAACCAATCTCGGTCCAGAGGAGTTACTCCCTCCGTATCCCGTACGACCGGGCCTATGGCTGCTAACCTGCCCCGCGATCGCATCAGTTCCTCTTAGGCACCCAAATGATCCCTCCTGGCCTGTCGATTGCGTTAGTAAAGGGTAGTCTGCTTGCGGCGCTGCTGCTCTCATCCCTGCAGCCGGCTAGCGCTGAGTATCGGCTGCAGGCCGGAGACGTCGTTGAAATCTCCGTCGCCGGCATCCCGGAGCTCAGACAGCGTGTTCCCGTGCAGCTCGATGGCACCATCGCTTTCCCCCTCATCGGCACCTTGATGGCCGAGGGCTCCCCACTTTCGCATATCCGCAGCAAGATCCAGTCCGCTGTCGCCAGCAAGGTATTTCGTCTGCGGACAGCCGATGGCCGGGAGCTCTCGCGGATCATCGAGCGGGACGAGGTGACGGCTACGATCGTGGAATACAAGCCAGTCTTTGTCAGCGGCGACGTGGCGCGACCGGGTGAGCAGGTATTCCGGCCTCGCATGGTCGTCCGTCAGGCCCTGGCGTCGGCCGGGGGTCTTGGACCTCGGGCTAACGGCACGTTGTTCGACGCCCCGAACCTGCGCGGCGAGTATGTGGCGGTGTGGTTGAACTTGGCGAGGGAACAGGCGCGGGTTTGGCGCATCAAGACGGAACTCGGCGAAAAGGTGGACTTTGATCGCAAAGCCATTCCGCCAGCGCCGGTGCCTGAGGCTACGCTGACGCAGATCCTCAACCTTGAAGTGGAGTACCGCATCACCCGACTATCGGACCAGGAGCGCGCGAAGAACTACCTCCAGAGCTCGATGAAACTCGCAGACGAGCAGATCGCCATCCTGTCCGAGCAGCAGCAAAAGGAGGAGCAGGGCCTGCAGGCAGATACCCTGGAGGTGCAGAAGGCGAGAGAAGCGTTCGGTCGCGGCGACCTGCCGAGCCCGCGGGTGACCGAGCAGCGCCGCGCTGTCTTGCTTTCCTCGACGCGCTACCTGCAAACCACCGCTCAGCTCATGCAGGTGAGGAGGTCGCGCGCAGAGATGGCAAGAGAGCTCGAAAAGATCGACGATCAGCATCGCATGCGGTTGCTCGCGGAACTCCAGGAGGCGGAGGTGAAGCTCACCGCCGAGCGCGTAAAGCTGCAGATTACAGAGGAGAAGCTGCAGCTTGTGGGGCTGAGGCCTCCGCGGTCCCCGGACGGCTCCGGCAAATTCGACGTCACAGTCTTCAGAAGAGGCGTGAAGGGAGGAGACCGTCTCATCGTCGACAGCGACAGCGAACTCCAGCCTGGCGATGTCGTCGAGGTCGCCTTGCGCTCAGACCCGATCCAGGCAGGCCGGCAAGATCATTGACGATCATCGCACAGCCGACAGCACGACTCCATATTGCCCGAGGTACCTCCAATTTGCCTCGCCTCCAGAGGCGCCTTTCAGATGATCTTCTGATACTCCTGTGGAGCCAATGGTGATTGCCAGTCGCAAAGACTATGCTGGTCATGGGTCGGATTCGGTCCGGCTCGGGGCTTCCTCCAACGCGTAGGGGGTGGTGTCCTCGTTGCAGCAGTGGTTGGCAGCAATAGCGCCGCATCAGGGTCCATGACTGCGGAACATCAGTTCGCAACCGCAAGCCTCTGCTGTCAGGTCGAATTCACCAGTGCGTCTGTTTGGGGTGCCTAACGATGACCCGGCCAATGTTCAACACCATCCTCGGAACGGATGCGGATGAGGACCTTATCGGCAAGGGGGGGCCAGACCACATTTTCGGCTTTGCCGGAAAGGACAGACCCTACGGGCAGGGCGGCGACGACAAGCTCTACGGGGGTGCGGGCAACGACACCTTGGACGGTGGCACCGGCATCGACACCATGTTCGGTGGAGCGGGTGACGATCTTTATCGGGTGGATAACTTTGCCGACGTCGTGAGCGAAGAGAGCGCGGGGCCCGACATCGACGACGGCGGGATCGACACGGTCGAGAGCACGATCACCTACACCCTGGGCAACTTCATCGAGAAGCTTCAGCTCTCGATACCGCGATCGTCGCTCTGAGGTATCCGAGCGAGAACAGGCACGCCCAACTCTCGAGGTACTGGTCCGATGATCGTTGAGCTATTCGGCCCATCAGCTGCCGGAAAGACCACGCTTGCTCGGGCCCTAGCAGGGGCACTGCAGAAGGCCGGCTGCAACGTGCAGCTGGTCGCAAGCTCCCGACCGGCCGAATGTACACAGGCTGGCAACGAAACCACGACGGTTTTCGCTCGCTCAAGTCCTGCCCTGAGCGCCGCTGTGAGCAGGGCGGCCAAGTTCGCGAGCGCCGTGCCTGTGCTGCTACCCGGCTTCCCGAGGGACGCAATCACCACGGAATTGATGGCGCTTCTACCGCCCCGCGGGTTCCTTTGGTCGATACGCTATCGACGCTATCTTTCACGGCTCGCTTGCGCCTGGAACACGGCCAACGCGTCCGAGGGCATCGCGATCGTCGACCAAGGCTTTCTCTCGGGCCTGTGTTCGCTCTTCCTGCTCTCTCGGTCCAGCGAGCCGAAACTCCTGGAACGTGGGCTGGAGTTCATCCCGAGGCCGAACCTGGTCATTCGCCTCGAGGCTTCCAGAGACGTAGTGGAGGGCCGCCTTCTCGAACGGTTACGTCGCCAAAGCGCAGCCGAGCGGCTATTCGAGTTGGATATAGAAATGAATCTTAAGCAAATCGGTATTGTGCGCGAGCTCGCCGATATCCTGCGAAAGCAAGGTTGGCCTATTATGGAAGTCAGCTGCCTCGACCACCGTCTCCTCGAAAAGGCAGTCGAAACCGTGCTCGAACTCGCAAAGAGCCCTGATACCACGCGAAATGGTCGACGGGCCGCAGAGTTTAGGAGTGTTACCCCCAATTCCGTGGATAGTGTCATTGCGCGAGCCACTAGATGACGCGCAATTCCCACTCGACCAGGCTCAGCCCTTGGGAGCGGGTCCTTGAGTCCGTCACGGCCAATGTTGTGAGGGGCAATTCCGGTCAACCTTTTGCCGCGGCTAGCATCAAAGCATTTGCCGTGTACGTCGTTGGCGCCGCACTATCGTATCTCACGCAACTCGTGATCGCCCGGACCATTGGAGCCGAGAGTTTCGGCATCTATGCATACGTGCTGGCGTGGATGACGCTGCTCGGGTACCTCTCCACGTTGGGTTTTCACGTCTCCCTTCTGCGCTTCGTGCCAACCTACCGGGCCAAGCAACATTGGCCACTCGTCCGCGGTGTCATCCGATATTCGCAACAGAGAGCAGCGTGCGTCGGGATCGCTATCATACTTGTCGGCGCTTGGGCCATCTTCGCTCTGGAGGGGTTCATACGACCAGAGCTCGCGACGACATTCTTGTTTGGAATCGCCGCCGTCCCAGTCATTGCGCTGCACCTGATTAGCGCCTCGGTCGCCCGTGCATTCGGCGGAGTGGTTACGGCTCTCGCGCCTGAGAGGATCGTCCGTGACTGCGCATCGCTCGTAATCATGGCGGTCGCCTCATGGAGCAACCTCGTTCGTCCGGATGCCAGGCTTGCGATAGTGGCGTCCCTGGTAAGCGCCTTGGTCACGCTCGCGTTGCTCAGGATTGCCATGCGCCGGTTACGTCCGCCCGAGCTCGAGCATGAAACACCCGAGTTTGCTGCAAAGGAATGGTGGCGGCCGACCTTTCCGCTCATGGGCATAACGGTTGCAGACAATGTCATGAGCCGGTCCGGCGTCATCCTGCTGGGGCTAAGCGGCAATACGCGCCACGCTGGGGTCTTCGCCGTCGCCTTCAGCATGGCGCTGCTAACCGCGTTGCCGCGCATGGCTGTGGGCGCGATATTCGCGCCCAGGGTCTCCGACTTGTTCGCTCGGGGTGACCGGCCTGGCCTGCAAACCCTCCTCGGCAGGGCAGCTTGCCTGTCACTCGTTGGCACAGCAGGCGCCGCTCTCCCGCTTGTGCTTATCGCATCGCCGCTCCTTTCCTGGTTCGGTCGTGATTTCGTCGAGGGAGCTCCCATCGTAACCATTTTGGTTCTTGGTCAGCTATTCGCCGCCGCCTGCGGACCTCAACAGCACCTTATTACCATGACTGCGCACGAGCAGATGGGTGCAGCGATACTTGCCGGCAGCGCCGCACTGAATCTCGCCGCCTGCTTGCTCATGATCGGGCCGCTCGGCATGACGGGAGCCGCCCTCGCCATGACGGGAAGTCTTATCGTCTGGAACGTGGCGATGGGCGTATTCAATTACAGGCGTCTGCACTTGGTCCCCGGCTTGGTGGCCTCGTTCCGGCACTTCTACCCACAATGCGAAGGCGACCCGCCGCGCGCGTTGCAGGCACGGTCCGCGTCTGGGTCCGCCCCTTCGCAGAAATCGCTGACAGGGGTCGAATGAGAGAGGCATGCCAGATTTTGTCGCACAACCGGACGACGCCACATCGGGAGCCGCCATGATGCGTAGCGAGAGCGGGGCTCTTGACACCGAACACGATATTTCCCCGAGGCATGGCCGCGAGATCGGTTCTACCGGGGCGGGCAAGGCTGGGCGTGTCTTTCCCGGCAAAGCCGTCATAGGTGCTCTCTTTGCGAGCCTCGAGGAGAAGGGGGTGCGATACTGCCATTGGAAGAGCAATATCCGCCTCGAAGAGACGCTTGCAGGTGTAGAAGACATCGATCTGCTCGTAGACCGGCGGCACGCCGGTCTTTTTCGCGCAGCGTTGCTCGAAAACGGCTTCAAGCTCGCGCCATCGCGCTCCGGCATCGGGCATCCAGGCGTCTTTCACGCGCTGGCCCTCGACGAGGCAAGCGGTGAGCTTGTGCACTTGCACGCCTACTACCAGATCGTGACCGGTGACAGCCTGGTCAAGACCTACCGCCTGCCGATTGAGAATGTGCTTCTCGAGCGCACCCGTCGCATGCACGGCGTCAAGGTGCCGGAGGTCGAGGCAGAACTCGTGCTGTTCGCGCTGCGCATCGCGCTCAAGCACGTTTCCCCCATTGAGTTACTGATGGTGAACCGCCACTACGGCAAGGTGCTCCACGAACTGGCGTGGCTGCGCGGAGCGGCGAATGCGCGTAACGCGGAAGCACTGTGTACAGCCGCGATGCCAGGGATCGACCCGACATTGCTTAACCAGCTTTTGGAGGCGATCGGGAACGAAGGTGCCATTCTCCGCCGTGTGATCCTCGGCCGCCGCGTAGCTCACCGCCTGGCTGACTGGCGACGGTTGAGCCCCGCGCTCGCCGCGGCGTCGCGACTGTGGCGCCTGCTTTCGTTGACTTTGGGGCGATTGCGGCGTCGTAAGGGCCTGATGCCGGAGGCCGGCGGCATGATTGTCGCACTGGTGGGCCCGAAGGCAACTGGAAAATCCACGCTCGCTTCCGAGTTGAGCGCGCGGTTGGGTCGGCATCTCGACACGCACCGCATCCACGCGGGTAAGCCGCCCGCGACGGCACTGACACTATTGCCTCGCCTCTTGCTGCCGGTCGCTCGCGCACTTTTTCGCAACGAGCGGACACAGGAATACGAAACGCAGGAACGGCGCCAGCTGAAGCAATACTCGCTCCTCTACATCCTGCGCATGACCATGCTCGGCTACGAGCGTTACAGGCTGCTCCGCCGGGCGCTGCGCATCGCCACCGCCGGCGGCGTCGTCATCTCCGACCGGTATCCCTCCCCAAGCATTGGCGCCATTGACAGCTCCTGCTTTGACGAATTGGCGCTGGCGAAATGCAATTCACCGTTGAAGCGCTGGCTCATGAAGAAAGAGCGCGCGTACTACAAAGCCATGCCTAAACCCGATCTCGTAATTCGCCTGATGGCGCCGATGGACACGGCGATCCGTAGGGATGCGCAGAGGTCGAAGCCGGGCGGACCGGATGCTGAAGCCGTGCAACGGCGATGGCAGCTGGAAAGCCACGCCGTTGTTTTTGGAGCGCCTGTCATCCCCTGCGATACGAGCCGGCCGCTCGAGGACACGGTGCGTGCGACCGTCGCTGCCATCTGGGCTGTCCTGTGAGCCGAAAGTAGGCGAATGCGTTCTACGTCCGTCACTTCCGACAAGAGAGGCGCACAGCCGGCGATCCAGGCCGCCATCCGCGCCTGCCGCGGCGCGCTTGCGAGCGCGGCGGTGCTGAGCGGATTCATCAACGTGCTGCTGCTCACCGGATCGTTCTACATGCTGCAGGTCTACGACCGGGTGATGACGAGCCGCAGCATATCGACGCTGGTAGCGCTGACCATAGTGACGGCGATCCTGTTCGCATTCATGGGCCTCTTCGAGTGGCTCAGACTGCGTCTGATGAGCCGTGTCGGAGCGCAGATCGAAGAAGACTTGAGGCAAGGGGCTTTCGAAGCAGTCCTCACGCGTACTGTCGAGGGTAAGTGCAACACCGGCATTCAGCCTGTTCGCGATCTTGCCACCGTGCGCCAGTTCGTTTCCGGACCGGGGCTCGTTTCCCTCTTCGACGTGCCCTGGGCCCCGGTGTACCTCATCGTCTGTTACCTATTCCATCCGTTGGTGGGATTCTACGCCCTTCTCGGTGCCCTCATCCTCCTGGCATTGGCTCTTCTCAATGAGGTCATGACGTGCAAGACGATCGGCGATGCGGGCAACGCGTGGATCCGCGCGCAACTGATGACGGAGGAGGCGCGACGGTCGGCCGAGGTGATGCATGCCATGGCTATCATGCCCCGCTACCGCGAGCGATGGAGCGCGCAGGTCGCGCAGGCGCAAGCCCTCAACACGCTGGCTGCTGATCGTACCAGCAACGTTGCTGCCGTCTCGAGGACGCTGCGCATGTTTCTGCAGTCCGCGGTGCTCGGCATTGGCGCGGCGCTGGCCATCAAGGGTGAGATCTCGCCGGGCGTAATGATTGCCAGCTCGATCCTGATGGCACGGGCGGTTGCACCCATCGATCAGCTGATATTGCAGTGGCGCAGCCTTGTCTTGACACGCAAAGCCTACCAGCGTTTGAAGCTCATGCTCGGTACGGCAGAGCCTAGGGCCGAACCCATGCCGCTGCCCAAACCCCGAGGCCGAGTGACCGTCGAGCCGCTGAGCATGCGCGCGCCTAGCACCGGTCGCCTGATCCTGCAGATTGCCGGCTTTGCACTGGAGCCCGGCGATGCACTGGGCATCATTGGGCCCACGGGTAGTGGCAAGTCGACGCTTGCACGCGCTCTTGTCGGAGTGTGGCAACCGGAGCGGGGAGCCGTGCGTCTCGACGGCGCGGCGCTCGATCAGTGGCCGCCCGAGCAACTTGGTCGTGCAATCGGTTACCTGCCGCAGGACGTCGAGGTCTTGTCCGGCACCGTGCAGGACAACATTGCTCGGTTCGAGCCCGCACCGGACCCGGACAAGGTGGCCGAGGCCGCCAGGCGCGCGCATGCTCACGACATGATCCTGCAACTGCCGGACGGCTACGGCACAGAACTCGGCGAGGGCGGTGCCAATCTTTCCGCAGGTCAGCGCCAGCGGATCGGGCTTGCGCGCGCCTTTTACGATGATCCGGTGCTTCTCGTGCTGGATGAGCCGAACTCGAACCTCGATACCGTTGGCGAGATCGAGCTGACAGCCTCGCTTGAGGAAGCCCGCGAGCAGGGTACCACGGTGATCGTCATTGCCCACCGGCGGAGTATTCTAAAATGCGTCAACAAGATCCTGGTTCTGAACGCTGGCCTCCAGATGGCGGTCGGCCCGAAACAGGACATCCTGAGCCGCCTGCTGCAGCCTCCGGCAGAGACGCCACAAGCCGATCGCAAGGCCGCCGACCTGCTGAGCCGCGCGCAAGCGTAACCGACCTGGAACGGTGGGGCTCTGCCGCGCTGCAACGTGGTGGACAGGAACTCGCTACTGGCTTCCTCGCGCTTTTGAGGCGCGTCATCGACGCGCGCCCCAGCGGATCGCGTGCGATGGCGCCATCGCCGCTCTCCCCGCGGCACGCCATCCGACGCTACCAGAAAATAGCCGTGCTGGCGGTCCTGGCCCTCTTCGGGGGGCTAGGCGGCTGGGCTGCCTATGCGCCCATCCAGGGCGCCGTCGTTGTGACAGGGACGGTGGTCGTGGAGACGAATACCAAGAGAATCCAACATCTGGAGGGTGGGCTCATCGCCGAGATTGCCGTCGGCAACGGCCAGCGCGTCGAGGCCGGCGAGTTATTGGTTCGGCTCGACGCCACCGAGCTGCGCACCAGTTTGCACATCGTCGAAACGCAGCTCGAAGAATATCTGGCGCAGCGTGCACGACTTGCCGCCGAGCGTGCCGGTGCCTTGAAGATCGATCGGGCCGCGGCAGGGCCGGCCAGTGATCAGAACATCTGGGATGCCCAGCAGTCGCTCCTCATGGCGCGGCACAACGCCCGCAAGGGCCGCAGGGAGCAGTCGCTCGAGCGCATCGCCCAGCTTCACGAACTCATCAAAGGCCTCAACGCGCAGAACGCAGCGCGGGTGCAACAGGAGCAGTTGACGCGCGACGAGCTCGACGCCGTTTCGCCGCTGGAGAAGAAAAAGCTGATCACACTCAATCGGATTAGCGTGCTGAGGCGCGAGCTCGCGCGCACCGAGGGCGAAGTCGGCCAGACGGCTGCCGACATTGCTCGATATCGCGTGCAGATCAGCGAGATCCGGTCGAAAATCTTCGAGGACGAGTACACTTGGTTGTCGGAGGTGTTGAATGAGCTGCGAGAGGTGGAGAGCAAGATCGCAGAGGCGCTGGAGAAGCGCAGCGCAATGCAAGCAAAGCTGAAACGCGTCAACGTCATCGCTCCCCGCTCCGGCCTCGTCCACAACCTCAATGTACACACGATCGGCGGCGTTGTCCGCCCGGGAGAGACGATGATGGAAATCGTACCGGAAGAGGACGTCCTCGTGATCGAAGGCAAGGTTGCCACAATCGATCGCGACCGTCTCTCGCTGGGCCAGGCGGCAACCCTAAGGCTCTCCGCCTTGGACCAGCGACGCACGCCCGAGCTGATGGGTCAGGTGACGCGCATTTCACCCGATGCCCATCTGGACAAGGACAGCAATAGCCCTCCCTACTTTCTGATTCGTATTGAGCTACGCGAAGGCGAGCTTGCCAGGCTCGGCGACAAACGGCTTGTCCCCGGCATGTCAGCAGAGATCTTCATCGAGACCGGAGAACGCACGGTTCTGGACTACCTTGCCAAGCCCATGCTCGACCAGATCGCCCATGCATTCCGCGACAAATGACTACGGGCAACCCGAGAGACACACCGTAGCGAAGTCGCAGGGCCCGTATCGGCCTTGGGCGCGCCCCTGTTAACCAACGACTGCGAACCTGCCCCACCATTGCAGTGACGCCGATACACTCGTCTGCAACTCCGACATTGCTACCGAAAAGCGTGCCGTGACCGCCCCAAGGATGAGAGTTTTCTTTGTGACTGCGGAAGACCCCATCTATGTCATTGAATTTTTCAAAGTTTTCTTCTCTGAGTACCCCACGCAAACATTGGACGTTTGCGGAGTAACCATTGACCAGCCTTTTCACGAGCCTATAGGGAAAACGCTTCGTCGCGTGACGAGGTTTTACGGCTACTGGGGCACCCTGCTCCAGGGACTGCGCTTCACAGCTGCCCGGCTGCGTAGAGAATCGATCAAATCACTGGCGTTGTCCGCCGGCATCCCGGTTTTCCTGACACCATCGGTCAACGATCCGGCTTTCTTGGACCGGCTCCGGACCGAGGAGCTCGACTTGATCGTCTCTGTCGCCGCACCCGAGATCTTTGCTCCCGAGCTTCTGGCCATCCCGCGGCTCGGCTGCATCAACCTCCATTCCGGAAAGCTGCCGAATTACCGCGGCATGATGCCTACTTTCTGGCAGATCCTCCATGGTGAAGACGTCATAACAATCAGCGTGCACAAGATGGTACCGAAGATCGACGCCGGCGATGTGCTGGGCACCCATTTATTTCCGCTCGAAAGCCGAGATTCTCTTGATCGGGTGATCACCGGCACAAAACGAGAAAGTGCCCGGCTCCTCATACGCGTTCTGCACGATCTGCATAAAGGAGATGTCAAACCAATCCCCCTCGATTTTGCGGAGGCCGGCTATTTTTCCTTTCCGGAGCCTGCGGATGTTCGTGAGTTTCGGAGGCGCGGCCACCGGCTGCTGTAGCGGAAAAAGCAATGGCCAATGCAAATGTCCGGCATGCGGACTACCCTACAGCCTTATCCGTCGATGTGGAGGATTGGTTCCACACCGATAACATGAAAGGCGTGATCCCGCGCGAGGCCTGGGACAAGTGCCAGCTGCGCGTCGAGCAGAACACCATGCGTTTGCTGGAGATCCTCGAGGCACGCAAGGCGCGAGCGACCTTCTTCATCCTCGGCTGGGTCGCCGTAAGATGTCCGCAGCTCGTGCGCGCGATTGTTGCGCAAGGCCACGAGGTCGCATCTCACGGTTATGCCCACCAACACGTCTATTCCCTCGAGCCCGACGAATTTCGCCAAGATATCGTGCGCTCCAAAGCCGTCTTGGAGGATATCACGGGTAGGCCCGTTCGCGGTTATCGAGCGCCTTCCTTTTCGATAACGGATTGGGCCATCACAATTCTGCAAGAGGAAGGCTTCAGATACGATTCGTCAATGGTGCCGACCGTTGCTCACGATCGTTATGGTCGGCTGAGTGGCATCGAAGCCGGAAAGCCGATCGTCTTGCTCCGCGACGGGTTTTATGAAGTCTGCGTCTCTTGCTTGCCGATCGGAGAACGCGGAATTCCTTGGGGCGGCGGAGGCTACTTTCGCTTCGTTCCCTATGGGGTCTGGCTAAGGGGCGTTCGTGCCATCCTGAACAGCGGGCTGCCCTACGTCTTCTACATCCACCCCTGGGAAATTGATCCCGGGCAGCCACGAGTGCAGGGGATGAAGGTAACGCACCAATTCCGTCAACGTGTCAACCTCCACCGTTGTGAAGGGCGATTCGCAGCGCTGGTCAGTGCTTTTCAGTGGATGCCGGTCTGTGACCTGCTAGATAGGTGGCAGGCTGGCGAAACTCGGAACACGAATATCTCGTGGGGTCAACATTGAGCAGCCGACACAATTATTTGAGGCTGCGAAGTGGTTTTCCGCGATCCAATATTCCACTTAGGAACTCGTATCACATGCCCCGCAATCTGTGCGGGCCAACGAGGAGGGCACTGCCTTGACTCCGCACCTACTGTACGTCGGCGGCGAGGATCATCATCTGCGAATCCCTTTCATGGTCTCCGTGCGTGACCGCGGCTATCGAGTGACCGCGGCAAGCAGTGGGGACGCGAAACCATTCAGGCGGGCCGGCCTTGATTTTCGACCCTTCCACTTCCATCGATTCATGAGTCCACTGTCCGATTGGCGCGCGTTGAAGTCGCTCTCGACACTGCTGCGGGAGCTCTCGCCGGACCTAGCGCAGAGCTTCGACACGAAACCGAATTTGCTCCTTCCGCTGGCCGCACGAGCCGTCGGTCACCCTGGAGCGGTGCGCACCATTACCGGACTGGCCTGGGTCTACTCGTCGCGCTCCCCGCTGGCCTTGGCGGCTCGCCCCGTGTATCGCGCGCTTCACCGCATGGCAGGGCAGTCAACGGCCGCCACAGTGTTCGAGATGGGCGATGATCAGGCATTTTTCGACCGGCACCGGATGACGGGCAGTAGAGGCCTCGTGATTCCCGCTGGTGGCGGCGGGGTAGACGTGGAGGGATTCGAGCGGGCTCTTGCGAAATCCCCTCCCCCGGAACAACTGCGCGAGCAACTCGGCCTGGGTGCATCCGAGGTTGTGATCACAGTCTCCCGCATGACGCGGCAGAAGGGGATCGCGACGCTGCTCCAGGCGGCCGCTCTGGTTCATCGAGTCCGGCCGAACGCCCGGGTGGTGCTGGTCGGACCACGCGAAAGCGAGGGCCCACTGGCGATCTCGCAAGCGGAAGTCGAACGACATGCCCCCTATGTGATCGCGACGGGGCCTCGATCGGACGTGCCGGCACTACTGCGCCTGGCTGACGTGTTCGCATTCCCGACGGAGTATCGCGAGGGCGTGCCCCGCGTGCTCCTCGAGGCGGCTCTCGCCGGCCTTCCGATCGTGTCGACGAGTATGCCTGGTTGTTGTGAGGTGGTCGACGACGGCCGGAGCGGTTACCTTGTACCACCGCGCGCTCCCGACCTCCTGGCGGCAAGGATCGTCGATTTGCTTCGTGATCGTCGGAAGGCGCGAGCCATGGCCGAGCGATCCGCAGAGCGCGTCAGGCAGACATTTGGCCTCAAGATGATCGTGGACCGCCACGTTGCCCTGTATGCGGAGTTGCAAGCCCGTAGTTCGCGGCTAGGTGTGTGCGGCGTCGATCCGATCCGTAGCGCGTTTCAGGATGAGACTGCGCGGTCCGGATGCTTCCGAGCAGGTGATCCAACTAAGAGCGAGCGTCGTTGAACGAACCCGCTCCGCGGAAGGGGTGTGGTTAGGGCATCTGTCTGAGAGGCGTCTGTCTGGGAGGCTTGAGAATCGGACTATCTGGACCGGGCTTTCGAGGAGAAAGCCCATGCCCAAGCACCGCAGCTATCCGATCGAGTTCAAGCGCCAGGTGGCGCAGGAGTATCTGGCGGGCGAGACCTTCCACGGGCTCGCCAAGCGCCACGAGATCAGCCGCAACCTGGTGCGCATCTGGGTAGCGAAATACGAGGCGGGCTCCTTCGACAGCGATGTGGTTGCCGCCGACATCGTGCAGGCGCAGGAAGCTCGGATTGGCGCGCTCGAGCGGCTGGTGGGCAAGCTCGCACTCGAGAACGAGTTCTTAAAGGGGGCCTCGCGCGACGCACAGCGGCCGAAAAGCGAGGCTACGTCCGTGATTTCCGGCCCCGCGGTGTCTCCGTCAGTGAAGGATGCCGGCTGATGGGGCTCGCTCGGTCGACCTATTACGATGAGCCGGCAAGTCGGCCGATCGAGGAGGCGCGGCTCGTCGAGCGCATCAAGGGTGCGTAATTCCGGCGATTGCGGACAGGGATTACGACCCAAGCCGGACAATGGTCCGAGCGATTGCGGACAGCGGTCCGATGAAGCCGGACAGCTACTCCCGTCGACGGGGTGATGGGCTCACGCCGCGGGCTTGGCGTCAAGTCCGGAGCGCTTGGCAGCCCCCTTACGCATGCTCTCGCCCGTGAGAGACAGGCGGTGAGCGTTGTGCACGAGGCGGTCGAGGATGGCGTCGGCAACGGTCGGGTTGGCGATCATCTC
>Ga0247727_10004819_pt1 | contig 28141 bp, 24 predicted proteins | sample WisWelCaveWW1625_FD_202498 | JGI IMG/M metagenome (GOLD analysis project Ga0247727, IMG submission 202498) | Biofilm microbial communities from Wishing Well Cave, Virginia, United States - WW16-25 | ecosystem: Environmental > Aquatic > Deep subsurface > Groundwater > Cave microbial mat | place...
ATATTTTTTTTCAATGAGTTTTTTGTAGGTTTCCTGGAATTTCATGCTATATATTTCATTTTATATACATAATTGTATATCAACTGAAATAATAATAACACCTGTTCCAGCAGGTGTCAACACTAAAAACACACTAAAAACCCCCGCTTTTTGAGCGAGGGTTATGAGTTTTGTTAATGTGATTCCCAACAGGTAATTCTCTATAACTCATTTACTTACAGCCAATTAAAATTTTAAAAATCCCCGGAATCCTCACGCGGTATTCCACCCAACGCTCAACCGTTCATTGATCCGGCGGGATGAAAATGTTTTAAACGCACGAACGAATTCGGACAATCCATGATATTTCGTAAGGAACGGTTTGAACCGTTCCCTACCTTATTCCTTACGCGCATGAGGCTTAAGTCCCGGCTTGCGGAAAAATTCCCAAACGATTCGGCAAAAGAAAAACCAACCGTGTTTCAAGACCAACGACTTGGCCTTGCCGCCCAAACGCCGGCGCTCGCGGGAAGGGATTTCGGTGATCTGTCGTTTAAGACGCAAGGTATTGACAAGCAATTCAATCTCAATCTCATAGGTATTAGAAGTATATTCAAATTGCTGATAAACGTCCCGGTGAAAAACTTTAAAACCGTTTAAAGCGTCGGATAAATACCGCCCGTGCAAAAATCCAAAAAACCAGGTGAAGACCACATTGCCAAAGGCCCGTACCCGGCTGTATTCTTCGCTGCCGCCCGTGATCCTTGAGCCAACGACCAAGCCCTTATGTTTTCTGGCCTCATCGACCATGTAGGGAAGATCAGACACATCGTGGGAGAAATCCGCGTCCATCATCGTGATGTATACACCTTTCGCCTGATTAAATCCAAAGCGCAAGGCGCCGCCCTTGCCCGGAGGATTTTGACTGTCGATCAATTTTACGAACTCGTATTCCCGGGCAATCTCAGCGGTGCGGTCGGTCGAACGGTCATTGACCACGATCACTTCATAACTATAAGAAGAACTCTCCAAAAGGAGTTTGATTTCATCTAACACCGACGGCAGACAGGCCTCTTCGTTTTTTGCCGGAATCACAATGGAGACATCGCATTGCTGGTTACTTTTCTGTTGTTTTTTCCGGACCAAATCAATGTAATCTTTTTCTTTTGAAATCCATTCCAATAATTTTTCGACGCCTTGAGCCGGGTTGACCTTTGGCTTCCAGCCCAATATTTTTTCGGCCTTGCGGATATCCGAAATGAAAACCTTTTGATCACCCAAACGCCAGCCGGCAAACGACACCTTCAAGGATTTTCCTGCTTTCTTATTTAAAATACTCACCAATTCATTTAAAGATAGCGTATTAGCCGGGCCGCCGCCGACATTAAATACCTGGCCTTTGACCGAATCAATATTCATGATGGCCTTTTCGTAGAGTTGGATTAGATCATCCACGTAAAGGACATCCCGAACCTGATTGCCGTCGCCAAAAATCGTGATCGGGTTCGCGAAAACAGAACAAATAGCGAACCAGGCGACCCAGCCCTGGTCTTCCATCCCAAACTGATGCGGGCCGTAAATGCAGGACTGGCGGAACACCACCGTCGGTAGATTGTAGGTGCGCGCGTAATCGACAAAATATTGGTCCGCCGCGCCCTTCGAACAGCCATACGGCGTCTCAAACGACAACGGGACATCCTCGGAATAACCAGCGGCGTTACGCAGCGCGTAACGGCCATTCCTTAATTCCACATCCTGGGCATGCCCGCCGTACACCTTATTGGTCGACGCGTATAAAATGATCGGTTTATGATGGCTCACGCGCGCGAGTTCCAAAATATTAAATGACCCCTGCAGATTCGCCCGAAAATCACGAAAAGGATTGCTGACAGACAAGGTCACGGCCACCTGCGCGGCCATGTGAATGATGATATCCGGCTGAAAAGCATAAAAAGTATTCCTTAGTTCCTTAAACCGAGCGATGTCCACGTGATGAAAATCAATGTTCAATTTTTCCAATTGCTCGATATTCTGTTCCACGCCCACCCGGCTGCAATCATCGATCACGCAGACACGGTTATCTTTAGCAAAATAGCAGGCGGCGTTATAGCCGATAAATCCCAACCCGCCGGTGATCAGTATTTTCTTATTTTTGATCATTGTTGATCTCCATCAATTCACTTTAAAAATTGTATACTCTTGATTTTCATAAACCCTCGAGTAATCTTGCGGCCAAACCGAATCCTTGGGACTCACGACATAATCTATTTTTTCGCTTTTGACCAAAGGATCCCACTGATCAAAGGGTGTGCCTAAAAATCCTCTTAATACCTCCCGCCGGCGTTTCCACTCGCGGAAGGTCGCGCCATTGCCATACGCGCAGGGAACATCCTGGCACCAGACACTGCGTAATGATCCATAACGAAAACCCCCGTCACAATAGTCCCCTTCCTCTTGACTATCACTGAGGACAACCAAAAACAAATCATTCTTGTCGGTGTTCACCTTGGCCCAGATTTGAGAGTCATAATAATTTTTATGGAAAAATGCCTCGTGAACAGGGCTCAAGGGGAAAAAAGGATATTCCATTTTATAAGATTGATACACCTTGGGACAACCTTTGATGACCGTATACCCCAGCGCGGCAATCAGTACCATCGTCACCACTTTCATGACCGGGAGCCGAAAATCAAATATTTTAACTAAAGCAACAATACTTCCCGCGGCCAAAATGGAAAAAATAATTTTTGAGATCGTCTTTGTTCCAACGATGACTCGAACAATATCCGAAAAACTCCAGAAATAAAAATCATTTAACCCGACAAAAACCAACAGCGCCAGATAAACGGCCAACAGCAACATCCGTTTGTTTTGATAAGCCCATTCGATTTTCCCATAAAAAAATACCGCCAATGTTGATAACGTCAGGGTCAATCCTAAAATCGAGGCCCGGGTATAGCCTAAAACCGATATCTCTCCTAACGGTCCCCAAAAATGTTCTATGGCTTTGACCGATAGCCCCACGCAAAAGGCGAAGACAATGCCGCCGTAACACCAGTAAAATTTTTGGCGCAGATGTTCATCGGAAAGAACTCGAACGCTCCATACACCCACCAACATCAAAGCCGCGTAAACCGCAAGATTGGTCGTCCCCAGCAGATTGAAAAACACATTGCCTTCAATGCCCTCGCGGGGAATGATAAGCCGCATGAATTCCGCTTTTTCCGCCGGAGAAAAGCCGCTCGTTGAATAAAAACTTTTCGCCAGGGCCACAACCCGGGGAATAAAAAGAAAAAATGGAAAAATAAAACTTAAGAGAATCTTCGGCCGGCGCCAAATTTCATAAACCAAAAATGGCAGCAAGGCCAAAAGTGTCGCGGCTGGGGTCTTTAAATGAAAATAAAACGCCACCACCATCGCTAAAGCGAAATAGAAATATTTTTCACGCAGGAAAAAATAAACGGCGAATAACACGACGGGCAAAGCAAAATGCTGATAATTATAATCCGCGAACGTCAGACTCACGAAAGCGCCGTTGATCGGCATCTTTTGGACCAAAAGCAAGACCAGCATCAAAAGTCCAACTTCCCTGCGGCCGCCCGAGACAAAACACCCGATCTTATAAACCGCGTAGGCAATCAAAAAACACGTTCCTAAGTAAGGAACAAAAAGATAATACGGGTTGACGGCGTTCTCTCCTAACAATACATGCATGAATTTATAAAAAAACGTGGACGTTCCCAAACTGGATGTCCTGGCTAAATCCCGGAGAAATAATTCAGGGTCAACCGCCAAGAAATAAAAACTCGAAGCGGTGCCGTGTAAAAAGGGCTGAAAATATAATAAGGCCTGGAGGCCAACATACAACAGGACCCAAATAACGGGATGAACCTTTAGTACGGTATCAATAAATTTTCGGATCATATGTGAAAAACCATTCATCACACCTACGAGGCGTGACCAGCATGGGCATAATGTTTCTCACCCTTCGGTTCTAACGCCTTTTCCAATCTTTCCAGATAATCCGCGTCAGAATGGGTAAACTCACAATAATTCTCGATAAAATGTTTACAACGTTCATAATAACCCGGAAGTTCTTCCTGCATGAGAACGCCGGTCACGCGCCTCAATTCCTGGGGATCGTAGACATAAACGGGAAAATCGCTGATCCCCGCTAAAGGATTCAGATTAAGCGTGCCCGCCAGCCGCGGGATAATGATGCGGCATTGACAGGAAAGTCCCTCCAGGGATGAGGATGATTCCGTGACCACCAGCACCTTGCTATCTAATAACAGCTGTTCAAGCGGGGAATTGGTAAATTGAAACACACTTTGTTCAAATTGAAATGGAAATGTTTTTAAGATCGGCTCAACGGGACAAAAGGGGTGCGCCTTGATAGTGACGCAATAACCTCGTTCTTTTTCGAAAGCCCAATAAACAAACCGCAAAAGTTCTTTGGCCTCCGGAACGGACATGGGGAGCGCCACCACGACATTATCTTTTTTATCTCGCCAGGAAATTTTGCGCTCGAGATGATTTTTAAGATGCTCGAAACGTAACGGACCCAAGATAAACGTCCTGGACTCTTCCCAACCAACATCACGAAGAAGTTTCAAGGGAATTTTCCCAACACAGGCTAAATAATGCGGCCGGGGCATTTTCTGGACACCGCTGCCTTCTTTTAAATCTCGAGGGTCATTGAAATAAAAAAGATGCAGTAAAGAAACGATCGCGTGCTGAAGACCGATAATTTGCACATGATCATTCTTGCGCGCCGCGCTCTTTAAAGCCCTCTCCCAGGCATTCATTTCGGCATAATGGATGACCGTCGTGTTTTCCTTGATCCGGGAAAAAATGTTCGTAAAACAATGGTAATACTTTAATCCTTCCGTCAACCGCGTCCCACAAAATGAGGAACACCACTCTTTTCGAAAGATCGGCCAGATGGCAACCGCGTCATCGCCAAAATTAAAATTTCGTTTTATAAACGCGTACCATGAAATAAATTTCAAAACGGTGGCAAAAAAGACGGCTCCAATTTCAAACAAATTTCTAAACTTAAGCACTTCTTCGATGTAAATGAGGTTGGAACCAGCCTTGTTGACTTTTTGGGCCAAGGCGGTATCTTTCCTTAAATTTGTCCGGCTGGTCTGGATGGTCATCGCCAGCCAAGAGATCTGATCCTTATATTTTTGTTCCAGGCCGCGCTGTAATGGCCCATAAAATTTGTTGATGAATTCACCTTGTTCAAGCCTGTCTTCATCGATAAACGGGAAATGCGTGACCAAAAGATACCGGCTGCTGTCCAGCTTCCGGACTCGACTGGAAAAATCTTTCATCTGACCTCGAAGAGAAAAGATCATGACGACTACCATCCATTGCCGCCATAATCCTTTTACGATATGAAGCAGAATATAGATCCATTCCGGCAATAAAAAAGTCAAACGAAGATTCCGGCAGACAAAATCTTTCCGGGCATTGTTCCTGAGGGCGGCGGCCAACTCGGGATTACCGATATCAACCCAAACTTCCGGGCATTGATGTTCGTTTCTAATATCTAAGATCATTAGCAAAGAGATCAAATAGGCGTACGCATTACTTTTCAAGGGATTTTTTTCGGCGACCAAAGACAGCCACCACAAAGAAAAATCTTCGGAAGGGTGTTGCAGATACTCTTTTAAATTTTTCCCCTCAAAACGGCGGGTATCGGTAAATTCGTGAATGAATTTAATAAACTCATCTTTGACGGCAAAAGATTTGGCATCAAACCTTTTGAGATACGGCACGGTTTCAACGCCATTCCCCAACCGCGACTGCAGCGCCTTCATAACGGCCGCGACGCACTCCGGCTGCGTTGTCAAAGGGCAAAGCCAAACCTTGGAATTCTTTTGGGATTGCGCGAGCCTTTGAATTCGTTTGGGATCGACTTGCTGATCAAAGATATAAAGGATATTTCTGGCCACTGTTATTTTTTCAAAGCACCCACGCGCTGCAGGACATGTTTTTGATGGAGTTCACTGAGGATGTTAAGAATCCCCTGTCCCATATCGAGGTGTTCATTGCCGCGGATCTTGGCGGCGATTTGCGGATTAAAAACATAAGGGGTGATTTCATAATGCTCATGATGTCTGGCTGGTTGAAATTCAATTTTGACGTCACCTTTGAGCATTTCCTGGATCATGGTGAGAAGGTCTTTGACTTTGATCTGTTCATTGCCCGTGATAATAACGCGGCGGTTTTTATATTCTTCTTTCAAAATATCCACGCTCAATCGCGCGGCATCCTGCACATGGATATATTCACGGATTTCTTCTCCATCGCCTTCGCGGGTGATTTTTTTGTCGATCAAAGCTTGTTTGAGGGTCCGATACACCCAGTTGCGTTCATCGGAGCGGGGTCCATACAAAGAACCATAACGCAAAATCGTGTGATCAAGTCCATAAACTTTTTGATAATTCTCGATGAAAAGTTCGCAGGACTGTTTGCTGCTGCGGTAAAAAGAACCAGCGTCGCTATAGACATAAATAGAACTGGAGAAGATAAACCGCTTTACTTTTTCCGCCTTCGCCGCCTCCAGGACATTGAGATTACCCATGATATTCACCTGGGCGGTTTCCACAGGACGTTTGCTCGCTTCATCAATGTCCGCCAGAGCGATAAAATTATAAACAATATCCATGTCTTTGACTGCTTCACAGACAGCCTTTTCGTCAAGAACATCACCCACCATCATCTCTTGATCTTTACGTAGATACGCCGAGACGACTTTATCAAAAACAGTCACTTTATGACCGCGCTCGGACAAAACATCCGCGACATGACTTCCCAAAAATCCCGAACCACCAAAGACGATGACATTCATACCTTCACCTCAATCCTTTTATCAAATTTTTGACCGCTTCCATCTCCATCTGCACCCTCGCCTCTTTGGCATACGAACCGACATGTGGCGTTAAAATAACATTATCTAAATCTTTCAGCGGCCCATGATAAGGTTCCTGTTCAAATACATCCACTGCGGCGCCGGCGATTTTGTTTTCTTTAAGAACTGAATAAAGGGCCGTTTCATCTACCACCCCGCCGCGCGAACAGTTGATCAGAAACGCCTCTTTTTTCATCAAAGCCAATTGGCCGCGTCCGATCAAATGTTTTGTCCCCTCCACCAGCGGCACATGGATGGTCACAAAATCGGAAATCTTTAGAAGCTGATCTAATGAAAATCTTTTAAATTTTAGAAATAATGACGGCTTTACGGCCGGGTCGCAGTAAAAAATATTGGCTTTAAACGCTCCAGCCAATTTTGCGACCGCTTGACCGATTCGGCCAAACCCAATAATACCAATATTCTTCCCCGAAAACAAGCTTCCCATTTTTTTTTGCCATACCCCCTGGCGGATCATCCTGTCGGACAAAGAAATCTGCCGGGACAGGTCCAAGCCCAGGGCGATGACCAGTTCGGCCACGGCCGACGTCGGCCCATCGGGGGTGCTGAACACTTTCATCTTCAATTTTTTAGCGGCGTTTAAATCCACATTATCCAGACCCACACCACAGCGGGAAATGACCTTTAATGACTTTAATTGCCCCAAAACTTCCGTCGACAAATTCTCCGTGCCGGCAATAAGCCCTTGGGCGTCTTTGGCCAATTCAATTATCTCCGGTGCCGTCACCGGCCGGCTGAAAGGATTCAATTCAACCCTCCAGCCTCTTTTTTCCAACAAGGCCAACGGTTCCCGATCGTTTTGGGCGAAGGTGGTTAAAGAAACTGCAACTTTTATTTTCATATAAATATCTTTAAATGGTCTGTCGTAATGCTTTCAAAAATATCTTCATCTGCCCAACGCTGCCGATGTTGATGCGAAGACAGCGTTCCAGAGGAAAACCAAAGCCGCCTTTGGAAAGGATTTTCCTTACCTGAGGACAAATCACTTCCCCATGCTCTCCCGCGCCCACTGAAACACGCGAGCCGTAATCTTGACTATCTCATCGGCATCTAACTTATAGACGCTGCGGCATTCGTACTGCACCATGTTCTTTCGAGCGATAATCTTACGCAGCTGCTTGGCTTTCTCATCCGCTCCATCCACAGAAAGTTTCGCTACTAGATCACAGACATCCAGATGGTCCTGAGACACACAACGAACACCTTTCTCAAAAACACAAATAGCATCCGCTGAGGAAATAGCGCATTGCACGGCCAGTGTCGCAGCGGCGTTCCAGTTAGAAGCGTGAAAAGCGGCCAGCATCTGTTCATAATTATCCGCTGCCTTCTTCAAATAATCAACGGCCGCAGATTTACTTTCTGCTTTGATTCTCAATTCACGCGCGCCCATTTCAAATCTCCAAAGGTTCTTTCCCGTGTAAAACCGAATAAGAGTGCATCAGGGTGGAAACGGGGGGCTTATTTTTTTTAAGCCGCTCGCGAAACTCCGCCGCCGACTTTATATACAAATCAAGCTGGGCACCGAAATACGCCTTAAACCGCGGCGCGCAATCAAAAAGAAAAACATCCGTGACTTTTTCGACATCCGCAGCTCTTAAAACAACAACGGCGATATCGACATCGCTCCCGCGCTGCGCTGCGCCGCTTTGCGCACTCCCATAAAGGATTAGTGACACGAGAAATTTCTTAATACCAGCTTTTCTTATTTCCTCGATAAAAAAATCACGTATCTCTTCCTTCAATCCGCCTTCAACCCGAAAGATAGGGCGGATAATCTTCTGAACAACACGATTTTTCTCGTTCAAAGAATAAACGTGCTGTTTACCAATAATTTCCAATGTCAACACGTCCCGGGCGTGAAGTTCCTTGAGAGAATCGTGGGTGGAAGGCGCGGAGAAGCCCGATAGTTTGGCGATTTCGCGGCCCGTTGCCTTGAATCCCTTGCGGGAAGTCAGAATGCGCAAAATGGCCAATTTGGAAGGTGAGTTTATAATCTCATCAATTGGGAATGCAACACTCATAAAAACGTACCTAACATATGTAAGGTTTTCCTAACAGGCAAAGTATACCACACTGAGAAGAGTTCACTCATTGCTTTTCTCAGTCTTCTTACCTCTACGACGAAACCTCTTTCTACTACCTAACGGCGCTCACTTCTGTCAAAACCTTCAAAAACCTCTTCATCTGCCACACGCTGCCGATGTTGATGCGAAGACAACGTTCCAACGGGAAATCAAAGCCGCCCTTGGAAAGGATTTTATTTTTCTTCAAGGCCTTTTCGATTGTGATGGCCTTCTCCTTTGAACCCACATCGATCAAGACAAAATTGGAATAATTTTTAAAATACGACAAACCCATTTTTTTAAGTTCGCGCTCTAAAAACCGTTTTCCCTTAAGGGCTTCGCGGATGCTTTTCTTAACGACATCCACGTGGTCCAGCATGATCTCGGCAAACTTGACCGCGTAGGCATTGGTCTCGTACATGGGCCGCGTTTTATGCAGGCACTCGATCATCTCTGTGCTGCCTACCGCAAAACCAAAACGCGCCGAGGCCAGCCCAAAGGCCTTGGAAAAAGTCCGGGTCACCACGAGATTGGGATATTGCTCAATGAGTCCCGCGCAGGTCTGAGGATAAAAAAGATAATACGCTTCATCGATAAGAACAACGGCATTTTTCTGATGGGCCGATTCGATCACCTTCCATAAGTCCTCTGGGCTCACAATTGTTCCCGTTGGACTGTTGGGATTGGCGATGCAGATCAATTTCGGATTCGTTGACTCAATCTGCGTTAAAATTTTTTCCACCGATAATGAAAGGTCGGCGGCATATTTCACTTCCACTAACTCGGCCTGAAACATTTTCACGTACACATAAAACATCGCATAGCTCGGGCTCACCAACAAAACTTTATCATTCGCCTCGACAAAGGCTTCAAAAACGGATTTGATCGCGCCATCGGAGCCGGAGGTCAAATAGAGATTCTCAGGTTTGCAGCCGACGTGTTTGGCTAATTTTTTATAAAGTGTTCCCGGTTCCGGGTAGGCTGAGACAAAATCCGCGCTCAAGGCTTTTTTAAATCGCGCCAATACTCGAGAAGGCAAAGGAATAAGATTCTCATTTTTATCAAGACGCAGATACTCTAAACGCGACTCATCGGAATTTTTGATGCGGACTAACCTTGAGAGATGTTTTTTTATGGGCAACATTAAACGACCACACACCGTTGACACGGGTTTAACTTCGACCTTTGTTTTTCCAAATGATTTTTACGAAGCGCTTCGTAAGCGGCCGACCGCCACAACTGCGAAACGGACTTTTCCTTTATATTGCCGACGGCCAAGGTGGATTTATAATCGGTATCGCAGGGATTGACCTTGCCGTCATGCCAGACAAACATCCGCCGCCACAAATCCGAACACGGGGCTACGACACTATTGACCGGTGATTCATAAACATTTTCCCACGGATTATACGTCACAAAGGCCACCTGATCGACCAGCTCGCCCCACAAATCCACCATCGAATCCATTCCCTGTTCATCCTTGAATTTGACACCGGAAACGCGGGTGATGATCTTTGATTTTGGATAATGCTTTTTTTTAATCGTATTAAACAACCGGATATTGCTTAAAACCTTTTCCAGGCTGCCGTAAACCCGCAGCTGGCTGTACAAAGGCTCCTTGGCCGCGTCCGCCGAGAAAACAACCGTGTTGATACCGCCGGCTAAAATCGCGTGACAATGTTTTTCATTAAGAAGGGAAGCGTTGGTGTTGATCTTCAGCCCTAAAAATTTATTCACGCAATATTCCAACATGCCGTCAATGTCCTTGCAGACCAGCGGTTCGCCGCGGGAGGCCAATGAAATAAATTCCACCTTCCCCTCGATCTGGTCAATAACCTCCTTGAACAAATCCAAACTCATCGTCCCCATGTAGCCGTGAGGTTTCTGTGAGAAAGTATTATCAGTCTGATAGCAGAAGACACAGCGAAAATTACAAATGGAACTCGGCTCAATCTGCAGATACGAGGGCAAATCATCCAAAACTTTTTCCTTCGGATAAACATCATAACGGTAGCGATGAAAAATATAACGGGACAAATGTTCATCAGGCAATTTGGCGGTTTCATCGGCGATATTTTGAGTAATCCGAAATAGCGCGGCCGGCGGCGGATCCTGCGACAAATCTATTATCGCCCGGGCAATCACATCCTTCTGGTGAGGATCAGAGACACGCGGCAGTTCACTTTTTAAAACCGCCAGGACTCTTCGGCGCTGAGATTCGATATCCGTGCCGATAGCGGAATAAAAATTCTGAAAGCTGTGCGCCTTACGATATGTTTTTGTGGTTGAATCCATATTTTTTTAACCAATATTCCGTTTGTGAAATCTGAAACTCATAATCCACATCACAGCCAGCCTCCTGAATCAAAGGATAAATTTTTTGGCCCATCCATTTTTGAGGTAAAAGACCGTCTTCAATATGTTCCAAACACCGCGGCCGGACAATGGACAAACCCATGTCGGCGAAATAGACATCACCTTGCGAATCACGGTCACAGTTTAATGTCTTCGGGTCGCCAAACGTTTCAAACGGGACAAACGGTTTAAGAAGTCCGTTGGCACCGATCTTTCGCGCGCGCAAAGGGCTCCACATGTTATAACGCGATACCGAAACCGCGGAATCGTATTTAGGATTCGCCCGTAAAACTTTTATTCCCTCATCAATCATTTGGGAGCTAACCGTCGCCGAATTGCAATGCAGTAAAATGATCAACTCCTGCGGGCCTTCGTGTTTGACAATGGTCTCATAGCCATGGATAAACGCGTGTTCTCCCAAGGCTTTTTTCGTACAAAGATATTTCGGACGTTTGATGATTTCAACACCCGTTTTCCTGGCGATGGCCATCAACTTTTCGCAATCCGTTGATAAATAAACTTTGTCAACGAGCCTCGCCGTCTTGGCCGCCTTCATCGGATAATACGCTAAAGGTTTTCCTAAGATCGGATAAATATTTTTCCCGGGAAACCCGACGCTTCCTTTTCTGCCCACCAGTAAAGCTGAAATCATGATGACACCGCTACTCCCGCTGGATTGGACTGCGCCGCATGATACTGCCGGTATTTTCCGTTTAAAACCAACAACTCTTCATGCGTTCCAGATTCGACGATCTTCCCTTGATCTAAAACAAATATCTTTCCGGCATTCTTAACCGTTGATAATCGATGCGCGATCATGATAACAGTATGATTTTTTGTCGCATTATTAATGGCCTCCTGGACAATCGCCTCGGAAACCGTGTCTAAAGAACTCGTCGCTTCATCTAAAATGAGAATCTCCGGTTTGCGGATAAGCGCACGGGCAATGGCGATCCTTTGTCTTTGGCCGCCCGACAATTTCATCCCGCGGTCGCCGACCACCGTATCATAGGCTTGGGGAAATTGCATAATAAACTCATGCGCATTGGCCTCGCGCGCTGCTTGGATAATATCCTCGCGGCTGGCCTCAAAACCGAAGGCAATATTTTCGGCTAAAGTCGCGTTAAAAATAAACGTGTCCTGACTGACATAACCGATTTTTTTAAGCCAGGATTGGATCTTTAATTCTTTTAGATCAACTCCATCCACCAGAATCTTTCCTTGAGTTGGATCAAACAGCCGGATGATTAAATCCACAATCGTCGTTTTGCCGGCGCCCGACGGCCCTACGATCGCCGTCTGCCGTCCCTTTTTAAACTCAACCGTAAAATCCCGCAACACATGCTCCCGACCGGGATAGAAAAATGTGACATTGTCAAAGCGGATGCTTTCCTTAAAATTCGTGACCTCTTTTTGTCCGTCTTGAATTTTCTGCGTGTTGGAAGTTAAGATCGAATAAAGCGTCTCCAGATTAGGCAGAACCCCCATCAACTGCATCCAGTTGGTGCTCAACTGATTTAATGACGGCATAATGCGCAAGAATGAATACGCGAAAGCCCCCAAGACGGGAAGCATCGTGTAAAGTCCTTCGGGGTTTGTTAACTTCACCACGATCAAGATCACGCCGAACCCGGCCATAAAAACAAAATCCAGAGAATGTTTCGGCACCGCCAGCCAAATACTGTCTTTGCCTGCCAGCGAAAAATATTTCTTCATCGCGGTAAAAAATTTATTGACCCAGCGCGATTCGGAACCAAATAACTTGATCTGCCGGATGCCGATAAACATCTCGGCGATCAAAACATTCTGTTCCTCGCCGGCCTCGATACGGCCGCGGCCCAAATTATAAGAAATACTCCGGGCGATAAACCGCGTCAAAAAATAATACAGCACACAAAAACTGATCACCGCCAAAGACATCTTAAAGGCCAAAGAGAACAGGATGACCGCCAGCACCAGGATTTTGATGAGCTCGGTGGCGATCTGCGGGATGGAATTGAGCAAAAACCCCAAGTAACCCGGGGCGGTATAAATCCGGTAAAGGACTTCGCCCTGTTTGGCATCGAGAAACTGCTGGTAATCGGATTCAATATACTTTTTAAAAATTTTGAGTTGATTGTCCTTCCATATCTTATAACCCGTGATGGACCCTAAAACCTGGCTCAGATAACCCGTGATATCTTTAAGACCGACAACAAGGATCAGCAGCAAACAGCCGCCGATCAATTTATCTGCCGTCGGCATCAGACCAATGAGTTTATCAAAATACACCGTGAATTTCCCACCGGACGCGGCTTGAGGCACGGCCATGGTGGATTCAAAGACGCTGAACAACACCCCCAGACTTAACCCTTCAAGGACAGCGTAGACCAGAATTAAAAACGCGATTGCCCCGATATAACGCGGATAGGGTTTGATAAAAAAAGACATGATCTTAAAATTGGATAATTTCATGATTTATGAATGGAATTGCATTTTAAAACAATCCTGCCCCTTAAAACTCACAAGACTGCAGATCCGGAATCCCGCCTTTTGAAAGGTTTTAATTGACGACTGATTATCCGGTTTAATATGAGCGATCACTTTGGGACTGCCCTTTTGTTCTAATAACCATTGCACCGCCATCTTCAGCACTTTGGTCCCGTAACCTTTGCCGCGTTCGCAGGGCGCGATATTGATATTAACTTCTGGCTCATCCCCTTGCATGGAAAACCGGACATGCCCAACATCCCTGCCTTCTTCAACGGCCATCAGCATGATTTCACGATGATCATTTAACTTATCACTAAACCATTGTTCATGCTCTGCCGGGGTTATCGCATTTGAATAAAACGAATTCTGACGGGTGACGGGATCATTGGCCCATTGCAATAAAATTTCTTTATCATCCACACTCACGCGGCGTAACTCCACTAACCAATCATCTCCCAGGTTAAGATATCGTCTTCTTCTATATTAATTTTAGCGGTGCGGCCGATGACCACATCCATTAATTTAGTGGGGATACCGTAGCCCGGGCGTTTGACCTCAAGCATCTTACGGGTGATCTTTGTTCCCTTAGAAATATTGCAGGCCGCCACCAAACTCCGACGGGCAAGTTTGTACAATTCTTCTTCGGCCGCGGTCCTCTTTTTTACCGAAGAGCCCAGCGATTGTTCGGTCTGGCGGATCGCCTCGACCATGGCCTTTAATTCATCGGGTTCCAAGGCAAAGGGGTGGTCCGGCCCGGAGAGTTTCCGATCAAGGGTAAAATGTTTTTCAATAATGCACGCCCCTCGGGCCGCCGCCGCGATATCCACCGTGATCCCTAACGTATGATCGGAAAACCCAATGGGCACATCAAAGGCCTGATGCATGGTGTCCATGGCCCGCAGATGAATATCTTGATATTTCGGCGGATAATTGATCGCGCAATGCAGCAAGGCCACCTGTTTATTGCCGGCTTTGGTAATCACCTCAAGGGCCGTCTCAATATCAGAAAGATCCGCCATGCCGGTGGAAAGGATAATCGGCTTTCTGGTCTTGGCGCATTTTTCCAAAAGCGGCAAATGGGTAATTTCGAAAGAAGCGATCTTGTAGGCGGGGATGTTCACTTCTTCTAATTCATCCACCGCCTTTAGATCAAACGGCGTCGACATAAAAATAATGCCCTGCTTGGCGCAATAATTCTTTAATTTTGGATGCCATTCGCGCGGCATCTCGATTCTTTTAATGATTTCCCAAAGCGATTCATCTTTGCCGCTTAAATTCTTTTTCTTCAAATACTCCGGCGTTGGGGTCTTCTGGGAATAAATCGTTTCCGCGCTGTAGGTCTGGAACTTGACCGCGTCTGCACCGGCAGCGGCGGCTACATCGATCAACTTAAAAGCCTGGTCCAATTGACGGTTGTGATTACTCCCCGCCTCGGCGATCACAAAACAGGGGAACCCTTCGCCGATTTCCCTTTTTCCAATCTTGATGGTTTTCACTTGATCATCTCCAAAATTTTGATCACGGTCCTTTGGGCGCCGCGGCCGTCGACAAATCTTTGGCCCGCCCGGCTCATTTTTTCTCTTAATCTTTTATGGTGTACGAGCTCCAACGCTTCTCTAAGTCTCTGGACCAAATATGGGTTATTGTACCAACCACAAAATTTTAAAAATCCTTTTTTCTGCCAGCCTTCAAGATTGTTAACCTGATTTTCGGCAACACAGATGCCAATCGTCGGCGTTCCCGTCCGTGCTAATTCATGCAATGTTTGCCCACCGGCCGAAATTGCCAAATCCACCTGGCACATCAGATTCTTCATCTCAATAGCCTTGATATCACTGTGATATTGAACCCTCAAAGTTTGACTTTTTTTAAAAGTTTGATAATTACGAAAAGCTTTACCGACGACCACATGCAACAAAACGTCAGATAGTTCCGTCAAAATACAATCCCTTACCCATTCAGTCATCTCCTGTAAATCATCACCACCAAATGTAATCAGAACACTTTGAATTTTCTGTTTGATCTTGCGTTTGTCAACATCCATAAACTCACGGCGGATGGGAACATAAGACGTCCCTAAAAGGTAATTATTATCGGGATTTCTTGGATAACTGAGACTGTTTGCATACACGGAACCGTTGACAATGATGCCTGGTGGATAGTTAAGACGGTTGTTATCATCATAATAAACGATCCTGGAAACAGCTCCTCTAATATGTTCATATTCCTGCAAGGTCAATTTGTATGAATCGATAAAAACAATATCCTCGGAGTGGATGTATTCTAATATCTCCCAAAGATAATCCCCCGAAGAACGATAAGTTTTAAATTCCTCATCTTTGAGAATTTCTTTAAGGGCCGCATCATCGTTGACGATAAATGTCGTCTTCCACCCTTTTTCCTTAAAAGCTTCAGCTATACTCAAACACCGGGTGATATGCCCAAACCCGATATTCTTTCCACCTTCCGTGATGATGGCTGCCCGCATACAAAAAACCTAAAGCCTCACCGGCAAACCGGCCTTGGACATCCCCTCTTTACAGGTGCGCGGGGTAATACTGGTAAAATGAAAAATACTCGCCGCCGCTACCGCCGAAGCGCCAGCTTTGATGACCTTGGCGCAATCTTCCGGCCCGGCCGCCCCGCCGGCAAAGATGATCGGGATATTGATTCCTTTAGAAACAAACCGGATCAAATTTTCATCGTAACCGCTCATCGTCCCGTCCAGATCAACACTATTCAATAAAATCTCTCCGACCTTGGCTTCCGTCAAGAATTGCAAACTCTCCTCAAAAGAAATGTTCACCGACTTTTGGGCGTGCGAAAAAAGAACGTAATCACCCTTGTCATCTTTCTTAAGATCAACCGAAGCCACGATGCATTGACTGCCGAAATGGGAAACAGCCTCTTTAAAAAATTTGGGATTCGTAAAAAGAATGGTGTTTAAAGACACTTTATCCGCGCCAGCCTTCAACGCCCGCTCAATGTCATCGCAGGTTTTAAGACCGCCGCCGACGGTCAACGGCATAAAACATTCGGCCGCGACCGCTTCCACCGTATGTAAATCGATTTCCCGGCCTTCTTTAGAGGCATCGATATCCAAAAGAATCAATTCATCGACGTTACGGCTGTTATAAACGCGGGAAACCACGATCGGGTTTCCTAAATTACGGCGAATATCAAACCGTATGGTTTTGACAACCGAATAACCATCCAAGAGAACGATCGGGATAACGCGGTGGCGTAACATTTAAGAATAACCTCTTACCAGATAGGCACTCGCTCGACATATCGTCTTGCTCGTGCCCTATTTCCCTTCGGGCCGCCTTCGGCGGGGTCACATCGGAATTCTTTCGCCTATCTGGTCCCGCCAAAGGCGGAATCGGAATTTCAATGCATTGAAATTCCGATGTGACAAAAATTTTCTAATAACTTCAAACCAGCTTCTTGACTTTTCTCCGGATGAAATTGCACGCCGAGGATATTGTCCTTTTGAATGGCCGCGACAAAATCAACGCCGTAATGGCTGGTCGCCGTTTTGACCGGCTCTTCCGGCATAAACTCATAGCTGTGCACAAAATAAAAACAAGAGTTGCCGTTACTGACTTTTTCTGAAATAGTATTAACAGTGGCAGTCAGTATCTCGACGTTTGTTTTCTTAGAATTACTAATGTTGGTTGTACAAACGTCAATAAGTGTCCCGGCGATACTCAGGCCGTTAAAATGGACATCATTCCAGCCGATATGAGGCAGACGAAGATTCGATTGCGAGGCCCGATGATAAAGGACTTTACCGCGGATCAAATCCAGGCCCGGCGCCCCGCCGCCTTCCTCGCCATAACTGGCAAAAAGCTGCATCCCCAAACAGATCCCTAAGATCGGTTTTTTTTCTTTTAAAACCGCCTCTCTTAAAATGATATCCAGCCCCGACTCCCGCAAACGTCTGGCGGCCTCGGCAAAATTTCCCACGCCTGGTAAGATCAATTGTTGGGCCCTTCTGATATCCTTCGGCCCGGTGCTGACAATATGATCGATACCCAGCCGATGCAAGGCCCGGCTGACACTGGTGATATTGCTTATCCCTAAATCAATAACCGTAATCAACCTTAATCACGTCTCCGTTTTCGTCACGAATGAATTTTCCATTTTTATCCGTCTTAAAGATCTTTTTATTGGTAAACCGCTCAAGTGTTTTGTGGAACTCTTCCTCCGGACAACCAACATACCGTAAAAAATCAGGCAGGTATTTGCGCGGCACCTGTCCTTCATATTTACGGACAATGCGGATCGCCTCATCCCGGCTGATTCGCCCGTGACGGATCTCAATACACAACTGATCCGTGGCCCGGCCGTAACCGTATTTCAAGAATTTCATATAATCGTGCAAACCCGCGATCCACTTGCAGTCAAGATTTTCAAAATCATAGTAAGCCCCTTCCACCGGCCCGTCGGGGTTGGACTGCCAGCCTAAAGCTTTCATCTGCTTGACGTGTTCAAAGGCGTTCCATTTCAAATAATATCCCAAAAATAACCCCGTGATCCCTACCCGTTTTAATTCCGCATCCGTTGGATACTCAAAGGCCAATAATTCCTTTCGCGTAAAACCTTCTTCGTAAAGATCAGAAATCCGGTACCCAAGCATCTGAAACTGTTCCAGCCAATTGCGGTCGAGGTAATTATTCTCACGCTTAGAGGCTGGGCCACCGTATTCAAACTGTGAATTTTCTCCCCAGATGATCAATGGAACATTATACTGAACCGCGACCCGGACCGGCGCGGTAAAAATACCGATATGCTCCGGCCAGCAGCAATCCCCCAGGTCAAAAAATCCCTTGCGGACCATCCGCCGATAGACATGCCGGTTAACGCCGACCTGAATGAGATCCACGCCCAGGTCACGCAAAAAACGGATATTCTTTATCCCCAGGTCCGTCATCTCGCAGGGAATAAAATTCACGCACAAAGGATTCATCCCAAATACATGCTTCATGGTGTAAACCTGATAGCAGCTGTCTTTGCCGCCGCTGACCGGAATAATGCAATCCCACCACGAACCGTCTTTATTGCGATACCTCTCAAGGATTTGTTCAAATTCTTCCCGCCGTTTCTTCCAGTTGATGGTTTTTATTTTCCGCTCAATCGAATGGCAGGCATCGCACACGCCATCGGCGTCGAAAACCTGTTCCGGACGCGTGTCCGGCATGATACATTTTTTACAGTATTTCATTTTAAAACTCTCTCCTGTCGACTTAACCAGAACTCTTTGGGATTCAACCATTCCTCATCCTCTTTAAATAATAAGTGACCAGGGGAACTTCCTCAGAGGTATCGATCTCAATGGAATATTCCCTTTTCTCTTGAACCATCGGTAAAACCTCTTTGCCTAAATACACATGCACTTTCCTAACACCCCGGCAATCATAAAGATTTTTTGCCCGCATCGCCACCACCGATCCGTCTAACAAATAGCGTCTCGGAAAATCCTGCCGCCGGTATTTATGGATCTCCGGGTGAAGCGGCACAAGTTTGCCGTCCTGAGCGATGACTTTCATGATTTCCGGAGTTTGATTAACCTCATAACAACTCACACACGAATCCGCCTGGGAGGCAATCAACTTTTTAACGACCTTGTCGATCAGTCCCTTCGGGCGAATCGGGACATTGGGCTGCAGCCAAACAACAATATCGGCCGCGTAGCCTCTTTTCTCTTTTAAAAATTCGACCGCGTGCAGCAAAGCCTCTTCAATCGGGGAATCATCACGGGCAAATTCCTTGGGCCGTTTGATGATCTCAATATCGAAAAGCCTTTTGACAACATCGGAAATCTTTTTACTATCCGTTGAAACAACGACTTTATCTAAAAAGGACGCGCTCAACGCGGCTTCAACCGTATAAGCGATGAGCGGTTTGCCGTGGATATTAAGAATATTTTTGTCTTTCAGCCCCTTGCTGCCGCCGCGCGCGGGAATAATGCCGAGAATGTTCATTAAAGAACCTTATGTCAAATCACCCCCGAGGTGTTACGGTCGAGAACGACCGGTTCACCTCGGGGGTGGATATTTTCTACAAATCCGCCTTTGAGGCGCCGCGAACGCCGGGTTTTTTCTTTATTTGTTCTTCCCCGGAATGCGGATGGCGCACCGTGTTTTGCGCGCCTAACTCATTGACCGCCCACCACGATAACTCCACCACTTCTTCATCGGGCATGTCACTGAAATTCGTCCGGACCTCTTCACCTTGTTCACCTAAACGCAAAAAATATTGTTCGATGATATCATCATCCGCCGGTCCTTTTTGACCCGTGACCGCTTTACGGATCAGCCCCTTGTCCAAAGCCAAGTCCCAAAACGATGTCGCCGGATAAGCGGTGGTAAAAAAGAAAACCTCCGGTTTAAGACCGATGCGCCGGCAGACATCCACCGTTTCCTGAACCGTTTGCCGGCTTTCGCCGGGAGAACCGATCATAAACGAACAATCCGCGTACCCCATGACCCGCTGGGTTTCCCGGATGGCGATCTCAATTTTTTCCACCGTTTGACCGCTTTTATCAATACTTTTTAAGATCGTCGGACTGGCGGATTCGACCCCGAACCCGGCCTGGCGCATCCCCGCCTCATGGGCCAATTCCAAAATATTGGGCCGGCCTTCCTTTTGGGCGCGGATCACATCATCGGCGATAATATTCGTCCGGCATGTCCCACCCCACATAACATTAAAACCTGTTGCCTTGCGGCGCCGGCCGATTTCCTCGCATAACTCCATGGCCCAGCGATAATCCGTCATTAAAAGGTCATCCAAGAAATGAATGTACACAACATGATAACGCTCGACTAAATACTGCATTTCATCAACGACTTCTTTGGGACTGCGCAGCCGATACGTCTTCCCCAGATAGGAAGCGTAACAGTAATCACAGGCCTTGCTGGCATAAGGACAACCGCGCGAGGCAATCATCTCGGCGGAAAATTGATTCGATAAGGGAGCGCCGTCAATCCATTTTGTCTTCCAATTCAAATGGCCCACGGGGTTCCTTTTATAAATCTCATCGACCGGCCATTTGGAGCGCAGCGGCCAGGGTAAATTGTCCAACCCCATATTACGAGCTAAAACCGAAACCCTATTTCCATTATCAACCACCTTCCATTCCCCGGGACGGATTTCCTGACGATAGGCAACGCCGCCTAACCCGGCCATCGACTCTTTCTTTTCCAAACGATGCAGCACCTCGGAGAAAATGACTTCCCCTTCCTTGGTAACGGCGATATCGATGGGTAATCTTTGCACCATAAATTCCGGCAAGCTCGAGGCAATCCCGCCGCCAAGAACAATAGGCACATCCGGATAAACTTTTTTACAAATCGAAGTAATTTGTTTGATGCGGCCGTACTGGGTGATGATGCCGCCGATGCCGATGACATCGGGTTTGCCCTTGGCAAGTTTTTCAATCACCTGGGCTTCAACCCACTTGGTGAATTTCTCCGGGGCATCTTTAACCGGCTGACGGCGCAAGGCATTGAGATCTAAAACATCCAGGTGATGGCCGTCCATAGCGGCCACGGCACCAACATAAGCTTGTCCCAGAGGAATAATATTCGGATAAGACCATTCTCGGATGGGAGGATTAATCATAAGGACTTTTAACCCTTCTTCCCGGGGAGAAAAAAGGTGGGAGGAATCTTCCGTGGTGATGCGCGGCAGGGCCGCGTGGGGATTGGCCCCTTTATCATCAAACCTTTGATAAAACCGCTGGGAACTCATGACCAGCTCCTCAGTGGCACTGCCGCCATTAAGAGCAATATCGGATATTTTATTTATCATTCTTTTTCCTCCTGGAGAAAATTTTTGGATTCTGGAGCGCAATCCGAACACATTCTATAATATATTTATATTGATAACCACTTAATTGTGGGAATAGCGGGATGGTCAAAGCCCCGTCATAATAGGCTTCCGCTTTAGAGAAATCCCCTTTTCGATAACCAAATTTTTCCCGGTAAAATGGCTGCAGATGAACCGGGATATAGTGGACCTGAACACCAATCCCCTTTCGACGTAATTCCTCAAAAATCTGACGCCGTGTTTTCTTAAGCCGGTTGAGTTGAAGACATAAAACATAAATATGCCAGGCGCTCTTACATTTAGTTTGCTCCATCGGGACTTTCAGATAAGGCGATCGGCTGAAAGACTTCTGGTAATACCGCGCGATTTTCCGCCGGCTGGAAATGAATCGATTTAATTTCTTCAGCTGGCTTAACCCTAGCGCGCATTGAATATCCGTGATCCGGTAATTGTAACCGGGCGCGCGCATTTCATAATACCAAAGGCCTTTTGATGCGTCGCGGACCATGCCATGATTGCGCAAAGCCAAAAGTTTCTCATACAAATCTTTTTGATTGGTCAAGACCGCGCCGCCTTCGCCGGTCGTGATGGCTTTGACGGGATGAAAACTGAGAACCGCCATATCGGAATGTTGGCAGCAGCCCACCTTAAACCAGCGGCCGTTTATGTTGTATTGGGCGCCCAAGGCATGACAGGCATCTTCAATCACCATCAATTTATGCTGACGGGCGATCTGATAAATTTCCTCAACATCATAAGGGTGTCCGGCAAAGTGGACCGAAATGATCGCCTTGGTTCTTTGATTGATCTTTTTCTTTATTTCCTGCGGATCAATATTGATGGTGTCCTCTCTGATATCGGCAAAAACAACTTTGCCGCCGCAATAAACCACACAATTCGCGGACGCTAAAAATGTGATCGGTGAGGTGATGACCTCATCGCCGTGTTTGATGCCCGCCGTTAAACAGGCGATATGCAAAGCCGCCGTTCCGTTTGAAACCGCGACCGCATATTTTGCTCCTGTGTAGCGGCACAAGGCCTCTTCAAATTTTTTGATCGTCGGCCCCTGGGTCAGCCAATCTGACTTTAAAACTTTGACAACCGCCTTGATATCGGCACCATCAAGAAATTGATGTCCGTAAGGAATCGTCTTCACGTTAAAGCCCCTTTAATATCTTTTGTAATTCTTTTTCCGTCAGCCACTGGTCATTGCGGTCGCTGGTGTAGCGAAAACCTTCCGGCAGCTTCTTTTCGCTTTTCCACGTCTTTTCCGTCCACCATTTAAATTCAGGAATAATGATAAAAAAATCCTTAAACTCCATGGCGTGGCGTGATTCATCTTCGGTCAATAAACATTCATGGATTTTCTCTCCGGGCCGGATGCCGGTGTATTTAATCCGGCATTCCGGGGCCATGCAATGCGCCAAATCCAAAATCTTCATGCTGGGGATTTTCGGAATAAAAACTTCCCCACCCTGCATTCTTTCGGTGCAGTTGATGACAAATCGCACCCCTTGTTCCAAGGTCATCCAAAAACGGGTCATGCGGCCGTCGGTAATGGTTAATGTTCCCGTGGACTTTTGTTTGCGGAACACCGGGATCACGCTCCCGCGCGAGCCGACCACATTGCCGTAACGCGTGCAGCTTAGCCGGGTCTGTCGTAAACGGCCGACGTAAGAATTGCCCGCGACCACGAGCTTTTCCATGCACATCTTGGTCGCCCCGTATAAATTCACCGGATTAACGGCTTTGTCCGTGCTGATGGCCATCACATGACTGATGTCGTGATTAATGGCCGCGTTAATGACATTTTCCGCGCCGATGATATTCGTCTGCACCGCTTCAAACGGATTGTATTCGCACAAAGGAACTTGTTTGAGGGCGGCGGCATGAATGACAATGTCGGCGCCATCCATGGCCCGCGATAAACGATTCGGATCACGGATATCCCCGATAAAAAACCGCAGCTTCGGATGATGATTAAAGACCTGCATCATCTCATACTGCTTGAGCTCATCACGGCTGAAGATCCGCACGGCCCGGGGAGAATAATTCTTAAGCACGACCTCCACAAATTTCTGGCCGAACGAGCCCGTCCCGCCGGTCAACAAAATCGTTTTATTAGTAAATAGACTCTTTTTCACTATTCCTCCTTCGTTAATAAATCCCGCAGTCTCGTGATGGCTTGGCCATCGGCAAAGGCATCAACTTCATCGATGATCACCGTGTCGATCCACCGGTTAAATTCCATTTCAGAAACTTCATAGAGATAATGTTTTACTAATACTTTTAATTCCGCGTAACTGTGCGCCACCAAATTGGGGAATTTATCATAATACGTTCCCTTCAAGAACCCGCTGGGGTCATAATAGATGGCTTTCTTCCGCGCGCCCAAGGCCTCCACCGTCGTTGAGGAGAAGCAGGCAGTGATGGATAAGTCCGCCACGGCATTGACCTCGGAAGGGTCGGTGAACCAGCCCGAAAAATAGCAGCGCTGATGCCTGGCCAATTTTTCATAAAGGGGCAGAATTTGCGGACATTCAATCTCGACTTCATCGCGAATATTTTTTTCTTTGAAAATAATCTGAATATCGGGGAACTCGTCTAACAGACGCAGGATGTCTTCCGTAAAAAGGATGATGTCTTCCAACCGCAAGACATAGCCCGTCCCAAATCCGAAACTCGTATCAAAGACCGCGATGATCTTTTGAGCCGGGACTTTAAATTTTTTACGATAATCTTCCCGGATCTTCTCAAAGTCCGGACGTTGACTGATCAACTTAATATGTTCCGACCATAAACACCCCAAGTCTAGAAATCTTTGAATGCAATGTGGTTTATAATAATTTTCGATATTTCGGCTCCAGCGGATGAAATTATCATAATACAGATAAGAAAACGACACATAAACATGCCGATGCCGTTGTGATTCGGGAGCAAAAATATCGTCACTATTGCGCGAGTGCAGATAATACCACGTCTGGGTCTTATCCCGCGACAAAAGAATGTTCCGGATAATGTGCTGTTCGCCAAAATCGTTATAGACCACCAAATGCCGGATGGAATAACTTTCTAAAAATCGCATCCAGGCCAGATAAGTCATCCAATTCTTTAAGGTCACTTTAATAAAAAACGTCGGCGTCAGCATAATCCCCCACCAACAACGAAACCAAAACATCAAAAAATCTTTAATAAGAATGCGTCGAAAGAAATCAAAGCTGACAGAACGCAGCGCGTTGGGCAAGTCCACAACATGATAGGACCGCTGGCGCAGTTCCTGCCAATACTCCGGGGATATTTCTGTCTCCACACAAAAAAGGGTGTTTTCCTTTGTGATTTTTTTATCATCCAAAAGAAAATCTATTTTCCGATATGAAAATTTAAAGGCGATATCTGTCCTATATGCCCTGATGCCTACCTGAAAATGCTGTTTTTCCTGCGGACTGCGCTGTATAGTCCGAATCCGGGAAAAGGCCCAAATCGGAAAGATAAAAAATCCTCCTATCCATTTCAACGCGCGCCCGAGCACGATGATCTTGGAATACAGCCAGCCCCACCAAGGGATGCGAATATTCGCCGGGATCAAAGGGGCATTCAAGCCATGCCCGGCGGACTCAAGCCATTTTTGTATGGTCAAAGAATCATTTGGGATAAAGACGACATATTCCCCGGCTAAATCCTGGCTGATCTTATGAAGCGCGGCCTTGGCCAGATAAAATCGATGCAATGTCTCCAGTAAAACTTTTTTATACGCTAAGTGCATCTTTTCAGAATTTAATCTTCTCACAAAAATCATGATAACCCTTAATTTCTCAAAATTCACCCGATAAACATCTTCCACAGTCTGCAAGGCATCATAGTGACAATATATCTCGGTGTGATAGTCCAGTTCGTGCTCGATGGCCTTATTAATCCCCCAGCGCTTTTGAAGACGCACAAACCAGGGAACACTGCTTAATCTCGGCGAAACATTCAGATAAAGGATACGAAATCCTAATCCTTTCGCCAAGAAAGCCAGCGGGAAAAAAAATACCGTAAAATGCTCAAAAATAAGATTCGCTCTTTTTTTGTTCATGCGATCGCATCCGCTATTATATCCCAAAAGAATCTCTTGGGGGTTTCGGGCCGTTTGATATGATTTTCCTGATAAGTGATATAAAGGGATTCATGGGCCATCATTTCTTTTTTAAAATCCACCGATTGAATCGAAGCCATCTCGAGTGGAATTTTGTCAAATTGAACAGCAAAAGAGGTAATGAGATTTCCGTAATAGTCCCCTTTAACTTTCCCGGGCATCAAAAAAATAATGGGCTTTCTGTAGAGAACGGCGAAATTGATGGACGTGCTGCCGTGGCATAGCACACAATCGGCATGGGCAACGAGATCAATGGTCTTGCCCTGAAATGACTGCCTTCCCCGGAACATATCGGGAGTGCCCTCTGGGGTTCTTGGATGGGCCGCGATCACAACCGGCATTTTCAACTTGGCCTCCAACACGGTAAAAAATTCATTTAATTCCGAGCAATATTCCTCCGGCCCTTTAAAAGGCATTTCTCTGCACCCGCGCACGGAAAAATCCGGATGAAAGGGAAAACATTCGTCCAAAAAAACCACATAAGGCCTGGTCACCAAAGCTTCCTTGCGGTTCTGCTCATAATCGAGATAAAGATCATAGTCCAAGGCGTGGGCCCAAACGATTTTTGTCTTGCCATCTATCCTTGGGAAATCTTTTTGATCATATTTCCCACCGGCAAAGATCCATTGCGGAATGGCTGCCCCGACTTGATCGAAAATTTTTCTTTTCAAAATACCGCTCACCCGGCGCCAGAATTCCTTCGAGATCAACGAAAGTCCTTGGGTTTGGTATTTCGCCCTGGGTATCGAGTTCACGCAAAAAACGGCATACACGATTTTCTTTTCCCTGATATATTTGTCAATAAACGGACATTTGATGGTCTTCCCGGATAAATCAATGATGATCAAGTCATCATTTTTCCGCTGACTAAAAAACCGTTCAAAATCCACCGGAGATTTAATATTGACCGTCTGCGGATAAGGGAACGGCCGGACTAAATCTTTGGTAATAATCTCCGGGTTCAATAACTCCGTGAAATCCAGGAACCAAATTTCGAAACCGCGGTTTTGCAGCCTTTTCACCCCATATCGGGTAAAGTCTCTTTGCGTCAAAGGCGTTGGGATCAGAAAAATAATTTTCTTCACGATAGCAGATTCTCTATGGCCTGGTAACAATCCTTCATCTCGCGCGCATCAACGTTGCTGATTTCCATGATCCATGTCTTGTTCTTGCTTCGCTTGATGACGTCCTTAAACCAAACATCGGCACCAAAGGGGCGGTTGGTGTCCCTCAGGCCGTCGTTGTCGCTTAAATGAAAAGCTGTCGTAAAAGGCGATACTTGCCGCAAGTAATCTTCACGGTCAAACCCCATGGCCGCGCTCGATACCTTCAGGTGACCGAGATCGAGTAAAAAGAATAAATTTTCGCGCCCCACTTCCTTATAAAAATGTAAAGTCTCCTGTGCCTCCGCCAAGAGGGCGATTTCATTTTTACCATTGCGTAGATTAAAATTGGATATCATATTATTTTCAACCGCAAGAAAAATATTTTTTTTCGCGCCATAATCCAAAAGGATTAAAACATGCTGTATAAAATTTTGATAAGCCTTCTCATAAAGAATTCGAGGCAGATCCAACAAAGCGCGCCCCAAATCCTGCGGCCGCGCATGAAAGGCAAATCCCGCGTGAACGCTGAAGAATGACGCCCCCAATTCCGCCGATAAATCAATGGCCGTCCGGCAATGCTGAATACTTTGTTTGACCACCTTCCCATCATCGGAAGCCAGGTTCAAAACAAAATCCTCTTTGGGTCTCGGAAAATAATTGTGTACTAAAAATTTCATCCGGCCGCTTTCGTGTAATTTCCGCACCACATCCACATTATCATCGGCATAATCCACGTTGGCGCTTAATTCCACGTTCGTGAACCCATGTTCCAGGCACGTCTCGAGAATTTTCTTCAAGCTTCGGTTCTTAAACGCACTGGTGGAAATATACACATTAGGATGCATCGACAATCCTTAACACATGATCAGCGACATATTCCAATTCTTGGGACGTGATCGCGTGAAACATCGGCAAATTCAAAACGCGCTCGGTCATCCATTTGGCGTTGGGGCAATAATACTTTTTATTGGCGTCACGATATTGTTTAAAAAATGGCTGTTCATAAACGGGCATCGGATAAGCCACGCGCGTGGCGACACCAGCCTCCCCTAAAGCCTTCGCCACTTTATCTCTGTTCTCGACAAGAATCGGGGCGAAGAACCAGGCGTTCTTAGCGTCTTTTCTGATGATCGGCAATTTGATCTTGGCTGAAGTTGAAAATCTCGAATAATAAAACTGCGCGATCTCGGCGCGGCGTTTGAGAATTGTTTCAAATTTATCCAACTGTTTTAAACCGATCGCCGCTTGGAGG
>Ga0247727_10004820_pt1 | contig 28139 bp, 24 predicted proteins | sample WisWelCaveWW1625_FD_202498 | JGI IMG/M metagenome (GOLD analysis project Ga0247727, IMG submission 202498) | Biofilm microbial communities from Wishing Well Cave, Virginia, United States - WW16-25 | ecosystem: Environmental > Aquatic > Deep subsurface > Groundwater > Cave microbial mat | place...
ATGCTGCGCAACCTCCGCCCCGGGGCGCGCCTCCCATTGGAAAGTCCTTCCGCGGCCGCGCGAACAGCGATGCCGTTGGCGCGCGACAATCGATCGCGGCGGGGAGTATCTACGTGCGCGGCGGCACAATCAGCCCGGCAATTTCCTTGATGAGCTTGCTGATGATGGACTGGCCAAAGGACTCGAAGTCCTTCGCCTCGAGCGCGAACGCACCGGGCCCGCCGATCACGTTTCGCTCGTAGTAGGCGGTAAGGCCGCCCGGTGGGTGCGTGTGCATGGGGTTGGTGGCCAGCGGTTCCTCGCTGAGGATCACCAGACCGTTGATGGTCACGCCTTTGGCTATCGCCGCGTCGCGCGCGGCCGTCAAATCGCGGCCGCTGTTGTTGGTTCCGTCCCCCGAGATGTCGATGACCTTGCGGTCGGATTGGAAGGGGCTGCGGGCCAGCAGGTCCATGCTGAAATCGATCGCCGCGCTGATCGACGTGCGCCCCCAGAACGAGCGCGGTGCCCTGCGGATGCGCTCGGACACCCCCTGGGCATCGCTTTCGCTGGCTATGACGGCCCAATCGACGACCACTCTCTGCTCGAATTCGCTTGCCCACTCCACGAAGATCACGGCGATGCGGCCCTTGGGGCCGTCTTTAATGACCCGCATCACGCGCGCGTCGAGGAGGGCCGCCGCGAAGCCCTCGCGCTGCAGCTTGAACTCCTTGTCGTCGACGCTGCGCGAGACGTCCGCGGCCAGCACGAGCAGCAGATCGACTTGCCCCTCGTCCGCGCGAGCGGCTGAACTGCCATGTACAACGCTAGCCGCCAGGGCGAACGCGAGAAAAACCCCCACCAACAACTTCGACATGATTTTCTCCAGATCGTACTCCAGTGGCAAAACAGATCAGGGTAGGCAGGATTTGACCGGATGGTCGAGATCGGCAGCGAATTTACGGTTGATGGCCGGCCGGAACTCCCGGAGCTAGATGGTGTCGTTGCAGCGGACCAGCTCGGACCTCAGGAAGCCGAGCTGGCTCATCAGCTCGCGCTCGAGATTGCCCTCGCCCTGCCGGCATCGCGACCCGACGAGCCGGAGATCGATGTCGAAGCCGAGCAAATCTCTGAGTTGGCGGCGCATGTTGTCGGGAAGCTCGCCGCCCAACCAGGCGCTGCCCATCTCGACCAGCGTGCAAACCTGGCTGATGGCTTCGGGACCGGCTGTGCGCAGCTTCTCCATGGCTGCCACCTGCCGCTCGACGGACCGCACATAGGCGCTGGTGCATTGCTGCCGCCTGCTCAAGTCCGGCTCCGGCTGGCCCGGAAAGGGAAACGGCACCTGGGCCGGCGCAGGGCCGCCAAGGCCGGCGGCAAGCACGAGGATGGCGACGTGGAGGATCTTCATGGCGAGGTCTCCGTCCCTGACGCGCGGGTTCGAGCCGACACCATGCGTGTGTCGAGATGTTGGCCGGCCAATATCACGGATACCCCTGATTGGCCTTATGCTCCGGCCGGCTTGAACCTGGTTGCCTCGCGCACTAGCCTCAGCGCGAACCTTGCAGCACCGGGAGACGCGCCAATGCAGGATCGCCCAACGAAGCTCCAGGAATACCGGGCCTACATCGACGGCAAGTGGTGCGAGGCGGCGTCGGGGAAGACGTTCCAGACGCACGACCCCTACACGGGCGAGCCGTGGGCGTCGATCCCGGAGTGCGACAAGGCCGACGTCGATCGCGCCGTGGAGGCCGCTGCGCGCGCGTTCGAGCGCGGCCCGTGGCCGGCGATGACGCAGTCGGCGCGCGGCAAGGTCCTGCGCCGGATCGCGGGTCTCATCGAGCAGCACGCCGAGCACCTGGCGCAGATCGAGGTGCGCGACAACGGCAAGCTGATCTCGGAGATGGTGGCGCAGACTAGGTATCTACCGGAGTGGTTCTATTACTACGGCGGGCTGGCCGATAAGATTCAGGGCGCCGTGGTGCCCGTCGACCGGCCCGATCACTTCAACTACATCCTGAAGGAGCCGGTCGGCGTGTGCGCCTTCATCACGCCGTGGAACTCTCCCCTCATGCTGGTCGGCTGGAAGCTGGCGCCGGCTCTCGCAGCGGGATGCACGGTCGTCATCAAGCCGTCCGAGTTCACGTCGGCCTCGCTGCTCGAGTTCATGAAGCTGGTGATCGAGGAGTCCGGCCTGCCGCCTGGCGTGGTCAACGTCGTCACCGGCTATGGCGCGGTTGTCGGCGAGCCGCTTGTCACGCATCCCAAGGTTGCCAAGGTGGCTTTCACCGGCGGCACGGCCACCGGTGCCCGTATCAACGAGCTGGCGGCCAAGAGCTTCAAGAAGGTGTCGCTGGAGCTGGGCGGCAAGTCGCCCAACATCGTGTTCGACGACTGCATTCTGGACGACGCGGTAAGCGGGGCGATCTCAGGAATTTTCGCCGCCACGGGGCAAACGTGCATCGCCGGCTCGCGGCTGCTGCTGCAGGAGAGCATCCACGATCAGTTCGTCGACAAGCTCGTGGCGATGGCCAGAACCGCCAAGCTCGGCGACCCGAGCAAGGCCGAGACCCAGGTCGGCCCGGTGACGACACCGCCGCAGTACCGGAAGATCCTGTCCTACATCGACATTGCGAAAGGAGAGGGAGCCAGGTGCGTGCTGGGCGGCGGACCGGCGAGCAAGGAGGAGGGCGGCGGCAAGTATTTCGTCAAGCCGACCATCTTCACCGGCGTCAACAACCGGATGCGGATCGCACAGGAGGAGGTGTTCGGCCCGGTGCTGTCGGTCATCAAGTTCAAGGACGAGGAGGAGGCGGTCGCCATCGCCAACGACATCGCCTACGGGCTGGGCGCCGGCGTGTGGACCCAGTCGGTCAAGCGCGCCCACAGCATGGCGCGGCGCATCAAGGCCGGCACGGTGTGGGTCAACACCTACCGGGCGGTCAGCTTCCTGATGCCGTTCGGCGGCTACAAGGCCTCCGGCCTCGGCCGCGAGAACGGAGCCGAGGCGATCGAGGGCTACCTGCAGTCCAAGTCCGTGTGGATCAACAACGGCCCCGGCGGCGGCAATCCCTTCGTCATGAAGACCGCGCCGTCATCCTGAGCAGGTTTGGGAGGCGCTCAGGGCGCGGGACCATCTCGAACGTGACAAGCACAAGCTGTTTCCGGACCCGTCATCTTACGCAAGGAATGCACCTGAACTCTCCAACGGGGTACAGTTATTGTAATGACCAGGATTTTCGTCAGCTATCGGCGGGATGATGTGAGGGACATGGCCGCTCGCATCCGCGACCACCTGGTGCCGACATTCGGCGACGTCAACGTATTCATGGACGTTAACAAACTCATCGGCGGTCAGCGCTTTGATAAGGAACTGGAGAAGGCGCTGAGCCAGACCGACGTGTTCCTGGCGGTGATCGGGTTGCGTTGGATGGAGCTGTTCAAGGCCCGTCTCACGAGCGGCGAGCACGACTACGTGCGAGAGGAGATCGCTGGAGCGCTCCAACGCGGCATCGTCGTGATCCCGGTGCTGATTGACCGGGCGCCGCTGCCGCGTCCTGATGCGTTGCCCGAGGATATCCGCGACCTCGCCCTGCACCAGAAGCACGTGGTCACGCACGAGCAGTTCGGGCGCGACGTTACGGGGCTCGTCGAAGCTATCCGGGTTGGGAGCAAGTCGATCCCAATGCAGACAGCCAGCAGCGCAATGCCCGCTTTCCGATGGGGCTGGGCGGGTGCGGCGGCCGTTCTCGCCCTCGCCTTGGCGGCAACGTACTACTGGCCGCGGTCACCCAGCATCAGCCCACCACAGGTTACCGCCAGCGAAAGGGCCCGGGCCGATCACGACAAGAAGCAGGATGCCGACCTGACGGCGCAAGTCAAGAAGGCGCACGAGGCCAAGGCAAGGGCGGAGGCCGACGCAAAGAAAGAAGCGGACCTTGCCGAGCACGTCAAGCGCGAGCTCGCCGTGCGCCAGAAAGCCGAGCCCGATCGCAGAGCGCGCGAGGTTGAAGAAGTTACCCGCAAGGCCGAAGCGGTGACCAAGGCGGAAGAAGCGCGCAGGTCGGAAGAAGCGCGTAAGGCCGAAGAGGCGCTTGCCAGAGCGAACCGCATCAGAAAGCACTGGCAGGCGGGCCAGCTTGCTGGTCTGGTGGTTCAACTGGACTATGGTAGGGACCCTGTGGACGTGGAGGCGGGCCGAGCGCTTGCGCGGCTATTGCGCGAGCTTGGCGCCAAGGTCGTCCTGCCAGGAACGCCGGCGGACATCATCGCGCGACAGCAGGTTGCCGTTCGTAGATCCGAGACTATAGGCAAACGCAAGGCCGACGTGACAATTACTATTGAATGTCTCGTATCGCTCACGAAAGCGCCATGCGTGGAAGCACTTCTGCTGCTTCGCGGCGCTGGTGAAGGTCCAAATTTCGAGATTGCGACTGACCGGGCCCTGCACGACGCTATCCATGCGCTCGAACGACAGCTTCGGGACGGTATGTCGGCTAGCAGACCATGACATTTGGCAGGCCAACAGTAACCTGCCGCCAGTCGCCGCGCCCTATTTCACGTCCTCTCTGAATAAAAAGCGGCATACTGAAGTCGGCGCTGCATACTTTGCTGTTTGGGTCCGCCCGAAAGGAGAGGGTCACGGTAATGGAATTGTGCCTCTCGATCAGAGCGGGAGTTAGCCCAAAATTCTCTACGCAATGAGCAACTGCGTGACCGCAATTGGAGCGTGGTATGCCAGAAAGTCCACGGGCCCGGGCGGTGCCACCCGTGTCCGTGATTACCGATGGGTCTTCCGGAGCAACGACGACAATGTCATCGTCGCCCAGGTTGGTCACAACCAAGGAGATGACGAGTTGGGCGTCAAACTGGCCCCGCCCAAGCACCGCACGATTCACAACAACTTGAAGGCCGCCGGAAGTGAACTTGGGGTGGGCTTGCTGACCCAGCGATGCCGAGGATGGCATGGCAATAGTCACACAAACGCTTACAAGAAACAGGAACCAGTTCCGGCGCATGGCGTCTCTCCCACCCTTAGACTCTTGCTCCGCGTGACTGCGATGGACTTCCGAGGCGTCCTGCAGTGAAGAGAATAATTCTACCACAAGCGATCCTGGGCATGCGAGCGATAGGTGCATCGGGCGGGCTTCGTTCGGGCGCAAGAGGGGCGCCGAGGCGATCGAGGGCTACCTGCAGTCCAAGTCCGTGTGGATCAACAACGGCCCCGGCGGCGGCAACCCCTTCGTCATGAAGACGGCATCGTCGTCATAGGGCTCGAGAGGTCCGGGTGCGAGGGTAACTGCTGAGCCGTTTCCGGTCTCTACCCTCAAGGTTCGAAGATCGCGACAAAACAAGCGGGTCGGGCGATCGGCGAGGTCTGAAGGATTTGGACTTGCGGGGGGTGGCGTGGGGGCGTAAGGGGCGTAGCAAGCAAGGTTGGGCGGGGATGCTGAGGGTAGTGAGGCTATCCGATGTACCTTGCAGGCAAGGCCTCTGCCGCGCGCTCGAGAGAAGCCCAGCGGGCTAGGAACAACCGGGCGGAAATTGTCAGGGCGCTCTCGCAGGGCCAGATCACCCGGCGCGATCTCTTCAGGTGGGGAATCTTCTCGACCAGCGGGCTGCTGGTGTGCAAGAGCGGGCTCAGCCCGTTTGCACGCAGCGCCTTTGCCGATGTGCCGACGGGGGCGCCACGCAGCCCGCTGTTCGGCGCCACAAAGTTCGCCCAGCGCATGCCCCGGCTCGCTGTGCAGCGGCCGGCTCCCTTGAGCCGGCTCGCCAGAGGCGCCGAGGCCGACGCGGTTTTCACGGGCTTCGCAGGCGAGCCCAACCCCAGGCGGTTCTCCTACCACAACGACTTCAGCAGCTTCATAGGCGACCAGAGGACCAATCCCTTCCGCAATCCGCTGACGAACCTCGGCCCCATGGAGGGCCGCCCGCCCGGGGAATTCTTCGCCCACCAGAGGTGGAACGAGTTCTTCCCCAAGGTCGGCTACGTGATGTCATGGGGGCGGATCGCACCGAACACCCGCTTCCACCCCAATTTCGAGGCCCAGGACTCCAACAGCGTCTGGACCTTCGGCACCGGGCGCTTCGCACGGGGGACGCTGCTTCCGCCGTTGATCAAAGGCCGGTACGGCGAACCGATCCTTGCGCGGATCTACAACAACACGCCGGACAACCGTGCCGACAACAACGGTTTCGGCCGCAACGAGACCCAGCTGCATCTTCACAATGCCCACAACGGCGCCGAGAGCGACGGCGCCGCCAACGCTCACCACTTTCCCGGCACGTTCTACGACTACCGCTGGAGCACCACGCTCGCCCGGCGCGACAAGATCAATACGCAGGCGACCGATCGCCGCGCGTCGGGGCCCGACGGCAATGGCGGTCTCGTCAATGTGGCGGGCGATTTCCGCGAGCTGCAGGGGACGATGTGGATCCACGACCATCGCTTCTTCTTCACGGCCGAGAACGTCTACAAGGGCAGCATCGGCATGATCAACTACTACAGTGGTCCGGACCGCGGTAACGAGCAGCTCGACGACGGGGTCAATCTGCGGCTGCCCAGCGGCAGGCTGCTGGACTCCGGCAACGTCGATTTCGATGTCAATCTCATCGTCCACGATGCTGCCTTCGATCGCGACGGCCAGCTGTTCCTCGACATCTTCGCGGTCGATGGCTTCCTCGGCGATGTGCCGCTCGTCAATTTCGCCTATGCGCCCTACTTGGAAGTGCTGCCGAGGAAGTACCGGTTCCGCATTCTCAATGGGTCGGTTTCCCGGTTCTGGACGCTGACCCTCGCCGATGCGAGCGGCAGAGCGGTGCCGTTCAAGTTCATCGCCAACGACGGCAACCTCGTGGTCAACCCGATCTCCCTGACCACGCTGCCGCAACAGGGCAACGGCGAACGCTACGACATCGTGGTCGACTTCTCCGGCTTCAGGCTCGGCGACAGGATCAGGCTGGTGAACAGGCAGCGGATGCGCGACGACGGGCGCGGGCCGGAGGATACGCTGCCGCTGTCGCAAGCCCTGCGCGGCGATCGAAACGACCCGACCATCGGCCCGATCCTGGAGTTCCGCGTCGTCGGCCAGGTGGAGAGCGTCGATGTTCCAGGCGTCATCCACCGCGCTACCGACACCGACCGGAGCGTGGTGCCGAATATTCTGACCGAGCAGATTCCTGTCGTTGCACCGGTGAGGACCAGGGTATTCGAGATCGGAAGGTCAGGCGGCGGCGACTCGCGCGATCCCCGGACCGGCCAATGCACCCCCGATTGCCGGGAGGACGCGACCTTCCCGTGGTCGATCAGCGTGAACGGGCAGGACGCGCACACCTTCAACGCCAACCGCATCTCGGTCCTGGTGCCGAAGCCGGGCGAGATCGAGCACTGGACCGTGGTCAACAAAGGTGGCGGCTGGGACCACCCCATGCATCTGCATTTCGAGGAAGGCGTGACGCTATTCCGCGGACGCGACGGGCGCGACCCGATCCCAACGACCGAAAGGCTGGTCAGAAAGGATGTCTGGAGGGTGGGCACGACAGGCGACAGGTCGGTCACGTTCCAGGTGCAGTTCGGCGAGTACGGCGGCTCCTACGTCCAGCACTGCCACAACAACATGCATGAGGACTTCGCCATGCTGCAGCGGATCCAGCTGCTGACCGGGGAGCCGGGCTCGCCGCAGGTTGCGGTCACGCCGACGCCGAACCCGACGCCCGACGGGGTATTCTTCACCACGCCGGAAATACTGCCCGAAGGCGACCCCAGGAGTGGGGGCAGGGTGACCGGCAGCGGCAGCAGTGGGAGAGGCGGCTAGCCGGCGGCTTCCCGCGATGCGCCAATGGACCTGTTCGACAAACGGTCCCGGCGGCGGCGATCCGTTCGTGATGAAGACGGCGGGCTCGTCCCGAGCAGATTGGGAGACGGGTCGACGGCAGCTGTTGTGAAGGTTTCTCTGACGCCTGGATGACGACAGTAGCCACGAGCACCGACCGCAGGCGTCAGAGAAGCGCCAAGGGACGAAATCGCGAGAGGTGGGGCGACTACGGCGCAACGCGCTCTACGGGGGTTTGACCGGCACGCCGACGCTGATGGTGGCGGATGGAACGTCGCGCGGCGAGGTCGACGGGGCCTTCAGGGGAGTGATGCCGTCGCCTGCCTGAAGCCAGCAGGCAGCGCACACAACCCGAGCGTGCTGGCACAGATTTTGAGTAAATAGGGGAAAGTAATTCTGGGGTCACTTGTGATTCCAATGAGTTGAGCAAAACGGCAACACCCGCGTTTCGCGAGGAAGTTGTGAGCCTGATGGTGAACCGCTGCTCAAGGTCGGCAAAAGACGAATGGCTGACGTGCACGGAACGACGGCGACGCGAAGCACGTCCTGGCACTGGAGCCTCTTGCGAGACAGCGTTCCTCATGAGTTCCCACCGAGTAGAGGCTGCCGAATCTCCCCGACTCGCCGAAGCATCGTAGTTCATGCTCAATGGCCAAAGAAGATCGTGCTGCCGCCACCGTAATGGATGGCTCCGCCCGCTATCGGTGCTCTCCCCAATCGCAACGCTATCAGCCAGGCACCCCGCGCAGCGGGCTATCGCGGTAGCGATTTCGTCCTTTGACCCTAACCAGACTCTTAACCGCAGCCCCACGGGCCGATGCGGGCTAGCGATCCACAGGCCCTCGTTGATTCAATTCCGCCGGTTGACCACGTTTCCCGGCACGATTTCAGCCTTGAAGCGAAACAGCTGCGGATCGGCAGGATCGACAGTGATGCGCACCCAGTGCGTGTCAGGCCATCCGAACGTCTCGATGCGCGTGAAGTTCTCGAACAGCCGGTTAGTCTTCTTGCTGTATAGCGGCTTGTCGATCCGGAACAGATGGGTGTCGCCATGTAGGAAGGCGACCGGCTTGTCGAAGGCTTCCAACTCGTCCGTGAGAGTCTGGATGTAGTCGCCGAAGGCTGTGGTGGGATTGGGAAGCGCCTGTCCGCGCGGGATGAACGGAATGAAGTACCGTGTCTTGGCGGCGGGCGGCCAAAAGTTCTCGAATCCTGGATTAGCCTGCGTCAGAATCACGACGCCGCGGCTGCTGGCCGCCTTGGCCTCGGCGAACGTCTGCTTGATCCAGGCGATGTTTGCGGCCTTGCGCTCCACATGCTCGACGTCCATCTCCGGCGTGCGGCCGAAATTGTCGTTGCTGCCGACGATGTGGACGGTGACAAACGTCACGTTGCCCATGCTCCAGCGCAGATTTTCGCGGAACTTTGCGAATTTTGGGTCGGCAGACTGATTCTTCACCGCCATCGGCCGCTGCCCTAGGCTGCGTCCGTCGGGAAAGAACATCGTGCGGACTTTAGTCAGCAGCTCCAGCGGATCGACTTTCTGCGCCTGCAGGGGCCAGCAATCGGTCCAGTCGTTGTCGCCCGGCGTCAGGATGAATGGGTGGCGGATGCTCTGGAAAGAAGCGAGGATCGCCTTGTAGTTGTCCTCGACGCAGGGCATCGATGCGCTCGCCGGGTTCTGATTGTACGGGCGCGCATCAAACTGGAAATCGCCGATGTGGGCGACGAAGGCGAGGTCGGCGGCGTTGAGCACGCCGAGCACGCGCTGGTATTCGCGCTCCTGCACCTTGGTGTAGGGCATGTCGCCGATCAGGGCGAAGTCGAAGGCACGGTCCTGGGCGGCAACGGCTCCACAGGCGAACGTCAAGGACATCAGCAACAACGTGCGGGGAACGAGGCCGCATAAGATCGAAGACCAGGCGCGAACCCGTTGGCGAGGCGATCCCATCTGTTTCCCCCTTCGTTCTTACACGTTCCGTGCGCTCGTCAGGATAGCACAAGCGCGAGTGATTTGGATCGCTGAGCCTGCCGATGCTATCGGCAACACCTCACCGTTAGAAGATCGCGACACTGCCTGCTTCTCGAGCCGCTCGTGAGTATCGGCAAGGCGGGTGCGGCGTCGTAGGCTGCTGGCGGCTTGGCCAACGCGGCAGCGGGGACAACGACATGAAGACTGTTTGGGAGGCTGTTGGGAGATTCTTCGGGCCATCGCAAAACGACCGGTTCGCGCTATTGCTGATGCAGCTTGCCGACACTGCCGTCGCGTGCGCGTCGCACTTCCGTGAGACGGGTGGCGAGGACCTTCCCGCCATCATCGACTATGAGCACCGCGGCGACGCAATCGTCGACGAGATCCATGAGCTCCTGGACAACGCATTTATTCTGCGTTTCGACGTCGCCGACTGCATGCGCTTGACCGACGATTTGGACAATGTGATCGACGGCATGCGCAAAGTCGCCATTCACATCGATATCTATAGGCCGGTCGTAGTTCCGTTGCGAGCTGACGCGCTCGAGCTCTTCGCCATCGGCGAGCGCATGATGCTGGGCGTAAGGGGGCTGGTGGCCATGCTCTCAGAACCGAAGTTGTCTCTGGCTCGCGTGCGCGATAGCGCGCGACCGATCGATGACGCGGAAGCGGAAGCTGACAAGGTGGTCGCCGCAGCCGAGCGCAAGCTCGTCGCGGAGTACAGCCCTGCGGGAGCCAATCGGCTGGAATTCATTGGCTGGGACAAGCTCTACCAGCTTCTCGAGCAAATGACGGACGAAGCCAATCATTGTGCCAAGCTGATTTTGTCGCTCGCGCGCAAGGAGGCCTGATGGAGCTGCTCACGATCGCGCTGATCGTGGCCTTGGCCACCGTTCTTGCTGCCGAATTCGTGAACGGTTGGACCGATGCCCCAAACGTCATCGCTACGGTCGTATCGACGGGCGTGCTCTCGCCGCGCATCGCCGTCGCCATGGCTGTCGTTTTCAACGTGCTTGGCGCTATGGGTGGAACGGCCGTTGCCGCGACCGTGGGCAGGGGTATCGTTGAACCCTCCGCCATGACTCTGCCGGCAATCACGGCAGCAATGCTGAGCATTATCGCTTGGGGCACCATCGCTGCTCGGCTCGGCATCCCGGTCAGCAAGTCGCATGCCCTGCTGGCGGGACTTGCGGGCGCCGGCCTGGCGGGCGGCGGATGGTCTGCCTTACAGTGGACGGGCTGGCAGAAAGTGGGCGTAGGGCTGATTTGCTCGTTGGGTCTCGGCTTCTGTGGCGCTTTGCTGATCGGCAAGCTTGTGATTGGCATGGCAAGCAACGCGCGCCCTGTGCCCGCCAAACGTGTCTTTGACCGCCTGCAACTCCTTTCGGCTGCCTTCATGGCGTTCAATCACGGCCTCAATGACGGACAGAAGTTCATGGGCGTGTTCGCACTCACCATGCTGGCTGGTGGGGCAACGACGGTGTTCGAAATCCCGCTGTGGGTGATGCTGGTTTGCGCCTTGACGATGGGCGTGGGCACAAGCTTTGGCGGCTGGCGCATCATCGAGACGGTCGGGATTAAGATGGCCCGCATCACATCGTGGCAAGGCTTCGCAGCCCAGACGTCAGCGTCCTTCACGATCTTCGGAGCATCGCTTTTCGGCATACCTTTGAGCACGACGCACACCATTACGACGGCGATCGTTGGTGCCAGCGCGTCTGTCCGCACCTACGACGTTCGCTGGGGTGTGTTGCGTCGCATTGTGCTCGCCTGGTGCATCACCTTCCCGTTCTGCGCGTTGATCGCATTCATAGCGGCACTCCTCGCCAACCGCTTGGTGGTGTGAGCACCGTTGCTGCGAAGCACTTGCCCGGAAAAGCAAACCTCTGCACAGTCAAGCGGATGGGACCCGCTCTCCAAGTCGCCGCCCTTCCGATACGTCGCAATCGCGACGGGTCGTGCAGTGTGCTGCTCGTGACCTCCCGCCAGACCCGGCGTTGGGTCATCCCCAAGGGCTGGCCTCAACGCGACTGTGAGGATCATGCCGCAGCTGCCCAGGAAGCTCATGAGGAAGCAGGCGTTCTAGGCGCAGCACGCACCGAGAGCGTCGGCAGCTACGTATATCAGAAGCGCCGACGCGCGGACGTGACCACAGTGCGGGTGAAGGTCTACCTGCTAGCGGTCACAGAAGAGCTGGCGGACTGGCCTGAACGCGAACAACGAGAGCGAGCTTGGTTCTCACCCGCGGAAGCGGCTGCCAAGGTCGACGAGCCCGAACTTCGAGACCTGTTGCGCCAAGCAAACTGGAGCCTCTAAGGCGAGACCTTCCACGCAGTCATCGCGCCGTCAGCCTCCGCCCGGAACCCTTGGAATCGGGTTGCACTTGCTCACAGCCGTTGCTGGCAGGAACACGGCTCGGGGCCAAGTCGCAATGGATCTGACGGGCCAACCCCCGCGGGGGCGGCGGCTCGACGTCAGACCGGCCGATGGCGGCCCTACCGCTCCGGCAGGCGCTCGGTGGCGATGATGTCGATGGCGCGCAGCCGGCCGTCGCGCAGGATGTGGATGGCAACGCGCTTGTCGATGCGCGTGCCGTCGAGCACCCGGGCAATGTCGTCGATGCCGGTCACGACCTCCTTGTCGAGGCCGACGATGACGTCGCCCGGCTCGATCCCGCCGGCGTCGGCCGGGCTGCCCGGCAGCACCTCGACGACGCGCACGCCGGCCTCCTGCTCGAGGCCGGCAGCCACCTTGAGCCGCTGCGGCAGGTGCACCTGATCGCCGGCAACGCCGAGCCGCGCGCGGCGCACCCGGCCGTGCTGCAGGATCTGGGTGAGGACGTGCTGGGCGGTATTGGAGGCGACGGAGAAGCAGATGCCCTGGGCGCCCACGATGACGGCGGTGTTGACGCCGATCACCTCGGCGCGCGAGTTCACCAGCGGGCCGCCGGAGTTGCCCGGGTTCAGCGCCGCGTCGGTCTGGATGACGTCGCCGATGAGGCGGCCGGTCTGGGCGCGGAGCGAGCGGCCGACGGCGCTGACGATGCCGGCCGTCACGGTCGACTCGAAGCCGAACGGATTGCCGATGGCGACCGCGACCTGGCCGGGCTTGACCTTCTTGGAATTGCCGATCCTAGCTGCCGGCAGGCGATCGCTGGTCTCGGCCCGCAGCACCGCGATGTCGGTGTCGGGGTCGCGGCCGAGAATGCGCGCCGGCATGTGGCGCCCGTCGCTCAGCGCGAGCTCGATGGCGGCGACGCCGTCCACCACGTGATTGTTGGTGAGGACGAGGCCGTCGGGGGCGATGACAGTGCCCGAGCCGGAGCCCAGCTGGCCCACGCGCGTGCCCCGCACCCGCACGTGCACGACGGACGGCGAGACCTTTTCGACCACGCCGACGATGGCATTCGAATAGGCGTCGAGCATTTCCTCGTCGTCGCTGTCGCGGTCTCTGCGCCAAAGCTGCATGTGGCTGATCTCCGGCCGGCATGGTTCCTGGGACGGTCCCTGCCGGAGGGCTGTTATATGGGAACGCCGCGCCCGTCCGGCGAGGGCGCATCAGGCTCCGGAAATTGGGCTCGAATTGGGCTTCGATCCGGAGGGCGCCCAGGAACCGGCCGGCGCGCGAGCTAAGCCATGGCGCACAGGTTGGCGGCGCTCGACTTGTCGTGGTTGGGCGGCGCGTCCTCGACGTTGAGCGCCTTGACAGTGCCGTCCTCCACGATCATCGAGTAGCGCTTGGAGCGCACACCCATGCCGCGCGCGGTCAGATCGATGTCGAGGCCGACCTTCTTGGCGAACTCGGCACTGCCGTCCGCCAGCATCAGGATCTTGCCGTCGGCCTTGGAATCCTTGGCCCAGTTGGTCAGCACGAACACGTCGTTGGTCGATGTGCAGGCGACGACGTCGAACCCCTTCTTCTTCAGCTCGTCGTAGTTCTGCACGAAGCCGGCCATGTGCTGCGTGTGGCAGGTTTTGGTGTAGGCGCCCGGCACCGCGAACAGCGCCACCTTCTTGCTGCCGAAGACCTCCTCGGTTTTCATCGGCTTGGGGCCTTCTGCAGACATGGTCATGAACGTGGTTTCCGGCAAGCGATCGCCGACCTTGATCGTCATGGCTGTTCCTTTCGCGCGTGCGTGCTGAGCAGAAGGATTGAACCTTAAGGGCTTACGCGGTTCAAGCCAAGCCGGCGATGCTCACGGAAAGGGCCATTGCGCCTCGGTAGCCCCCGTCTCGCTGACGAGCGTGAGCGTCAGCGTCTTGCCGCGCAGAGCGCGGACCAGGTCTTGGGAAAGCTTCGTCTCGTAGCGGATGATACCGCCCGGCGCCTCCGCCAGCTTGCGCGGCAGCGGCACGTAAAGGCCATCGGGCGCCTCGACAAAGACATCGGCCCCATTGCTGCCGCCATGGAACTTGGCCTCGATCGCGAGGCGGGGGGCGGATGCATCGCCGTCGACGGCCACGCGCTTGAGCTCGGGATCCGCCTTGCGGCGGCTATGCTGCGGGCGCGGCACGCGTGCGATGGCGGCCTTGATCGCATCCGAGTAATCGTCACGGCTCGGCGGAAGCGAAAGCTCCAGCGTCGTGGTGGCCGAGATGCAAATGTCGCGGCAGATGCCGTACTCCAGCGCCAGCTCGAGGGCGACCGGCTTGGCGGCGTCCTTTGGCGTCACCTCGATCGGGAAGAGGACTGCGTGCTTGTAGGCTATGACTTCGGCGCCGGCCTCGGGCATGCGCATCGGCGCCGGGTAGAGAACCTTGATCGAGGCCGCGTTGGCCGAGCCAGACCAGTCGAATGTCGGCGGCACTCCGGCATCCCCCGGAGTGCGCCAGTAGGTCTTCCAGCCCTCGGCCATGACGATTTCCAGGCCGGCGAGGTAACTACCTCTGGCCGTCTTGGCCGGGCTCGCCACAAGGCGCACCCGCGAAGCGGGCAAGTCGACCCACGGCGACGCGGCGTCGGCTTTGTCCGCCGACTGGCTCCAGGCCGCCACAATCAGGGCAACGGCAACAGCGGCCGTTTGCAGCGCGTTCATAGGCTCCTCGTTGCTTGGCACCCAGCATAGGACGCCCGCCGGGGCGGACAATTCAACACTCCTCGATCAGCTCGTTATCGATTCTCGCTCTTACCCCTTTCCAGGCCCCGAACAGTGGCGCTAGTGTCGGTTCCATGACGGCTCGAAGCAAAGGCCGCAAGGACAAAAACGGCGGCTATCTCGACGGCCAATTCCTGATCGCCATGCCCTGCATGAGCGACCGGCGTTTCGCGCGCTCGGTGATCTACATGTGTGCGCACTCCGCGCAAGGGGCTATGGGCCTGATCGTCAACCAGCGGGCGCCCAACATCAGCTTTCCGCAGCTGCTCGGACAACTCAGCATTGTTGGAAGCAGAGCCACCGGGGGCAGGCGGAACTCAGAACCCATTGACGTGGACGTCCACGTGGGCGGGCCGGTCGAGACGGGGCGCGGCTTCGTGCTGCATAGCTCCGACTATTTCTCGGCCGACTCGACGCTGCCGATCGATGAGGACGTTTCGCTGACGGCTACCATCGACATTCTCAAGGCCATCGCCGGCGGCATGGGGCCGAACCGGGCGATGCTGGCGCTCGGCTACGCCGGCTGGCGGCCGGGGCAACTCGAGGACGAGATCCAGGCCAACGGCTGGCTCAACTGCCCGGCGGACCTCGATCTGCTGTTCGATCGCAACCTGCACCAGAAATACGAGCGCGCCCTGTTCAAGATCGGCATCAACCCGTCCCACCTCGTGAGCGAGGCCGGGCACGCCTGAACAGGGATCAGGTTTCAGGTTTCAGGGATCGGAGACCAGCCCCCTGAAACCTGAAACCTGTCTAGCGGTTCCGCGTGGTGGTGTCCGACGGCGGCGGCGTTGCCGGCGGCGATGGCGCATCGTCCACAGCGGCCTGGTCGCCGGCCAGCTTGGCCAGGCTTTCGCGAATGGCGGATGGCAGCTTGGAGAGATCGGGCCCGTTAAGGCCGTTTGGGCGCTTCTGCGGTGGGGGCTTCGAGCTTGCACTTGCTGTGCGGGGCGCTGCGGCGGGGAGCGGTGGGGGTCGAGGCGCCGCAGGTGGCGCGGCTTCTGCCGCCTTGGCCGGGCGCGCAGGCTGCTGCGGCGCGCTCGTGGCAGATGGAGGGGCTGGCGGCGAAGGCCGCGGCGCACCAGCAAGCGCGACATTCGCAGCCTTTGCCGGTCGCGACGCCTGCTGCGGCGCGCTCGCAGGCGAGTGTGGCGGCGGGGTGGGCGGTGGAGCGGGCGCGGCCCCGGGCTGCAACGGTGTTGGCGGAAGCTTCACGCGCAACGCGTCCGCACCCTGGTCCGGCGGCCGAGCGATCCTGGGTAACGGCGGCGGACCCGGCGGCGACGGCCGCGGGCCGGCGGTGTAGAGGGGGACGACCGGTCGCCCCGGCAAGGCGGAAGGCGGCCTGACTGGCAGTGGAGAGGGCGGTGCCGGCGGGTGTGCGCCGTTGGCCACCTGCGTCTGGCGTGGCGGTGCGGCACGCGCAATGGAGGCAGGGGCGGCTGACGCAGCCGGCGCGGGGGGAGCTTCGGCTCTGGCCCGCTGGCGGAACAGCCCGCCCTTTTTGAGGCGCCGTTCGGCTCTGCGCACTACCTTGAGAAGCTGGAGCACGTCGCGTTCCGCCATCAGCTCGCCGTAGTAGTTCCCCTGCGCGTACTCGCATGTGATGGAACGCAGGAAGACGATGTCTTCCTCGGTCTCCACCCCTTCCGCGACGACCTTCCTCCCGAGCTCTTTGGCCAAAGCGACGATGGAGCGCAACATCGTGCCTCCGGCGCCGTTCTGTCCCCTCGTCTGCACGAACGCCCGGTCGACCTTGATGGTGTCGAAGGCGAATTGACCGAGGTAGGACAATGACGAATAGCCGGTGCCGAACTCGTCGAGCGCCAGCCCCGCACCGGCGGCAGCGAGCTGTTCCAATACGGGGAGGGCCCTCTCCGGGTTCTCCATGACGAGCGATTCGCCGATCTCGAGGCGCAGCGATCCCTTGGGCAAGACGGCGCGGCCGAGGATATGGCGAACTTCATTGACCAAGTCCGGCCGAAACAGCTGGCGGCTGGAGACGTTGACGCTGACGAACAGCGGCTGATCCGGCCGCGGCAGCTCGCGCTGCCAGCGTTGCGCGTCGCGCGCTGCCCGCGTCAGCGCGTACGATCCCAGCTTGACGATCAGGTCGGATTCCTCCGCCACCGGCACAAAATGCGCCGGATCGAGCGTGCCAAGCCGCGGATGCTCCCAGCGCAGCTGCGCTTCGAATCCAGCCAGCGTCTCGGTAGGAAGATAGAAGATCGGATGATAGGCCAACTTCAGCTGCTTCTTCTCAATTGCACCGCGCAGCTCGCCTTCGAGTGCAACACGTCCTCCCTGGTCGGAGCGCATCTCGGCATTGAAGATCTCGACGCGGTCCGACCCCGAACGCTTGGCCCGGTACATGGCGATCTCGGCTTCGTGCAGCAATCCTGCGGGGTTCTCGTCGGGACCATGGTAGACGGCAATGCCGACGGAGGCGGTGAGCACGATTTCCTGTCCGCCGATCGAGATAGGCGAACGCACCGAGCGGCGGACCTGCTCGGCCAGCATGGCCAGCTCGCGCGGATCGGTTTGGCTGAGGAGCAGCAGCGCGAATTGGTCATGGCCGATGCGCGCCAGCGTGTCCTGAGGGCCCAGATTGCGGGCAAGGCGCCGCGCGATCGTGAGCAGGAGGCTGTCGCCCACCACCAGGCCGAACGACTTATTCGCCGCCTTGAACCTGTCGATGTCGATGAACAGCAGCGACGGCCGGACCAGCGGCTCGAGGGTGGCACGCTTGGCCGCGATCGCCAGGCGATCGAGGAACAGCTCACGGTTGGGCAGGCCAGTAAGGCTGTCGTGCACGGCGTTGTGCAAGAGCCGCTCCTGCGCCCGCTTGCTGTCGGTTGCCTCGCGCACCAGCCCGATGCAGCGCAGATTGCGGCGGTCGGCGTTCGGCACACTCGCGGCCTCCAGCTCGAACCAGCGGTAGGAGTTGTCGACGTGCCGCATGCGGAACTCGATGCGCATTTCGCCGCCCGCGCGCTCCTTCATCGACCACAGCAGCAGCTTGAAGCGCTCCCGGTCGGCCGGGTGCATGTGCGCGACGAAGCTGTCCGTCTTGGCCGACAGCTCGCCCGACTTGAGGCCGAGCATCGCCTCGACGATCGGGCTCACCTTGATCTCGTCGCGGCGCGCGTTCCACTCCCAGACGGCGGCACCCGCGCCATCGATCGCGAGGGCTCGCAGCTGCTGTTCCCCCGGCTGGGCGCCGTACGCCGGCTCGGTAGAGCGAAACGAGTACTGGGTGACGGTGAAGCCGATCAGCACCACGATCAAAACCAGGCCTGCGACCAGGCTGGACACGACGAAATCGCCGGCCAGCCGGCCCGAAAGGGTGGCGCCGGCGCCGAACAGCCAGACCAGCAGCAGCATCCACGTCGGCACCAGCGAAAGAGCCCGGTCCTGTCCGCGCAGCGCGAGGAACAGCGTGACAAACGCGCCCGTGCCGACGATTAGCAGGCTCGAGAGGCGAACGAACGTGGCCGCGAACCGCGGATCGAGAAAAGCGGCTGCCACAAGCACGCTTTGCGCTGCGATCCACAGGCCGAGCAGCGTGCGCAGAAATCCGTGCGATGCCCTGAGCCGCAGAAACACATGCAAAAAGACGAGGAGGCTTGCGGCCATCGCGGCTTCGGTCGCGGCGCGGTATTGGGCATTCTCCTCGGGCCGGATGCTGAACAGCTTGTGCCAGAAGCCGAAATCGACGCACAGATAGGCCAGCACGCACCAGGCGAACCCGGCAGCCGACGGGAAAATCGCCTTGTGATTGGCGGCAAAGACGGCGGTGAGAAAAATTGCGAGCAGCCCGGTGATGCCGAGCATGATGCCGCTGAAGAGGTAGCGGTCTCGGCCTCGCTGCTCGTATTCGAGCGGGTTCCAAAGGTAGATCCCCGCGAAGCGATCGGACGACAGCTCGGCGACAAAGGTGACAGTCCGGCCGGGCTCCAGCGTGATGCGGAATACATCGGCGCGGTCGCTCTTGACGCGCTCCGGGGCATAGCCGCGCGAGTAGGCAATCTTCTCGATGCGGCGTGCGTCGAGGTCCGGCAACCACACGCCCGATGCGGCGGGGTTGTAACGGTCGACCGCGAGCCAGCGCTCGATCTGCTTGTCGGTGGTGTTGCGAAGCGCGAATGCGAACCAGGCCGGCTTGGTGCCCGGCGTCGTCGCGTTCGCGGTCCAGCGCTGCGAGACACCGTCGGCATCGGGCGCGGTATCGACGGTTACCTGCTCGCCTTGGGCATGGAACTCCCCAAGCAACACGATATCCAGGCGCTCCACCTCGTTCGTGACGTCGATGGGCTTGAGCGCGGCATAGGCCGACGTATGGCTCAGCGACAATCCGGCGGCCAGAACCACGACGGCAAAAACAGCGCGCAGGAAGCGCCAGGCTTGCGTTGCGGTTGCAGTCTCGTCGCGCCAGCGCATCAGCCCCTCGCCGGCTCGGGCCGCGGATCGTCGTGTAGCAGCGCGAAGATATCATGGTCCTGCCACCGGCCGTCGATCTTGAGATAGCGCCGCGCCCGCCCCTCCAGCCTGAAGCCGGACTTCTCGAGCACCCGCGCCGACGCCGTGTTGTCGGGCAGGCAGGCGGCCTCCAGCCGGTTGAGCCTGAGGCTTGCGAACGCGAATTGCACCGCAGCGCGCACCGCGTCGGTCATGAGGCCGCGCCCGGCGTGGGGTGCCCCCATCCAATAGCCCAGCGACGCTGTCTGCGCGACGCCGCGCCTGACGTTGCCGATATTGAGCCCCCCGAGCAGCCTCGGGGTCGCATCGCTGAAGATGAAGTAGGCATAGCCCTGGTCGTCGCGCACCTCGCGCTGCATCTGGCGCAAGCGCCGACGGAACGAGGAGCGCGTCAGCTCGTCCAGCGTCCACTGCGGCTCCCACGGCGTCAAGTGCTGGCGGCTCAGTGCCCGCAACTCGGCCCAAGCCGAATAGTCCTGCATGGTGGGATAGCGCAGGAAGACGCGCGGGCCGCGGACTTCGGCCTCAGGATCAATACCATGCAAGGGTTTCAGAAACGCCATCTGTCCATCCGCTCGAACGCCTCGCCTCAGGACGTTCCGGAGCCCGTCCCATCCAGGGTCATGCGCTCGGCCATGTGCGCGTAGGTTGCGCCCTTGCGACCCGCACCTACCACCGTGATGGAGGGTTTGGAGCCAGCCACCAGCCCGGCGGCAAGCGTCCGGACCGCCTCGGGCGTGACGGCTTCGATGCGCGCAACGATCTCCTTGGTGTCGATCAGCCGGTTGAACAGCAGCAGCTGCCGCGCCATGTACTCGGCCCGCGCGGAGGAGCTTTCGAGCCCCATCAGCATGCCGGCCTTGATCTGCGCCTTGGCCCGCGCCACCTCGGACTGCATCGGCGGCTCGGCGGCGGCGCGCCTGAGCTCGGCGGCCACGACTTCGATCAGCTTGGCCATCATTTCAGGTCCCGTGGCGGCATGAATGCCAAACAGCCCCGTATCGGCGAGGGCCCAATAGCTGGAGTAGATCGAATAGCAAAGACCGCGCCGTTCTCTCACCTCCTGGAACAGGCGGGACGCCATCCCGCCGCCGAACAGCGCCGAGAAGACCTGGGCCGCATAGTAGCTCTCGTGTGCGTAGGCAGGCCCCTCGAACGCCAGCAGCAGGTGGCTTTGCTCGAACGGCTTGGCAGACGCGCGCCTGCCCCCGCCGTAGCGGGCCGGTTCGAATCGCCCCCCCTCGCCGCCATTCATGCCGCCGAATAGGGCTTCAGCGTGGCGGACCAGCTGGGCGTGGTCGATCTTGCCTGCCGCCGAGAGGACCATGCGATTGGCGCTGTAGTTCGCCTCGAGAAACTTGCGCAGATCGGGAGCGCGGAAGCCCCTGACGCTGGCGACCGTGCCGAGAATCGGCCGGCCGATCGCCTGGTCGGGGAAGGCGACCTCCTGCAACAGCTCGTAGGCGATCTCGTCGGGGCTGTCGCGCGTCGCCGCGATCTCCTGCAGGATCACCTCGCGCTCGCGCTCCAGCTCCTCCTCGGCATGGCGCGGCCGTTGCAGAATGTCGGCCAGGATGTCGAGGGCAAGACCGATGTCGCCCGCCAGCACGCGGGCGAAGTAGGCCGTGGTCTCCAGGCTGGTGGCGGCGTTGAGCTCGCCGCCGACGGCCTCGATCTCCTCGGCGATGTCCTTGGCGCCGCGCCGCTCCGTGCCCTTGAAGGCCATGTGCTCCAGGAGGTGGGAGATGCCCTGCTCGGCGGCAGTCTCGTGGCGCGCGCCGACGCCGACCCAGATGCCCATCGACACCGTTTCCACATGCGGCATGCGGTGGGACACGACACGCAGGCCGTTGGCTAGTCGTGTCTCGTGGGTCGTCATGCGGCGGCTCCTTTGGCGTCGCCCGCCCGATGGGCGACGAAGCGCTGGATGGTGGCGAGGTCGTTGGGCAGCACGGTCAGGCGTTCCGGCTCGGTCAGCAGGGACGCCAGGCGACCGGGAAGCCGGGGGCGCTTGCCGGCGATCGCCTGCATGGCTTCGGGGAACTTCGCCGGATGGGCGGTGGCGAGCACGACGCATGGTGCGTCGCCGCTGCTCTCGGTCTTCTCGGCGGCAATGACGCCGCAGGCGGTGTGCGGGTCCAGCAGATAGCCGCAGCGCGCTTCGACGCGGCGGATGCACGCTGCGACCTCGTCGAGGGTGCCGCTGGCGGCACCGAAATCGGCACGCATCGCGGTCGCCACCCTTTCGGACAGCTCGAAGCGGCCGGACTGGCGCAGTGCCCCCATCCTGCCGCGTACCCAGGCCGCATCGCGGTTGCTTGCCTCGAACAGGTAGCGCTCGAAATTGGAGGCGACCTGGATGTCCATGGACGGGGAGGTGGTGGCGATCACTCCGCGCACCTCGTAGGCGCCGGTGGCGTGGGTGCGGCGCAGGATGTCGTTGTCGTTGGTGGCGATCACCAAGCGCTCGACGGGGAGCCCCATGCGCCTGGCGGCGTAGCCGGCGAAGACGTCGCCGAAATTCCCGGTGGGGACAGAGAACGACACGGGGCGGTGCGGGGCGCCCAGCGACACGCCGGCGACGAAGTAGTACGTGATCTGCGCCGCCACGCGGGCCCAGTTGATCGAGTTGACGCCGGCGAGCCTGACGCGGTCGCGGAACGCCAGGTCGTTGAACATCGCCTTCACCAGCGCCTGGCAGTCGTCGAACGTGCCCTCGACCGCCACGGCGTGAACGTTGGGCTCCTTTGCCGCCGTCATCATGCGGCGCTGGACATCGGAGATGCGCCCGTGCGGGAAGAGGACGACCACGTCGATGCGGTTGGCGCCGCGAAACGCCTCGACGGCGGCGCCGCCGGTATCGCCCGAGGTCGCGCAGATGAGGGTGAGGCGCTGGTTACGGGCGGTAAGCACGCGGTCCATGAGCCGGGCGAGCAGCTGCATCGCCACGTCCTTGAAGGCGAGCGTGGGGCCGTGGAACAGCTCGAGCGCCCACAGGTTGCGGTCGAGCTGCACGAGCGGAGTGACCGCCGGATGGCCGAAGCGGGCGTAGGCGTCGCGGGCGAGCGCCAGCACGTCGTGGCGGGGAATTGCCCCGCCGATGAAAGGCGCCAGGACCGACGTTGCCACTTCGGCGAAGGACTTGCCGGCAAAGGCTGCGATCTCGTCCGGTGTGAAGCGCGGCCAGGTCTTCGGCACGTACAGGCCGCCGTCACGGGCAAGGCCCGCCAGCAGGGCGTCCTCGAAGCCCAGCTCGGGCGCTTCGCCTCTGGTGCTCACGTAGCGCACGGGAAAGGGAACTCGCGGTCGGGGTGAAACGGACAAGCTGCACCCTAGGGCGCAAGCAGGGACTGAACAAGGCGGCCGGCGGCAAAGCTGCCAGAACCGCCGGTTGCGTATGCTACGTGCCTGGGGGCGACCGTAAGCGGTTGATGGAAAATGCCAAATAGACGCCGACCAGGGTCAGGGCCAGCCCGTACCAGGTGAGGGCGTACTCGAGGTGGCGGTTGGGCAGGGCCAGGCGCGTCACGCCGCCCCTGGGAAGGCCGCCAGGGGGCTCCGGCCGGGCGTCGGCGTCTATGACCAGGGGCAGCGCGGTGGTCGTCTGGGGGCTTCCTGGGAAGGCCGCGGCGGTCATGGCGGCGAGGTCCGGCCAGTACCAGATATTGCGCATTGGATCGTTGCGAGGGGCGAACAGGCTCTTGCCCGCGGGTAACCTTACCAGGCCCCGGATCCCCACCTCGCCCGGCAGTTGGCCCTGGGGGCGCGTTTCGGGGGCCTTGCTCGCATCCGGCACGAAGCCGCGGTTGACCCAGACCACGCGTTGCGGTGCCAACTCGAGCGGCGTGTAGACATGCCAGCCGAGGCCAGCCGGCGCCGGGGCGTAGAGGTATTGCTCCTGGTCGTGGCGGAAGCGGCCGCGGGCGAAGACGTGCAGGTACTCGACGTCGCTGCCTCCTGCGGCAAGCCCCTCAGCGTGTGCGAGCGCAACCGGATCGGCGTGCACCCGCGCCGCAATCCTGGCGAGCAGGTCCTCCTTCCAGCGCTTGCGCTCGAGCTGCCAGGTGCCGAGCCCGACCAGCACGCCTAGCCCGGCGAGCGCCGCCAGCGTGGGCCAGAGCAGTCCGGCTCGTCTCAGTCTTTGCAGCATCTTCTTTCAGGTTTCAGGGATTAGGGATTAGGGATTAGGTTTCAGGCGACCAAGGGCCCGCCCCTAAACCCAATCCCTGAAACCTAATCCCTGACTTCGAGGCGGCTTTCGCCGGCCTGGTGCTTGTACTGCAGGGCAATCAGCGTTGCCTTCAGCACGCGCAGCAGGACGAACGCCAGCAGCGGAGTCAGCAGGCCCACAGCGCGACATGCACCCAGACCGGCGGGTGCAGGCGGAACTCGACCAGCAGGGCGCCGCCCAGGATCAGGAAACCCAGAATGAAGATGGCGAACACGGCGGGCCCGTCGCCGGAGTCGGCGAAGGCGTAGCTCAGGCCGCAGCGGTCGCACTTGTCGCGCAAGGTGAGGCCCGACCGGAACAGGGCGCCCGCCCCGCAGCGCGGGCAGCGCGCCTTGAGGCCGGCGCCCAGGGCGGAAGTTGATGGTGGGGCTCGATGCATCCTGCTGCTCTCAATGCGCCGTTCGCGGCGCCGGCACAAGGGGCTGGCGGTCCCGCGTGCGCGCGCGTCACTTGTTGTCCTGGGTCCCGGATATTTCGCTGGCGCGAAATTCCGGGATGACAGCCTCGCGCGCCTTGTCATGCCGGCCGAGCCCGCCAGGGCGAGAGCCGGTACCCAGGGTCACGCACCGCGCGCTTGCCTCGCGACCCTGGGTCCCGGATATTTCGCTGGCCGCGAAATTCCGGGATGACAAATCGATAGCTCACGGCTCGGTCAGCTCCGGCCACAGATCGCGCCACTGGGGGTTCTGGGTTTCGATTAGATCGAGCTTCCACTTGCGGTGCCAGCGCTTGATGCGCTTCTCGCGCAGGATGGCGACATTGATTTCGTGATGGAGCTCGAAGTAGACGAGCAGCTTCACTCGGTATTTGCGCGTAAAGCCCGGCACCAGACCTTCGCGATGCTCCTGAACCCGGCGCGCGAGATCGTTCGTTACGCCGACGTAGAGTGTTCCGTTCCGCTGGCTAGCCAGAATATAGACCCAGTACACATGGTCGCGCATCAGAACACTGTGCGCCGACGGAAAGTCATTAACAAGCACAATGATTGTCATGCCGGCCGAGCCCGTAAGGGCGAGACCCGGGACCCAGGGTCACGCACTGCGCGCTCGCCTCGCGGCCCTGGGTCCCGGATATTTCGCTGGCGCGAAATTCCGGGATGACAAGCGCGGCCCTCAATGCCCCGCAGGCGTGCCGGCGCCGAGGACGTAGATGCAGGTGAACAGGAACAGCCATACCACGTCGACGAAGTGCCAGTACCAGGCGGCGGCCTCGAAGCCGAAGTGCTGCTTGGGCGTGAAGTGGCCGGCCAGCGCGCGGAAGAAGCACACCGTCAGGAACAGCGTGCCGATGATCACATGCGCGCCGTGGAAGCCGGTGGCCATGAAGAAGGTGGCGCCGTAGATGTGGCCGGCAAAGTTGAAGCCGGCGTGGGCGTACTCGTAGGCCTGGCAGGCCGTGAACAGGACGCCCAGGACGATCGTCACCAGCAGGCCCCACTTGAGGCCCCGGCGGTCGTTGTTGAGCAGCGCGTGGTGGGCCCAGGTAACCGTGGTGCCGGACGTGAGCAGGATCAGCGTGTTGACCAGCGGCAGCCCCCACGGGTCGAAGGTGCCGGTGAAGTTGGCGCTGGGCTTGGGCGGCCAGTGACCGCCGGTCAGCTTGTTGCGGTCCACCATGCCGACAATTTCCTTGGTGGCCGTGGCCGTGCCGTCGGGCCCCATGACCTCGATCGGGTGGACGGCGGCCGGAAACAGTGAGGCGTCGAAGTAGGCCCAGAACCAGGCGACGAAAAACATCACCTCCGAGGCGATGAACATGATCATGCCGTAGCGCAGGTGCAGCTGCACCACCGGCGTGTGGTCGCCGCCGTGCGCCTCCCGGATCACGTCGCGCCACCACACGAACATGACGAACAGGATGCCAGCGGCGCCGACGGAGAACACCGTCGGTCCGCGCAAGCCGAAAAGACCTGCGCCGCCGCCCAGCGAGCGCATCCAGATAATCAACCCGACCGCCATCAGGAATGCGAAGATCGAGCCGACCACCGGCCATGGGCTGGGGTTCACGAGGTGGTAGTCGTGATGCTTGGCGTGGGCTTCGGCCATGTCTCGTTTTCCTCGTCCGTCCAGTGTCAGGCAGTGATCTCTAGCGGATAGGTCATTCTGTACCAGCGCTTTGCTATCGCCGGATTGGTATTGACGCGCCTGCCGCCTGTGTTCCCTCCCCATCATGCCGAAGGCATGTCTTCGACATGACGCGGGGAGGGTGGCGCGTCGTGCCGCAGGCACGCCTCCGGCGTGACGCGCCGGGTGGGGGGATAAAAGCGCGGCACCGCTGTGTGGCTACCCCCACCCCTAGCCCCTCCCCGCAAGGGGGAGGGGAATCCGGTCGACTTCGTTGCACCGTTTTGCGCTCCGGTCATGGTGAGTACTAGCCAGCGTTGTCGATGCGTTTCTCGGCCACGCCCGGCTTCGGGAGCGGATGGAAGGTATAGGACACCGTCACGTGGGTGACGGCGCGCGCGTCCTTGTCGCCGACGATCTGGGGATCGACGAAGAAGCTGACCGGAAACTCCACCGTCTGGCCCGGCTCGATCACCTGCTCCGTGAAGCAGAAGCATTGGATCTTGTTGAAGTAGACCGCCGCCACCTCGGGCAGGATGTTGTAGGTGGCGGTGCCCGTGACCGGCTGGCCGGAGGTGTTGGTGGCGCGATAGAACGCGAGCGCGTTCTCGCCGATCTTGACAGTCATGGTGTTCTGCACCGGCTCGAAGCGCCAGGGCAGCCCGGGCGCCACGTTGGCGTCGAAACGGACGGTGACGGTTTTTTCGAGGACGGTATCGGGCGCCTTGATGGCGATGCGCGGCGTGCCGTCGAAGCCGGTGACCTGGCAGAACAGGCGGTAGAGCGGCACCGCCGCGTAGGCGGCCCCGACCATGGCGACGACGAGGACCGCGCACCAGGCCGCGATGGCCCGGTGCCGGCGCTGCAGGCTCGTAGGTTGGGTCAAGCGAAGCGCAGACCCAACATCATGGAATTTTTGACCGTGTTGGGTCATCGCTGCCGCTCGACCCAACCTACAGCCGGCGCATGCCGACGTTGCCGCCGAGCCAGACCACGGTGGCGACGTAGAAGATGGCCACCAGGGCCGCGAGCACGAGCGCAATGGCGATCGAGCGCACCCGGCGCCGGCGCTCCCAGTCCCGCTGCTGGCGATCCTCCACGCGTCGCGGCCTCCTCGCTCAAGCGAACCATAAGGCAACGCTCCGCTCGGTGAGAAGTGCGGCAAACAGGCCGAACAGGTAGAGGATCGAAAAGCCGAACAGCTGCCTGGCGGCGCGGTCGGCGGCGCGGCCCTCGCGCACCCGGTAGACGTTGAGCGCCAGCGCCAGAAATACGGCGCCGAGCGCGATGGAGGTGAGCGCATACAGCGGCCCGCCTAGCCCCATGAAGGCCGGCGCCAGCGCCAGCGGCACAAGCAGCGCAGCGTAGACGACGATCTGCTTGCGGGTCTCGTCCGGGCCGGCGACGACGGGCAGCATCGGCACGCCGGCTCTGGCGTAGTCGCGCGCGCGATAGAGGGCGAGCGCCCAGAAGTGCGGCGGCGTCCACAGGAAGATGATGAGGAACAGCACCACGCCTTCCAGGCTGACCGAGCCGGTCATGGCGGCCCAGCCGATCATCGGCGGGAAGGCTCCGGCAGCACCGCCGATGACGATGTTCTGCGGCGTCCGGCGCTTCAGCCACATGGTGTAGACGAACAGGTAGAAGGCGATGGTCAGCGCCAGCAGGGCCGCCGCCGCCCAGTTGACGAGGACGCCGAGGCTGGCGACGGAGCCCACCGCGAGCACGACGCCGAAGGTGAGCGCTTCGTCCGGGGTGACGTGACCGCGCGGAATCGGCCGGGCGGCGGTGCGCTGCATCAAAGCGTCGATGTCGGCGTCGTACCACATGTTGAGGGCGCCGGAGGCTCCCGCGCCGGCGGCAATGCAGATCAGCGCGATGACGGCGAGCGCGGGATGCTGCCCGCCGGGCGCCAGCACCGTGCCGGTCAGCGCGGTGAAGACGACGAGCGACATGACGCGCGGCTTCATCAGGGCGAGGTAATCGCCGACGCCGCCGCCGGCCACGGGCTCGAAGGTGCGCGTCTCAAATCCGAGTTCAGCCATGACGGCCCATGCGCGGTTACCTGCGGCCTGCTCGGCCGGCTAGTGCTGCGCAGTTCCCCCCTCCAGCTTCGGCAGCGTCTCATAGGAGTGGAAGGGCGGCGGCGAGGAGAGCGTCCACTCCAGCGTCGTGGCGCCGGCGCCCCAGGGATTGTCGGCCGCCTTCAGCCGCGCCACGAAGTAGGCGTAGAGCATGCTGAAGACGAATACGAGGGTGCCGGCGGTGGTCGTGTAGGCGCCGAGCGAGGACCACCAGTTCCAGTAGGCGAAGCCGTCGGGGTAGTCGACGATGCGCCGCGGCATGCCGGCGAGCCCGAGGAAGTGCTGCGGGAAGAACAGCACGTTGGCGCCGATGAAGGTGAGCCAGAAGTGCAGCTTGCCGAGCGCCTCGTTGTACATGTAGCCGGTCATCTTCGGGAACCAGTAGTACCAGCCGGCGAAGA